>Ga0187770_10001925_pt1 | contig 11353 bp, 12 predicted proteins | sample 0116_SJ02_MP02_2_FD_133154 | JGI IMG/M metagenome (GOLD analysis project Ga0187770, IMG submission 133154) | Tropical peat soil microbial communities from peatlands in Department of Meta, Colombia - 0116_SJ02_MP02_20_MG | ecosystem: Environmental > Terrestrial > Soil > Wetlands > Peat | place...
CGGCGCGCTCGAATACATCCTCCAGCCGAAGCTGTATCCCGAGCTGTATGGAAAGTTCACGCACAAGGTGCGCATTAACTACTACCCGCCGCGCGGAGACAACAAAGAGGGCTGGGACAACATCGACATCTTTGGCTGGCTCGGCTACCCGATGCAGATCAAGGTGGACTTCCTCTGCCGCGATTCAATTCTCGCCGCGCCGATCGTTCTCGACCTCGTGCTGTTCCTCGATCTCGCGAATCGCGCTGGTATGCGCGGCATCCAGGAGTGGCTCAGCTTCTACTTCAAGTCTCCCATGTGCGCGCCCGAGCTGTACCCCGAGCACGACCTCTTCATCCAGTTGATGAAACTGAAGAATACGCTCCGCTGGATGATGGGCGAAGAGCTCATTACCCACCTCGGCGCCGAATACTACGACTAGCCCGTGAACGCGACCTACCAGGATTCAGGCTGCTCTGCTAGTAGGGCGGAGAATGTCTTTAGCGACTCGGGGTTTGACAACAGTCTCTGAACTAGTTGCCAGATATCTGCTCGGCTGTACATTCGAAACACCATTGCCGAACGCGACCGACATCTACGTGGACGAAATCGGAGTGAGGATAATAGCCGACCCCGCCCCGATGAAGCAGGAGAGCGGCTTTGCGCACTTGGTTGGTGTCCACCCCGGGCATCCGAATATCAATGGCCTCTCCCTGCATGTGTAAGCTGTGTTGAGCGACTCCGGCGCTATGCTCACGCAGAAAGTTGTTGCTCCAGGGCGTGCGGTACCCGCAAATGACATCGATCTCGCCCCCAGGATGGCCGACAGCCTCTGTCAGTTGCTCGAGTGCGTCATAAAGCCGCGGGTCAAAATGCCGGACATCGCCCGTCCGATGGTCGCGCAGGAAGAAATCCAACTTCGCGAGCGCATCCGGCACGTATCTGGTCCCGACGCGGTAGACGACGTCGATCCACTCGCCGGTATGTGTGTGGTACAAGAGCAGGCGAGCTTCTTGCGACGGTCCGATGGGCGGGGCCGCTTGAAGATTGGGGAAGTGATAAATCGCCGCCGCACAACACAAAACGCCCCCAACCAAAAGCTTCGTCAAAAGCTTTTCAACCGGTCTCACGTCAATTCCCGCCATCATCTCCACGTTGCCAATTAGCCAGCTCCCACTATTGAACACGCCCGGTAAGCCGAGCTACTAGGAGTTATCGCAGAGTGGGACTCGGAGGAGTAACTGCCTAAATCCAGCTAGCAGCGGAACACCAATCCGACCAAGCCTCTTGATTGCAAGGCCTATACACGCAAGACAATGCGGTTGCCGGCTCTTATCGCGCTGCCGCCCCCTAGCTGCGCTCTCCGAACAGCCCCCTGTAGATCCCTCCTCCCACTGCACCGCCCAATAACGGTGCAACCCAAAAAAGCCACAGCTGACGAATCGCCCAGCCACCAACAAAAACCGCCGGTCCCGTGCTGCGCGCCGGATTCACCGAAAGATTTGTCACCGGAATGCCTACCAAATGAATCAGAGTGAGACTGAGGCCTATGGCGATTGCGGCAAAGCCCTGTGGTGCGCGCCGGTCCGTTGCTCCCATGATGATCAACAGGAAAAACATAGTGAGAACGATCTCCGCGACCAAGCAGGCCGTCAGGGAGTAGCCTCCCGGTGAGTGGTCGGCGTACCCATTCGAAGCAAAGCCGCCCGCAACAGAGAAACCACTTTTCCCGGACGCGATCACGTATAGAACCCCGCCTGCGGCCACGGCTCCGAGGACCTGAGCGATCCAATAAGGGATCAAGTCAGAAACGGGGAATCGCTTTCCAACTACAAGCCCGAGCGAAACCGCCGGATTCAGATGGCCGCCGGAAATGTGACCAATCGCATAGACCATTGTGAGCACCGTGAGCCCAAATGCGAGTGCGACACCCAGGAAACCGATTCCAAGACTCGGATATGCAGCATCGAGCACTGCGGCTCCACATCCGCCGAAAACCAGCCAAAAGGTACCGAAAAATTCAGCTGCTGCGCGTTTGCCGAGCGTCATTTTTCGCCTCCGAAATAGTCATGGTTCTTGGCCGCACCGCTCCCTGCCTTCAGGAGCAGCGCGAAGCGGCAGAATGGTACCACGTCCTCGCGAACAAGTTCGGCTGAAGCGGACGCCGAAACCGGCACACGCGCCCCCTTTTCGATTCCGCTAGTTTGCTGCTCTCAGGACGTCTCCGACGAAATGGATCAGCCGCAACTCATCGAAAAGCGGCGCGTGCGTCTGCGGGTCCACATGGGAAAACGCGCTCGTGACCAGCACTTCTCGCACGTACCGGCGCGGTATGTCTTTCGCAAGCCACAGACTCTCTGCCGGCGGGATCACATTGTCCGTTGACCCGTGAAGGATGAACACCGGCGCGTGAAGGTTCTCCATCTGCCCTCGGGGAGAGAGCGTCGTCATCTCTTCGTGCTGTATCTCAATCACCTCAAGCAGCCTCGGCCGCACCTCTTCGATCCGCCGCGCGAGCAGCGCTATCATCGTCGCGCGAGCCGGAGGACTCAGCCGGTCGAGAAGCGGCTTCGCTTTATCGGGCTGCTCCCATAGCCAATACCTCAGTGCATCGTGTGCGACGGGAAGATCGGGCGGCGGAAAGAATTGCTGCAAGTGTGCGTACACGAAGACCGAAGCGCCGTAATCATGCGCCGCGTATGGGATCGTGCGCCCGTCAGGGAATACCTCCTGGCTCGTGGCCAGGAAGCGAGAGACCCGCCCAAGATCGTCGTACGCGCCCATCAGCACGAGCGCCCGAATATGCGGCGCGTACCGCGGATCGCACGCCGCCAGCAATGACAGCCCTCCCGCGAAGCTGACTCCTGTGACCGTTACCGGCCCGGTTCCGAGTCGCTGGTCGAGCCACGCGGCCGATTCCCCGATCGTTGCGATTGAATCCCGGTCAACGTGATAATCCGCGAGCGACGCCACCTCTGGCGTGAGAACAGCCAGCCCTGTGCTTGCCGCCGCCTGCGAGAAAGCTTCCAGACGCGGCTCGTCGATTCCCAGGTGATGGATGCCATGCACGACGACCATTCCGTGAGGGTGCGCCACTCCTAGAGGCCTATAAAGACGTGCCCTGATTGGGCCGCCCGGAGTTGAAATCGTCATGTTTTCGATACTGACGGCGCCGGTTTCGAACTGCAGAAGTGTGCGCGGGGACTCAAGTCCAGCGAAACGGCTCAGGAGGATGTAGCTGCGCAGGTCGTAGCGCAGGTAGAAGATCGCGATTCCAATGAGGATGGCAATAATTGCTACAACGAACCACGCGGTGCGCCTTTTTCGAGGCTTTGTGGACTCAGCCTTTCGCTCGCTGAGCTCGCCCGTCGGCGAGGCAGGCTGGGTGACGTTCGTCCCCATCGCAATGCGCGAAGTCTATCACTGGGCGGTCAACTTGAGGAAATGCTCATGGACAATCGTGTCGTCCGTTAGCTCGGGGTGAAACGTCGCTGCGAGAATTCGGCCCTGTTGCACGAGCACGGGATGGCCCGCGTCTTCCGCCAGAATCTCGACGCCCTTCCCCACCGACTCGATGATCGGTGCGCGGATGAAGACCATCTCGATCGGCTCTTTGCGCAGCTTCGTCATTCCTGCACGAACGTCGCTCGCAAGTTGTCTGCCGTATGCGTTGCGCAGGATCTTCACATCCAGCAGCCCGAGTGACGCCTGCGCAGGACCGCGAACCTCTTTGGCCAGAAGAATCGCCCCGGCGCACGTTCCGAAAAAGGAGCCGCCGTTCGCGGCAAACTGTTTCACCACTTCGAACAGCCCCTCCTCGTTCATCACCTTCAGGTGCGTCGTGCTTTCTCCGCCCGGAAGAATCAGCCCGGCAATCCTCGCCAAATCATCCGGCCAGCGGACATAATCATGCGCGACGCCTAGACGGTCGAGCATCTTGCCGTGGGCTTCGTAATCGCCCTGAATTGCTAGTATTCCGATTTTCATGGAGGCACGTTGGAGGAGAGATCCTTTAGCTGACAAGAACCGTCCGCTTCAGGATGACGACCCTCGCCCGGTCGTCACCATCCCCGCGTCTGGAGCAGATCCTTCTCTTCGAGCTGGCGCACATCGAGGCCCTTCATCGCGTCGCCCAACTCTTCCGACGCTTCCAGGACAGCCTTCGGATCCTTGTAATGCGTGGTCGCTTTCACGATCGCCCGTGCGCGCTGCGCGGGATCGCTCGACTTGAAAATCCCCGACCCGACAAACACCGCCTCCGCGCCCAACTGCATCACCAGAGCGGCGTCCGCAGGAGTTGCGACGCCTCCCGCCGAGAAATTCGGCACCGGCAGCTTCCCGTTCTTCGCCACCCACGCCACGAGCTCCAGCGGCGCGCCGAGTTCCTTCGCCTCGTGCACAAGTTCCTCCTCGCCAAGCGTGGTCAGCCGCTTCATCTGCGACACTATCGCGCGCATGTGCCGCACCGCTTCGACGATATTCCCCGACCCCGCCTCGCCTTTCGTGCGAACCATCGCCGCGCCTTCCGCGATTCTCCGCAGCGCCTCGCCCAGGTTCCGCGCGCCGCACACAAACGGCACTTTGAACCCGTGCTTCCAGACGTGGTGCTCCTCATCGGCCGGCGTCAGGACCTCGCTCTCGTCAATGTAGTCCACCTCGAGCGCCTCGAGCACCTGCGCCTCCGCGAAATGCCCGATGCGCACCTTCGCCATCACCGGAATCGAAACCACCTCCATGATTTCGCGGATCACGCGCGGCGCGGCCATGCGCGCCACGCCGCCTTCCTTGCGTATGTCCGACGGCACGCGCTCGAGCGCCATCACCGCGCACGCGCCCGCATCTTCGGCAATCTTGGCCTGCGCGGCGTTCGTGACGTCCATAATCACGCCGCCCTTCAGCATCTCGGCCAGACCGACTTTCACGCGCCACAGATTGTTGTTCATCAGCTCCATTGTGCTCTCCTTTACCGTGAGAACCTGCCGCTGGCAGGTTCGAAAGGCTCAGCCAAGAATCCGCCCTGCGGACTGCACGGTTCAGCTGCCCTTCGCCACTTTCTCAAGGTAACGTTCCTTATCGACGCAAACGAATCTGCCCCGTCCGCGTGCCAGCACAACGCCCGACGCGTCGCGAATCTCGCCTTCACGAAAAAGCTCGCGTCCCCTGCGCTCGACCTCTCGCCCTTCCACCACCAAGTCGCGCCCGATCGGCACGGGTTTGATGTACTCGATGGTCAGCTCTGCAGTCACGGCGTGATCCCTCTCGAACCGGCTCACTTTCGCCATCACCTCATCGAGCAGCGTCGCAATGATACCGCCGTGCACGAATCCTTCGCCTCCCTGATACTGCGGCGCAATCTGAAACAACCCACGAATCCGCCGAGCGGCATCGTCCTGATCGAATGTCAGCTGCATCCCGCGCTCGTTCGCGCCGCCGCAGCCGAAGCACCTGTTCGTCGGGTTCGGCTTCAGCAGCATCGCTAGACCAGCGCCACGCGCTCGTGGAATTCCTCGCGCGCGCCCCGCTCCCGTTTCCGCAGCTCCGACTTCAGCAGCTCGCAGAATACCTGGATGCCTTTCGCGATCCGCTTCTCATCCACGCTCGAAAAGCCGAGCCGCAAAGTATTCGGCTGCGGATTCTGCGAATAAAAATTCCGCCCCGGTATGAAGTAAATGCCCCGCTCCCGCGCGTGAATCAGGAGTTCGCCCGCATCGAATCCCGCCGGCAGCGTCACCCAGACGGTCATACCGCCCTCGGGATTCGTCCACGACGTCCCCGCAGGCATATGCTTTTCCAGCGCCTCCTGCATCGCCCCCAACCGGCTGCGGTACGATTTCTTCGTCCGTGCCAGGTGCCGCTCCATGTAGCCCCGCCGCATGAACTCGGCGATGGCCGCCTGGGCAAGCTGGTCCGTATGCAGGTCGCTCGCCTGCTTCACCAGACGCAGCCGCCCGATCGCGCTTTCGGCGCCGATGCACCAGCCGACGCGCAATCCCGGAAACGCAATTTTCGAGAAGCTGTCGAGCTGAACCACGTTGCCCTGCGTGTCGAGCGAGCGTAACGACGGAAGCGCATTCCCGCGCAATCGTATCCGCGCGTAGATGCTGTCTTCCACCACGGGCACCTGATAGCGCGCCGCAATCTCGAGCAGCCTCCGCCGCTGCTCGAGGGGCATCGCCGTCCCGGTGGGATTGTGAAAATCCGGCGTGACCAGAACGAACTTCACGCGATTCTGTAGCAGCACCGTCTCGAGCGCATCCACGTCCATCCCCACATGGCCCGTTCGAGACGCATTCGCCTCCACCGGCACTGCGAGGGTTCTTACCCGGGCTCCAGCGAGCAAAGTCAGCGCTCCGGGGTACGCCGGATTCTCGAGCGCCACGCAATCGCCCGGCCTTAGAAACGCCTTGCAGATCAGGTCAATCGACTGCTGCACTCCATCCGTTATCAAGAGTTGTTCGGGACGGACGTTCGATCCCTCCCTGCGAAACCAGTCGAGCAGCGCGCGCCGCAATGGTTCGTACCCGTCGCTTGCTCCGAATTGAAGGATCTTCCGCCCCTCGCGCCGCAGCACAGCGTTCGTGCACCGTCGGATTTCGTCCAGCGGAAAGGATTCATCCGAAGGTCTCGCGCATGTGAACGCGATCGCATCCGGCGGCACATCAGGCATCATGCGGCTCAAGCCCTCGTCGCCGCGCTCGTCCGCAAAAAGCGCCTCCCAGCGCGTAGGCCCGCCGTTGCCGCTCGCCCGAGGCGCAGGCGAGAACTGCTTCACCCCCGTCCCGCAGATAAACGTGCCGCGCCCGACGTGCCCCTGAATGAGCCCTTCGGACTCCAACTCGGCATACGCATTCGCGACGGTCGTTCGATGAACTCCCAGCTGGCCTGCGAGTTCCCTGCTCGCCGGGATTCGATCTCCCGACCGCAGGTCGCCGGAGTGCACCAGCGCACGGAGCTGGTCGCGCAATTGGATATACAACGGGATATGGCTTTCGGGCTGAAGATGTAATGGCAGCATTGGCTCTTTCCTACAGGCCAATATAGAGTACAGCGGAACGTCGTAAAGAGCCAATTTGTCTTTTATGGGAGAAACGCAGAAAGGCTCGTCATCCCGAACCCGCTCGCGTCGCTCCCGGATTGCGCGTCTGTCCCCGCGGCCGGACGGAAACGGCGGAACCGCTGCTTCACGGCGGCCTTATTTTTCCCCGTAGGGGCACAGCATGCTGTGCCCGGCGAGGTTCCTTGGCACTGCCTCTACATTTGACCTCGCACGAAAATGTGCCCGTTGGCCACCTGTTCGAAGCGAGGACCGACTATGCACTAGCATCTGCGTGAGGTGTTACGAAGAGCCGGAAGAAGTGCCCTACTCCCCAAACAACTTCGACTGCGCGTCCACAACCGCCCCGATCCCTCGCGTTGCCCGCGCCGATCGCCGCGCCATCCCCACGACTCCGAGGACCTTCAGCTCCGCCAGTGCCGACCGGGGGATGAACATCCGCAGCGCGTTGCCATGAAGGTCTGGCGGCGTCAGGTGCACGCCCGTATCCAGAAGCTCAAGGAGATTGTTCGCCACGATCCCCTCAATCACATCTTCGTCGCGGAACCGCAGCCGCACCCATAACCCATCCAATTTCGGCCGGCTCAGGAAAGTCTTCCGATCCGGCTCGAACGGATCCTTGAATTCGCGCACGAAATACACGGCTTTCACGTCTTCCAGCCGTATGGCTTCATGCTCGCCGTCTTGCGTGAGGAGATCGAGGCTTTCTGCACGCCCGAGAGTAGCCGGGTTCAGATAGCCTCTTACCGCCTTGCGGTCAAGCCGGAGCACGACCGCCTTCTTGAGCGTCGAGGCTGGGGCGCGACTCTTCACTGCGTGAACGCCTTCTTATGGGATGCAGTTGCTATCCCGGCGCAGGTTATGTTATCGTTATGCCTGTTTTTGTCAACTTATTGGTGCTTAAAGGGTTAGCACCGGAGTCGCCGCCGATTGACCGCCGAGGGACCAAACCCGAAAACGGCCTCCCGTATAACCCCCGTCACCTCGTATCGACCTGATTTGAACATACTTAGGCAATACATGATCAGCCACGCTTCGGGTCACAGCCTCTCCGCCACCCGTCTGCAGAGGCTCGGCCCATCGCCCGTTTGCCCGGCGCTCAAGAGTTGGGGGGAACGCAGTTGCAGGCAGAGATTCGGACATTTCTGAACAGCCTTCGCGTTGAGAAGGGTTTGTCGGAAAATACGCTGAATGCCTATCGGCGCGATATTACCAAGTTCTCTGAATTCGCCGCGAAGCGCGGCGCCGGCACTAAGGATGTGGAGCGAAGCGATGTGGTCGATTTCCTCGCCTCCCTCTATCGAAGGGGACTGGACAGCCGCTCCGTCGCCCGCCACCTCGTGACCATCCGCAACTTCTTCCGGTTTTTGATGATGGAAGACGTGATTGACGACGATCCGACTGCAACCATCGAATCACCCAAGTTTCGCCAGAGTCTCCCTCAATTCCTTAGCGTCGAGGAGGTGAACCGTCTCCTCGACCAGCCCGACACGAAATCAACTCTCGGCCTGCGCGACCGCGCCATGATCGAGCTGATGTATTCCTGCGGCCTGCGCGTATCAGAGATGTGTGGTCTGAGCGTCCAGGATATGCAAATGGAAGCAGGGTATCTGCGGTGCATCGGCAAGGGAAACAAGGAGCGCTTGGTGCCGGTCGGGCGCCAGGCCCTTGGGATGGTCCAGCAGTATCTCCGATTGGCGCGGCCCAAGCTTCTCGGCGAAAGGTCTTCTCCGTTCCTGTTTCTAAACCTGCGGGGCCGCAACATGGACCGTATTACCTTCTGGAAGGCGCTTGGGAAATACGGGCGCAGAGCCGGTCTCCGGAGGCCCTTGAAGCCGCACATGCTGCGCCACAGCTTTGCAACCCATCTGCTTGACCGCGGCGCCGATTTGCGCTCCGTGCAGATGATGCTGGGCCATTCCGATATTTCGACGACGCAGATCTATACGCACGTCGTCGAAGAACGTTTGAAGCAGGTCTATAAAGCGCACCACCCCCGCGCCTGAGCACTTCGCGGGGATTTTCAGGGAGGCGCACGAGCTCATGCCCGATTACATGTTTTTGCTCGAAAGCAGGCTTTCGCCCGAACAGCGAGCCGTGCTGGAGCGGGTTCAGGAGTTGTCGCGGTCGGAGGACGTCAATGTCTATCTCACGGGCGGCGCCGTCCGCGATCTGATCTCCGGACAGCCGATCCGCGATCTCGACTTCACTGTCGAAGGAAATCCTGCTCGCATGGTGCACGAGCTCGAAAAGGGTGGGGCCCGCGTCACCATGGAAAACGAACGCCTTCGCACCTACGAGATGATTTTCGCCGGCGACGCGGATGGCTCTATCTCCGCCGCGCGCGACGAGGTGTACGAGCGGCCCGGCGCGAAGGTCGAATACCGCTTCTCCGGTATTATGGAAGACCTTCGCCGGCGCGATTTCTCGGTCAATGCAATCGCGATTTCGCTCAACAGCCAGTCGTTAGGGCTCTTGCTTGACCCCACAAACGGTCTTGCCGATCTGGAGCGCCAGGAAGTGCGCGCGCTTTCGATCCACGCATTCACGAACCAGCCAATTCGCCTCCTCCGCGTTTTGCACGTCGCCGCTCGCATGGGATTCAAGATGGAGTCGCGCACGCAGGAGTGGTTCGAACTGGCCATGGAGCGCGGGCTGAACGAAAACATTGAAGGCGCTGATGTGGGAAACGAGGTTCGAGCTCTCGCGCGCGAAGACAACCCGACTGCAGCCTTGAGGCAATGGGAGGCACGCGGCCTGCTGCCCGCTATCCACCCCAGTTTGCAGCGGCGCAAGCCCAACTACGAGAAGCTCAACAGGATCGCCAGGGTCCGCGCCAATTACTTCGCGGCGGGGCTGCGTCCCCGGCTCCATGTCGCGGTCACCGGCTACATTCTTGGCCGCTTGAAGTCCCGCGAAAGGATGGCCGCTCTTCGAAAGATGGAGTTCCGCCAGGCGGAAATAGACGCCGTCATCGGCCTCTACGATGAAGCGCAGAAGGTGGTCAAGATTCTCAAGAGCCGCAAGACCAATGGCCCTCGCGACGCCTATTTCTACATCGCTTCCCTTCCCTCCGAGATGCTCGCCTACATCGAAGTGGAGCTGCGGAATCCGCGCGCGCTTTCGAAGATCCGCAACTACATCCAGAAATGGCGGCCAATGCGCCTCGCGCTTCCCGTAGCCGAGCTCGACTCGCTGGGAGTTCCGCGCGGCCCGAAGTTCGACAAGGTCATCGAGCAGCTTTTTGAAATGCAGCTCCGGGGCAAGGCCCGCAGCCCCGAAGACCGGACCAAAGCCCTTCGGTCTCTCGCCGGCATCAAGGAAGAGCCGGCAAAGAAGCCCGAGAAGAAGCGCAAAGGCAAGGAACTCGCGCCAAAGCCCGCGGAAGCCAAGCTGCGCGAGAGGCGAGCCGCCGAGGCCGCCCAGCCAGCGGGAGCCCCCGTAGCGGGGAAGGCGGCTGCCGCTGCAAAGCCCGCGCTGGCGCCACCGGCGGCGCCTGCAAAAGCCGCACCCCCGGCCAAACGAGCGCCGAAGAAGCATGCGCGGGTCGTGCGCCCGAAACCAAAGGCTCCTGCGAGAAAGCGGTCTCGGAGCCGATAGCAGGTTTCGATGCGCTCACGATCCCCTGGTCCATGATCCTGAACCGTCAGCGCCGGGTTCGAGTTCCACTGGCAAACCTAAGAAAATTCCTCGCTCGCGCGCAACGCACCCTGCACCTTCCCTCCCAATCGCTTACCGTCTGCCTTGTGACCGACTCCGAAATCGCGCGGTGGAACCGCCTCTATCGCCGCAAGAGCGGGCCCACCGATGTCCTCTCGTTCCCAGCAAATGGAACGCGGCGCCGCGGACGGCTCTCGCGATCGCAGAGGAAGAGCGAGCCCGTCTCCGTTTCCTTCGCCTCCTCCGCTCCCTCTACTTCCTCTGCCTCTTATCTCGGCGATATCGCCATCGCGCCCGCTGTGGCCAAGCGCAACGCGCGTCGTTTCGGGCGCACCTACGACGAAGAGATGCGCATCCTTGTCCTTCATGGCATCCTGCACCTGATGGGATACGATCACGAGACCGACACGGGCCAGATGGACCGGCGCGAAAAGCGCCTTCGCCGCGCATTGGGTCTGGCATAGACCATGGCTTTCTACCTCTACATTCTCGGCGTGCTTGCGTTGACGGCGGGGCTCGTCGTCGCTTCTTACCTCGATCGCGTATTTCGTGAGATCGGCCGCGTCTCGACAGGCAAGGTTCACGAGCATCTCGAGACCTTCGAAGCGGAAATCGAGCCGCGCTTCAAAATGGACCGGCGTCGCGCGGCTCTCGCGTTCA
>Ga0187770_10001927_pt1 | contig 11351 bp, 11 predicted proteins | sample 0116_SJ02_MP02_2_FD_133154 | JGI IMG/M metagenome (GOLD analysis project Ga0187770, IMG submission 133154) | Tropical peat soil microbial communities from peatlands in Department of Meta, Colombia - 0116_SJ02_MP02_20_MG | ecosystem: Environmental > Terrestrial > Soil > Wetlands > Peat | place...
TCGCTGCACACCAATTCCATGGATGAAGCCTTGGCATTGCCTTCCGAACAATCTGTCCAGGTTGCCCTGCGTACCCAGCAGCTGATCGCCTACGAATCCGGCGCTGGCGACACGGCAGACCCTCTCGGCGGTTCTTTCTACATCGAGAAGCTAACCGACGAAATCGAAAAGCGGGCCGGGGATTACATGGAGAAGATCGATCAGATGGGAGGGTCCGTTGCGGCTGTGGAACGAGGGTATATTCAACAGGAGATCCAGGAAAGCGCCTACCGCTACCAAAAGGAGGTCGAGTCTGGGGACCGGGTGATCGTGGGGGTCAACCGATTCCAAACCAAGGAGCCCCCGCTCAAAGGATTACTGAAAGTTGACCCCCGGGTTCGGGAGGTTCAGGTTAAGAGGATTGCCGAGCTTAAGGCCTCACGAGATACGCAACAGGTCAAGACTTCCCTGGCGGAGTTGAAGAAAACCGCCCAAGGGGAAGGGAATTTAATGGTCCCGATCCTGAATGCGGTTCGGGCCCGTTGTACTCTGGGGGAAATCTGCGATACCCTGCGGGGTGTGTTCGGGGAGTACGAGCCGGTCGCGAAAATTTGAAAAAATCAATTTCAATCGTAAAGTAGGTAAAGGAGAACAGGAAAATATAGAAATGACCGCTGCCGGCCGACGGGAGGGCGCAGGTCGGGGAGAAAGAGTCGGCCGGAGGTCCAAAGGGAGAGAGAGGATGAAAATATTGAAAATTGACCATATCGGGATTGCCGCCAAGTCCATCGATCAAGTAGCCCCTTTCTGGAATGAGATCCTGGGCTTGCCGATTGAAGGAAGGCAGACGGTGGAAGAGCAGAAAGCCACCACAGCTTTTCTCCCCGTGGGAGAGAGTGAGCTCGAGATTCTTGAATCCACGGCCTCGGACGGTGCAATCGCCAAGTTCATCGAGAGCCGGGGAGAGGGGATTCAGCACATTGCCTTGCGAGTGGATAACCTCGAAGCGGCGTTAAGGGAATTGAAAGAAAAGGGGGTGCGGCTGATCGACGAAAAGCCACGGACGGGGGCCGGGGGGGCGAAAATTGCCTTTATCCATCCCAAATCAACGAACGGCGTACTTTTAGAGTTGAGTGAACGTTGACCCATTCCCCATTCAGAAGAACGGGGGAAAATTCAAAAACCATAAACTTGCAGCAGAAAATGCGGCAGGGAATTAAAAGGAGGAAAACATGCAGACCAAGGAACAACTGTTGGAAAAATCCAAGAAGCCTTCAGCCGATGCACTGAAGATGCACCCTTATTACAAGGGGAAAATCGCCTCGACCCTCAAATGCTGCGTGCGCGATTTTAACGATTTTGCCATCTGGTATACGCCGGGTGTGGCCGCCGCCTGCCGGGACATCGAAGCCCATCCGGAGAAAGTCTTCGAGCACACCAACAAAGCCAACATGGTGGCCGTCGTCTCCGACGGAACCCGGGTATTAGGGCTGGGAGACATCGGCCCGGAGGCAGCCATCCCGGTCATGGAGGGGAAAGCCATTCTGTTTAAATATCTGGGTGGAGTGGACGCCTGGCCCGTCTGCCTGGATACCAAGGACCCCGATGATATCATCCAGGCCGTAAAGTGGATTACCCCCTGCTTCGGCGGAATCAACCTGGAGGATTTTGCTCAACCCAAATGTTTCCGTATCCTAGATACCCTGCGCAAAGAAGCCAAGATTCCCGTTTGGCATGATGACCAGCAGGGGACCGCGGCTGTGACCCTGGCCGGGCTGATCAACGCCCTCAAGGTCGTGGGGAAAAAACTGGATAAGGCCCGCCTGACGCTCCTGGGAGCGGGTGCGGCGAACATCGCCACGGCCCGGATTCTCATTGCTGCGGGCGCCAACCCGGAGAAGATGATCATGGTGGATACCAAGGGAACTTTGCACAAAGGCCGGACCGAGCTGAAGAAGGAATTCAAAGAGAAATGGCAGTTCGCCCAGATGACCAACGCGGAACAGAGAAAAGGAGACATTGCCGAAGCCATGGAAGGTGCCGATGCGGTGATCGGTCTGGCCAAGTCCGGCCCAGACGTGATCAAAAAGGAATGGATCAAGAAGATGGCCAAAGACCCCATCATCTTCGCCTGCGCCAACCCCATTCCGGAGATCTATCCCTGGGAGGCCAAGGAGGGCGGGGTGAAGATCATTGCCACCGGCCGGTCCGACTTCCCGAACCAGGTGAACAACTCCCTGGGATTCCCGGCGATCTTCCGGGGCACCCTCGACGTCATGGCTACGACCATCACCGATGAAATGTGCATCGCCGCCGCCTACGAGCTGGCCAAGGTTGCCGAAGATAAGGGACTCCGAGAAGATTATATCCTACCCACCATGGACGAGCGGGAAATTTTCCCGAGAGAAGCCGTGGCCGTGGCCCTCAAAGCCATAGAGCAGAAAGTCGCCCGGGTCAAGATGAGTAAAGACCAGCTCTTCGAGAAAGCCTCCTCGATCATCGACCGGGCTCGGAAAGAGACCGAGGCCCTGATGAATTCAGGATTGATTCCGGAGTGCAAAATCTGACCTCTGCGGCATTCGGGGGCTTAGGCGCAACCGGGTGGGTCTCTCACGCGGCGAGTGGAAAAAGTTAAAAGTCCCCGGATGCCCTTGGGGAGCTTGGAAGGAGGATAGGATGAGAGAAATTGATGCCAAGCAGATTACCGAAGTGGTGAAGAAGCTCTGCATAGATTCCAACTTTTACCTCGGAGAAGATGTTCTGGCGGCGCTGGACCGAGGTGAAAAGATGGAAGAATCCCCTGTGGGAAAAGAGGTCTTCCAGCAGCTCAAAGAGAATGTTCGCATCGCCCGGGAAGAACAAGTGGCCATCTGTCAGGATACCGGGCTGGCGGTTGTTTTCGTGGAGCTGGGGCAGGAAGTTCACATTATCGGGGGAGATTTTAACGCGGCCATCAATGAGGGCGTCCGGCAGGGATACAAGGAAGGTTATCTTCGCAAATCCTCCTGCCACCCATTCACCCGGGCCAATACGAAAGACAACACTCCCGCGATTATCCACTTATCCCTGGTCTCTGGGGATAAGATCAAAATCATCCTGGCCCCCAAAGGAGGAGGAGCAGAGAATATGTCGACGGTGATCATGCTCAGCCCTTCGGAGGGAATCGAGGGCGTCAAGAACCGAGTGGTGGAGTGGGTCAAACAGGCCGGTTCCAACCCCTGTCCGCCGGTTGTCGTGGGAGTTGGAGTGGGAGGGACCTTTGAAGAAGTCGCTCTCACCGCCAAAAAGGCCCTCCTACGCCCCCTGGGCCAGAAGAATCCGGATCCCCAGCTGGCGGCGATGGAGGAAGAGCTTCTCACCCGGGTCAACAACCTGGGAATCGGACCCCAGGGGCTGGGAGGGCGAATCACGGCCCTGGCGGTGAATGTAGAAATGATCCCCTGCCATATCGCCAGCTTTCCCATGGCCGTTAACCTGAACTGCCACGCTCACCGGCACCAAGAAGCCGTAATTTGAGAAGGAGGTATAAGGATGAGCCAACCCATTCGATTGAAAACCCCCCTTTCCAACGCCGATGTGGAAAAATTGAAAGCGGGTGATAAAGTTTTCCTTAATGGGGTAATATATACAGGAAGGGACGCAGCTCACAAGCGGCTGTTTGACCTTCTAAAGGAAGGAAAGCCTCTCCCGGTCGATCTCAAAGGGCAGGTGATCTACTACGTAGGGCCGGCTCCCGCCAAGCCCGGGCGGGCCATCGGTTCGGCCGGACAGACGACCAGCGGGCGCATGGATGCTTATTCTCCCAAGCTGATGGAGATCGGTTTGAAGGGAATGATCGGGAAAGGCATGCGCAAAAAAGAGGTGGTCGAGGCCATGAAGAAATACAAAGCCGTCTATTTTGCCGCGACGGGAGGTGCGGGAGCGCTTCTGGCCAAGGCCATCAAAAAGGCCCAGGTGGTAGCCTATGACGACCTTGGGCCGGAGGCCATCACGCGGCTGGAGGTTGAGGATTTTCCGGTGATCGTGGTGAACGACACCAAGGGGAACGACCTGTACCAGCAGGGCATGGCCCAGTACGCAAGGTAACCGAAAAAATATTCACCGCGGAGCGCGCGGAAACGCAGAGGATTGGGAAATAGAAAGATAAAAAGAATTTAAAATTCTGGTGAATTTTCGGCGCGATCTTGGCGACCTCCGCAGTGAAAAAATAAAGGAGAGAGAAGATGCTTTATAAATGGCAAACCGGGGCGATGGCCTGGTTGATCCACCGCATCACTGGGGCGGCTGTGGGGATTTATCTCTTCCTCCACATCCTGGCCCAGTTCGGAATGAAATATGATCAAAAGGGGCTGGCGGCGATCAGCAATTTTTTGACCCACAAGGCGGTGGTGGTGGTTCTCCTGGCCTTCCTGATCTACCATACCATGAACGGGATACGAGAGCTGATCATCGATTTTGGGAACGGAGCTTTGTATCACAAGACGCTCTACTGGGTGATGATGGTCATCGGGTTGGTGATCTATGTGACTACTTTAGCAGTCATTTAGAGGAGAGAGAAAATGGCCTTTTCAACAGCGAATAGTTCAGGTGCTTCCAGTTGGCTCTTCCAGAGAATTTCCGGGATCCTGATCGCGGTCATCCTGGCCATCCATCTGGGAGCGGTCCATTTGGGGACCTCCCCAGTGGACCTGGGAAGTCCTTTCTGGAAGTTCTTCCATGTCGGTTTTGTTATCTTGCTTCTGTACCACATCTTAAACGGCTTTTGGCTAATTATTGAGGATTATGTAAGCACCAACTGGCTCCGGGTATCCTTGTACGGAATCTCCTGGATCGTTGGCATTGCCTTTCTCATTTTGGGGTTTGTAACTTTGGTGCCCTTTGGCACGTGAAAAGACATTTATCGCCGCCAGGCAAGTTGAGAACGCCGAGCCTAAAACTAAAGAGCAAAAATTTTTTGCTACCCATATTTGTTTTGCCTTTTGATTTTTCTTTGGTTTCGTCTCCGCGGTCTCTGCGCTCTCTGCGGTGAGTCCAAAACTGGAGGATCGAAATGGTTCATGAACATGACGTAGTCATCGTTGGAGCGGGCATTGCCGGCCTGTACGCGGCCCTGGAATCCAGCCGGTCAGTGGATACCGCAGTAATCTCTAAAGTTTACCCGACCCGCTCCCATTCCATCTCCGCCCAGGGCGGAACGGCAGCCGCTCTGGGAAGCCTGGAGGAGGACCACTGGGAATGGCATCTTTTTGACACAGTTAAGGGGGGGGACTATCTCGGAGATCAGGATGCCCAGGAGGTTCTCGTTCGCGATGCCATTGAAGTGGCCTATGATCTGGAACACATGGGTTGCCCTTTCAGCCGGACGGAGGATGGCAAGATTGCCCAGCGGGAGTTCGGGGGACACTACAGCAACTTCGGCAAAGGAGGCGCCATTCGGCGGATGTGCTATGCTGCCGACCGGACGGGCCACGTCATGCTGCATACGCTCTACGAGCAATGTATCAAGCACGACGTGCGTTTCTATTCAGAATTTTTCGTCACCAGCCTCTTGATAGAAAATAATGCCTGCTCTGGCGTGATCGCCTGGGACATACGAAACGGGGGGCTCCATGTCTTCCACGCCAAGACCGTGATGTTCGCCACGGGAGGGTACGCCCGGGCCTGGAAAGTGAATACCAACGCCCTTTCCAACACGGGAGACGGGATGGCCCTGGTCCTGCAGGCCGGTTTACCACTGGAAGACATGGAATTCGTCCAATACCATCCCACCGGACTCTATCCTTCCGGAGTCTTGGTCACGGAAGGGGCGCGGGGAGAAGGAGGATACCTGGTCAACAACGAAGGCAAGCGCTTCATGGAAAAATATGCTGCGGCAAAAATGGAGCTTGCCCCGCGGGACGTGGTGTCCCGGTCGATCCAGACGGAGATTAATGAAGGCCGGGGAATCGGGGGAAAGGGGTACGTCCATTTAGATATGCGGCATCTGGGAAAGCAGGCCATCATGGAGAAACTCCCCCAGATCCACGAACTCATCCTCAAGTTTGCCGGAATCGATGCCATAACTGACTTCGTTCCCATCCTTCCGACCGCCCATTATGCCATGGGAGGAATCCCGACCGATGTGAATGGTCAGGTGGTCATGGATCCCAAGAACACACCGGTGCGGGGATTCTATGCCGCCGGGGAATGCGCCTGCGTCTCCGTTCATGGGGCCAATCGTCTGGGCTGCAATTCTACGATGGACTGCGCGGTCTTTGGAAGAAGAACGGGGTGGACCATGGCCAAGTACATAGCCAATGGGGGAGAGAAGGTCCCGGTTCCCAAGGATGGCCTGGAGAAGGCCCAATCGAAACTGGATTGCCTGCTCTCCGCCAAGGGTAAAGAAAATCCTGCTGCCATCCGGGACGAATTGCAGGCGACCATGATGGTCAATTGCGGAATTTTCCGGGAAGAAAAGCTGTTAAAAGAACAGTTGAAGGTCATCAAATCCCTTCAAGAGCAGTACAAATGGATTGAGATCAGCTACAAAGGCCCGCGATTCAACACGGAACTCCTGGACGTCATCGAGCTCGGTAACATGCTCGATTTCGTAGAAGCGATCGTTGTGGGTGGATTAGCTCGGACTGAAAGCCGGGGAGCCCACTTCCGGAAAGATTTCCCCAAACGGGACGACCAGAATTGGATGAAGCACACTCTGGCCTGGAAGACGGATCAGGGCATCAAGCTGGATTATAAACCCGTGGTGGTCACCCGCTTCCAGCCGGAGGAGAGGAAATTCTAAGCGGTATTTATCTCCCCTCCCCTTAACCTCCCTCCCACCAGGGGGGAGGAGGGTATAAAGGAATGTAAGCGGCCCCTCCTCCTTGAGGGGGCGGGCTGGGGTAGGGGTGAAATGAATCGACGGAAAACTATTCCAAGGAGCAAAAGATATGATGCAGACTTTTAGGATTTTCCGTTTCAACCCGGACGAGGACAAGGCTCCCTATTACAAATCTTACCAGGTGGACGTGCAGGAGGGGATGACGATCCTGGATACCCTAAACGAGATCAAGTGGAAACAGGATGGCACCTTGACCTTCCGCCGCTCCTGTCGCCACGGCATCTGCGGGTCTTGCGCGATGACCATCAACGGACTAAATCGTCTGGCCTGTGAAACCCAGATTAAGTCCCTTGGCGGAGGAACCGTAGAAATTGAACCCCTCAAGCATTTTAAGGTGATCAAGGACCTGGCGGTCGATATGGAGGATTTTTTTACCAAACTGGAGGCGGTGAAGCCTTATTTTATTGCCGGAACACCTCCCACGGACAAAGAGCGCTACCAGAGCATTGAAGACCGGAAAAAGATCGACGGGTCTTACGAGTGTATTTACTGCGGAGCCTGCACATCGTCCTGTCCTTCTTACTGGGCCAACCCGAATTTCCTGGGGCCGGCCGCGCTGCTCAAGGCTTACCGGTTCGTCTTCGATTCACGGGATGAAGGATTGGGAGAACGGTTGCCGATTCTGAACAGCCGCCATGGGTTATGGCGCTGCCATACCATCTTTAACTGCACGATCTGCCCCAAGTCTTTGAACCCCACGTGGGCTATCGGGGAGCTGAAGAAAAAGGTGATGAGCGAAAGGTATTAGTATCTTGGTCGCCTTTTCCGTAGGCGCGGCCCAGCGGATCTCTCCTAGCATCGGCCTCGCCGTTCAGTAGACCCCTGTCGGATGATGGAGGTAGTTCCATGAATATTCACGAATACCAGGCCAAGGAGATACTATTTCGCCATGGGATCAGGATTCCGCGAGGGCAGGTGGCCTTCGACCTTCGCGATGCGGAAGCGGCGGCTCAAGGAATCGGCCCGGGTCCTTTCATCGTGAAGGCTCAAGTACATGCCGGCGGAAGGGGGAAGGCGGGAGGAATCCGAAAGGCGAAGGACCCGACCGAAGTCCGGGAAATTGCGCGGGCCATGTTTGGGATGCGGCTGGTGACCCGGCAATCCGGCCCGCAGGGGAGGCCGGTAAGCAGGGTTCTGGTAGAAGAGGTACTCCCGATCGCCCAGGAGCTTTATATGGCGGTGACCATCGACCGCAAGCAGGGAAAAGTGACGGTGATTGGGAGTTCCGCAGGTGGCGTGGAGATCGAAGAGGTCAGCGCCAAATCCCCGGAAAAGGTCCAAAAACTGGCAGTCGATTCGGGATGCGGGTTCACCAATTTCCAGGGCCGAAAATTGGCCATCGATATGGGTTTACAGGGGGGTACCATAGGCAAAGGCGCGGCGGCCGCCTTCGCTCTATTTCGAGCTTTCATGGATTGCGATTGTTCCCTGGCCGAGGTCAATCCCCTGGTCCTTACCACCCGGGGAGAGCTGGTCGCCCTAGACGCCAAAATGAACATCGACGACAATGCGCTCTACCGCCATCCGGAACTCCAGGCCCTGCGTGATATCGAACAGGAAGACCCGCGAGATGTGGAGGCTACCAGGTTGAACCTGAACTACGTCAATCTCTCCGGCAATATCGGCTGTATCGTCAACGGTGCGGGCTTGGGGATGGCCACCCTGGACCTCCTGAAATATTACGGAGGGGAGCCGGCAAACTTTCTGGATGCCGGGGCAGGAGCAACCAAGGATGTAATCCGCAACGCTTTTGGCCTTCTCCGTTCGGACCCCAAGGTCAGGGGAATTTTCATCAACATGTTCGGAGGCATCACCCGCTGCGACAATTATGCCCAGGGGGTTGTAGATGCTCTCCGGGAGCGTCCCCTGACAACCCCACTCGTGGTGCGGATGGAGGGCACGAACGTGGAACTGGGCCGGAAAATCCTGGAAGAGTCCGGGCTTAACATCGTCACCTACAAAAGCATGCGGGAGGCAGCCCAGAAGATCATCGAGCTGGCAAAAGCCGGGAAGAACTAAGTGCAGTCTTCTTTTTGATACCCATGGAGGTTGGCATCTCACTCCAACGGGGGACGGTTGGCCTGAAACGTGCGCTGGGACGCCCGCGAACCACCCGGCCTGGCGCCCTTAGCTATAGCCCCAGATACGCTTTCCTGATCGTATCCGTCTGCAGAAGGTCAGCAGGTTTTCCTTCCATCATGACCCGGCCGGTCTGGAGAACGTAGGCATAGTGGGCGATCTCCAGCGCTTCCTGGACGTTCTGTTCCACGAGCAGAATGGTGAGCCCCTCTTCTTTATTGACCTGCTGGATCATTTCAAAGATTTCCGTGATCAGTTTGGGCATGATGCCCAAGGAAGGTTCGTCGAGCATGAGAAGCTTAGGCTTGGACATGAGCCCCCGGGCGATGGCCAGCATCTGCTGTTCCCCGCCGCTCAGGGTCCCGGCGGCCTGCTTCTGGCGTTCCTGCAGAACCGGAAAGATTTTGAATATTTTCTTGAGGGTGGATTCCCGGTGTCCCTGGGATTTCCGGGTATAGGCTCCCAGGATCAGGTTCTGCCGGACCGTGAGGCGGGCAAAGAGACGCCTGCCCTCCGGAACATGGGCGATCCCCAGGTCCACTACCCGGTGAGCCGGCATCTGATCGATCCTCTGATTTTCAAAAGTGATCGAACCTTCATCGAGAGGCAGAACACTGGAAACGCTCTTCAGGATGGTGGATTTGCCGGCGCCGTTCGCACCGACGATGGAAACGATTTGCCCCGGTTCCACCCTGAAAGAAACCTCGTGGAGGGCCGGGACTTCATCATAGGAGGTTCTAATGCGCTCGACGAGAAGCATGATACTTGTCTCCTAAATAGGCCTTGATGACCTCCTCGTTGTGGATGACTTTATCCGGCATGCCTTCGGCGATCTTTTTCCCGTACTCCAGGACCACGACCCGGTTGGAGATCGGCATCACGACTTCCATCACGTGTTCCACAAGGAGAATGGTGGTTCCCGCTTGCCGGATCTTCTTCACCAGCTCGACGGCTTCCGCGGTCTCCGTCTGGTTCAGTCCGGCCATGGCCTCGTCGAGCATGAGGAGCCTGGGCTCCGTGGCAAAAGCTTTGGCCACCTCCAGTCGCTTTTTATCGGCGATGGTCAGCCCGCCGGCGAGCTTGGCCTTTTTTCCCATGAGACCGCAGAAATCCAGGACCTCAAGGGCCTTCTTCCTGGCCTGTCCAGCGGAACTGGTACGGTTAAAAGCGCCCACCATAACATTGTCCAGAACGGGCAGATCTTTGAAAACCCGCACAATCTGGAAAGTTCGGGCAATGCCTTTGAAGCAGATTGTGTTCGAAGGCAGGCCGGTGATGTCTTCCCCCTTGAACTTGACCGTTCCACTGGTCAGGGGATAAAAGCCGGCGATGCAGTTAAAGAGGGTGGTTTTCCCCGCTCCATTGGGTCCGATGAGGCCGACGATTTCACCTTCCTGAAGCTCCAGGTCGATGTGGTCGTTGGCCATGAGGCCGCCGAAATTCTTCGTCAGGTGTTTTACCTCAAGAAGAGCCATCACTCAGACTCCTTTTTGCGGAACCGCTTGGCGATTCCGATCACTCCGAAAGGCTGATACACCGAAATGACGATGATCAAAAGACCATAGATAACCAGGTCCGTTCCTTTTCCACCCCCTCCAAGGTAAATGCGGGTAAATTCCGAAATCGGGATCAGGATGAAGGCCCCAATCACCGGGCCCCAGATCGTTCCCACACCCCCCAGGGTGGCCACCAGGCATACCACGACGGAAAGCATCAGGGGAAACACACTGTCCGGGTCGATAAAGAGCACATACTGGGCGTAAAAGGAACCGCAGATGGAAGTAAAAAAGGCACTCAGGGCGAGCGCGTAGAATTTGTATTTGGTCACATGTATACCCAGGCTACGGGCACCTTCCAGGTCTCCCTTGATCGCCTTGAAATAATAACCCAGCTTGGAACGGTCAATCCCGGTCGTTATCAGGAGAGCCAGAATCAGAAGGAAGAACGCGATGTAGTAATAGGGGAGCTTGGTGGAGTGAAATTCCAGGTTGATCAGAGATTCGGGAAGGATCGGCAAGGTTAAACCCACGGCGGCCCCCGCCCAATCCCAGTTGAGCATCCACACCTGGGTGATCTCTCCGATGGCAATGGTGGCAATGGCAAAATAGTGACCGGCCAGTTTGAAACAAGGGTAACCGATGATAAAGGAGACGATCACCGAAATGCAACCGCCCGCGAGCATTCCCGCCCAGGGGCTGACCCCCAGTTTCATCAACATCAGAGTGGAGCTGTAAGCGCCGATCCCGAAAAAAAGCGCATGCCCCAGGGAAATCTGCCCGGCGTATCCGCCGATCATGTTCCAGGCCAGTCCGAGGGTGGCATACAGGAAAATCATGATCACTACATGACGGGGGAAGGGAAGGGTAAAGATCAACGGATAAATCAGAAAGATCGCGGCTCCCAGCACCAACCA
>Ga0187770_10001928_pt1 | contig 11351 bp, 9 predicted proteins | sample 0116_SJ02_MP02_2_FD_133154 | JGI IMG/M metagenome (GOLD analysis project Ga0187770, IMG submission 133154) | Tropical peat soil microbial communities from peatlands in Department of Meta, Colombia - 0116_SJ02_MP02_20_MG | ecosystem: Environmental > Terrestrial > Soil > Wetlands > Peat | place...
AGGTAGAGGTAGATCACCTCTTCGGAGTTGAGGAAGTAGAGCGGACGGGACTCCTGGGGAACGCAGGCGATCTGGGTCCGGATCGCGCGCTCCTCGTTGCGCACGTCGTGCCCCAGGACGTAGACCGTCCCCTTGGTCGGTGCGAGCTGGGTCGCTGCGATTCGGACGAAGGTCGTCTTCCCGGCACCGTTGCGGCCGATCAGGCCGTACACGCGCCCGGTCGGGATCTCGAGCGAGAGGTCGTCGAGCGCGAACTTCCCGGGCCTCGCCTTCGGGTACGTCTTCCCGAGGTGCACCGATGAGATCGCGGACGGCATCGACCCCTCCTCGAGACCAGATGTGCTTCCCTCGGGCCCTGGTCCGCCGTCCGTTCAGCTGAGAATCTCGGAGAGCCGCTGCTGCGACTCTCCGCGAGCGATCTCCTGGGCGATCCGCTTGCCGGTCGAGAGTCCGGGTTCGACGAAGTCCGAGTACGGGCTTCCCGAGATGAACAGGTTCGTCCCCGCCACGATCCGCGTCGAGATCTCGAACACCTTGAAGTGAAGGTCCTCCGTCATGATCCCCTCGACGCAAAACGGCCCGACCATCCCTCCGAACAGTTCGATCGACCGCTCCACGATCCGGGCCGCGACATCGAAGGCGCTCGGGAGCAGCGACTCGCGGAGAATCACCGGAACGTTCCCGGTCACGACGAACGTCGGGCGGATCCCGGCCTTCAAGAGCTCCTCCTGAGCGCCGAGCTTGTAGAGCTCGTCGATGTTCGCCTCGTCCCGGCGGTCCATCCCGAGGAGCTCGAGCGAGCCGTGCCCGACCCGGTAGCCGCGGTCCGAGAGCGGGGAGTAGAAGAAGTGCATGTAGTACCGAGTGCCCAGCACGTACTCCTGGATCACGTGCGGCCCGGTCGGCGTGAACTCTTCGAGCTGCCGGCGGTTCTTCGCAAGGAAGAACCCCTTGCCGCCTTTCGCGCCGTAGTACTTCACAATCACCGGCCCGTCGACGTCGGAGGGCCCCTCGAAGCGGCGCGGCATCGGGACCCCGGCGGATTCGAGCCACTCCCGCTCCTTCTCCCGGTCGGACTCCCAGCCGAGAACGGCCCGGTTCCCGAACACGGGAACGTCGAGGGCACCGAACGCTTCGGGCCCGACGTACTCGACGAACGAGCCATGCGGGATCACGATCGCCCCGGCCTCGCGTAGCTTCTCGGCGGCCGAGGGAAGGTCCTTCGCCCGGGGCACCGACAGGAACCGGTCGGGTCGCGCCAGCGGGAACGCGTCGTAGAATTTCGGGGGCGGGCCGACCGAAATCCCCAGGGTCGAGAACCCAAGGGCCCGGGCGCCGTGGAAGATCTGGAGCGACGAGTGGGAACACAACGTCGCGATGGTGGGCTTGCGCCCCTTCAGCGACGCGAGGCGGGACTCAGAAGCGAGGGGAATCCCCATACGGGGAGGTACCGGGAACGCAACATAGCCTTTGCGCGGGAGGAGGGAGCTCAGCTCTCCGAAGCGCCGTTCTCCAGCTCCCAGTACCACTTCACGCGGCGAGCCCCGGTCTCGGCGACCTTCCTCCGAAGCTCGGGGTCCACGGCCGGGTCCCGCACGAGCCGTCGGACCTCTTCCGGGGTCCCGGAAGGGACCCGGGCCGATAGTCCGGAGCGCTCGAGGAGAGGTCGGACGTGGTCGAGGGAGTACTGCCAGGCCTCCTCGCGCCGGCGGACCGCGACGGAACGGCTCCCGGGGACCCGGTGGACCCCGAGCTGCTCCGCGGCGCGATGCAGTTCCTCGGCGGTCCGGCGGAGCTCGGACTCGAGACGACCTTCCTCGGCGCGGAGCGCCTCGAACCGGTCGACCAGGGCGCGCAAGCGCTCGCCCTCGGCCGCGGGGACCGTCCGGAACTCCGGGCATCGGTCCCGGAAATCGCAACGGTTGCAGTGCCGTCCGGGGGTCGGCTCGAACGCCTCGGCGCGGATCCCGTCAAGGACGGTCCCGAGCCGGTCGTGGAGACCGGCGAGCGCGGCCGGTTCGCGGGGCGCGGTGTGGAGCGGCGTGAGCGACCGAAGATGGTAGAGGGTCAGCCCGTGGACCGGTTCGGCGTAGTTGCTCTCGACCAGGACCTGGTAGAGGCTCAACTGGTCGGAGTCGCGAGCGTCCTCGTTCGAGAGGTCGCGCGACGTCTTGTAGTCCACGATCTCGAGACCGCCGGACGGCGTGCGGTCAATCCGGTCGACGTAGCCGTGCACGGGGATTCCATCCCATCGAGCCTCGAGGTGCTCTTCGACGGCGACGGGGACCGGCCGCTCTCGGACGAGGAACTCGTAGTAGCGCAGGAGCAGCTCCCGCCCGAGCGCCCGGTACCGGGATTCCTCCTCCGGCGAGGTGTACCCCTCGCTCGACCACGCCCGGTCGTAGAGTTGCAACAGTTCGTCGGCCGTCATCCACCGCTCGGGGCTCGGAGGTCCCGTGTGGCGGTGCCACTCGTCCAGCGTCCGCTGTCGGTCGTTCTCCCCGGCGCGACGCGCCGAGGGCACGACCAGCGGACCGACGAGCTCCTCGAGGACAGAATGGATGACCCGGCCGAACGTGAAGTACCCGCGGGGAGCCTCGGGGAGCTTCTCGACGTAGAGAAACCGCCAGCGGAGCGGGCACTCCTCGTACGTTCGAAACGAAGAGTAGCTCAGCGCCGGGACCGCAGGCACGGCCCGCGAGCGGCCGGGAGGTTCATCTGGTTTCCGGGGGCGTCGCCCCGGCGCGGCCACGGCCGATTCGGCGGTCCGAGTCTAGTGACCGGCAGCCGGAGCGCCGAGGTCCGCCTTCTCACCGGTCTCCACCGTCTCGGCGGGAAGCGTCCCGCGCGCCTGCGGGTTCGTCAGGTTCTTCGGGAGCCCCAGGAGCTCCAGGAGCTCCTTGTAGTGGTTACGGATCGTCACCGGCGTCACGTTGGCGACCGCGGCGATGCGGTCCTGGCTCCTCGGCTCGCCCATCAGGTTCGACGCGATGTAGATGATCGTCGCGAGGATGCCGTTCGGGAGCACGCCGCTCGTCGAGTAAACCTGCTCGACCTGCTCGAGCAGCGAGAGGACCTTCTGGCGGACCTCCTTCGAGAGGTTGAGGTCCTGCGTGAATCGGACGAGGTAGTCCCGCGGCTCGACCGGCTTGAGACCGAGCTTGAGCTCGCGCGCGAGCAACGTGTACGCTCGGCCCACCTCGATCTTGGTCGCCTTGGAGTGGGCGATGATCTCCTTCATCGTCCTCGGGACGTGGCACTGCCGGCACGCGGCGTAGACACTCGCCGCGACGAGCGCGACGATCTTCTTTCCGCGGGTCGCCTTGTGCTCGAGCGCCCGACGGTAGATGTACGTCGCGGACTCCTTGACCTCCCGGGAGAGGCCCAGGACCCCGGCGAGCCGGTTCAGCTCCCCGAGCGCGACCACGAGGTTCCGCTGGTGCGTGCGCGCGGCGCGCAACCGGTGGTTGAGCTTCCTCAGGTGATAGAACTTGAGCGAGGTGTTGCGGGAGAGGGAGTTCCCCTGGAAGTCGCGGGTCGGGACCCCGATCTCGCTGAACAGCCCCTTGTCGGGCATAAGCGGGGAGATCACCGGTCCCCAGCCCCGGGCCTCACGGCCCGTGTCTTCCTTCGAACCGCGCTGGCCCCGGTCGCTCACGAGGGCGCTCTGGTCGACCACCAGGCCGCAATCGGCGCAGACGATCTCGCCCCGGATCTCGTCGCGGATCAGGTGCGAGGAGCCACAGTTCGAGCAGACCTCCGCGACCGGAGGAGCCGCCGGAACGACCGACCCTTCCTCGACGGAAAGGGGCCGGCTAGGAGCCTTTACACTGGACGCACGCGGGTGTCGCCCCGAAGGGGCGGGAGAGCTGGTCTTCATGGTTAGTAGCCTTCCCAAAATGGGGAGTCCTATTTATAGCTTCGTTCGTTCCATGTATCGATTGTATGCTACACATGCTACACCATGCGCCGGCGTAGCATGCCCGGTCAGGCCGGTGTGACGGTGAAAACGCATCCGCGGCTCGCGTGCTTGGTGGGGTCTGGCTTCGAGACCTCCCACCGTTGGCCGAGCCGGGTCTCGAGGACCGTGCGGAGGAGTTCCGGGCACATCACCCGGCCGATCTCGGGCGAGTCGCCGGTGCACGCAAAGCAGCCCGTGACCCTCAGGGTGAGCGGCCGCTCGCGCACGGTGGTCAGGTGGCCCATCGTCTGCGTTTCATAGTAGAGGCCGAGCGCGCGCGCGACCTCCTCCGGGGAACGGCCCTCGATCTTCTCCGCGATCTCCCGGCCGAGCTGCCGGGCGATCGTTTCGATGAGGTCCGGAAGGTGGAGGTGGAACTCGCGGACCCCCGACGCCCGCATCCCGAGCTTGGCGACCTCCTTGAGACGTTGGAACGGGACCGCCTCCTTGCCGGCCACCACGGGGAGGACGGCCTCGGGCGGCGTCTCGATCTCGACGAACCGGGCCTCGGCCCGGGTCGCGGGGGTCCAGAGGCGACGGTGATAGTCCCGGGCCAGGCGGAGGAACATCGGCGCCGACGACCAGAGGGCGACCTGCTCGCCGCCGGACCGGCCGAGCCCGTCCTCGCTCGACACGTAGACGAGCGAGCCGAGTCGGTCGATCACGACCGCCCGATTGGCCACCGGGTGGCTCGAATGCCGGAGCTCGGAGAACCCGGCGAAGTGCTTCGCCTCCACGAGGTTCTGCGGCTGGACCTCGGTCACGACCCGGACCTTCACGCCCCGGTTGCTTGCTTCGCGGAACGCGCGGTCCAGGCCGAGGTCGACGAACCGCGAGAGCGCCCGGTCGCTCGCGCTCACCAGGATCTCGCGCTCGGCGGCCCCGATCCGTTTGAGCAGGAACCGGCGGATCGCCTCCGTCCCCTCGAGGACGGCGAACTTCCGTGGGTCGTGCTCATCAAGCTCGTTGCGTCCCTCTTCCCACTCGGCGAGGATGCGGTCGCGGTCGTTCTCGAGCTGGCGGAGCCGCTCGGACGCGCGGTGAATCCACCGGTCGACCAGGTCGTCCGGTGCGAGGGCCTCGAAGCGCTGCGGCCGGCTACCGGTGGGCCGGAGGAGCCCTTCGCCCGTGAGCTGCTTGATGAAGCGGTACGCCTCGACCCGGTTCACCGCGGAAACGCGCGCGAGCTCGCTCGCGGTCATCGCCCCACCGCGGCACGCGGCGAGATAGACACGGGCCCCCTTTTCCGGCACCCCGTGCTCGGAGAGCAGCTCGAGTAGGCCCGGCTTCGGCGCTCCCACGGCGAAAGCAGGCGGCCACCCGATAAAAGGTGGAAGGTGAGCCGCGCTGGTCGAGGGGGGACCGGAAGACGGAAAAGCCTAGAGGGCCGCCTGGAAATCCTCGATCGCGAGCGGGTAGTCGATCTCCGCGGCGCCGGAGCGCGCCTTCAGCACCTCGCGCGCGAGCAGCCAGTAGACGGTGGCGAGCGCGACCCGGCCCTTGTTGTTCGCCGGGATGACGAGGTCGACGTTCCGGGTCTCGTTGTTGACGTCACAGAGACCGATCACCGGGATCCCGATCGAGACCGCCTCGCTGAGCGCCTGCTGGTCGGTCGCCGGGTCGGTCACGACGAGGACCTTCGGCTCGAAGTACTCCTCGAGGTTCGGGTTGGTGAGACAGCCGGGGACGAACCGCTCGGCAAAGGAGACCGCACCGAGGGTCTTCGCGAACACCCGGACCGGCTTCTGGCCGTACTGGCGCTGAGAGACGACCAGGATGCGTTCCGCCGGAAAGCGCGAGAGGAACTTCGCGGCGAGCCGGATCCGGCGGTCCGTCTCCCGGACGTCGAGGACGTGAAGTCCGTCGAAACGGACCTTGAAGACGAACCGGCGCATCGACGCCGACTTCTGCTGGGTCCCGATGTGGACGCCCGAGGTGAGGTACGTGTCCTCCGGGATCAGGAGCTCGCCCGGCTGGATGTCCTGGCCGTCGCTCGCGGTCACGGGCTCCTGGCTCATCGTTTCTTCGTCGGGCATGCCGTCAGTTTCCGGTGGCGCGGCCGAGCCGCAGGAGTTCATTTAGCTTTGCCACACGCTCTCCCCCCAGAACCCCGCACTTGAGCCCCCGGGCCCCGGTGCCCACCGCCACGTGGGCGAGCCACCCCTCGGGCACTTCCCCCGACCGGTGGGAGGTGATGGTCGCGATCCCCTCGCCTCTCGCGAGGTCGACCGCTCGGAACGTGTCGGTCAATGTTCCGACCTGATTCACCTTGATCAGAATCGCGTTGGTCGAATGGTGGGCGATCCCGGTTCGCAGGCGCACTTCGTCCGTCACATAGAGGTCGTCGCCCACCACGAGAGCGCGGTGGCCGATGGCCTTGGTCAGGGCCGCGAACGCTTCGAACGCCTCCTCATCGAACGGGTCCTCGACGTAGCGCAGGTCGAACCGGTCGACGAGCTTCGAGACGAAGCCGATCTGGCCCTCCGTGTCCAACGTCTGCTCGTGATAGCGGTACTTGCCGTCCTCGAAGAACTCGCTCGCGGCGAGGTCAAGGCCCGGATGCACCTCGAGATGGAGTTCATCGCGCGCCTTCGCGCACGCTTCGGTGAGGATCTCGAGAGCTTCCAGGTTCGAGACGGCCGCGACCCACCCTCCCTCGTCCCCGCGACCGAGCGCGGACTTCGGGAAGCGACGGTGCAATTCTTCTCCGATCAGCGTGTGGACACGGACCGCGGCCCGGATCGAGTCCTCGGGGCGAGGGCAGGAGGCGAAGGCGATGAACTCCTGGATGTCCGGACCCCCGATCGCGTGGCGCCCGCCGTTGAGGCAGTTCCCCACGATCGCGGGGAACGAACGCCCATCCACTCCCCGCCGGGCGAGCAACTGCCAGAGGGGCCTTCCGGTCTCTTCGGCCCGGGCGATCGCCGTGGCGACCGACACCGCGGTGGCCGTGTTGCCGCCGATGGAGGAGAAGTCCTGCGTCCCGTCGACCTCGTGGAGCGCCGCATCGACCTCGCGCAGATCCTCGGCATCGAGGCCCCTCAACTTCGGGGCGACCCGCGACTGGAACGTCGCGAGGGCCTCCGGGACCCCTCCCTTCGGGAACGCGACGACCTCGTGCGCTCCCGTGCTGGCGCCGCTCGGGGCGCCCGCCCGACCCCGGGCACCCGAACTCAGGGCGATGGTGGCTTCCACCGTGAGCCGGCCCCGGCTGTCGTACACCCCGAAGAGGTCGGCGGAAACGATGCGGCTCATCGACGCTCCTCCACGTACTCGACCAGCACACCCCCGAACGCCGAGGGGTGGCAGAATCCGACGCGGCGACCCCGCGCCCCGGGCCGGCCGTGCGTATCGAGGAGCCGTCCTCCGCGACGCGCGACCTCTGCGAGCGCACTGTCGACGTCCGCGACGGCGAACGCGACATGATGCATCCCGCCGCCACGGGTCGCGAGGAACTTCGAGACCGGGGAGTCCGGGCCGGTGGGCTCCACGAGCTCGACATGCGGCTCGCCGGCGGTCAGGAACGCGACGCGGACCCCGCCGCCGGGAACCTCCTCGGGAGGAGAGGTCGGTGCCCCCAGGAGAGGACGCCACCGCTCGATCGCTTCGGGGAGGTTCGCGACAACGATTCCCACATGGTCCAGCTTCATCGATCTCTCCCAGAGCCCGCTAAATTGCCCGCGACGGGGGTTGCTCGCCGAACACCTGGCGCCACGCGTCGGCAATCTCTCCCAGCGTCGCCTTCGCCTTCACGGCCCCCAGCACGACGGGCATCACGTTGGCGCCCCGTTCCGTTTCACGGCGGAGCTCGTCGAGCGCGCGTTCGACGACGGAGCGGTCTCGCTCGGACCGCCAGCGGCGAACTCCCGAGACCTGACGGCGCTCCTCCGCCGGGGTGATCCGCTGGCTGCGGACGCCCGTGCCACCGGCCTCGGGGAAGAGGGAGAACTGCGGGTTCCCCTCGGTAAACTCGTTGACGCCCACCAGGATCTCCTCCTTGCGCTCGCGGGTCCGAGCGACCCGGTACGCCTCCTTCGAGATCTCGCCCGCGACGAAACCGCGTTCGATCGCGGCGAGCGCCCCACCCATCCGATCGATCCGGTCGAGATACTCCCGGGCCCCGGTCTCGATTTGATCGGTGAGGTACTCGATCTCGTACGAGCCGCCGAGCGGGTCGACGGTATTCGCCACCCCGGATTCCTCGGCGAGGATCTGCTGGGTTCGGAGCGCGAGGCGGGCCGACGACTCCGTGGGCAGCCCCAAGGCCTCGTCGAGCGCGTTCGTGTGCAACGACTGGGTCCCGCCGAGGACGGCCGAGAGCGCCTCGAGCGTCGTGCGGACCACGTTGAGCTCCGGTTGCTGGGCGGTGAGGCTCGAGCCCGCGGTCTGGGTGTGGAAGCGGAGCTGCTTCGACCGAGGGCTCTTCGCCCCGAACTCATCCCCGACGATCCGAGCCCAGAGACGACGGGCCGCGCGGAACTTCGCGACCTCCTCGAGGAAGTTCCGGTCCGCGGAGAAGAAGAACGAGAGTCGCGGCAGGAACTCGTCGAGGTCGAGCCCGCGCTCCCGCACCGCTCGTACATACGCGATGGCGTTGGCAAGCGTGAACGCCACCTCCTGGACGGCGGTTGCTCCGGCCTCTCGCATGTGGTAGCCCGAGACCGAGATGTAGTTCCACTGCGGCATCTCCCGCGTCGCGAACTCGATGAGGTCGACCGTGAGTCGCATCGAGGGGCCGGGCGGATAGATGTACGTCCCGCGAGCGATGTACTCCTTCAGGATGTCGTTCTGGACGGTCCCTCCGAGACGGCCGCGCGGGACACCGTTCTCCTCGGCGACGGTGACGAGGAGCGCGAGCAGGATCGGGGCGGTGGCGTTGATCGTCATCGATACGGTCGCCTGGTCGAGGGGAATCCCGTGGAACAGCGTCCGCATGTCCCCGAGCGAGGCGATGGGCACCCCGCATCGGCCGACCTCTCCCCGGGCCCGAAGGTGGTCGGAGTCGTAGCCGTTCTGGGTCGGAAGGTCGAACGCCACCGAGAGTCCGGTCTGGCCGCCCTTCAGGAGGAAATGGAACCGCTCGTTGGTCGCCCGGGCACTTCCGAAGCCCGAGTACTGACGGAACGTCCAGAGGCGCCCGCGGTACATCGTCGGTTGAATTCCCCGGGTGAACGGCCCCTCACCGGGGAACCCGACCTGCTCGAGGAACGCACCGTCCGGGTCCTCGGGGGGCTCCGCGAGCAGCGGCAGGCGGCCTCCCTCCACCCGGGACCCGATCGCGCGGCGCGCGTCCTTCTGCCAACGTCGGCGAGCGGCCGAGCGGGAGGCACCGCTTCGGGATCGGGCCATCGCCGTTGGACCGGGGGACGCTATTAATCGGTTCCGTGACGGGCGACCAGAGGCCAGAGAGCCGTCAGGTCGACCTCAGCCCACGAAACCGGCACCGGGACCCCGATCTCGGAAAGGACCTGGGGTGCCACCTCGCCCATTTCGGCGACCACTTCTCCGGCGACACGCGTGCGGGCCGCCCGGCCCGCGGTGATCCCCGGGATCTCGGCCGGTTCCCGCACACCGGCGACGTCGACCGATCGGAGCAGGTAGTCCGAAAGCGCCGCGGCGTCAGCGAACCCGGCCGTGTCCGAAGCGACAACGATCCCGGCGTGGTAGCGGGTCTCACCACCGGTCTCGGCACCGGCGAGCGCGACGACCACCGGGGCGACCTCGCCGAATCGCTGCGGGTATCCGTGACGCGTGTTTCGGGCGAGCACGTCGAGGTGGGAGAGCAGTAACCGGTTGCGCAGGTACGCGAACTCGGCGGAGACGGGGTTGCGAAGACGCAGCGGGGGCTCACCCCCGACGCGCGCGACGGCGGTTTCGGAGACCAGGAGCGGCGTGTTGGGAGCCGCAAGGACGAGGCCGAGCATCGTCGACGCGAAACGGCGGCGGAACATCGTCTCGTAACGCAGACGGCCCCGCGTCCGGCTCGGAGGCAAGAGGCCGTCTTCGGGGCGAACCCCCTCCGCGAGCAGGACGTCCTCCCCGAGGTCCACGGCGGTCAAGAGGTCGGGACGCCAGGGAGGTGCTTCGACCAGCCATCCTCCTGCGTGCGGGTGCCCTACCAACCGGGACTCGGCGAGCCTCCGCTCGACGACCGAAGCCGACAGGCCCTCGCCCCCTAGGGTCCGGAGGACTCGGGACGGAAGGTCAACGGCGTGGTTCTCCACCACCGACGCGCCATCGGAGTGCGGCTCACCGCCATGGACGAGCGGCACGGGCGCGACCGACCAGCCCTGGGCCACGAACGGCACGAGCATGAGTCCCACGGACTCCGCGACCGTGCGTTCGCGCGTCCCCGTCGATTCGATCAGGAGCTCGCGGTCGCCGACGCGCGCCTCCCCGGCCGTGCGGCCGTTGAGGACGGGCGGGAGGCTGAGCACGGTCCCGTGGGCGTCCTTGAGCGTGAGGCAGGAGTCCCCCGAGCGGCCGAGCGACCCGTAGGTCTTCGCCATCGGATGGTCCGCGAAGAACTCCTCTCCGCCGACCTCCTCCGAACCGTCCAGCGGAACGAACCGGACGGAGGCGAGCGGCTCGAGCGAGTACCGTACCGGGAACTCGAAGCGGTCGGTAGGGTAGATGCCGAGGCTGGCCGCGCGCCGGTTCCGACCGATCGTCGCGTGGAGAATCTCTTGGAAGCGGACGGCTTCCGCGAGAAGTCCCGCGTCGAGCGCCCGTCCCTCGGGCGCCCGGAGAATCGCCCCTCCGATCGACGGGCGGATCGTCTCGACCGATCGGTCGACCTCGAAACGGGGACCTCCCGGAGCGGAGGGAGGGGCGCGATACGGCGGAATCCCATGGGCCGTCCCCAGAACCCCTTGGAGATAGAGTCCCAGACCGCCCTCCGAGAGGAGGTCGAGGCGGTCCGGGGTCACGGACACCGTGAGTGACGTCCCCTCGTGCGCCTCGACCTCGGCCTTCGAGCCGAAGAGAAGGTCGTCGAGCTCCGGTCCCCGTAGCGGTCGGCCGGCGACCGCGCACAAACGGTCCGCGTCCAGCGTCGAGCGTGGCATCGCTACGGACTCCCCCCGGTCAGGCGGGCCAGGTCGTCTTGGAAGAGCTCGCGGATGTCGTTGCAGCCGAGCGCGACCATCGCGAGACGGGTGACGCCGATCCCCCACGCCAGCACGGGGACCTCGACTCCGAGGGGAAGGAGCACCTCGGGTCGGAGGATGCCTCCCGGGAACACCTCGATCCAGCCGAGGTGCGGGTGGCGCACGTATCCCTCGACCGACGGCTCGGTGAACGGGAAGTAGCTTGGTCGGATCTTCATCTCGTGGAGGCCGATCGCCTCCGCGAGCGTCGTGAACACTCCGACCAGGTGACGGAGGTCGAG
>Ga0187770_10001929_pt1 | contig 11348 bp, 10 predicted proteins | sample 0116_SJ02_MP02_2_FD_133154 | JGI IMG/M metagenome (GOLD analysis project Ga0187770, IMG submission 133154) | Tropical peat soil microbial communities from peatlands in Department of Meta, Colombia - 0116_SJ02_MP02_20_MG | ecosystem: Environmental > Terrestrial > Soil > Wetlands > Peat | place...
CATATACTGGTGGAGGACCCGCCACATATGGCCGCACTCCCCTCCCAGGATCCATTTCACACCCAGTCGCCTGGCCTCGGTGTAAATCTTGGCATTGAGCCGCTTGATCATCTCATGAGAGGTGAACAGGCCGAAGTTTCCCCCCTCGGAGGCATAGGTGCTCCAGGTGTAATCCAGTCCGATCTCATGAAGAGCATCAGATATCCCATGCAGGTGAAGGTACCTGGGTCGGCAAAGAAATCCCCCGAAGGGGTGACGAAAAGAACCTCCGCACCCTTCTTGTTGATGGGCACTTCCACTCGGATTCCCGTACGGTCCTCGATATCATCGGCGAAGAATTCCAGCGTGTCCTTGAGACCGTGAGGCTGGATCCCTAGGTGATTTCCCGTACGGAAGCAGTTGGCCGCGGGCTCGATGACCCAGTTGATGTTGCATCCCACCAGGTTGAGGAGTTCCCGGCCCATCATGGTAATCTCCGCCTGATCGATCCCGTAGGGGCAGAAGACCGAACAGCGGCGGCATTCCGTGCACTGGTAAAAGTAGTAGAACCATTCCTTTAAGACGTCGACGGTCAGAGGTCGGGCTCCGGCCAGCTTTCCCAGGGTCCTTCCACTGAGGGTGAAATATTCGCGGTAAATGGATCTTAGAAGCTCCGCCCGGAGGACCGGCATGTTCTTGGGGTCCCCAGAGCCGATGAAGAAGTGGCATTTGTCCGCGCAAGCTCCGCAGCGGACACAGATATCCAAAAAGAGTCGGAAGGAACGGTACTTTCCCAGCCGCTCTTTGAACCCCTCCAGGATGATCTCTTTCCAGTTTTCCGGCAGCTTCCAATCCGCATCGGCTGGGCTCCAGTCTCGGGGGTTGGGAAGTTCTAGGGCTTTCAGGTTCTTGGCGGCGGCGGGATAACTCCAGGTTCCGGGTCGAAAAACGACCGGGGTTTCCATCCAGCCTTTTCGCGGTGGCCGATAGGAAATTTGTAGCAGTTTTTCCGGCTTGGGCAGATCGACCATCTTTACTCCCTTTCCAAAGGCAATCCGGCGGCTTTCATCTTATTCCGGAAATCATCCTCGTATTCCTCGTAGGTGTGCACTTTGACTGGATAATTCCAGGGATTAATATGACGACGCATGCGGTTGTTATTGGCCAGGTTCCGGGTAGGGCTGAGGAAGACCCCTCCCATATGCATCAACTTACTCATGGGGAAATAGGCGATCAGGGTGTTCACTAGGAAGAGATGGACGAAAAAGAAGAGGCCGATCCCCTCCGGGATAACCGGATGAAAGCTCGCCAGCCCCATTGCCCATTCCTTGACTCGCAGGAGGTCTACCTTATAAATGTGTCGCATGAGGACGCCGGAAAGAGAAATCCCCAGAATCAATAAAAGGGGGAAATAGTCCGCGGAAAGAGAAAGGTAGCGCACTTGGGGAAGGGCGACTCGACGCAGGAAGAGGTAGGTCACGGCCAGTAAAATAGCGGCATCGGTGAGATAAAAAGTGGGCACCCCGATTTGGAAAAATCCGTCCAGGCCGGCCACAAGATTCACCAAGGGCAAGACAGGTTCGGTAAAAAATCGGAGATGGCGCAAAAGGATGAAGAGAAAAGACCAGTGGAAGATCAGCCCCCCCAGCCAAAGCCATTTGGCGCTGCCATAGACTACCTTTTGATCCATCCGTCCAATTTTCGTATTCCGGAAAAGGGAGCGGAAGAGCAGGACCTCCAGAGCCATCCTGCCGATCACCCCGGTAGTGTTGTAGGGATTCTCCAGCTTACTGTTCTTGATCCAGGGAAGGGATTTCTCCTGCCCGCAGGTTGTGGGAATGCGGAAGGGAACCGGAGATCTCGCCCATTTCGTTACCCGGTAAACAACCCCGATCAGGAAAGTGGCGAAAGCCACATACGGCAAGATAACGCCGAAAAGAAAATACCCGCCTGCTTCCCCGACTCCTAACCAGGGAACCAGCGCAAGCAAAGCGACCGCACAAAGGGAAAACCCGATCTCCATATAATTTCCCTCGCTTTAGTCAATCTCTATCTATGGCCTCGCCCGGTCTAGCATTTATCTCCATCGCGGAGTCCATCGGACCTTTCTTAAGGCCCGCTGGTGATGGCCATATCGATTTCCGGAATCTTCTCCATTGTGTTGCGAACAATGCAGTTCTGGGCTGCCCGGAAAAGGGCGGCCTCCCGCGGCCCCGGATCCTGCGGCAGAGAGACATCCACGGTTATGGTGCTGATCCTTTTCTTGCCTTTTTCTTCCACGATATTATAGACCAAATTCATCTCCATCCCTTCGTAAGGGAGTCCGATGGTCTGGCAGTATAAGACCATGTGCATCCCCATGCACCCCCCTAGGCCAGCCGCCAGAACATCAGCCGGGGATGGTCCCTGATCGGCACCTTTCGCATCCTTGGGCATATCCAGGCGGAACCGGTGCCCCCGGACCTGGACCGAGAAACAAAGTCCTTTTTCATGCTTGATCGTAATCAAGTCCATTTCAGACTCTCCAGGTTCGATCTGCCTGGCCGCTTGATATTTTGGACCATTCGATCTAACCGGCCCAAGCTACCGACTGAACGTTTATTAGACCAGATAGGCCAATGGTGAATCGACCAGCGATCTCAAACGCACCCTGTTGGTTTTGCTAGGCCGGCCAGCTTGCAAGCCCCTTTCGCCGGGCCTGAGGGAAAGAGCTGATAAACTTTCTTAAGATCAAATCCGGTCTCTTTGCAGAGCTTCCGGATCATGGGCGCGATGCCGAATTGTTGGTAATAATTTCTCAGATAATTGATCATCTTCCAGTGTTCCTCGGTCAGTGCGCCTTCGATTCCCTCTTCTTTGGCGTATTCCTGGGCAAATTCCTCACTCCATTTGTCCAACTCCTGAAGAAAACCATCTTCATCTACTTCGTACGTTTTTTCCTTTAACGTAATTGTGGGCATCCCAATCCTCCTTCTTATTATATGATCTTCATCATTCACCGCCCTGATCTTCACAGGGAGAAAGGTACACCAACCTCCCCGCCAATCGCTTTCAGGTCCTCATATACCTTGTAATAAAGGGGAATCCCCTCCCGGCGGTAACGCTCTTCGCACTCGAACTCCTTCTCTCCATGAATAAAGACTCGCTTTTGTCCTTCGGCCTTGGCCGAATTTTTCAGGCGCCGGATCAGGTCGTCCATGTCTCTCTTGAACTCTTCCGGTTGGCGGAAATAGTCGATCCGCAGAGCTCCGAAAAAATGGCCCACCTTGGAAGGCAGGGGCTTGCCTTCCGGGGTTTTGGGGTAAAGCAGATTCAGGTACCCGGACCCGGAGAGGACGCCGCACAGGATATCCACCAGCAGGTCCAGCCCATACCCTTTGTGACCCCCGAATTCCTCCCCTTCACCACCCAGGGGCAGAATCCCCCCTCCCGCTTTGCTGCGGATATTGCTGATGACCCGCGAGGGATCGTCGCAAGACCGGCCATTTTCATCAGTGGCCCACCCCGGGGGAATCTTTTCTCCCATCCGGCTGGCAACCTCCATCTTTCCCAGCGTGGCCACGGCCGTGGACATGTCCAGAACAAAGGCTCGTTCCTGCAGGGTAGGCACGGTCACGCTGATCGGGTTCGTCCCCAGCATCACCTCTTTCCCGAAGGTCGGGACCACGTAGGCATCGGAGTTGGTCAAAGAGATCCCGATGAGATCATCCTTCCGGGCCATTAAAGAGTAGTACCCGGCGATGCCGTAATGATTGCTGTTCCCTACGGCGACAAATCCTGCGCCGTTCTTCAGGGCTTTCTCTATGGCCATTCGCATGCCCCGGATTCCGGCCATCTGTCCCAGAGCTCCGCCCGCGTCGATCAGCGCCGTGATGGGAGTTTCCTTTACCACCTTGATCTCCGGCCGAGCCACCATCATACCGTTCTTGAGACCGGTATAATAGCGGCGCAGCCTGGCTACACCATGAGAGTCGATTCCCCGAAGGTCTGCCGCGACCAGCACGTCCGCGACAATAAAAGCGTCCTGCGGCGGGATTCCCAATTTTTCAAAGACGCTCTGGCAAAAACCGGTCAACGGCTCCGCCCGAACAATTTTGAATTCCGCATTCATGATGACCTTTCTGCCTGCGTTCCGGGAAACCCCGGCCTTCTCACCCCTGGAAGGGCCAGTATGGAATCAGAGGCGTTTCCCCTTGGGAAGCCGGTCACCTGAAAAAGGTTACTCCTTGGGGAAAAATTCAGGCAGCATGAGATAGGTCGTGCTCCCGCTGGACCAGTATTTCAGGGTCCCCTCGTCCAGAAGCTCCTTCACCGCATCTTGGATGGCATGACGGTCTTCATTGGGAAGCCCCTTGACAACATCCTTGATATAGAACTTCTTCTTTTCCCCTTTGGACTTCTCCTGAAAAAACGTTAACACCTTCTGCTTAGTTTCGGCATTCATTTTCAACCCCACTTGAACTGGGTGGTGGTCCGGTACGTATCCGGAGCCAGGGTGAAATCATCGATGTGCTTGTCCGTGAACTCTAGCCTCGTCAACTGAAAGAACCTCTCCCAGCCAACCCGGTTGATCCACTCCCCCATCCGCTCGTGCTTCCGCCCATTCCGAGCATAGACCTCCACAATGTTCTTGACCGCCGCCACTGTCTCCGGCCACCTCGGCGGATTATTGGGCAAGTAGGGAATGACCAGTTTGGAAAACATGGGGGCCGTCCGGGCATTGGACACCTTCCCCCCCACCCAAATCGAAATCCCGTCATTCTCCGCATCCGCAAGGGGCAAAGCCGGACACACCGTATAGCAGTTCCCGCAATACATGCACTTCTCTTCATTAATCACCACACTCTTGGCCTTCGGGTCCGGCCGAATAGCCCCCGTCGGACAGGCCGCCACCGTCGTAGGAATCTCGCAAACATTCGGTACCCGGCTGTGGTCCGGCTTCGGCACCGTCCGGTGGATCCCCAAAATGGCAATGTCCGAACAGTGCACCGCCCCACACATGTTCAAACAACAAGCCAATGCAATCCGCAACTGGGACGGCAACTTCATGGTGACAAAATATTCGTACAACTCGTCCATCACGGCCTTCACCGGCCCAGAGGCATCCGTCGCCGGCGTGTGGCAATGCACCCAACCCTGGGTATGAACGATGCTGGTGATGGAATGCCCCGTCCCCCCCACCGGATAACCCTTGCTCTTCAACTCCGCCAGCAGCGAATCCACCTTCCCCCTATCGGTCAATAGAAACTCTACATTGTGCCGACTGGTAAACCGCAGGTACCCCCCACAGTACTTATCCGCAATCTCGCAGATCTCCCGAAGATGATCGGTACTCAAAAGTCTTCCCGACCCCGCCCGAACCGTATAAAGCTCGTCTCCCGACTCCGCCACGTGCCTCAACAGTCCGGGCTGGAGAATCTCATGATACTTCCATTGGCCGTAATTCTTCTGCATGACCGGCGGCATGAAATTCCTATAATTCGGCGGTCCGATGTCAGTCTTTGCCATCTCTATCTTCCCTCCTTCTTGATCTCTTCAGGCCAGAAGAATACATAGGGATTCGCTCGGGGAGTCTTCACCATCTGGGGCGCCGGCTTCAGCCCCACTGCCTTCAGAAAAGTCCGCATCCCCAGCCGGTTGATCAACTCCCCCAATCTCTCCCTGGATTTCCCATTTTCATCCCACCAATCCTGAATTTTCAACACCAATTCCTTCAATTCCTTATACGGGGATTCCAATTTGATGAAAGGTATAATCAGCGAGGAAAGCTGCGCGCCCTGTAAAATCGGAGCTTTGCCTCCCACCAGAATGGACGCGCCCTTTTCTTTCCCCTGCCGCAACGCCTTCGGCATCTGGTTGATACAGTGCATACAACGAGTGCAATCGGCGTCTTCGATGGAAAGCGTCTTGCCTTTTTCATCCCAGGACATGCACTTGGTGGGACAAAGGCCGGTAATCTCTTCCCGAATATCCAGCCCGGAAGCAGCATAGGCCTGGATCTCCTTCTGGTCAATCTGGATCTTCCCCCTCCAGGTCCCAATAATCGAAAAATCCGCCCGGGCAATGGCCGCCACACAGTCGTTGGCACAACCAGACACCTTGATCTTAAACTTGTAGGGAAACATGGGCCGGTGAACCTGATCCTGGAATTCCATCGTCAGGTTGTAGCAAATATCCAGGCTGTCGATGCAGGCCCACTCACAACGCCCCGGCCCCACGCAAGCACTGGGCGTCCGCAGGGCCGACCCCGATCCCCCTAAATCAAACCCCGCCTCCGAAAGATCATCAAAACAGGGCTGAAGATTCTCCGTCTTCGTCCCCAAAAGGATTATGTCCCCAGTGGATCCATGCATGTTGGTCAGCCCGCTGCCGTGCTTATCCCAAATGTCACATACTTTCCTCAGGGCTTCCGTGGTGTAAAACCAACCCGTGGGATGGTTGACCCGCATGGTGTGAAAATGCTCCACGCCGGGGAACAGGTCGGGCCGGTCCGAATACCGGCCGATGACTCCTCCTCCGTACCCCTTGACCCCCACGATCCCCCCATGCTTCCAGTGCCCGATCTTTTCCTGGTAGGAAAGCTCGAGCTGGCCCAGCAGATCCCGGGCCATGGGCTTCTTTTCCGCAGCCTGCTTGATGTCTTTCACAAAGCTCGGCCACGGCCCCTTTTCCAACTCATCCAAAAGGGGCGTTTTGGGTTTAGCCATTTCTTCCTCCTCTTTTTTTATTTTTCCCTCCCAAAAACTGGCAGACTTTTGTTGCCGAAGTCTTTCTAATCCACCCTTCTGAACTGCGTCCACTTTTCCAGCGCCCTGGATTCCTCTGTCATGCCAGGGTTTTCTCCCTCCTTCCGCTTTGAATGAGGTTAGGTTGCGGAAGGAGTGCGTGGTTCATTTTCCTTTCCCCAAGCTCCCTTCCCATATAGCGGGCATAAACCAACGCCGTGGTGCGGTATAAGAGGTGAGCAAATTTGGAGAATGGAAGATAGGCGAAGAGAAACCAGACCAGGGTTAGATGAATAAAGTACACGAGATAGGCCGGCTCCGGAATTTTGGCTATTCGAAGAATCTCTGCAAGGAGGCCCGAGATACCAGTGAAGAGGACGACCAAAAGGAAAAGCCAGTCAAAATAGGTGGCTTTCCCCACATCCGCATTCGATGATAGGCGACGGCTTACAGCCAGCATGGAACCTGCGATCAAGATAATGGCCCCAAGATTGCCTACCCACTTGATGGGGTTGGTCAGGGCGTAGGGGGTCTGCTGGCCAAAAATATAGACTCCCGCGGCCACGCAAGTCGTCGTCAAGGCCAGCAGGATGAATCCCCCCAAGATATTTAGATGGGCGAGGTATCTGTCGCGGTTGACCACGCAGTCTTTGAATTTGCTATGCTTCAAAATTATCCAGAGGACCGGTAGGACCTGGAGAGAAAGAAAACCCGCGAGGGAAATTCTTCCCAGGACATTTCTCTTCGGATTTCCCTCCTGGAAACCCGCCCATAGCCGTCGAACCCCGATGGCCGAGCAGATCACGGCCCAGATGGCCGTGAGGGGAAAGAGCACATCTACGACTGGCCATTGAGGAATAAATTTCCGGTAGAGGATCTCCCCTTCGGGAATATGCAGGGTTCCCGCCGCGGACATCAGGAGCAGGAGTAAAATGCCCGGGATAGCGAAGACTACCGGAAGAAACTTGGGATCGCCCACCATCTGGGCCAAAAATCGGGGAAAGGCATGGTTCTGGATCGCCATATGCCGCAGGGCGGAGAGTACGTCCCCCGGCTTGGCCCCGCGGGGACAATGCTTGGAACAATCGTTGCAATGGTGGCAGAGCCAGATGTCTGGGTCCTGGACCAAACGTTCTTTGATTCCCCACTGAGTCCAGATCATTTCCTTTCGCGGAAAGGGACGCTCCTGCGGGGAGAGATTACACACCACGGAGCAAGTGGCACACTGAAAGCACTTCTTGAGAGTATCTCCTCCGCAGGCCTTTACCTCTTTGATAAACTTTAAATCCGGTTCCACCAGGATTGCCTGGGGCATCTCTATTACCTCCTAAAACCCTTTGTAGGGGTTGGGCCCTACTTCATGAATGGTTTCAAGGAACTCATCAATAATCCCGGGCAGGCGGTGGTAATCGGAGATCTCGACCTGTTCGATGCGCAGCCGGGTGGATTCCAGCACCAGACGGTTTAAGGTCTCCTGCACTTTCGACAGGCGGTAGTTGGCTAATTCGCTCCCTTTGGCCATATGGCATTGGTAATCATGCCCATGGACGCAACCCAGCAAGAGAATCCCATCAATGCCCTTCGAAAGGGAATCCGCAATCCAGATCAGGTTGATAGATCCAAGGCATCGAAGGGGGATGATCCGCACGAACGGATTGTATTTTCCCCCCCTCAATCCTACCATGTCAAGGGCCGGGTAGGCATCATTTTCGCATGCCAGGATCAGAATACGCGGCTTATCCTCGTCATCCGGAACCTCGATGGCTTTGATCATCGAGCCGATCAGGGCTACGGAATAATCCTTGAAAGAAATGATCCTCTCTGGGCAGGACCCCATACAAATGGCGCAACGCCGGCAGCGCGTCGGATTGGGAAGGGGATTCCCCTTCTCATCTTCGTTGTACATCCCGAAGGGGCATTCCTCGGTACACCGCTTGCACTGGGTGCACCGTTGCATGAAAAGCTCTGGATAGGCCCGGTCTCCGGCTCGGGGATGTACGGTTTTTCCCTCCGAAATCAACTCCACGCACTGGATCGCTTTCAAGGCGGCCCCCCGGGCATCTTCCATGCTGAAAGCCGTGTCCATGGGTTGTCGGACTGGACCGGCTGCGTAGATGCCCGTCCGGCGGGTTTCGTAAGGGAAACAGATAAAATGGGAATCGGGGAAACCGTATTTCAGGTCGGGAAGTTCGGGCCCCTGGCGGTAAGTTAGGTTCAGCGTATTGGATTTGATGATCTTGGTAGGGATTAGGAGCTGAGAGGCCAAGTCTTTCTTTTGGCTTTCCTCTTCTGTGACCGTGATCACCTGTTCTTCTCCCAAAGCAGTCCGCGGCACCATTCCTGTGGCCAAAACCACAAGATCGGCTCTAACCTGAATCCTTCCGCCCAGGAGGGTATCATCCACTTCCAAAGTGAGCGGGCCACTCCCATTCGCGGCGACAGACGCAATCTCCCCCTTGGTCAGGAAGATTCCCTCATCCTCCTGGACACGCCGGTAGAAATCCTCATATTGGCCGGGGGTGCGAATATCCTTGTAGAACAGGTAGACCTTGGCCTCCGGGTTTTTCTCCCGGACATAGATTGCCTGTTTCAGTGCGGTCATGCAGCAGACCGTCGAACAGTAAGGAAGGTGGTTGGGATCCCGAGACCCGGCACAGAGGATGAAGGCAACGCTCTTAAGTGCCTGCTTGTCTGAAGGACGGGTAAAGCTTCCTTGGGAAGCCATCTCCTCCATGGTGACGGTGGTAATCACGTTGGGGCTCTTTCCAAAGCCGAGGTGTCCGAGTTTCGTTGGATCGTAAGGCTCGAAACCCGTGGCTACAACGATGGACCCCACGCGCTCCGTGAAGACCTGTCCATCCTGCCGGATCGACACATCGAACATTCCCGGGGCTCCCGAGATTTTCTCGATCACCGCCGATTGATACACTTTGACCTTCGATTCCTTACCGAGTTTCTGGATCAAAGCTTCGGACCCAGGTGATTCCAATTCCCGGTAGGGAGGTTTCTTCGGGTATTGTTTGTACAATTTAGCGGAGAAACCGCCGAGAGAGGCCTCCCGCTCCACCAGGACAATCTCATACCCCGCTCTCGCAGCCTCCAGGGCAGAAGTCATGCCGGTTATCCCACCCCCCACGACGAGGATCCTTTTGTTAATCTCCTCTTTATAGGGATCCGGCGGGTCCATGTTTTGTACCCTTACGAAACCCATGCGCAGCTGATCCTCGGCCATCATCTGGATATCCTCATCGAACTTCTTTCCCTCGGCTGGCTTGGGATCATGGCTCCAGGCCACCTGCTCCCTCAGGTTGACTCGATCTAGCACGGTGGTCATGATATCGAAGGAAAAAACGTCCGTTTTGGCCCGGGACGAACAGGCGGCGATCACTAGGCCATTTACCCTTCCTTCGGCAACATCCTTGCGGATCTCTCCTACCCCTTCGGGACTGCATAAGGCGGGATGATTTTTGCACACCGGTACCTTGAATTCTTTGGCCACTTCCGAAAGCTTATTTACGTCAATGATGTCCCCTATGCCGCAGCCCGAACAAATATAGACTCCGATCTTCTTCTCCATCGGATTACCTCCCCACCGCCGATTGAATCGCCTTGAGAGCCGCCCCGGTCGCATCCTGAACAGAGGTGGAAACGTCCGAGGGACTTTTGACACACCCGGCGCCGTAGACGCCCGGTGTGTCCAGGATAAATCCATAGGCATCATAGCCAGCGGGTATCCCCGGAATTTTCTCCCGGGCCGTCGAAGGAACCATTCCCGTCGCCAGCACGAGCATGTCCACCTGCAGCCGGGAGATAGCGCCGACGGCTGTAGCTTCAGCCTCCACGATCACGTCCTTCGTACTGGGGTCCTCCGTGACCTTGGCGATCTTCCCCTTGATAAGCTGGACCTTATCATCTGCCTGGATCTCAGCGAGGAAGTCCTCATTTCGTCCCATGGCCCGCAAATCAATGTAGAAAACGTAAACCTTGGAATCAGGATATTGTTGCCGAACATAGCGAGCCTGTTTCAGGGAAGCCAGGCAGCAGACCCTCGAGCAGAAGGGGAGATGGTTCTCATCTCTCTGGCCGGCGCATTGGCAAAAGGCTATGTTTTTCACCTCTTTGCCGTCGGAGGGTCTAACGATTCGGCCTCCCTGGGGGCCGTTTGCGGCCGCAAGGCGCTCCATCATAACATTGTTGATTACGTTTTTTATCTTTCCGAATCCGAGGTTATCGACCCTGGCCGCATCGTACGGTTCCCAGCCTGTAGCCACCACAATAGAGGTTACTTTAAGCTCGACGGTCTTGGGAGCCATGGTTAGATCGATGGCGCCGTAGGCGCAGGCTTCTTGGCAACGCTTGCCCTCTTCGGTCCCGATGATCTCCGGGGCCAAAACATAACGTTCCGGAAACGCCATTTCGCGGGGAAGGTAAGCGGCCCTCATTTGATCCATTCCGTAATTTAAAGGATTGGAAATTTCCGTCTGACAGACTTCTCCGCATTTGCCACAGGCCGTGCAACGTTCATTTACGAAACGAGGCCTGATCTTCACCTTCACCTCATAGGCTCCCTCCCCGCCCCGGACTTCGGCTACTTCGGCCATGGTGTAACAGGTAATAAGGGGATTATTTTTGATTCGCTTGAAA
>Ga0187770_10001931_pt1 | contig 11345 bp, 11 predicted proteins | sample 0116_SJ02_MP02_2_FD_133154 | JGI IMG/M metagenome (GOLD analysis project Ga0187770, IMG submission 133154) | Tropical peat soil microbial communities from peatlands in Department of Meta, Colombia - 0116_SJ02_MP02_20_MG | ecosystem: Environmental > Terrestrial > Soil > Wetlands > Peat | place...
CCTAAGTACCGCGTCTTTGTGGATGGGCGCTCCGACCTCTACGGCGACGAATTCCTGAAGCGGTTCGAGACCATCGTCCGTGTCCAATCCGGTTGGCGCCCCGCACTAGAAGACTCGCACGCCGACGCTATTCTCATCCCTTCGGGCTGTGCCTTGGCCCAAGCCCTGGTGTTTGATCCCAGCTGGACCGCTCCCTACCGCGACTCCAAAGCCATTGTCTTTGTTCGCAAACCGGGTGCGCAAACCAGCCCCGTTCCCAAAGACGTTACCTCCGGCACTATCGTCAAAACCCTCAGAAGGTGAAAAAATGTATTCCAGAGGCGGGCCGAATCTGCGAAACTAGGCAGTATAAGGAGCCTGTTCCGGTTTTGCTCGTCTCCAGAGGCCCACAAACGCCGCCGCCCGCATTGGTGTGCGCCGTGGTAATCTCGTTCGAACGGCAAGACCAGCTCGACAAATGTGGCGTAAATTTTCGAGGAGACTAGGGATGAAGAACTTGGTTAGCTTCCTATGGAAGAATGAAGAAGGTCAGGACATTGCCGAATATGCCGTGATGCTCGCGGTCATTTTGGTTATCGTCATCGGCACTGTGCGACTCATCGGCACGCAGGCCAACAACGTGTTCTCGCAGGTTGCCAGCGCCGTCGGCTCGAACTAGTTCCTGCCCTGTTGTGGCTCCGGAGTGGCGCGTCGTGTCTGCTTGCGCCTGCCGCGACGGGTGCCGGATCTGGCTGTCATAAGTAAGGAGAGGAATGAATCGAAGCCGCTTGTTGATGATCGGTGGCCTGGCCTTGGCTGTGGGCCTGCTTGTCAGCTACACGGTCTACGACCAGTTGCGCAAAAAAAACGCGGTCGATCAGCAATTCGTGCAGGTCGTGGTCGCGGCTAACGATATCCAAATCGGCTCGAAATTGTCGGACCGCGACGTCCGGCTCGCTGTCTTCCCGCAGGCCAGCGTCCCTCCTGGTGCCTTCGCCCGCGTCTCTCAAGTCCGCGACCGCGGCGTCATTCTTCCCATCGCCCGCGGTGATTTCGTTTTGCCCGATAAACTTGCTGACGCCAATGCTGGCGCCGGACTGCCTGCCTTGATCCCACCGGGCATGCGCGCCGTTTCTGTGCGCGTCAACGACGTGGTTTCCGTGGCGGGCTTTGTTCAACCCGGCACGCGCGTTGACGTTCTTGCGACTGGCATCCATGGCGTCGGCGAAAACGAGACCACCACAGTGCTCGAAAACGTAGCCGTCATCGCCGTCGGCCGCAGCCTGCTCGACCGCATGACCGGCGATGTCGGCAACGCCGGTGTGATTACCCTCCTTGTTTCTCCCGATGACGCCCAAAGGCTCACCCTCGCTTCCCAGGAGGGTAGAATCCAGCTGGCTTTGCGCAACCCGCTGGATACTCGCAAAGAGTCCCTCAGTCCGACCAAGACCAGTGCTCTGCTTCCCGGCGCGCCCGCCGGTGCTCCGGCCGAGCCCAGACCCAAGGTTCGCAAGTTAGCCGAGAAAGTCGCGCCTCCCCCGCCTCCTCCGCCTTACCAGGTGGAAATGATCCGCGGGGGCAAACGAGATGAAACCAAGTTCAAGCAGGACCAGAGTAACTGAGCTGTCGGGCCCGCGCTCGTCCGTGCGCCCTCACTCTTTTGAGGAGGCTGCGGCTTCCTCGCAAAGGTTCGCGTTCATGAAACGTTCCGCTCTCCTCGCCGCCTTGCTTCTGCTCGCGGCCTCCGTCTTCGCCGTCGCCGCCGAGAGCAACTCCAACTCTGGCTCCGCCGCCCAGGACAACCCTCAGCCCCCCGCGCAGTCGCAGGCCAGTTCCACCGTTAACGCCCCCGAGGCAGCCGGCGCGCCTCTCCGCGTCATGGTTGGAAAATCTCTTCTTATCAACACCACCGAACGCCTCAAACGCGTCTCCGTTACCGATCCCGGTGTTGCTGACGCCTTGGTCGTCACGCCCACGCAGGTGCTTGTCAACGGCCTCTCTCCGGGCGAGATCTCTCTGCTCATCTGGGACGAACTCGAACGCTCCCGCAGTTTTGACCTTCGCGTCGATGTCGATATCACGGCCGCACGCGAAGAGTTTCAGAGACTTTTCCCAAACGAAAAGATTGAGGTCACGCCGTCTCGGAACGCCATCGTGCTCTCCGGCCACGTGACCACGGAGGACGTCGCCAAACACGCCGGCGCGTTGGCTTCGGCCTACACCAAAAGCGTGGTCAACGTGCTCACGTTCGGTCCCGTCGGCGCGGAAGAAGTCCTGCTCGAAGTGAAATTCGCGGAAGTCGACCGCACCGCACTCAGCAATCTCGGCATCAACATGTTCACGACGGGTGCCGGCAACACCATCGGCAACATAACCACCGGCCAGTTCGGCGGCATCAGCGGCCTTGGGACCATTAACGACACCAACAACGGTTCTCCTTATCCCGTTACGCCCACCGTGAGCAACCTGCTCAATCTGTTCTTCTTTAACCCTCAGGTCCATATCGGCGCCGTGATCCAAGCCCTGCAGCAGAAGAACCTGCTGCAGATTCTCGCCGAGCCGAACCTGGTAGCCGTCAATGGCAGAGATGCCAGCTTCCTCGCCGGCGGCGAGTTTCCCTTCCCCGTTGTGCAGCCGGGCGTGGGTGGCGCGAACACGGTCTCCATTCAGTTCCGTGAGTTCGGTGTTCGCCTGAAATTCACGCCTGTGATTCAGCCCAACGGTAACATTCATCTTCATGTCATTCCCGAAGTCAGCACGCTTGACTTCGCCGATGGCGTTACGGTTGCCGGAACGACCGTCCCCGCGCTCAGCACCCGTAAGGCCGATACCGAATTCGAACTCCAGGATGGTCAGAGCTTTGTCATCGCTGGGCTCATGGATAACCGCGTCACCGACATCGTGAATAAACTGCCCGGTCTCGGCGATATTCCCATCCTGGGAAATTTCTTCCGCAGCAAAAGCCTTCAAAAGAGCAACTCGGAGTTGATGGTGCTGTGTACCGCGCGCCGCATATCCCCGACCACTGAGCCGCCCAAGCAGCCCGCCGCTCCCGTGCCGTTCCTGGAGAAGGGTAAGTTCGATAGCGGAAAGTCCCGCACTGGCGAGTTACGTCCATAAGCCTCGGCGTGCCAGTCTGTTGAAGCATTCCCCACAGGGCCTGCGGTCCCCTTAGGAGAGCAGGCCCCTAACTGCCCTATTTTCTAAGGGTTCTATCACATCACGAACCTTTAATTTCCCGCTTTTGCACTGCGCATTCTTGGTCTAATATTTCTAAAGCGGCTTCCCCGGGTCGCAGCCCAGCTCCCCTATGCCGGAATTATCGGTCGCCATTTTTGCCACGGACAGTGATCAGCGTGCCGTGCTGCAGGTCCTGGTTGATGGCACTAGTGTCGCCCGCACCGTCTGCGCCAACATCACCCTGCCTGTTGCCGCCACCGATTCCGTCATTCGCAAGACCCAATCGTTTGCCCCCGACATCATCCTCGTCGATATCGCTACCGATTCCATCTCCGAAGCTGTGCGTGCCCTTGAACTGCTCCACCAGGAGATTCCCGGCGCCGCGCTCTTCGCCATCGGCCCGATGACGCAGCCGCAGTTGATCGTCAACGCCATGCGCGCTGGCGTTCGCGAGTATATCGAGCGCCCAACGACTACCACCGACCTTCTCGAAGCGTTTGTCCGCCTGACCACGCACCGGCGCAAGCCCGGGCGCGAAAGCCGCCGCGGCAAGGTCTTCACTGTCGTTAACGCCAAGGGCGGCAGCGGCGCCACCACTGTCGCCGTTAACCTGGCTTTAGCCCTCCAGGCCATCAACCACAGCACGGCGCTGGTTGATCTCGCACCCCTCGGCCATTGCGCTCTCCACATGAATCTAAAGCCGACCTTCACGATTGCCGACGCCATCGCGAACCTGCACCGGCTCGATTCTTCCCTGCTCGACAGCTTCATGGCCCGCCATGAACGCGGCTTGCATGTACTCGCCGGAGCCCCCACGCCCGCAACTATCGAACCTTCTGCCTCCGATTTCGCCCGTTTGTTCGATATGCTGGCCGGCATGTTCCACTACATCGTCGTGGATTCCTCCTCGCGCCTCGATGGCACCACCCGCCTGGCCAGCAACCTCTCGGAAAAGGTCATGCTCATTGCTCACGCCGATGTGGCTTCGCTCTGGGGCGCGGCCCGCATCGCGCAATACCTTGGCGAAACGGGCTCCCGTGACCGCTTCGGCCTGGTTTTGAACCGTTATCGCAAAGTCCTGGGCTTCGACGAGAAGGAAGCCGAGGCCGCCATCGGCGCGCCGGTCCTTTGGCGTATCCCCAACCAGTACTTTGCCGTTTCCGCCGCCATCGATCGCGGCGTGCCCGTCATGCACACCGGAAACAGCGAGATTGCCCGCTCCATCAGCGGTCTGGCCGAGTTGCTGACCAAGGACGACCTGGACGTAAAACGCACCGCCTGGTCGCTGTTCAAAACGGTATAAGGCACGGTATAGAACAATGAGGGTCGAGCTCTGAACTTCGAGCTCGCAGCTCTTAGCACTGGCGCCCGGAGGTAACATATTTTCGCCTTACACCCTACCCAAAAGTGTCCGCAGAAAGTAACATGGAAAGAAAAACCCACAGCTTGCAGCTCCGGATGGGCTGGGAACTTGCGGCGCGTGGCTCGCAGTCATCATGGCTAATCTCCAGACCTTCGAACGTAGCGAATACCAGCAGGTCAAAGCTGATCTGCATCGCAAGATCCTCGACCGCCTCGATCTTGAGAAGCTCGGGCGCTCCAATGGCAACGCCGCCCGCGAAGAAGTCCTCGTCCTTATCCGCAATTCTGTCAACAGCGAGGCCGTTCCTCTCAGCTTCGCCGAGCGCGAGCGCCTCTCCCGCGAAATCCTGGACGAGATCTTCGGCCTCGGACCGCTGGAGCCGCTGCTCAAGGACCCCACCGTCTCCGATATTCTCGTGAACCGCTTCGACCGTGTTTACGTGGAGCGCGGCGGCAAACTCGAGCTCACTCCCCTCTCGTTCAAAGACAATCCCCACCTGATGCAGATCATCGATCGGATCGTCTCGCGCATCGGACGCCGCATCGACGAATCCTCGCCCATGGTCGATGCCCGCCTGCAGGATGGCTCGCGCGTCAATGCCATCATTCCGCCGCTGGCGCTCGATGGCGCTTGCCTCTCCATCCGCCGTTTTGGCCGCGATCCTGTGACCTCGCGCATCATGCTGGACAACAAAACCCTTTCCGAGGCGATGCTCGACCTGCTTTCGGCCATGGTCAAAGGACGCCTGAACCTGCTCATCTCGGGCGGCACCGGCGCCGGCAAAACCACACTCCTCAATGTCCTCTCGGGCTACATCCCGAATTCCGAGCGTATCGTCACCATTGAGGACGCCGCCGAACTCCAGCTCAAGCAGGAGCACGTCGTTCGCCTCGAAACCCGGCCGCCCAACATCGAAGGCAAAGGCGCGGTGCGCATGCGCCAGCTTGTCATCAATAGTCTGCGTATGCGTCCCGACCGCATTGTGGTGGGCGAGGTGCGCGGCGAAGAAGCCTTCGACATGCTTCAGGCTATGAACACCGGCCACGAGGGCTCGCTGACCACCGTCCACGCCAACTCCCCGCGCGACGCCCTGAGCCGCGTCGAGAACATGGTGTCCATGGCCAATCTCAACATCCCCGAGCACGCCATCCGCCAGCAGGTCGCCAGCGCCATTCACGCCGTCGTCCAGATCGCCCGCCTTTCCGATGGCTCGCGCAAAGTCATCACCGTGTCCGAAATCACCGGCATGGAAGGCGACACCATCAGCATGCAGGATGTGTTCATCTTCGACCGCGTCGGCATCGATGAAACCGGACGAGTCCGCGGCGCTTTCCGCGCGACCGGCCAGCCCCCGCATTTCGCCGAACGCCTGGCCGTCGCCGGCTGCCGCCTCAATCCGTCAATCTTCCAATCCCAGTTGGAGGTCTAGCCGATGCCAGCGTTCGTCCTCGCCGTCCTCATCTTTGTCGCAGTCACGGTCGCGGCCTTTGCGGTCATCGCCTTGCTCGATGAGCGCACGGCTCGCGCCCGCACTCTGCGTGACCGTCTGACCACCGCCGAGCACTCCGCCGAGCAGCCGCCGCCCGAGACTGCCCTTCTCCGCGATGAAATGCTCAGCAAAATCCCGGCCTTCGACAGCTTTCTGCGCCGCTCCGACCGCGTCTCCGAGCTGCAGAAGACCCTCGAACAGGGACACGTCAATGTGCGCGCCGGGAATTTCCTCATCCTGTGCGCCGTCTCCGCCGTGGCCTTCGCCTTTATCGCTTTCCTTTTTGGCGGCAAAATCGTGTTCGGCTGGGCCGGTCTGCTCCTCGGATTCTTCATTCCGTATGCCTGGGCCGCTCACATGCGCACCAAGCGCTTCGCGCAGTTTGAGGAAAAATTCCCCGAGGCGATCGATACGCTTGCCCGCGCCGTCCGCGCCGGCCACGCCTTTACTACCGCGCTCGAGATGATCGCCAATGAGATCTCAGAACCCGTCGCCAGCGAGTTCCGCCAGCTCTACGAGGAGCAGAAGTTCGGTCTCCCCGTCCGCGACGCGCTCATCAATCTCACCGAGCGCGTCCCGCTCGTCGATGTGAAGTTCTTCGTCACCGCGGTCATGTTGCAGCGCGAAACCGGCGGCAACCTTGCCGAAATTCTCGACAATCTTTCTTACGTCATCCGCGAGCGTTTCAAGATTCTCCGCCAGGTGCGTGTTCACACCGCCCAGGGGCGCCTCACCATGATGCTGCTCATGGCGCTCCCGCCGGTTCTCGTGCTCATCATGCTCACCGTGAACCGGGGCTTTATCGAGCCGTTGTTCACCGACCCACTCGGTCACGCCCTGATCGTCGGCGGCATTACTTTGCAGACGTTCGGCTACTTCGTCATTCGCAGGATCATTCGAATTCAGGTATGAAAGGCGGCGAAAAGCGATGCGACAAGTTGTCAGTTCCCAGCTGTCAGTCGTCAGTAACAGCAAAATCACTATCGTGAAAGTGCGAACCATCGAACACTGAGAGCTGATGGCTGAAAGCTAAGAAGGGTCGTCTGACTGACAACTGAGAACTGACAACTGAAAGCTGCTCTATGGAAATCTTTCTCCCCATCCTGATCTTCGTCACCATCGTGGTGGTGGTGTTCGCCTTCGGCGCCGCGGTGGTCGCACCCTCATCCGTGCTCGGCTCCCGCCTCCGCGAGATCGGCTGGCAACGCACCAAGCCGCAGCAGGCGCCGCCCATCCGCGAACGCATTCAGCAGGCCCTCGACCCGCTCAGCCGCGCTCTGCCCGTCTCGCCGGAAAACGTCTCCAAGACTCGCGCCCTCTTGATCCAGGCCGGATACCGCGATCCGCAGCACGTCACCATTTACCGCGGCCTGCGCGTCCTCTGCGCCGGCCTCGGCTTCTTGTCCGTCTTTCTTGTCTCTGGATTTAGCTCGCCGCTGCTCCTGCTCGGCTTGTTGGCCTTTGGGTTCTTCATCCCGCGCTTCATCCTCAAGCGCAAAATCCAGGAGCGTCAGCGCCGCATCCGCCTCGCCCTTCCCGACGCCCTCGACCTCACCGTCATTTGCGTCGAGGCCGGCCTCCCTCTCGACCAGGCCCTCATGCGCGTCGGCGAAGACCTCCGCCACGCTCACCCCGAGCTCTCCGCCGAATTCCATATCTTCAATCTTGAGACACGCGCCGGCAAGCCGCGCGTGGAAGGTTTGCGCAATCTCGCTGCGCGCACCGGCGTCGAGGACGTCCGGGCGCTCGTCGCCACTCTCGTGCAAACCGACCGCTTCGGCACCAGCGTCGCCCAGGCTCTTCGCGTACACTCCGATTCGCTCCGCACGGAGCGCCGCCAGCGCGCCGAAGAACAGGCAGCCAAGACGACTGTCAAAATGATCATCCCGCTGGTCTTGTTTGTCATGCCGTCGCTGATCTTCGTCACCGTTGGCCCTGCCGTGATCCAGCTTCTGCGCCTGCTGTCGCCGATCTCGGGCGGCGGCCGCTGATCATCAAAGAGTTGTCGTCCTGAGCGTAGCGACTGCAAGCAGCGCGCCGCAGTCGCGGAGTCGAAGTTGAGGCGTTTGCGCGGCGTCTGTGCCGCGCGCCGAAATCCCGAGCGAAGTCGAGGGAGCTTGGCCCCTACTTCTCACGCTGACTCCCGCTTGCACGTCTCGATTTGCGGTAAAGTGAAAACCGTGTGGCTCACCTTTACCTCGCCTTTTCCGCGGCATAAGGTGGGGACGTTCCCGACCACCCGATGGTGAGATCACCCGATCATCCGATGACCCAAGCCTTGAACCGTACCCGCAACACCTGGCTCGCCACCGAGGTCGTCATTGCGCAAACCCACTGGTCCCGTTTCCGCGGACTGATGGCTACCGACTCCGGATCGTTTCCTCCCGGGCGCGGACTGCTGCTCTCTCCCTCTCACGGCATTCATACCTTCGCCATGCGCTTCCCCATCGACGCCGTTTATTTGGACCGCGATCGCAAAGTCGTCCACCTCGAAGAAGCCCTGAAGCCCTGGCGCCTCGCGGCCGTCCGAGCCAACGCCGCTTCCGTCCTCGAGCTTCCCGCCGGAACCGTCCGCGCCACCACGACCGCGCTAGGCGACCAGATCGACTTTCTCGACGCCGAATCCGATTCCCCCACGTAGCGCTTGAAGCGCCCTGGGGCAGGACGGCTGGTGACTAGGACTGCCAGAGAAGCTCGGGTAGTATTGCCATCAACGTCCCGCTCGACTTTCATCCGATACAATTCGTATCGTGGAATCTTTCAGTGCGAGACTCGCCAACATTGTGCTGCCGGAAAGCGGCGGTGGCGATGTTCGGCTGGGTTCGCTTTGGGAAACGAATCCCGCCGTCATTGTGTTTCTGCGTCACTACGGTTGAATTTTCTGCCGTGAGCATGTCGCGCAGTTGCGCGCACACGAGCAGGAATTCAAGCAAGCGGGAGCGACACTGGCCGCCATCGGCCTGGGCGACATGAACTATGCCCGCCTGTTTCGGGAGGAGACCGGCATCACGTTTCCGCTGCTGGTCGATGCCGATCGCGCCGCTTATCGCGCCGCTGAATTGAAATCGGCGAACCTGCTCCATCTCCTCCGCCGCGACAACGCCGCAGCGCGCGCCCGCGCCAAGCGTGCCGGACACCGCCAGCACCGCCTGGGTCAGAATCCTTTTCAGCTCGGAGCGAGCTTCATCTTCACTCCCGGCAATCGCGACCCGTTCGTCCACATCAGCCGCACCTTCGGCGACAACGCCGATCCGGCCACGCTGCTGTCTGTGCTGAAAGGCGAGAAGGCGGCCTGAGCCCAAGCGAGGCGAGGAGAGATTCGAAGGGCGGTCACTCCGGGGTTCGGGTCAGCTCAAAAATCGGCGATTGCGCCCGCTCTCAGATCCCCGCATACCACGCGTACCCGGCTTCCGGAGCCGACGAACCCAGACCCTTGCCGAACGACTTCAGGTTATCCGTGAGCGTCAGCTGCTTTAGGTATTTGATGTTCTTATATCCGAGTTGCCGCGGAACTCGCAGGCGCAGCGGCCCTCCGAACGGCACAGGAAGGTCCGTCCCGTTCATGCCGTGAGCCACCAACGTCTGCGGATGCAACGCATCCGACATATCGATGCTTTCCCACCAGCCTTTTTGGAACGAGCGGTAAACAACGTAGCGCACCTGCGGCAGAGCGCCGACGCGATCGAGTATGTAGGAGAGCGGCACGCCCGCCCACTCGGCAATGTACGTCCAGCCCTCTTCGCAGCCGATCATGGTGATCTGCGTACTCGCCGGAAAACTCTTGATTTCGGAATAGGAAAACGTCGCCGGGCGCGCGGCCATGCCGTCCACCGTCAGCCGCCACTCGGCAAAACCACCCGCCTCGAGGCGCTTGAACTCGTCGCCCAGCGGATCCACCTCGTTGGCAAACGGATTCTTCGAAATCTGGCTGCGTGAGAAATCACGTGCCATGGCATGGCTTCCCAACACCCGCTGCGCCGCATAGGTCAGCGTTTCGCCCGGCCCGTAAATTCCGCCGGAGTCCGGCGGAATGAGCCCATGGCGCTGCGCGAGTCTGGCCGCGACGGCCACCCCGGATGCGCCAGCCACTACCGCGAGTCCGCTCGTGATCAGTTTGCGCCGGGAGATTTCGCTCATAAACCTACTCCTTTAGAACCTTGCTTCTTCAGAACTTGCTTCCATGGAACCCTGCTTATTGGGCAGGAGCACGCGACCCGTGATCATGGCGCGCATCCGAGTCACAAATCCAGCGAAGGCAATCATGAATACATGCACCAGCAGAAACAGCACCAGCAGGATCGTCACCAGGAAGTGCAGCGACCGCGCCGTCTGGTGTCCGCCGAGCAATGCCGCAGCTGCCGGAAATGCCGCGTCGAATGCGAACGACATCGCGAGTCCCGTCCAGATCATCAGCGGGAAGAGCACGAAGATCACAACCAGATAGGTCAGCCGCTGCAGCACGTTGTACGACCAGGCTTCTTCCGCGCCCGGCCGCTCGAAGCGCAAATGGCTCAGCGCCGAGTTGCCCAGCGTCTTCATGGAAAGGTCCGAAGCAGCCGGAAACACGTTGCGCCGAAAGTGCCCGTGGAAGAATCCCCAGATTACGTAGAGCAACCCAGTCGCAACCAGAAGCCAGGCCGCTTCAAAATGGAGGTACCGGCTCCAGCCGTTCGCATCCGGCAGCACGTACCCGTACCCGGTAGGAACCGTATCGCGGGACGATGGCAGGTGCAGATTCAGCCACGGCCGCATATTGACGTTGCCCGTTTCTCCCCAATAAAACCGCGGATGCGAAAGAACAATTTCTCCTCCGCTGAGGAGAAGCGCCAGAAAGGCCAGGGTGCTAAGCCAGTGCGTCACGCGAACCAGCGCGGAATGCCGGGCGCGCGGCTTATCTTCAGCCTTAGCCTCGTTGCCGGACTTATCGCCGGAGACGGCAACTGCGGGTGTGGCAGAACCAGCCCGGCCAGCGTTTGGCTCTGGCATGGGTAAAGTCGCATTCATAGCGTGCAGTCGACCCCAAAAACCGTTGGACGATTTTACACCGAAAAGGAAAGCTTGCCTGGACGATGGCGGACTTCGCAGTGCCCGGGCAACTCCTGCACTTGTCAGTAGCAGGTTGAACTTTGTCAGTAACAGGTTGAACGAAGCCAGGCAAACTTGCCATCAAGAATAACGCTGCGGGACTTGGATGAACCCACGCTAATCGACTGCCGCCGTGGCGCGGTAACACGGGTGTGAACGCAGCGCTTCGCCCCCAACACAGTCAATCACCCCCATCGCGCCGAAAGCGGGCGCGATGGGAATCCCGATTCCGCGCGTGTTGGGGACCCC
>Ga0187770_10001932_pt1 | contig 11344 bp, 13 predicted proteins | sample 0116_SJ02_MP02_2_FD_133154 | JGI IMG/M metagenome (GOLD analysis project Ga0187770, IMG submission 133154) | Tropical peat soil microbial communities from peatlands in Department of Meta, Colombia - 0116_SJ02_MP02_20_MG | ecosystem: Environmental > Terrestrial > Soil > Wetlands > Peat | place...
CCGTCATGGCCCGGGATGATCGAAACCTTTCCCTGCCTCATTCGAACAATCCCGTCGAGGATGCTTGATGGAACAAACGAGGCCAATTCATCGGGAGTCGCGTCGAGAAGAATCCTAAATTCCGATCCTGCTCTCTCGATCAGCCTTTCATACTCAGTTTCCACTGCCTTGCTCCCCACCCGAACGCCCAGTGCCCCGGCAAGGATCTCCTCCAGTGGGATAAGGTGGATGGAGGGGATGGCATTCTTCGGAATAAACCCCTCGGGACGGTCGGCGAGTTCCTCCACCCGGTGCATCACCCCCACCGTCAGCTTCTTATGACAGTTCGGGCAGAGGTATTGGTTTGTCTTGGTTTGGGAGGGAGAGAAGATCACCCCGCACTGCCGATGGCCATCATAATGATATTTCCCTTCTTCCGGAAAAAATTCAATGGTGAAGAGAAGCTTCCTCCGGTCTTTCTTTCGAATCGTCTCAGCGATCTCCCGATAATCCAGTTCACAGTCAAATGCATTGGCCTCCCTCCCCAACCGGTTCGGGGAGTGGGCATCCGAATTGGAGATCAGGGTGATGGAATCGAGAGCCGATAACCTCCAATTCATTTCAGGATCGGAGGAAAGGCCCGTTTCAATCGCATGGATATGAGGAGACAGTTCTCCAAAACATTCCTCGATGGAATCGAATCCCGAATTGGCCCCGAAGATCGAAAACCACGGCGTCCAGGCATGGGCAGGGATGACCAGGCAATCTCCGGAAATATCTAAGATCATCTTCGCTAATTCTTTCGCGCTGAAACTGAAGATGGGTCTCCCGTCTGAGGAGAGTTTCCCGAGGTTACCCAATTTAGATCGAATGGCTTCTACGACTTCAAAACTGGGCGCAAAAAGGAGGGTGTGGATCCGTCTCACCTTCCCATCCTGGCTGTAGATATTGCTTACTTCCGTCGTCAGAATATACTGGATGCCCTGATCCCCCTTTTTCAACCGGAAGAGGCCGTTCCCCAAAGGCTCCAATTTCGACCGCAACTCCGCAAAATAGGTGGGATGGGTAAAGTCGCCCGTTCCAAGGAGAGCAATTCCTTTTTTCTTTGCCCATCGAGCGAGCGTCTCCACCTCCATCTCCTTACTGGTGGCCCGGCTGAATTTCGAATGAATGTGAAAATCGGCGATGAACCGCATAGGCTTGAAATCCCAAATTCCGAAATCCAAATCCCAAATAAATCACAAGCACCAATTCCAAATAACCAAAAACCCTTTCATTCGTAATTTGAATTTTGGTCATTGGAATTTGTTTGATATTTGACGCTTGTAATTTGGTGCTTACCTAAATACGTCTAAATCCTTCAGCCGGATTGGCGGAAACTATCAACGCCGCTAAAATGTCTCAGTCGCCGGACAGCCTCCATCTTCTCCCGGTTTCCTACCTTGGCTTTATCAATCGCATCTCTCAGCGCTTCAATCGTCTTATCATAGACTTTTCGATCCACAGGATAAGGATGGCCGTCTTTCCCGCCGTGAGCAAAGCTGAATCGAGTCGGGTCTCTGAAACTGGGTTTGGCCCCGTAGATCAGCTCTGAGATCAGGCTGAGCGCCCGAAGGCTTTTCGGGCCCACCCCTCGCATTCCGAGAAGTCCCTCAAAATTCTTCGGTGCATGCTCATAGATTTGAATAAATATCTTTTCCAGCTTTTCCAGGCGAATCCCTTCCATGGGAACAGAATGCTCCTTGGGAAGGTAAAGTTCGTTGACCCTCTTCCCTTCAGAAATCAGAAACTCAGGTTTCTCGTTCGAAAGCTCCATGATGGATTGCCTGGCCCTTTCACTCTCTCGAGCCACAAGGTTTAAGCCCTCTCTTTTTTGATCGCAACAGACTGCCCAGTGTGGTTCGCAGACGAAATCTTTTACCCCCTGACTGAACCAATGATATCTTCGGGCATATCGGTTTTGTTCATTCATGCCCTGCTGGACCACTGCCCAGTTTCCTGACTGAGTGAAGAAAAAAGTGTGATGGTAGATTTGGTATCCGTCCTGAACGGCGGCACTGTCCACCTTTGCAGACATCCGGCTCGCATAAATAAGAGGGATTCCATCCATCGCTCTTTGGGAACAAATCTCTTCGATTTCAACCGGGGTCTTTCTGGAAGCCCTTCCTTTCCCTCCCGCGATGAAAAGCCCCAGTTCCTTCTCCATCCCTTTGATGCCTTCTTTCAGTGCGCCACAGACGGTCGTCGTCACGCCGCTCGAGTGCCAATCAAACCCCAACAGACAGCCAAAGGCCTGGAACCAGAAAGGGTCGGAGAGCCGGGAAAGTATTTCTTCCGTCCCATAAGCGTCGATGATAGCAAGGGTGATCTCCCTCGCCAGGCTCTTCATCCTCTGAAAAAGCCAAACAGGCGCCTTCCCGTAGTGAAGCGGAAGATGAGCGACTCCGGTTTTCATTCCGAATGATTCCTTCCCTCTATCAGCGTTCACCCCGTTAGAAAGTCCCGCGATATCCCCTCCCCTTTCTAACGGGTTCACTCCGCCACTTTGTAGACGACGTCGTGTTCTCTCACCCGGCCTTTTACCTTGATCCCGAGATCCGCCCCCGGTCCTGCCTCCTGAACATTTTTGTTCTCAATCTGCATGGAATCGATGGTTTGAGTGACATCGGTCGTATGGCCGACAATGTGGATGGTATCCCCCACCTTTAACGATCCCTCCGATAACCGTAGCGCTGCGACGCTGATCTTTCCAAAAAATTTGATGATCTCTCCCACTTTCTTCTCTTCCATCTTCTTCCTCCTTTCCTAAGGTTTGTAACACTTCGGCTCCCTGCAAAATCACCTCAATGGGCCCTCAGTCAGGAATGCTGAGAAAGCTTTAGGGCGGAAACCTTTCCGTGAATCATTCTGATGGCCTCCAAAATAATGCTGAGTCCACTCAACGCGCTCCGTCTCGGTGCTATAAAATACAAAATCCCGCCTTCTGAAGTTTGGGAAGCATTTCTGAGTGTGGGCCCACCCTGCTCCATTTGAAAGAGCTACCGGGTTACTAAAATTTAAGTTAAACCCAAATTCTCTTCAACCCCTCTAAAACCTCTTCCATCTCGATCCCTCTCAGACATTCGAAATCCTTGCATAGGACGAAATGCTCTTGAGAGCAGGGGGAGCAATGGACTCCCCTGGAAACGACAAATATCTTTTCACCCCTTGGCGCCCAGACCGTTTGATCCGTGGGCCCAAAGATGGCCACTGTAGGAATCCCTAATGCAACGGCCAGATGAGAAATACCGGAATCATTTCCGACATAGAACCGACACCCTTCCATCACGGATGCCAGTTGCAGAAGGGTTAACCCCTTCACCAGAATGGGCGGGGTGGGTTCCATCCCCTCGAAGGCCTTCTGTACCTCCGGGCCCTCGGCCGGACCAAGAACGATGAGGATTTTTGAGCCGCCACCCTCCTGAAGCCGATGAGCGAGGTCCAAGAATCGATTAAGAGGCCAGACCTTCTTCCTGCTCCCGCTGCCCGGATGCAGGATGACGACCTTCGAACGCTCTTCCGGGGTCATCCCTTTGCTTTTCCAGAAATCCCCTGCCCACTCCCGATCCCTCCCCTTCAAATGGAGCTTAGGGATTGACCCGGAAGCCGGAAATCCGTATTGGGCAACCTGCCTGAGCAGGTGGTCGGTTAAATGAACCTTCTCATCCCAGGCCGGAAAAGAACGAATGTGAAGAACTCGACCCTCACATACTCTTCTTAGGTTCTGGGTGATTGTTCCCTCGCCGTCTCTTCCAAAGACAACGATGAGATCGAAACCCTTAAAAAATTGGGAGAGAGCGGGATCCAGGGACCCTTCTCGAACAAAAAAAGAGGCCATCCCTTTTTGATCGACGGAGAGGATATCGTCGGCGTAGAATCGCTTCTCCGCCAGCTCCAAAATTCTCGGATATCCCATCATCACCGATTTGGCCTGCGGAAAGGCCTTGCGGAGCGTTTCGAGAGCAGGCAAAGCGAGAATGAAGTCGCCCAGGGCACCTTGATGAATTATCAGGACGGATTGAGCCCCGGCTGCTTTGGAAGGGCTGGCAGGAACCATCATTTATCTTCCTCTTGGTCGGCCGAATCTTTTCAACCGCTTTCGAATGTGCTCTCCGTCGCGTTTGATTCGAAGGATCTTCCCATACTCCCTTCTTGCTTCTTTCCATCTCTTCTGATCTTCATAGAGAACGCCCAAATTGACCCTTGCAAAGAGGTAGTTCGGATTGATACGGAGGGCTCGCCTCAATTCGAAGACGGCTTCCTCATATCGTTTCCGGTCACTGTAGAGAAGGGCCAGGCGATAGTGGAGGTCTGCATACTGAGGGCTCATCTGAACCGCCTTTTTCATATGCCGAAGGGCTTCGGGGGTCCGGCCCATCAAGCCATAGATATGACTGAGGTTTGCGTACCCCATGCCGTAAGACGGATCGATCTTCAAAGCCCTCTGAAATTCCTGCACGGCTCTTGAGTACGCTCCCTGGTGGTAATAGACAGTTCCAAGGTTGGCGTGAAAAATAAAATCATCTGGCTTCAGTCTTGCGGCCTTTTTAAGCACGTTGATGGCCTGCGGAAATCTTCCCTTTTTAGCAAGATGGAGGCCGATGAAATTGCAGAATTGGGCGTAAGGATCCAGACGAACCTGTTTCAATACCCTTTCTGCCTTGTGATCGAGGTGGGGCATCCCTCTCCGGCGGGCTTCCTCCTTCTTAAAATAAGACGGGCCGCGGGAGCGGTACCGGATCGCTTTATGAATTTGAGCAACGGCCTCACTCTTTTTTCCTGTTTGAAGATACAGAATTCCCAAGACATGATGGAGAAAACCATCCTCGGGATGTCTTTTCACCTCGGAGAGAAAAATCTTTTCAGCTTCCGTCCACCGCCTCATCTCCATATACAGAAAGCCCAAATTGATTTTCGCCTCTCGGTACTTCGGATTCAGGCGCAACGCCTCCAGAAAATGGGACTCTGCCTTCTTCCTTTCTCCCTCGACCATCAAGAGGAGAGCGAGCTGATTCCAAAGGTCTGCATAACGGGGGTGAATCCGGACTTCTTTCTCGACCTCGGCTAAAATGCGCTTATACGTTGAATTCTGCCTTGTTCTCATCCTCTTTTCTCTCTATCGTAACGCTAAAGGGCCACATGCCGAACCTGAGGAAGGCCGATCCTGCCGCCATGCAAACCCACCCGTATCTACCCCCTTTCATCGTCAGGACACGGTCTCACCGGAGAGAGACAGGGACGGCCCCTTGAATTCAAGCGAGGCCCGGGTCTTTCTCCAACGCCCTCTTGACCGCATCCAATAGCTCTTCAGGGTCATAAGGCTTCTTTATATAAAAACGAGCGCCCAGTGTCATGGCTTTTTCCTCTGAGTCCCTCTCCGGACTCCCTGTCAGAAAGATGACGGGAATGGAAAGAGTATTTTTGGAATGCTTCAATTTCTCGGCAACGCTGAACCCGTCCCCGGCCGGCATTCGAATGTCAAGGAGGATGAGATCCGGACTTTCTTTGTGAGCCACAAAAATAGCTTGGGCCCCATCAAAGGCGGTGACCACTTCGTAGCCAGCTCCTTGAAGCCGGATCATCAAAGCCTTGACGATATCCCGCTCGTCATCCACGATAAGAATCTTTTTTTTCTCCCCCATATCCGCCTCACTCTAGCCGTTCCGTTTTTGTTTCTCCCTCTTCTATTTTCTTCCAGTAGGGTGAATCCCCTTCGAGCCACCCCAACACTTCGTCTCTCTTCTTTCCAAACATTCCCATCTCTTTCCGTTGGATAGGAACGCCGGGTATAAACGTCTCCTTTAAAGGATTCCGGAATTGCCCGTCCTTCGACAACCGATAGTCCAGATGAGGTCCTGTGGAGAGACCGGTGGATCCCACATATCCGATCACCTGTTTCTGCTTGACCCTCACTCCTTTTCGGATCCCAGGGCCGAAGCGGGAAAGATGCCCATACCAGGTCGTGTAACCATTCATATGGCTGAGAATCACCTGGTTCCCGAATCCATTGTTCCATCCGCAAGAGGTAACGGCTCCGTCTGCCACAGCCCAAATCGGGGTGCCGGGTGGAGCCGCATAATCCACACCCAAATGGGGTCTCAATCCCCCGAGGATGGGATGTTTCCGGGACCAACTGAATTTGGAACTGATCCGGTTAAACCTTAAAGGAGCCTTTAAGAATGCCTTCCTCATGGAAATTCCGTTCTCATTATAATAGCCGTCTTTGTAGTGGATCCCTCTGATAATTTTTTCTCCCCTCTGATATTCGACGCCATGGATCGTTCCGTATCCGACGAATTGATCTCCTTTGTACACCTTTTCTACCACCATCTTAAATCGATCCCCTTCCCGGACACCCTTATAAAAATCGATCTCCCAGGCCAGGATTTCAGCAAAGGCGATGGTCAAAGGGTCTTGCTCTCCGGCGGCATCCATGGCTTCGAAGAGAGAAGAACGAATTTCTCCGACGACCTTCACCCGGCGGGTTTCGAGGGAAACGTCCTTCCTATGTGCGACATATTCTTGGCCGTTCCTTTCGATTTCATAAACCTCGGTCGGACCCGCTTCATAAACAAACTTCACCAGTTCCCCCTTCTCATCGGTAATGAGACGGTAGGTTCCTCCTTTGATCTTTTTAAAATTTACATAGGACTTCAATTTGGAAATGATCAGATCGATCCATCGAGGAGGAATGTTCTTCTCCGCCAAGGATTTGAAAAGAGTGCTTCGCTCTTCGACCTCCTCGTCGATCGTCTGAAGCTGGGGTTCCTGGGAAGTGGATATCACGGAGGCAGGGGGCGGTGAAGAAGGGGAAGGAATGACGAAATAGTAAATCAAAAGGAAAAAGCCGACAAGAACGAATCCTGAAAGGAGAACCCATTTCCGTCTGCGCCTCTTGGCTTCAAAAGGTCTCCCTTCGAATCGGTCCGATTTTCTTAACTCCAAGTTTTCCATTCTCAACTCTTCATTCTTTAAAGAACCTCTCTTAAGAACTTTGCGGCATCCTCAGGCGGCGTGGGGTTGACGAAAAACCCCGTTCCCCATTCGAACCCTTCCCGCAATCCGATCCGTAACCGGGTTTCGATATGCCAGTGGTATTCTTGCCGGTGGTATCGATTCCGGACCGGGGAAGTATGAAACGCAAGACTGTAAGGAGGATCGGAAAGGAGTTTAAAAAAGGAATGGAACAGCGACTGGATCGCAACGGATAGATCGACTATCTCTTCTCCCTTGATCCGATGAAAATCGGGAGCGTGAACCTTTGGGATGATCCAGGCTTCAAAGGGGTAGCGCGAGGCGAAGGGCAGGAAGATCAAAAAATGGACGGTCTCCAGAACCACCCTCTTCTTCGCAGAAATTTCTTCTTTGATGATGTCGCAGAAAATGCAGCGCTCCTTGCGCTGGTAGTAATCCAGGGTCCCCCAGATTTCTTCGTCCATCCTCTTCGGGATGACCGGCATCGCCATGAGATGGGAATGGGGATGACGGTTGAAGATGCCGGGATGATTTTTCAGAATGAGGAACTGCTGAAACCGCTCGTCCTTTTCCAAGTCGACCAACCTTTCCCTGTAAGCCAGAAGGATCTTCTCGATCTGCCCGGGCTCCATGGTGGCCAGGTTCTGATCGTGATCAGGAGTCTCTACGACGATCTCGTGGGCGCCGATGGCTTCCATGATATCGTACATTCCCTCGGGTCTTCGGTCGTAGTCTCCCTCGATATGGAAAAAAGGAGATTTATTAGGGACGACCCGGACAAGCCATCGTCCTTTATCGCCCCTCAATGAAAAAGTCTCCCGGGGTGTCATCTTCTCATTCCCGGGACAGAAAGGACAGAGGCTCTCCGGCTCCGGGACGCGATAGGGAGGTTTGAAGGGAAGGTAATCCGATGGACCTTTGGGGTTTTCATTGGTGACCACCACCCACATTCTTGTAACGGGCTCTCTCCTCAGTTCTGCCATTCCACGCTCCTTAGAAAAGGAGGGATTGATAAATGTATTGCCTCCCCCGATGGGAATCTTTCCTTCCCATCATCGGCCTCTCCGCTCGCACGACAAGACGCTTCTTGTAAAGATTGAGAAGCCGCGTGCCGCTCGTGTTCATTTCAATCCCTTCCTCTTCGGACAATTCCCTTGGGGTCAGTTGCTTCCTCTCCATCACCCGGTTTAACGTATGAATCAAATAATTATTCAAGGAGCCGATGATTCGCCAACCTTCGGGCCCTGTGATCAGAAGAGCCAATCTCTTCCTCTCCAAGGCCACATCGATGTTCTCGGCCTGAGAGGAACTGAGGTTCTTCAGGACGAGAAACTTCTCCCCGTACTCGCCGCCCCAGAGCCGGGAGATCATCTTGGCGACCACCTCATCGGCCCAGGAAAAGTCGATGGAGCCCATCCCCGAGAAATCAAGGACGACGCGGAGGGATCCCTTCTCCTCTCCCAATACCTTCTCAATCGCCTCTCGAACCCGGGCGCCCCGCAAGCGGCCGGTCATCTCCCTCGATCCGTTCTTCAAAACGGCGTCGGTTAGCTTCTTTAAAGACAGGGTCCGCTTTTCCATTCTTTTAATTCAATTGAATCAGTTGAACCAACTAATCATATATTTGGCCTTTTGTCAAGTGATTTTTAGCCTCCCCCGGAGATTGTGTGGTGATCATGAAGGAGGTAGAAAACAGACGAGACAGACAGTCAGGCTGCTCAGCTTTAGAATGCGGTCATTTAGAAGTATGGGTAATCGAGGTTCTTCCTAATACACTCTTTTCATAGGCTAGCAGCCCAGTAGCCGACCGATAAAAGGTTTCCGCCCTGCCTTCGCCGAAGCGGCTTCGCGCAGGCAGGTCTAAAGCTTCGTCACCTGACCGCCTGTCTCGTCTTGCAACGCAAGTGGTTTTTCTTCGATTATGGCACAGTCTCTTGGCGGAGGAAGAAAGGAGGGCGGCAAAAAATGTCGGGACAAGGCGGCGGGAGGTCAGCTTCAATGGAGAAAGGAGTCCGGATCTTTCCGGATCCGGAAGGGACCTTCCCAGGGGTGCTGAATCTCATCCACAAACCGGTCTCGACAACTCTTGCATATGACCAGAGTGATCTCTTCATAAACATCTTTCTCCAGCTCGCTGGGGTCCAAATGTTCAGCTTGCTCAATCAGCTCCCTCAATTCTTGATCAATCCCTTCCGCCGTTTCTGTCAGGATGCCGTCAAACCCTGAGACAACCCTAATATGGACGATATAAAAGGGACCCCCAGGCAGGAGCTCTATCCCGCATCGAAAACAGTTTTTCTGTTTCATCGATTCCTCACTGTCATTCGGCTCCCGGTTTTTTTATGCCTCACTTCTGTTCTTCCACTCCTCCATGTCCCTCAACGCTCGCTTCGCCAAAAGGAGTCGTTTCCCTCTGCCTCTGCTTTTCCCCGGCAAAGGAGGAAACAGGCCAAAGTTGATGTTCATGGGCTGAAAGGGGACGGCGGTAGAATGGGTGATATAACCGACGAGTGCACCCATGGCAGTCGTGGCCGGGGGCACGATAGCCGCCATTCCATTCGCATATCGATGGGCATTGATTCCGGACAGCAGCCCGATCGCCGTCGATTCCATGTACCCCTCCACCCCCGTAATCTGCCCGGCGAAGAAGAGATCCGGAAGCGTCCTGAGTCGGAGCGATTCACCCAGCAGTCGAGGGGAGTCGATAAAAGTATTACGATGGATAGAGCCCAGTCGAACAAATTCCGCTTTTTCTAACCCGGGAATCATTCGAAATACCTTCTTCTGCTCTTCATGCTTCAATCGGGTTTGAAACCCCACCAGATTGAAAAGCGTTTCAAACCGGTCCTCCTGTCTCAGCTGGACGACGGCAAAAGGCTGTTTTCCTGTCTTCGGATCGACGAGGCCAACCGGCTTGAGGGGCCCAAAAGCAAGCGTCTCCCTGCCCCGTTCCGCCATCTCCTCAACGGGAAGACATCCTTCAAAGAGATACCTCTTTTCAAACGGATGCACCAGCGCCCTCTCCGCCTGATTCAAGGCCTCCACAAACCGGCCATAGGCTTCCTCATCCATCGGACAGTTGACGTAGTCCTCTCCCCCCTTCCCGTACCGGGACGATTTGAAGGCATGCTCAAAATCGATCGAATCGGCCGTAACGATGGGTGAGATGGCGTCATAAAAAAAGAGGTGGCGGCCCCCGGTCACCTTCTGAATCTCCTTACTGAAAACTTCAGACGTCAGCGGACCTGTGGCGATAATCGTAATCCGGTCTTGAGGAATAGAAGAAATCTCCCTCCGGATCACCTCCACATTGTCTAAGCCCTCCAAGGTCTGAGTGATCTGTCTTGAAAAAACCTCCCGATCCACGGCCAAAGAGTCTCCCGCAGGAACCCTCGCCTCTTTGGCGACTCTTAAAACGAGGGATTCTAATTTCCGCATCTCCTCCTTCAAGACGCCCGGAGCATTTTCGAGGGATTCTGATTTGAAAGAATTACTACAGACCAATTCTGCAAAGAAGGGAGAGCGGTGGGCTGAAGAATAGACCTCCGGTTTCATCTCATAGAGGATCACCTTCCCTCCTCTCTTGGCAATCTGCCAGGCCGCCTCACACCCCGCCAGCCCTGCCCCGATGACGACAATCGGTTCCATCGATTCTTATTTTATTTGGTCTCCCCCAAATTTGCAAAATAAATTCCAATTCTTCGGTGACTGAGAATTCGGGAATGCAAGGGATCAGGAGGTGGGATAGAAATCCTTGAGCCAAATACAAAAGGCCCATTCAGCAACTTTACAGAAAGGACCTTTTGCCTTGTTTAGCCGGAAGGGTACAAAAAGTCTATTCCATTATTGCACTGTCAGTCTCCACGTTCCGATTTCCTTGTACGTCGTCCTGTCGATGGAGGCCGAGTCCTTATATTTGGGATCGGTAGCAGTCGGAGACAGGTTATTCAGAAAATCGCCACCAGCATCTAAGTGCAAGAAGTAGTCTTTCATGGGATCCGGAGCAATCTCCATACCAAACCGCGAAGGCCGACTCACACCATCATAGTACAACCGCAATCCCACGGCATTTGAGTGGCCTCCCGAAGCGGTCACCTTGGTCATAATTCTTAGCGAGAGGACACTATGAGTAAAGATACGAGCGGGCAACAAAGTGTCAGCTTCTCCCCGCATTTTCTTCAAAGCTCAATATTTGAGTGAGAAATGGATAGGCAAAGAAAGATTGGACGCGGGTTCGATTCCCGCCGCCTCCACCATTTTTCCGAGAAAAGGCCCTTGAAATAAGAGGACTTTTTCTTTTTGACCTCCTCAAAATTTCGCTTTCCAAACGCTTTCCACAGAAACTTTTTTC
>Ga0187770_10001933_pt1 | contig 11341 bp, 13 predicted proteins | sample 0116_SJ02_MP02_2_FD_133154 | JGI IMG/M metagenome (GOLD analysis project Ga0187770, IMG submission 133154) | Tropical peat soil microbial communities from peatlands in Department of Meta, Colombia - 0116_SJ02_MP02_20_MG | ecosystem: Environmental > Terrestrial > Soil > Wetlands > Peat | place...
CCAAGCCGTCCCTCGGAAGGATTGCGCTGTTTTTTCTGCGTGTTGGCGCCGTGCTTTACGGCGGCGGATACGTGTTGCTGGCATTTCTTGAAGATGGATTGATCCGGCAGCATGCGTGGCTCACGCAGCAGCAATTGCTGGATGCGGTCGCGATCGGGCAATTCACGCCCGGACCGGTGCTCTCGACCGCAACGTTTATCGGTTACATTCTCGGTGGCGTGCCGGGAGCTGCGGTCGCAACCGTTGCCATTTTTCTGCCGTCGTTTTTCTTCGTCGCGCTGCTGGCTCCGGTGTTGTTCCGGTTGCGCCAGTCCCCGTGGTTGGCGGCGTTTCTGGATGCGGTCAACGTGTGTGCTGTGGCGTTGATGGCGGGCGTGACGTTCAAGCTGGCCACCGACGCTCTCCACGGCTGGCCGGCGTGGGTCATCGCCGCGGTGGCTCTGGCGGTGCTGTTGCGGTGGAAGGTGAATCCGGCATGGGCGGTTCTGGGCGGAAGCGGCGCGGGACTGCTGCTGGCCGCCTGGCGGTAATGGTGGTAGTCTGCAAGACCAATTGTTGAATCCTTGCGAGGACAATCATGAAACTTCACAGAATCCTGGTGGCAGTCTTGATGTTCACGGCCTGCGTTGCCGCGTCAGCGACAGACCGCAAGTTCATTGTGAAACCCCGGCCCGCCGATGCCCAGGCTTTGCCGTTCAGCGACGCGGTATTGGTCGGAAACACTCTCTACATTGCAGGACATCTGGGGCTGGAGAAGACTGGTCAACCGCCGGCCGGCGCGGAAGACGAAGCACGGCTCGTAATGGAAGGAATCAAGTCGACGGTTGAGGCGGCGGGACTGTCCATGGAGGACGTGGTTTCGTTGCAGATTTTTTGTACCGACTTGAAGCTCTATGAGACGTTCAATGCCGTTTACAAGACGTATTTTCACGGCGACTATCCGGCGCGGGCGTTTATCGGCACCGATAAACTGGTGCGGGGGGGAAGGTTTGAAGTGATGGGAATCGCGATCAAGCGGGCGCAATAACACGCGGCGGCTGTTATTCGTTTTTTGTTCGCCCAGAGGCTGCTTTTGTGGTAAATCTATAGGGCATGCGAAAGGCGGTCGCGCACCTCAAGAAATCCGATCCCGTTCTTCGCGCCATCATCGAACGCGTGGGTCCCTTCCGCATGGAATACGGGCCGCCGGAGTTTCATAGTCTGGCCGAATCGATCCTCTATCAGCAGTTGAACGGCAAAGCCGCAGCAACGATCTTCAAGCGCTTCACCGATCTTGCCGGCGAGCCACTCACGCCCGAGGGAATCCTCGAGCTCAGCGATGAGCAACTGCGCGGCGTCGGGCTTTCGAAGCAGAAATCCGCATACCTCAAGGATCTGGCGACCAAGACGCGCGACGGGTTGCTGGATTTCGCGAGGTTGCCCAACATGCCGGACGACGAAGTGATCAAGCACCTGACGCAGGTGAAAGGCATCGGTGTCTGGACGGCCCACATGTTCCTGATGTTCACGCTGCGGCGTCCGGATGTGCTGCCCACGGGCGATTATGGCGTGCAGGCGGCGATCAAGAAGCATTACCGCAAGCGCAAGCTGCCCAAGCCGCACGTGATGGAGAAAATCGCGCGCCCCTGGGCGCCATACCGGAGTATTGCGTGCTGGTATTTGTGGCGGAGTTTGGACATCAAGACCGTGGGCGGCTGAGCGGACTTCCACCACGGAGGCACGGAGACACAGAGGAAGACTGGGCTATAATGGCGCCATGTTTGAGCTCATCAACGAGCGGAAGAGACCTGAGATCAGATGGTGGATGGTCCCCGCCGCAGTCTTCATGATTTTCTGCACCGGCGTGAATGCAGGCATCTTGATCGGTCGGCGCATTAGCGATCCCCTTGAATGGCTCCAGGTGGTCCTGCTGGCCGTTACGTCGGGCTTGATGTTGTGGCCGACGGCCCGCGAGTTCATGATTCGCAGGAAACTGGACGAAAAAAATGATGGCCAGTGATCCCAAGATTCGCGTCCTGGTGGCTAAGCCCGGGCTCGATGGTCACGATCGTGGCGCCAAGGTGATTGCTCGCGCGCTGCGCGATGCCGGCATGGAAGTCATTTACACGGGTCTGCGGCAAACGCCGGAGATGGTCGTCAGCGCGGCGCTGCAGGAAGATGTGCATGTGATCGGCTTGTCGATTCTTTCCGGGGCGCACAACGCTATCGTGCCGCGCGTGATGGACCTGCTCCGGCAGAACAAGATGGACGACGTGATCGTGCTGGTCGGCGGGATTATTCCCGATCAGGATGTGGACGGCCTGAAGAAGGCCGGGGTCGCGGCAATTTTTCAGCCTGGCACTGCGATGGATGATATTGTGCAGTTCATCCGCACGCATGTGAAGCGGGCGGGCGTGCCCGCAACAGGATAGTCTCAGGTCTCTCACTCTCCCCTAGCGCTACTTCATGAAAGACTCGTCATTTCTCATTGTGGAACGCCTTCCGCAGGCGTCGCTTCTGCGGTTGTGTTCTGAAGACGGGACCAACCGACTCACCCGTGCGCGTGTGCTGGCACTTACGGATGCGGTTCGGCAATTAGCGCAGGAAAGGTTGCCGCTCGTGATTACGGGGAATGAGAGGTTTTTCTCCGCCGGAGCCGAACTCAGCGAAATCGCGGCTCTCAATGGCCCCGCCGCATTCGAATTTTCAAAAATGGGGCAGGAGCTGATGCGGGCTGTCGACGAGTTCCCGGCCCCGGTCGCCGCCGCGATCTCCGGGTACTGCATGGGCGGAGGCCTGGATCTGGCGCTGGCATGCCGTTACCGGATTGCCTCGCCGCATGCGATCTTCGGCCATCGCGGAGCCGCTCTGGGCCTGATTACGGGATGGGGCGGCACGCAGCGCTTGCCGCGGCTGGTCGGCAAAGCACGTGCTCTGGAAATGTTTGTCGCGGCCGAAAAAGTCACCGCATCGCGGGCTTTGGCGATGGGACTGGTCGACGCGATCGCCGAGGATCCCGTAGCCGAGGCCATGCGTCGGGTAGCTGGCGCAGTGCGGCCCGGCTAGCCATGGGCCGCTGACCGCGGCTACTGGCGGGCGGTTTGCGCCGTTCCGCTCTGGTGTTATACCGTAATCAGTCCGCTGCTTCGCTCATGCGCCCATGGCCAACCGCGACGACACTTCCACGATGAATTCGTCTGCGTCCTCGAACGTGCTGACGTCGCGGGTCGACCCCACTTCGGCCCGTTTCGAGGCCAACATGCGGTTTCTGGCCGATCTGATGTCGCAAGTGCACAACGAAGAGGAAAAAATCCGCGAGGGCGGCGGGAGCAAAGCCATCGAAAGCCAGCACGCCAAGGGACGGCTCACGGCGCGTGAGCGCATCGAGTTGCTGACCGATCCCGAGACGTTTTTCGAGTTGGGCCTCTACGCCGCACACGGCATGTACGAAGAATGGGGCGGAGCGCCGGCTGCGGGTGTCGTTACAGGATTGGCGCGCGTTCATACTCGCCTTGTGATGATCATCGCCAATGACGCGACGGTCAAGGCGGGCGCATTTTTTCCCATGACGTCGAAGAAGGTGATTCGTGCGCAGAACATTGCGATCGACAATCGCATCCCGACGATCTACCTGGTCGATTCGGCGGGAGTATTTCTGCCGCTGCAGGAGGATGTGTTTCCCGACACCGACGATTTCGGCCGCGTGTTCCGCAACAATGCGGTCATGTCGGCGATGGGAATTCCGCAGATCGCCGCCATCATGGGCATGTGTGTGGCTGGCGGTGGATATCTACCGGTGATGTGCGACCACCTGCTCATGACCGACGGCAGCGGCCTGTTCCTGGCCGGCCCGGCGCTGGTGCAGGCGGCCATCGGGCAGAAAATTTCCGCCGACGAACTCGGCGGAGCGGCGATGCATTCGGCGATCAGCGGCACCATCGACTTCCGCGAGGCCAATGACGAAGCCTGCATCGCGCGGATTCGCACGATCGTCGAGAAATGGGGCTACCGGCGGGCTTCGCCGTGGGATCGCAAGAAGCCGGTCGAGCCAGAACTGGCCGCCGAGGAGATTTACGGCATTTACGATTCATCTCCGGCGCGCCCGTACGACATGAAGGAGATTCTGGCGCGCGTGCTCGATGGCAGCCGCTTCGATGAATACAAGCCGGAGTACGGCAAGACGCTGATCTGCGGCTACGGGCGCATCGGCGGCTTCGCCGTGGGCATTGTCGCCAATCAGAAGTTGCACGCGCAGCAGACCGATCACGAAGGCCACAAGCGCATTGAATTTGGCGGCGTCATTTATACCGAGTCGGCGGAGAAAGCCGCACGCTTCATCATGGATTGCAATCAGAATCTGATCCCGCTGATTTTTTTTCACGATGTGAACGGATTCATGGTCGGGCGGGATGCCGAATGGAGCGGGATCATCAAAGCCGGTGCGAAAATGGTGAATGCAGTGTCGAACTCGGTCGTACCGAAAATCACTGTGATTGTAGGTGGATCGTTCGGCGCCGGCCATTACGCCATGTGCGGCAAGGCGTACGATCCGCGATGTGTGTTTGCGTGGCCCACGGCCCGATACGCCGTGATGAGCGGCGAATCGGCCGCAGGGACGCTGGTTGAAATAAAAGTGAAGCAACTCGAGCGCGGCGGGAAGAAATTGACCGAAGAAGAGAAGAAGGAACTATACGAATCGGTAAAAAATACCTACGACGAGCAGACCGATCCGCGCTACGGCGCGGCGCGCTTGTGGATCGACAAAATTATCGATCCCATCGAGACGCGGGACGCGATCGCACAGGCGCTCGAGGCGGCCGCACTGAATCCGGACGTGCCGGAGTTTAAGGTGGGAGTGCTGCAGACGTGACATATCGAGTCATTGAGTGATTGAGCCATTGTGCGATTGCTTCAATGACTCAACGGCCCGATGACCCAATCACCAAATTAGCAATGGCTGACGCAGTCAAACTGATCGAGTGTCCGCGGGATGCCTGGCAAGGGCTGAAAGGCATGATCCCCGCCGATCTGAAGGCCGACTATCTGAAAGCCTTGATCAGTGCGGGGTTCAAGCACATCGACGCAGTGTCATTCGTATCGCCCAAAGCCGTGCCGCAGATGGCCGATTCAGAAGAAGTGCTGAAAGAACTCGATCCTCCGGATGATGTCGAGATCATCGGCATCGTGGTGAACGAAAAGGGTGCGGCACGTGCCATCGAGACGCAGGCGGTTTCGACTCTCGGTTTTCCGTATTCGATTTCTGAAACTTTCTTGCGCAAGAATCAGAACCAGTCGCCCGAAGACGCGCTCGACGAACTGGAAAAAATTCAGAAAAAGGCCGACGATGCGGGACTGGACATCGCGGTTTATATTTCGATGGCCTTCGGCAATCCGTACGGAGACACGTGGAGTGTTGCGGAAGTAGTGGACGCCATTGACCTGCTGGAGGCGGAGGATCTGCACATGATTTCGCTCGCCGATACGGTCGGGATGGCGAGCCCGCAACAGATCGGTGAACTGGTCAGAGCTGTGAAGGCGAAGTACGACTACCTGGAGATCGGCGTCCACCTGCACAGCAGCCCGGACCAGGCGGCAGAAAAAGTGTTGGCGGCGTATGATGCCGGCTGCCGCCGCTTCGATTCGGCGTTGGGCGGGCTCGGCGGGTGTCCCTTTGCACAGAGCAGCCTGGTGGGTAACATCCCGACCGAGATTGCGATCGAGGCGCTCGCCAAACGTGGAGCGCGGCTACCGCCACTCAAGCCGTTGGACGCATTGCTCAGAGCGACTGCGGGAATCAGCGCAAAGTATTCAGACTCCCACGCGGCGGACTGATCAACTGACCAATGAACGATAAGACCATCCAAGTGAAGTCTGAGGGCGGTGTCGCGACCGTCACGCTGAATCGGCCCGACAAGCGCAACGCCATTAGCTTCGAGCTAATCGACGATCTACTGGGCGCACTCAACGACGTAGCGAAGTCGGACGATCGCATTTTGATTCTGACCGGAGCGGGCACGGCGTTCTGTTCCGGCATGGATCTGGAGAATCTGAAAGCGCTTTTGGGGCGAACTCCCGAGCAGAATCTGAAAGACTCCGAGACCATGGTCCAGCTCTTCCGCTCGCTCTATGAATTCCCCAAGGTGACGATCGCCGCGGTGAACGGGCCGGCCATCGCTGGCGGCACCGGCCTCGCGTTGCTTTGCGACTTCACCCTGGCCGTGCCGGAAGCGAAATTTGGCTACACCGAAGTTCGCATCGGCTTTGTGCCCGCCATCGTTTCCACGTTCCTGCTACGCCAGGTCGGGGAGAAGCAGGCGCGCGATTTATTGCTCACAGGACGCATCTTTGACGCGGCTGAAGCATTGCGGCTCGGACTGATCAATGAGATTCTTCCGCTGGATAGGCTGACGGCCAGGGCACGCGAGTTGGCTGCCACTTTGATGCAGAACAGCCCGACATCCTTACGGGCAACCAAGAAGTTGCTCAGCGATCACGCCCGCGCAGAGCTTGATCAGCAGATCGACGCTGCAGTCCGCGAAAATGCCGGCATCCGCACGACGCCCGACTTCCGCGAAGGAATTCTGTCATTCCTGGAAAAGCGTCGTCCCACGTGGACGGGGAAATGAATTCGAGCAATCACCAAACTGTGAACGAAACCCGGTTGCGTGTGCGCTACGCTGAGACTGACCAGATGGGGGTGGTCTATCACACGAATCATTTAATCTGGTTCGAAGTTGGCCGTGTCGAATTGATGCGGCAGATGGGATTCTCGTATCGCGACATGGAGTGCGAGGACGGCCGCTTCATCGCCGTAGCCGAGGCCACGTGCCGCTATCGAGCGCCGGTGTATTACGACGAAGAAGTGGTCGTGCGGACACGGCTGAAATCGGTGCGCGAGTCCGTGGTCGCCTTCAGCTATGAACTGCTGCGTGCCGATGACGGAGCGCTGCTGGCCGAAGGCGAGACTTTGCATATCGTGACGGATACGAGCATGAAGATTGCGGCATTGCCGGAAAAATATCTGAAAGTCTTTCGCGCGGCGGCCGGCAAGCAGTAGTGGCGTCGCAGGCTGCGATTCGTGTGCTTCGTCGCAAGCTGTGACGTCTGAAAAATCTGGGGATCCATTGAACGCGCTTCATATCAACGGAAACGATCTCAGCCTGGAGTCAGTGCGTGAAGTCGCGACCGAACGCCGCGCCGTGCTCCTCGCACCCGATGCGCGAGAAGCCGTGGTGCTGGCGCGCGCGGTGGTGGACGACATCGTGGCCAGCGATAGGGTGGCTTACGCCATTACAACGGGCGTAGGCAAGCTCAGCGACGTGCGTATCGCGGGCGACCAGATTCGCGAGCTGCAGGTGAACCTGGTCCGCTCACATGCCGTCGGAGTCGGAGAACCACTTTCCCAGCCAGAGACGCGTGCCATGATGCTCTTGCGCGCGAATTCACTCGCCAAGGGCCATTCGGGCGTGAGGCCGATTATCATCGACACGCTCTGCGATATGCTCAACCGTGGCGTCACGCCGGTCATCCCTTCGCAGGGAAGCGTAGGCGCGAGCGGCGATCTGGCTCCGCTGGCGCACCTTGCACTCGCTTTGATTGGCGAAGGCGGGTGCTTCGACGAGAAGGGCGTTCGCATTTCCAGTGCCGATGCGCTCAAGCGGGCGCAGGTAAAGCCGCTCGTGCTGGAAGCAAAAGAAACGATTTCGCTGATCAATGGCACGCAGGCGATGCTCGCCGTGGGCACGCTCGCCCTGTTGGCCGCGGAAACACTGGTCGACTCCGCGGATGTGCTCGGCGGTCTCAGCTGCGATGCGCTGAAAGGCACCGATGTGGCATTTGACGAGCGCATCCAGCAGGCGCGTCCACACCCCGGTCAGATGAAGAGCGCGGCCAATCTGCGGCGCATGCTGGAGGGCAGCCAGATACGCGAGTCGCATCGGGCGTGCGGCCGGGTGCAGGACGCCTATTCGCTGCGCTGCATTCCGCAGGTGCATGGCGCCGTGCGCGACACACTGGCACACTGCCGCAGCGTGCTCGAGACCGAGGCCAACTCCGCGGTGGATAATCCGCTGGTTTTCATTCGTGACAAAAAGAACGCACAGGGGGATGTAATCTCTGGCGGAAATTTTCACGGCGAGCCGTTGGCGTTTGCTTTGGATTTCCTTGCCATTGCGCTGAGCGCCTTGGCGGGCATCAGCGAGCGGCGGATCGAGCGACTGGTGAATCCCGCTCTCAGCGAGGGCCTGCCACCGTTCCTTGCGCCGGACGCCGGGTTGAACTCCGGCTTCATGATGCCGCAGGTGACAGCGGCGGCCCTGGTCAGTGAAAACAAAGTGTTGGCGCATCCCGCCTCTGTCGATTCGATTACGACCTCAGGCAACAAGGAAGATTTCGTTTCCATGGGTATGACGGCCGCGATCAAGTTGAAGCGCGTCGTTGAAAACACCCGGAACGTACTGGCCATCGAGGCGATGGCCGTGGCTCAGGCTGTGGATTTTCTTGCTCCTTTGAAACCTTCGAAACGCGGCCAGGCTGCGCACGCGGCAATCCGCTCCGTGTGTCCGACCATGGAAAAGGACCGAGTGATGTATCTGGATCTGGCGCGAATTTCCCAGCTGATCGCGAGCGGCAAGCTGGGAGAAGTGCTGGGCTGAGCCTTTAAAGCGTTTAAAGGCCGTAGCGAGAAGCAATGAAAACCTTCACCGAGTACTTGAAGTTCCAGACCAAAACGCACCGCGCTTATGTGCACATCACGCCGCAAGTGGAGGAGATCGTCCGCAAAAGCGGAGTGCAGGAAGGCATGGTGCTGGTTTCGGCGATGCACATTACAGCGGGCGTCTACGTCAACGACAACGAAAGCGGACTGATTGAAGACATCGATCAATGGCTGGAGCATCTGGCTCCATTTCGCAAGGATTACAAGCATCACGAGACCGGCGAGGACAATGGCGACTCGCACCTGAAGGCGCTGCTCATTCATCACGAAGTGATCGTGCCGATTACGGCGGGCAAGCTCGATCTAGGGACCTGGCAACGGATTTTCTATGCGGAGTTTGACGGAAAAAGAAGCAAACGAGTCATCGTAAAAGTTATGGGAGAGGGAACGAGATGAGTTCTGACGAACTCGACGAACTGAAGGAACAAGCCGAGCATGCGAAAGAAGACCCGACACTGGCGCCCGTATCGCTGACGATGGCCGTGCTGGCGGTTCTGGTGGCGGTCGTCTCGTTACTCGGGCACCGCGCGCACACCGAAGAAGTCCTACTCCACTCGAAGTGGGCTGATCAATGGAGCCACTATCAAGCAAAGAATATCCGGCAACATATGGACCAGTTGTTCATCGATCTGGCCTCCGTGCAGCCCACTACAGACGCTGCCACTCTGGCGAAACTGCGCGACAAGTATTCGCAGGAGGCGGCACGTTACAACGACGAAGAGAGGCAAATCGGTAACGAAGCCCGCACGCTCGAGGCGGAGGTTGCCTGGGAACGAAACCGCGCCGATCGCTTTGATCTGGCCGAAGTGTTTCTGGAAATTGGACTGGTGATCACGTCGATCACGCTGCTGTCCGGACGGAGGGTTTTCTGGTTTCTAGGAATCGCACTGGGAGCGACAGGCATCGCCGTTGCGGTCACGGGCTTTCTGGTGCACTAAGACGATCGTAGGACAACCTGGTTGGTTCCTTGCTTATATGTTGCTTTGCTGCTTCATTGAACCAGCCAGAGATTCCTCCTTGTCCTTTTCCGGCCGCGAATGCGGCCGTTTCCCTGCTCGCGGTCCATGATAGGCTTACCCTTGAATACTTTCCCATGCCAAATTCTCCCATCCGTGTTCCCTATCTCGATCTGCAAGCGCAATACAAGAGCATCAAACCTGAGATTGACGCCGCGATTGCAAGAGTGCTCGACAGTTGTCAATTTGTCCTGGGCGCGGAGGTCGCAGGCTTTGAGCAGGAGTTTGCAGCTTACGCGGGCGCTGCCGAGTGCATTGCTTTGAATTCGGGCACCAGCGCACTGCATCTGGCGCTGCTGGCCGCCGGCGTGGGGCCCGGTCACGAAGTCATTACGGTGCCCTACACTTTTGTCGCCAGCGTTGCGGCTGTGCTCTACGCGGGAGCACGACCCGTCCTGATCGACATTGATCCCTGCACATTCACCATGAATCCCGCCGCCATCGAGGCAGCCATTACCCCTCGCACGAAGGCAATCTTGCCCGTGCATCTTTACGGACACCCGGCCGACATGGATCCGATCACGGAAGTAGCACGGCGCCACGGGCTAGTTGTGATTGAGGATGCAGCACAGGCCCACGGAGCAAAATACAAAGGGCGCTCGGTCGGCAATATCGCTGATATGACCTGTTTCAGCTTTTATCCGACGAAGAATCTGGGCGCCTATGGCGAGGGCGGCGCAGTCACAACGAGCAATCCTGAGTACGCGAAAACGATTCGTTCCCTGCGCGATTGGGGACAGGACCGGAAATATCATCACGTACAGCGCGGTTACAACTATCGCATGGAAGGCTTTCAGGGAGCGATTCTAAGGGTCAAGCTTCGCCACTTGGAGAAATGGACTGAGGCACGCCGCACTGTAGCCAGCAAATACAACCGGCTGCTGGCCGACTGCGGGTTGGAACTGCCCACGGAAATGCCTTGGGCCCGGCACGTGTACCAGGTGTACACGTTGCGGGCCGAGGACCGCGATAGTTTGCAGGCAGCACTCCAGACAGAGGGAATTCAGACCGCCATTCACTACGCTCTGCCAGCGCACCTGCAGCCTGCTTATGCTGATTTGGGATATTCCCGTGGAGCTTTTCCGCATTCCGAGAAGGCTGCGAAAGAAGTGCTATCGCTGCCTGTGTACCCGGAGATGACGGATAACCAGATTCAGAAAGTGGCCCATGCCTTGACGAGCCTAGCAGCGGCTCGCTGACTGCGTCCTGAATTGATTCAGGAAGCGGGACCCTATGGTGGGTGCTGGGTCGGCCAAGCGTTCGTGCCGGGACACCGTCTATCCCCAAACGCACCACACGGCTTCTATATCCTTCAAGATTCTTATGCCCATTCGGCTTCCATCCCCTTTATTCTGGTCTCCCATTGCCCCATATTAGACGCCCCATGTCGTTACCAAACGCGAACGGCTTCAGAATGTGTGCGCTCAGAATTAACATATCCTCGCCTTCCCTTTCCCTGCTAACAGGGAAAAATATAGGGAATTTGCGCAATTTTACCCTCAAAATCAATCCCGAAATCGGGTAACGTGCACAATCAGCTGGAGAAACTCACACACAGGGCTGAAATCGGAACAGGGAGCGATCAGGGAAGGATCAGGGACCAAGTGGTTTGCGCGATTTTGTTTCAGAC
>Ga0187770_10001934_pt1 | contig 11339 bp, 7 predicted proteins | sample 0116_SJ02_MP02_2_FD_133154 | JGI IMG/M metagenome (GOLD analysis project Ga0187770, IMG submission 133154) | Tropical peat soil microbial communities from peatlands in Department of Meta, Colombia - 0116_SJ02_MP02_20_MG | ecosystem: Environmental > Terrestrial > Soil > Wetlands > Peat | place...
AGTCTTCAGGAAGTCCCACTTGTGAAAGAGTGATCCTTGTGGGCTAGTTTCGACAAACTGGTCCCAACGCTTCTTATCGTCAAGCAACTCAACAGCCATTCTTCCCATTTTCAGCTATGGTTAAGATTTACGCCTTTTCGGTGCGCAACGCCTTACCTGTTGTTAAAGATTTGAATGTTGCTTAAAACAGTCAATATTTTGGTTTATATAGCTTACAGTTCTGGATAACTGTGAAATTTTAGCTAATAAGGCCTTCCGCATTGTTACCACTCTTCTTAATTCCTTATGGTTAAAGATCAGTGTTACATTATGCTATTCGTTGCGCGTGGTTGATTTAAGAGGAAAGCCTGTGCATTCGCGCGCTCTCTCGCCAGCTCTGCTTAGGTCGACGGATCATCGGCTGCATAATCGAGTCTTTAAAGTCTTTATCTCCGCGGTGCCACAGTGCCCGACGAGGGACGGCGCTGCCGAATTAGCGTTGCCGACCACACACGCGATGGTTGTCGCAGGGACTGCTTCACGGAGGGTTTACCTAGTTGAGTCTATGGCTCGAGTTATTATCGTCTAGTCGTCCCTTATAGATGAGCGCGGTAACGCATATGAGACTCGCTTCTTGGCCTGGCTCAGCTTTTTCCACGCAAAATAGACGGGCTTGCCTGCCGTGTCGGTTTTCTGTACAAAGCAAAAAGGTTCCAGTACTGGATCGAACTTCGCTTTGAATCTGGAAGTACGCTGGGTAGGTTCGCCTAAATCCAGCTTCTTAAATCCGTCTGATTTTGCCTGCTTAACGATTTCCCATATAAGATACTCTTGAACACTCAGGTCTTTTCGTGCATTAACGCCACCGATCCAATAGCCATATCGCTCCTTTTGCATGACACAGCACGCGGTTGCGGTCGCGAGCCTTCCGTCGATGCTGACGTTGTACACGGTTAAGTCCCCCGGGAACGCAGCCACAAGCTCCTTGAGAAAGCTATCGCTGAGTAGGGGCACTTTTATCCCGAGTTCGAAGAACCTCTTTCGCCAGATGTCAAGCAATGGGCCTACGTCATCAGTTTGTTGTATCTCAGGTGAATGTGCGCTCAACTGCTTGATCCCCTGCCTGCAGCGGTGATTGAATGAGGCCCAGATCTCGTCGAGGGATCTTTCCAAGTCGATAGCGTACGTGAACCCCAAGTGCGCCGTGAAGTTCTTCCAAATGAAGAAGCGCACGTCAATGAAATTTGGGACGGTCGTAATATAGACGAAATTCGGAGCGATCTTGTCAATTTCCCCGCACACCTCGCTTATCACTTGGTCAAAGATTTTTTCCCTGGCAATTGCCTTGAGCGCTTGCACGCTAGGATCAAAAGCGGGACCTAAGTACGGAATTTGTGTGTGGAGGGACGGCGGGGAGAACATGTAAATCATTCCGAGGCGGTCCCGTTCCATAAAAAAAGGGAATATGCATCTTAGCTCTTCTCCCGAGTATACGCAATAAGGCAGGAACTGGTACTTCGAATGTCGCTCAACAGTCTTCAGGAAGTCCCACTTGTGAAAGAGCAATCCATGAGGGCTAGTTTCGACAAACCTGTCCCACCGCTTTTTATCTTCAAGCAACTCAACAGTCATTTTTACGCCACCACGTGCGGGGTGCCCGCTTTCTAATTGCTCGATTCGCGTTTAGCACGCCAACGCGGGATTTGCTTGAGTCTCAGCCCGATCTTGTACAGTGTATTGGCTTTTTTGAGAGTCCAAAACGGTTCTAGCACTGGATTGAACTTCGCTTTGTATCTAGAAAGACGCGGGTCACCTTCGCCTAAATCCAGCGTCTTAAACCCCTCTGATTTTGCCCGCTGAACGACTTCCCACATGAGATAATCGATCACACTCAGGTCCTTCCGTACATTAACTCCCCCGATCCACCAGTGATATCGTTCCTTTTGCATAGCACAGAACGCGATTGTTGTCGCGAGTTTTCCGTCAATTGTAAGGTTGTAAACGGTCACGTCCTGGGGGAATGCGGCCACAAGCTCTTTGAGATAACTACCGCTGAGTAGAGGTACTTGCACCCCAAGTTCGGAGAACCTCTTTCGCCAGATGTCAAGCAACGCGCTTACGTCATGAGTTTGTTGTATCTCAGGTGAATGTACCCTCACCTTCCTGATTCCTCGCTTGCAGCCATCAGAGAATGATGCGAAGATCTCGTCGAGGGATCTTTCCAAGTCGATAGCGTACGTCATCCTAAAGTGCTCCCTGTAATTCTTCCAAATGAAGGAACGCACGTCAAGGAAATTCGGGACGGTCGTAATAGCGACGAAATTCGGAGCCATCCCATCAATTTCCCTGCACACCTCGCCTGTCACTTGGTCTAAAATCTTTTCCTTGCCACTTGCCCTGCGTGCTTGCACGCTAGGATCAAAAGCGGGACCTAAATACGGAATTTGGGTGTCCGACGGTGGGGAGTTCATAACGGTCAGTCCGTGGTCCCGTCCAATAAAAAACGGGAATATGCACCGCAGCTCTTCTCCCGAGTATACGCAGTAGGGCAAGAATCGGTACTTGGAATGTCGCTCAACAGTCTTCAGGAAGTCCCACTTGTGAAAGAGCGATCCTTGTGGGCTAGTTTCGACAAACCGGTCCCAACGCTTTTTATCAAGCAACTCAACAGCCATTTTTACGCCTTGTCAAGCACTATGGCGACACCCACGAGAATGAGTGAGGTGGGCAAAGATGAACCAGTTTTTAAGGCTAAACTGTAGGTCGCCGCACGTCCGGAAGAACTTCTTTAAGCATCTTGTCATACCGTTCTGTTGCAGCAGCCCTCGTGAACTTTTGTCTAATAAGGCCTTCCGCGTTGTCTGCCACTTTTTCTAATTCCCGATAGTTTAAGATCATTGTTATTCGTTGTGCTATGCGTTCCGGCGCGGTTGATTCAAGCAAGAATCCCGTCACTTCGTTTGTTATCACATCTGGGATAGCGCCAACTGGTGTCGCCAGTACCGGCGTGCCGCACGCCATTGCCTCCAAGACGATGGTCGGTAAGCCCTCACCGTGATGTGTCGGCAGGATGAGTAGTCGAAGTGCATTTAAAAAGACTGGCAACTCCTCTTCTGCGATCCATCCTGGAACCATCACTGAAACTGCTTCTTCGGCGCTCATCCGCTCGCTTGCTCTTTTCACTTCAGCCAAGCATGCGCCGTTGCCGCCTATGAGAAAGCTCATATGCTTCTTTTTCGTGATGAGAGGAATTGCGTCTACAAATTCTGTAATGCCCTTCTCCTTAACGAGTCTCCCGATGTATCCGACAACGAGGTCTCTATCTTCGAATTTCGTCGTCACTCTAAAACGGGATGTATCTACGAATCTAGACCCCTCAGTTAGGATCTTATGTTCGTGTTTTTCTAAATCCAAGCCGTTCAAAACGCCCTTAGACTCGGGAGATATCCCATCCAGCAGTGAAAACATTATTCGTTCCTGGAGCCTAAAGATCCAAGAATTCACGTAGCCCTTTTCCGCTGCTGAGTGGCTACGCGTTATGACCTCGATGGTTTTTTTCCCCAGCAGCTTGGCTGTGAGCAGCGGCCCCAAGAAAAACGGATAGGCAATGTAGAAGAGAACAACGTCCACTTCTTTTCTTATTCTTACCAGCTCTGTACTTGCTAGCAGCTGTGCCTTAATGCATTTCGTTAGCCACAACAATTTAGAATAGAAGGCGGGCTGAATGTCATGAGCAGCGTGCATACTGGTGGCGATGTCCCTTAATTCAACTTTTTCGGAGGCGTTTTCTATTCGCTCAGTGTTGCCGTCGATGAGCACAGTTCGATCAGTGATTGGCTCAAGAATCTGCAACAAATCAGACAGAAACTTGTATGGCGTGTTGGAAACCCAAGGATAAGATACAATCGCAACGCGCGGCCTTGCAGAGCTGTCGTTATTCAAAAGCGCCCCTCCCGACACCGCCTCGACGACAGGCGAGGCGAACGTCGCCCTCCGTAATGTTCCCCTTGTGATGTGTCCGGATAGCCATTCTTTGGTGCGGTCCGCAATGATGGATCGGGTTGTTTTTTTCGCCTGTCTAACTTGAGTAACGCCTGATAACGGAGCCCAGCAGCAGGATCCGTTTCGACGTCCTGTATTTCACATGGCCAGGGTAGAGACGCACACGTTGACTCTTATGCAGTCGGTCCCTCGAAGCGAACCCTTACTTTAGCCATATGACGAATGGCTTCTGATATGGGTATCAATGGGTAAATAAAACATAGTAGTATAAAAAACTGCGCGGTTCGCGCTAGAGAATTTGACAATCAAGTCCGGAAAAGCCGTTTCGTGGGCAATAGATTCGCGAAAAACGTGGCGATGACGGGGCGCTACGTGCCCGGTGCCCAATCACAAATGCAGCAGCTCTGCGAATGCCATCAACAGAATCACCGTCATAAATTACTGAACTTTTGCGTTAGCTGCTTCCTCTAAAGGCGTTGCCGATTTTACTGTGGGGGATGGAAAAGCCACAAAGGCGAGCATGAGCAAACGAAAGGCGCCAAGGCGAAATCTGCCAGACAGCCCTCAAACACACGTCGGATGGGCCTGCTTGCTAACGATCGAAATCTTAAGCGCACGAGGCAAAAACAATATGCGATGAACCAGTTTTTTCGGGCTCTTCCCAAAAAAATGTTGGTTTCGCTAGGCTGACTGTTTGTGTCCGAACCAAGTTCTTTGGCCATTTTTGGGTATTCGACTCCAGCGTCGGTCGCTTGCTATAGACGCGTGCCTTGCTACAGATGGATACCCGCATTCATATTAGAGACGTCCCTCCCCTCCGCGATATAATGTTCGGCAGCGCACGATCACGCTCACGCAAGGGTGCCGACCGTGATGCTAATCCAGACGTCGGCAGCGGGAGCGTAGGTATCACCACCAGCGAACTTCGGCAGGAAGAGGTAAAGCTTAGGGATTCGCTGCGAGTGAAGTGTAGGCGCCATTGGCGTCGGTGGTGGTGTTGACCGTGCTCCAGTTGCCTGATGGATCCCCTCTTTGGGGTGGTGGTGGTTGCCGGGGAGGGGGTGCCGTTGGCGGTGAGGGGAGGGAGACGGTACAGGGCTGGTTGACGCAGGCCGAGGGGAGTGCCGAGATGGTAAGGGCGGTGGGGATCGGGGCTGAAGTGACCTTGACGGTGGCGGCCGGGGTCTATGCAACCGTCATAGACCCGTTGAACGTTTCGACGCCGTAACCGGTTGTAACGACCAGAGTATATCCATAATTCCCTGCGGCAAGCGCAGAAAGATCGCCCCGGGAAAGCCGGATGAGGAATCCCGGCGGATCTGGATTGGGTACCGTTGACGTTGGGAGTCGGAAGAATATCGTGTTATCTGCTGTCGTTTTTGAAATGCTCGTCCCAGTTACGTTGAATGTTACCGTTGCATTGGGGAGATTGGCTACATTGCCGCCGGCATAGAGTTGAAGGACAACCCACGCGGAACTTCCATTGTTTATCACTCCAAAGTCAAGCGACTGTGTGTTTCCTCCATCTTCCAAAACCTGTATCGACCGTGTGCTTCCTCGATCTACCGAAACCCATATCTGGGGCGTTTGCACCGGATTCGTAATATACAAGGTGTCCGCCCACCGGAGGAACCATGTTATATCTGGAACGCCCGACCCGCCTTCTGGATATGCTGCGTACACAAAGTTGTATATCATCCCATCAAACGGCTTCCGGTTTATCTCTTCCATGCGGTAAATTCTTTGGAGGGCGCCTAGTTCTTCTACATAACAACGGTTGTTCGGTTCGCCTACTCCTTGTGGCGCCCACCAGCCAGAATCGTTACCACCCCCAACAGAGGCACCATTTTCCCACGCTTCGTGAGCGCACACTTGGTCGACATTCATTACTATCGGCATGTTGGGATACGCGGCTCTCACTTGGGGCAAAAACGTGGCCCAGTTGTTAAAGAACTGCTGCGTGAAAAGCTCGATGACAACCTCATCAAGCAGGCCAACCCGCTGGAGTGGCGTCGGCATTGGGCTAATGTCCGTACCGTTGGCGTTGGTGCCCATGAGAACGTTCACACCACGACTGTCTTTATTGTTGTTCCAACCGCTCCAGTCCTTTTCAGAAACGCTGTACTTTGTACGATTATGGAGCCACACAACGCCGTTTGTATATGCCTGTTCAAATGAATAGCCCTGGAAATTCGCGCTGCAATTGTGCTCGATAAAATCAAGCGCGGGGCCAAACTCAGACTCATATGAAGTGGCCATGCCGCTTGGTGGCTTGTAATATGACGAGTTATAGCCGGGCGTTTGATATGTCAGCTTTGATTGATCATTCATCATATCTGAGATTTCAAGCCACCATTTCATGTGGTATTTATCCATTAGAGAAACATATGTGTTCTTGAAAGCATCCATCTGCGTATGGCCCGGGCCAAGCGTGGCGAGTTCAGTAGGATAACTGTACAGCATATACGACGTGACGCCGAGTTCCATGCCCCATCCATTATTAACCAAGTACCCTATCTGGTTGCTTACGTCTCGGTCTGCTGGATAATTGTTGGCGGTGCCATTGCAATCATAAAAAGTGGTGGTACCAGACCCATTGGTTGGGACATACTTGGTTCCATATTGCCACCCTGGTTCGCATGAAACGCGCCCGAACATCAGGCCGTAATTGAGTCGCTTGTTAGGGTAGGTTGGAGTGGTCGCAGGTGCCGTCGGCGTTGTCTGGATTATTATTAGTGTCAACGGGGCAACAATAAGCAAAAGAACAACTATCACAGCTGTTGGCTGCACAGCTGTTGGCTTCAATTGCATACGCTTATAACGTAGTGAATGAAGGCTTAACTATTCCTATCCATTTTTTCCACCACCAAACAGCCGGGCCCAGAAGTTTTGTAAGTATATTACAAACTTCGCGAACTTGTTTCCTAAAACTAGTGTCCGTAAGTGTGCTAAAATAGGGGGTCATAATACTTGCTTCGCTGAGATTCGTTGCGGTGAAGCTTCCGGTGGGCTAGCCTGCGGGCATTTTAGCAGGTTGGGTGCGAAGCTGCCTGAGTTGGTTATTCATTTTTGTTAGTGGTCACATCCGCGTTCGTCTGTGCTACCAGAACAGCCGCGAGCACGATTAGACCGATCAACCGTGTCGTGCAAAGCGAAAGAGGTCGTCGTCATCATCATCAAGCCAATGCGCACCTGACGGTCATAGCACCAGCGGCAGAAAATCTTAGAAAAGTGCTTCACGCTATGCTGAAGAGCTGACGCTAAACACCTCTTTTTTAAGACAAAGTCAGCGCAATAGTCGATTGCAGCCACTTGGGGATAGTGCCTCATCCACTCCTGACGATCAGATTTTTTCCAAACTGGAGATGAGTAACTTCGAAAGAATGAAGTTAGCCTCAGCTGGCTGCTCCAACATTTGTACTGAACCAATCAGTATTTGTTGAATTGATTGCTATCAGAATGAAGAATTAAATATAGTCGACGCTTGGTGAAGAAGGTGTAAGCGTCGCACCATCTGAATTACTTTTTGAAAAGCCGCGAGAGAGTCAAAGAATTGCGAAGAAGGGACGACTTAGAGGAGACGAGTGCCCAAAGATGGATTGAAGGTCAACTCCATCATTTTTGTGGCCTAGCGCAAGCTTTGCATCTCGGCAGCAGATCACAAAAAAGACCGAATACAAAAGTCGAGGAGGATATCGCTTTGTATCGCGCAGGGCAGGCAAAGTAAATGGAAAAATACACACTCACTGTTCGGCGTCTGGGCTTGACCGCAGTGGTAACTCCTCTAACAACTCTCAGCAATCTTATTCTGCTCCCTATTCTGACAAAGAACCTCGCTATAGCTGATTATGGAGCCTGGGCTTTGATCATGGTTACGCTCGGCATATTGCCTTGGCTTATAACTCTAGGGCTGCCAGCTGCTATGATTCGATTTCTTGCCGCAGCGACGGATAAACGTGACATCCGACAGGCGTTCTACTCCATGGGATTCATCGCATTGCTTACAAGCTCGATTGTCTCTGCGCTGCTTTTTTTATTTGTGCCACAAATCGCGGCGAGCTTGTTTCACAACAATACCACCATAGCCATACTACTCATATTGAACATCTTAATTGCGTGCCTGACTTTTTATGTTCTACAGTATTTTGTGACATTCCAGCAGATCAAAACGTACTCTGCCTTAATTATTTTCAACGCGTACTTAGAGACGGGGCTTGTAGCCTATTTTGTCCTTTTGGGTCACGGACTCGAGGGCGCCGTGGTAGCACTCTTAATTCAGCAACTTACGGGGTTCGCTGTAATGCTGTACCTCATCATCGCGCAGATTGGGGTTGCTATGCCGAAGTTTAGGCACGTGAGACAATACTTGGCATATGGCATGCCCTTGGTCTCGGCTAATATGGCGACATGGATCGTAGATTCAAGCGATCGTTATCTCATTGCGCTTTTCTTAGGGGCCGCAGCGGTGGGCTATTATTCGCCGGCATACGCCCTTGGTAGTACTCTCAGCGTGGTCGCAGCGCCATTAATGACCATGCTTCCTCCGGTTCTCTCAAAACACTACGACGACGACAACATAGCGGAAGTACGCACGATCTTGACGTATTCACTCAAGTATTATTCTGGGATAGCATTACCCTGCATTTTTGCCGTGTCGGTGTTGTCAAAGTCTCTTTTGCTTGTGTTAACCACCCAACAGATTGCAGCAAACGGCTACTTAGTCACTCCGTTGGTCGCCGCAGGAACTGCGCTCAGTGGAGCAGGAGCGGTGGTTCTTTTAACACTCGCGTTAAAAAAGAAGACTGCCATCGTTGGCACGATTTGGATACTCAGTGCTGCGTTGAATTTCGGTTTAAACTTAGTGCTTATTCCCTATTTAGGCCTCATAGGTGCTGCTTTTACGACTCTCCTCGCATTCCTGCTCGCTTTCGTGTTGGTTTCATACTATTCGCTGAGACAGTTCAAGTTCGACGTCAATGGTGGATTTATCGTGAAGAGTGTCTGCGGCTCGAGTATTATGGCCCTGTTTCTACTCTTATGGAATCCCTCTGGGCCCTTCAGCATTGTTGTATCGATCGCACTTGCCGCGGTAATCTATCTGACTATCTTGCTGGTGCTCCGGGGTTTCACCATACAAGAGATTAAGCTTATATATAGGATTTACAAGGGCTCTTAATAAGGCGCTCATTTGAAGTAGATCATAAAACGTGCGCTGTTGATAAGCTTTTAGAATGAGCGGCTACGTTTAGTTAAAGTGCTGACACTGAGGCCGCCATGAAAGAGCTTATTTGGGGTCGGCCAGCACTTACCGTAGTATGTCTTTTTTGAATTGTTGCTACGAAAACTAAACGTAAAAAGGCACATGGCGACAAGAGTAAGATTACACAGTCTTGGTGCGAAAGTGCGCCTGCTTAATCAATGGCTTGCCTCGCACCTAATAGAGTTATGAAAACAGAAGCTTTCAATCAACCAATTGCTGAAGAACAAAAAAGGCAAATTGAGATCTTTTTTAAGGACGCTAGCTCACTCGATGCCAAAACAGACATTTTTTTAGGCTTGATTTTTTAGTTCTTTGTTTCAAAGAGTATGTGGTATAGTGACGTGGCTCCGCATCAGCCTCCCGGAAGCACATTGAAAGACTCTGATGGTTTCGTGCTATTTCTTCTCCTGTTCGAGTACTCAAAAAGGTTGCGCCCTCAAATGCCCTCCCGATGGTGCGTTGTGGTCACATGCTTTTCCGCACGGGCTCGAGTACGGCTGCCATCCGACGCCGCGCCCGTTCGTGAGCCAGAAAATGAAATCAGGGTATTTGCGCTCTCGCAGAACCGTCCAAAGTCAACGTCCTCTCCGCCTTTACAAAGCCCTTTAGTGGCGTGCATGAAGCAATCTCAGCTCGGAGAGCGCATCAATCGATGTGCTCCGCGTTTCTTCATGTTCTTCTTCTGACAAAAGACCTCGATTCTTTTCAATTCCTCCGCGCGGCAGGACTTAATCCCCGCAACTTTCGACAAGAAAAGCACGGCCCTTAGACGGATCGATAGACTGCGCAGACGAGTATTTGACTTACCGGCTTTGGCCAGCCGTTCGTTTATCACCTCCAACCAACCGAATCAGGTAGTACTCTCGTTCAGCGTGTTCGAATCTAGATGCGTTGCTTTTAGTCACGTTCGAAGATGCTGCGCCCATCAAATCTAAACTTGCGCCAGTTTACCCCTAATAGGTCAAGTATCGTGGGGGCGGCGTCTACTATACTTACGTCGTCTTTTGCCGTTGGTCTCTCAGCCCCCGTAATCAAGAAAGTTGCGACTTTCCCGTGCCCACCCGAGGCCAATTTGTGATCGTAAGCTCTTCCAAATAGATCAGAATATAGCTCCCACCCCACCCCAAAATCTTCTTTGAGCTCAAACAGCAGATCCGGATAAATAGCGGCGCCGCTACCTTCGGCGCGCAGTTCATCGCGCCTTTTTGTGCATATTATTGCGGTATCACCGTGTTGTGTTTTAAGCTCTAATAGGCGTGTTTCCAGCTCCGCCAATACCCTTGCGTATTCAGCATCTGAAAGCGCTTCGCTATTGATTTCAATTCCTCCAAATGAATATGACTTAATTCCTGCAAATGTTGACAGGAAAGCGGCGCTCCGCTCTCGGTCGATTGATCCTGAGGAGGAGTACAGTGACTTGCCGACTCGAGTCATGCGCTCGCTTCGAACCATGAATTTCATGAGCGTACGCTCGATGTTAAACTTGCTCGCAACTCCCAAGAGCGTCCTGCTAAGCTGACGCGTGAGTCGACTGCTCTTCCTCTGTTGTATCAAGTAACCGCAACGCCTGAGATACTCGTTAACGTTAACTGTTTTTATCGGTCGCATACGATGGCCGTGATCGCTCATCACTATCATGGTGGTATCGCCGTTGGCGTTCTGAAACTCCCCAATAAGTGAATCGAACAACACGTAGAAATCTACGATTACGCGGCCGTACTCGCTCTTGCCTGGATACGTAGGGTCGTTTGGATCGAAGAACCGCCAGAGTCGGTGCTGCACCATATCGAGTATTGAGAAATAAATAAAGAACAGATCCCACTTCTCGTGCTGAAAGAGCTGCAGTCCGATGGCCTTCTCCTTTTCAATTACCTCGCTTCCTAGAGTGATCCACTCCGTCAGGTGTTTCTTGCTGGGGAATTGACCCCACACATCGGCTAACGTATCTGGTAATGCGTATTTTTCTCGAACCCATTCGGGATAGACGCTTATGTCTCGCGTCGTTCTAAGCTCGTCAATCCTCTGCTCGAATGGCGACCTGCTGACCATTATTCCATTGACGCTCCAAGCAGGATACGCCAAATGGGGCATTACGAGC
>Ga0187770_10001935_pt1 | contig 11338 bp, 10 predicted proteins | sample 0116_SJ02_MP02_2_FD_133154 | JGI IMG/M metagenome (GOLD analysis project Ga0187770, IMG submission 133154) | Tropical peat soil microbial communities from peatlands in Department of Meta, Colombia - 0116_SJ02_MP02_20_MG | ecosystem: Environmental > Terrestrial > Soil > Wetlands > Peat | place...
CGTCCCCGCCCCGGAGGCGGGCACGTGAACGAACTCGCGGCGCGCTTTGGGGTGGCCCTGATCCATCGGGCCGCGCACTGGTCTATGCGCACGCGCCGGCTGGTGGCCGGCATTACGGGCACGCTCGCATGGGCTGTGCTCGTGCGCCGGCGGCGCATCGCGGAAACGAACCTGCGCGCCTGCTTTCCGCAAATGTCGGCGCCGGCGCGCCGCGCCCTCGTCCGACGCTTGTTTCGCAACATGGCGCGCAGCGCGCTCGACTACGGCGTGCTTTGGAAGGGCAGCGGCGGGGACGTGCGGCAGTTCGTGCGCGTCGAGGGCCTGGAGCATCTTTTGGTCGAAAGCAACCGCCCGCTTATCATGCTGGCGCCGCACTTCGTTGGTCTGGACGCCGGCGGCAGCCGCATCGCCACCGAGATCAGGGCCGTGACGATCTACGCGCGCCAGCACAACCCGGTCTGGGACCGCTGGCTGCAATTTGGCCGGGCGCGCTTTAACGAGCCGGTTCTCATCGCGCGGCGCGGTGCGGACTTGCGCGGAGTGCTGCGCGCCATGCGCGGGGGATTGCCCTTTTATTACCTTCCCGACATGGACTACGGCGACGGCAACTCGATCTTCGTGCCATTCTTCGGAGTGCCCGCCGCCACGCTCCCGATGGTCTCAAGGCTCGCGCGCAGTATTGACGCGAAGGTCGTGATGACGGTGACAGAACAAACGCCCGAGGGCTACGTGCTGCACGTGGAGCCGCCGTGGACGGACTTTCCGGGTGCCTCGGTAGAGCAGGACACGGCGCGCATGAACCGCGAGATCGAGCGCTGGGTGCTGCGCATGCCCGACCAGTACCTTTGGACGCATCGGCGCTTCAAGTCGCGTCCCGTGGGCGCGGCAAGTCTGTATCGGTGAGCGCTCGGATCGGCGATAATTGTTCGATGAGACTGCGCTTTACCAAGATGCAGGGCGCGGGCAATGACTTCATCATGCTCGACGGCATCCGCCAACGCCTCGAGCTCGACGCGCAGCGGCTGCGACGACTTGCCGACCGGCGCTTTGGCGTAGGGGCGGACCAGATCCTGGTCGTCGAGGCGCCGCCCGACGACCAGGCGGATTTCCGCTACCGGATCTTCAACGCCGATGGAAGCGAGGTCGAGCAGTGCGGCAACGGCGCACGCTGTTTCGTGAAATTCGTGCACCAGTTGGGGCTGACACGCAAGCGCACCATCCGCGTGTTCACCGCCGGCGGGCGTATCGAGCCGCGCTTGGAAGACGACGGCGCGGTGAGCGTCGACATGGGTGCGCCCGACTTCGAGCCGGCCGCCTGCGGATTTGACACGAGCGGCCTGGTGCCGCGGCCGCAGGCCTCGGCGCTGCTCTGGCCGCTGTCCGTGGGAGCGGTCGAGATCGCGATCTGTCTCGTCTCCATGGGCAACCCCCACGCGGTGCAGATGGTCGAGGATGTCGCGACCGCACCCGTTTTGACGCAGGGCCCGTTGCTCGAGCGGCACCGGCGATTTGCGCGCGGCGTCAACGCGGGCTTCGCGCAGGTGATCGATCGCTCGACCCTAGGCCTGCGGGTCTGGGAGCGCGGTGCGGGCGAGACGCTTGCCTGCGGCACGGGAGCCTGCGCGGCTGCCGTGGCGGGCATACGCGGCGGCATGCTCGATTCACCGGTGCAGGTGCACTCGCGCGGAGGGGTGCTGCGCATCGAGTGGTCCGGCGCCAGTGTGCGGATGAGCGGGCCAGCCGAAAAGGTTTTCGACGGTGAGATTGAACTGCCATGACAGACGAAGAGGTCGCGCGTTTTTTGCAGAGCAACCCGGCGTTTTTTCAGCAGCATCCCGCGCTGTTCACCGAATTGCTGCTTCCCGACCCACACCAAGGCAACGCGGTCTCCCTGCTCGAGCGCCAGGCGCTGCTGCTGCGCGAGCGCGTCAGGGCGCTCGAATCGCGCCTGACCGAGCTCATTCGCATTGGACGCGATAATGACGTGTTGGCCAGCAGCCTGGTCGAATGGACCAAGGCTCTGCTGGCCGAGTCGGGGCCGGACCAAAGGGCGCGGGTTGCCATCGAGGAGCTCAAGCGCGTCTTCGCCGTGCCGCTGGCGGAAATCTTCCTCTGGTTTGCCTCGCCCGAGCCCGCGCAGGCGCGCATCGCGCAGTTGGCCTCGTCGCTGCGCGCCCCGCTGTGCGGCTCCCACATCGATCTGGCGCACGTGGGCATTCCGGGCGCCGCGTGGTCCGAGGCGCGCAGCGTCGCGCTCGTACCGCTGCGTCGCGGCGCGCAGCCCGAAGCGTTTGGACTCATCGCCCTGGGTTCGTCGGATCCGGCGCGCTTTGAGGCGACGCTGGGTACGGCCCTGCTCGAGCGCATCGGCGAATTGGCGAGCGCCGCGCTGGCCCGCGCCCCGCATTGCGAGCAGCCGGCCTCGGCAGCGTCCCGCTAGGGACTGCGCATCCATGTGCGCGGTGGCCAGCGCGCTCTTAAAGCCCGGCAAGGACCGCTCCCTGGCGCGCCGCCACCCGTGGGTGTACGCCGGTGCCATCGCCAGCGTGACCGGTGAACCCGCCAGCGGCGCGCTGCTGGCCGTACGCGCGGCCGACGGCCGTTTCTTGGCCTGGGCGGCCTACTCGCCGGCCTCGGCGATCCGTGCCCGTTGCTGGAGCTTCGAGGAGTCGGAGCGCATCGACGCCGCGTGGTTCGTCGCGCGCGTCAACGCCGCGGTCCGACGGCGCGCGGACCTCGACGCGAGCACTACCGCCGTGCGACTCGTGTTTGGCGAGGCCGACGCGCTGCCCGGTCTCGTGGTGGATCGCTATGAGGACTTCCTCGTGACGCAGTTTCACTCCTGCGGTGTCGATGCGCACCGGGAATTGCTCATCGAGGAACTGTGCCGGCGCACCGGCTGCGCCAACGTCTTTGATCGGTCCGACCCCGCCTTGCGCTCGCGTGAGGGCCTGGGCGTCCTGGGCGGGGTGTTGCGCGGCGCGGCTCCGCCCAAGCACGTGTGCATCCGGGAGCACAACCTGCGCTACTGGGTCGACTTGCGCCACGGGCACAAGACGGGCTTTTACATCGATCAGCGTGACAATCGCCGACTCGTGGGCGAACTCGTGCCGCGAATGCTTGCGCGACACGGCCGTGGTCCGCGCGTTCTGAATTGCTTTTGCTATACGGGCGGCTTCGGCATCGCCGCCGCGGGCGCCGGCGCCCAGGCGGTCACCTCTGTGGATTCCTCAAGCGACGCACTTGCGCTGGCACGCGACAACGCCCGGCTCAACGGGCTGGAGGAGGGCGCGCGAGCGGCGGCGCCGGCCACACGGCCCGCCTCGCGCTTGGAATGGGTTTGCGGCGACGTCTTCGAGCAGCTGCGCGGCATGCGCACCGAAGGCCGGCGCTTCGAGCTCATCGTGCTCGACCCGCCCAAGTTTGCTACCAATCCCCACCAGGTCGAGCGCGCCGCGCGCGCGTACAAGGACATCAATCTCAGCGCGCTGCGCCTGCTCGAGCCCGGCGGCGTGCTGTTGAGCTTTTCTTGTTCGGCCGCGATCCAACCGGACTTGTTCCAGAAAATCGTGGCCGGCGCCGCGATCGACGCCGGCGCCGACTGCTACCTGCGTGCGCGGCTGGCTGCCGGCGCGGATCATCCCACGCTGCTCACGCATCCGGAAGGCGAGTATCTCAAGGGTCTGCTGCTCGAGCGCCTCTGAAGCGCGCGGCCGCTAGGCCGCCCCTTCGGCCAGCCGGCCCCTGAGGACCGTGTGCGCTTCATAGGCCATGAGCGCGAGAAACGCGGCCAGAGCCAGGTAACCCAGCGCGTAGCGCCAGCGCGCCGCGGAGCCCACCTCGTAGTAGGCCTTCGCCTCGGGCGCGTTCGGATCGTGGCGCCAGGCGGCGAGCAGCTGCGGCGCAGCCAGCAGCGCGACGATCAGCAACAAGGGGCTGGGCCGATACAGGAACAAGGCCACCAGGATGGGTACACCGAAAAACCAGATCCTGGGCCCGAGCACGGCGGTGATCCGCCCACCGTCGAAGGGCGGAACCGGGATCAGGTTAAACAGATTCAAGACGAAGCCCGCGTAGGCCACCGCCACGAGCAGCGGCCAATCGCGATCCACGCCTAGATAGTAGACAGCCGCGGCAGCAGCGGTCCCGAGCAGCGGGCCGCCCAAGCCGACGTAGGCCTCGGTCTCGGCATCGTGCGGGCGGTCCTTCAGTTGGACCCACGCACCCACAAAGGGGATGAAGGTCGGCAATCCGACATCCAAACCGCGCCGGCGCGCCGCCACATAGTGCCCGAGTTCGTGCACAAGCAGCAGCAGCACAAATCCAATCGCATACCACCAGCCAAAGAAAATGGCATAGACGAAGACCGAAATCAGCATGGTGGCGCCGGTGAGGGCGAGCTTGGCGAACTTGGCGCTCGACAGCAGCAGAGCCAGGAGCTTGAACATTGTGCCTTCCGCACACCGACGGGGGCGCGGCGCGCACGCCCCCCGCGAAAAAAGGGCACCGATTGTATCGACACGCGCCCGGCCCATGGGGCTACGAGGGCCGCGACAGCGGCGTTCGCCACCCGGGATTTTGGTCTACACTTCGCGCCCCGTAATTTTTCGCGGTCTGGCATTGGCGCCGGGGGCTGACCCGGCGAAAACGCGGGCCGGGCGCGCCGCGCGCGGTCGATTGACGGTGGGTGATCGGTGAATACGGCAAACAGGATCGAACAGATACCCGTTACGGTACTGACGGGATTTTTAGGCGCCGGCAAAACGACGCTGCTCAACCGCATCTTGGCCGAGCAGCATGGCCGTCGCATTGCGGTCATTGAAAACGAATACGGGCCTGCGGGCGTCGACAGCGAGCTGCTCGTGCACGATTCCCAGGAGCAGATCGTCGAAATGAACAACGGGTGCGTCTGCTGCACGGTGCGCGGCGATCTGGCACGGATCCTGGAGCAGTTGCGCCAGAAGCGCGAGGCAGGCGAAATTGCCTTTGAGCGCGTCATCATCGAGACCACCGGTTTGGCCGACCCCGGGCCGGTGACGCAGACCTTTTTCATGGACGAGCAAGTCGGCCGCAACTTCCGCATCGACGGCGTCATCACCGTCGTCGACGCGAAGCACGGTCACGCCACGCTGGACCGGCAGCCCGAGGCGCAAAGCCAGGTCGGTTTTGCCGACCGGATCTTGCTCTCCAAGACCGACCTGATCGATGCGCAGCAACTGGAGTCCTTGCGCGAGCGTCTCGTGCGCATGAACCCGCGGGCACCGATCCGCCAGGTCCATATGGGGCAGATCGCGGTCAACGAGATCCTCGACATCGGGGGCTTTAACCTTGACGCCGCGCTTGAAATTGATCCGGGCTTCCTGGCGGCGCAACACGCTGACGGGCCGCAGGCCGCGGAGCAACAGGGGCACCACGAACACGCCGATGCGGATTCGTGCCCGGTGTGCGCGCAAGGCGAGGAGCATGCGCACGAACATGAGCATGGCCCGGCGCACGGCCTCGAGCACCACCACCACGCGCATGACGACGCCGTGCAGGCCTTCTTGTTTGAGTCCGCGCGACCCTTTGACGCGGGGCGCCTGGAAGACATGATGAGTGCGCTTGTCCAGGTTTACGGACCTGACCTGCTTCGGTATAAAGGCGTGCTTTTCGTTCGGGGCTCCGGGCGGCGTCTGATCCTGCAGGGCGTGCACATGATGATGGGCGTGGAGCCGGGCCGCAGTTGGGAGCGCCGGGACACGCCGTCGAGCAAGTTGGTATTTATCGGGCGTAACCTGCCGCGGGAAATCTTCCTGCAGAGTCTGGAGTCGTGCCTGGTTCGGTAGCTCCCTGGGAAGCACGGCGTAGCGCACGCAACGCGCTGCAGGCCGCATAGCAATGTAGGTTCGCGGTAGGAAAGGTCAATCGATGGTTACGAAATCCAAAACGCCGGCCAAGGCTTCGGGAGCAAAAAAGCCCACTGGCAAGGCCAAGCCCAAGGCGCCCAAACCCGTCGCCAAGACGAAGTCGGCTGCGCACAAAAAGGCGCCCAAACCCGCCGCCAAGACGACGGCTGCAAAAAAAGCCGCGGGCGCGCGGGCCGTAGCCTCCAAGCAGGGCAAACCGGCTGCCAAAGCCGCGCCGCGCAAGTCCGCAGGGCCGGCGGGCGGCAAATCGGTCGCCACGGGCAAAACGAGCGCGCGGCCCGGCGCGCCGGCGGCAGCACCGGCCGCTGCGGTGGTGGGCTCCGCGTCGATGGCCGCGCTGCCCCTTCCCAAGCCCGCAGGAAGACCGGCGCAGGTCATCAGCGCCGAGGATCTGGCAACGGCGCACGAATATCTGCTCAGCCGCTCGGCCAGTCGAAGCGGGGCCCCGATCATCGTCGACGGCAAACCGCTGCTCACCGAGGAGCAGCTGCTCGCAATGCCCGAGGTGCAGTACATGAACGCCGAGCAGTTGGCGTTTTTCCGCCACCGGCTGCAACAAATGGAGCGCGAATTGCTCAGCAACGCCGACGAAACAACCGAGCACCTGCGTGAGACGGTGATCGTTCCGGATCCGGCCGACCGCGCGACGATCGAAGAGGAGCATGCCTTGGAGTTGCGCACGCGCGATCGCGAACGCAAGCTGCTCAAGAAGGTGCAAAGTTCCTTACAGCAAATCGATACCGGCGAATACGGCTTTTGCGAGGAGACCGGCGACCCGATCGGCATACCGCGGCTGCTCGCGCGGCCCACAGCGACCCTGAGCCTGGAAGCCCAGCAGCGCCGCGAAATTAAGCAAAAGCTCTTCGGCGACTAAAGCACCGGCGCGGGCGCGCGCGGTGTCCGACACCAAGTCCGCCGGGCGCCTATGCGGCAGCCGGCGAGGCGTTGGGCGCGTTCAGTCAGAGTTCTCCGTGGTGGCAACCTTGTCGTGCGGTTTGGCCGTTTCCACCGGCGCGCCTTTGAAGTAGTTCAGTGCCTGCCGTAGCTGGAAGTCCTCGGCGCTGCCAAACTCGTAGTGCTTCTCCGTGAGCGGAGCGTGCGTTTCGGTCTCGGAGGGGGTCTTTTGCGCGTTTGGCGCACCGGCCTTTTCCTCGTTTTCCTTGCCGGGGGTCGTGTTGACCAGGTGGTGCGCGAGGTCCGCTTCGCGCACGCTCAGGCCTGCGAAGTTGCCCTCGGCGGTGTCCTCCACCAGCAAGTCCGGCACGATGCCCTGGGCCTGGATCGAGCGCCCGCTGGGCGTGTAGTAGCGCGCCGTGGTCAACTTGATCGCGGCCGGGTTGTCCCGGTCGTTGCGGATCTGAATCACGCTTTGAACGGAACCCTTGCCAAAGGTCTGGGTGCCCATGACTTCGGCACGCTTGTGGTCCTGCAGAGCGCCGGCGACGATTTCCGAGGCCGAGGCGCTGGCCCCGTTGACCAGGATGACCATGGGCACGGTCTTGATCTCGGCAGGCAGATGCGCGAGCGGGTCGTCGCCGGAGCCGCGCAGATAATCGGCCGGAGCCGCAACGAAACGCCGGTCCGCGTCCTCGGTCCGACCCTTGGTCGAAACAACCAGTGCGTCGCGCGGCAAAAAGACGGCCGCCACGCCCACGGCGCCGTTGAGCACACCGCCCGGATCGTTGCGCAGATCCAGCACGAGGCCCTTGAGCGAACCGGATTTGTACAGCTGCGTGACCTGCTTGACCAGGTCCTCCGTGGTGCGGTCCTGGAACTGGCTCACGCGCACGAAGCCGTAGCCCGGCTCGATGAGGTGCGACTTGACCGACTGCACGCGAATGACGTCGCGGATGATCTTGACTTCGATCGGCAGCGCCTCGCCTTTGCGCGCGAGCGTCAGCGTGATGGGTGTCTGCGGTTTGCCGCGCATGAGCTTGATCGCATCGGTCAGGCTCATGCCGCGCGTGAACTTGTCGTCGATCTTCACGATGATGTCCCCGGCGCGGATCCCGGCTCGCGCCGCAGGCGTATCGTCGATCGGGGCGATGACCTTGATCGCGCCGTCCTCCGAGCCGACCTCGATGCCCAGGCCGCCGAACTCTCCCTGGGTGCCGATCTGCAAGTCCCGATAGGCATCGCCGTCGAGGAACGCAGAATGCGGATCGAGGCCCGAGAGCATGCCCGAGATCGCCTCCTGCATGAGCTTTTTGTCCTCTACGGGTTCAACGTAATTGGCCTTGATGGCGCCAAAGACGTCCGTGAACTCCCGGATTTCCTCAACCGGAATTGGGAATCGGTTATCGCGAAACGCGTAAGCCGTCACCCCGTAGCTAATCGAAACGCCGGCGATCAAGCCGATACCGATCAACCCCCAACTGCGCAATCGCCCGCTCATCGAACCTCCAACTGCCTTATTTCCCCAAACTTGCCCTTCCCGAGTCGGAAACGACGCGCGACCTTAGCGCGCCACCGCCCAGCCGAGCGGGTCGAAAGGTCGACCCTGGAACCGCATTTCGAAGTATAGGCCCGATTGTGCATTGCCCCCCGTATTGCCGACCTCGGCAATAACCTCGTCGTTTTCGACCTCCTCGCCCACGCCGTGCAGCAGCGTCTCGTTGTCGGCGTAGACCGACAGAAAACCCTCCCCGTGGTCCAAAATCATCAAGTTTCCGAAGCCGCGCAGCCAATCGGCAAAGACGACCCTGCCGGCGGCCACGGCGTGTACCGGGCTGCCGGCGGGGGCCCGAATGAAAAGCCCCTTCCACGGGGGCGCTCCGGCCTGCGGCTGACCGTCTTCGCTCAGTCGCGGAGCACCAAAGCGAGAGCCGATCTGGCCTTGCACCGGCAACAGGAGCTTGCCCCGCAGACGGGCAAAGTGCGTCGTGGCGGGGGGCTCAAAGTGCTCGGACTCGCGTGTGGCCAGCGTGCGCTCCTCGGCGCCCTCCGAGCGGGCCTGGGTCGAACCCCGGGAGCGACCGGCGGCTCGCCGGCGCGCCTGATCGGCCAGAACCTTGCCGATCTGATCGATCAGCGTTCCGAGACGGGCGTCGTCGCGCTCGAGGCTGGCAACGGAGCGGCGCTGGGTGGCGATCTCGCGCGCCAGGCGCGCCAGCGTGGCGCGGCGCGCGGTCTCCTCGCGCAGCAGCTGGGCACGGCTCGAACGCTCATCGGCGACGATTTTCTCCAGCTCGGCGCTGCGCTGCATCGACTCGGAGGCAAGCCCCGAGAGCTCGGCGCGCCGGTCGTGGAGCTCGCCGATGCGATGCAGCCGCGCGCGCACGACCCAATCCAGGTAGGCGCTGTCGTATCCACCGTGCGCGGCAGCCTCCGGGTCAACCAGCGCCTGGAGTTCCGGGCGCTCCGACAGGGCCAGCTCGCTGCGCAGCGTCAGACCCAGCGCCGAGGTGTGCGTGTTTTGCGCGGCCGCCACCTCGCGCTCGCGAGACTGCAGCTCGGCGATGCGCTGCTCGAGCTGGCGGCGCGCAGCGGCGAGTTGCTGCAGGTGGCGGTTCGCCGCCGATATGGCCGACTCCGAGGCCGCCAACGCGTCGGCCGCTTCGGAGTGCGCTGCCTCCGCGGAGGCGAGGGATTTTTTGAGCTGCCCGAGTTTGGCCTTGAGCTCGCGCTGCTCGGCCTGCAACTCGCGCTGACGTCGCGCCGAAGCCGCTGGCGCCGCCCCAGCGCCTTCCGTGCGCTGTCTTGCGGACGCGGACTTGGATTGCTCGCGCGCCGGCGGTGCGGCCGAAGCACCCGCGTCTTGTCCCAGCACCGCGGAATTTGCGAGCAGTGCGCCGAGCGTCGCCGCCACGCTCCAGCGGCGCAACCACCGCGCCCACGGCCTCGCAGCGCCGGCGCCGCGTCGGCGCGCGCCGGCGTTCAACGGGCGGCAGCCCGCCCTTGCGCGGCTACTGCCGCGGCTGCGCGGGCGATCTCGTCCGGGTCGCCGAGGTAGTAATGGCGGAGCGGGCGCAAGGCCTCGTCGAACTCGTAGACCAGGGGTTGACCCGTCGGGATGTTGAGCTCAACGATCGCTTCGTCCGAGACGCCGTCCAGATGCTTGATCAAGGCGCGCAGCGAATTTCCATGGGCAACGACCAGGGCCCGGCGGCCGCGCACCAGCGCGGGTGCGATCGAATCGTTCCAAAAAGGCAGCACACGCGCCACCGTGTCTTTGAGGCACTCGGTCAACGGAATCTGCTCGGGTTTGAGATTGTGGTAGCGCGGGTCATTGCCGGGCCAACGGGGATCGTCTTTTTGCAGCGCTTCGGGCGCAACGTCGAACGACCGGCGCCACAGCATGACTTGCTTCTCCCCGAAGCGCGCCGCCGTCTGCGCCTTGTCCAGACCCTGCAGCGCCCCGTAATGACGCTCGTTCAGACGCCAACTGTGCACCACGGGAATCCACATCTGGTCGAGCGCATCGAGCGTGATCCACAGGGTGCGAATCGCGCGTCGCAACACCGAGGTGTAGGCCAGATCAAAGACAAATCCGCTGCGCAACAACAGCTCGCCGGCGGCGCGCGCCTCCGCACAACCGGTGTCGGTCAGGTCCACGTCCGTCCAGCCCGTAAAGCGGTTCTCCCGGTTCCACTGGCTTTCGCCGTGACGCAGCAGCACGAGCTTATGAATGTTCATCAGCGTCTCGCGGTCAAGCGGCCGCCCCGCAAAGCAGCGCCCCGCACCTCAAAAAAGGAAACCCATTGCCGTCATTCTATAATCCGTTTGCTTGCGCGTCGGTACGCAGGCGCAATAGTGCGCCCCGGTTGGCCGGACGGCGGCGTGTGCGCTTTCGTGAAGGCGGTAGCGACGCCCGATGAAATTCGTAATCGACAATATCGCACTGATCGCCATGGCTTTGGTGAGCGGCGGCTTGCTGGTCTGGCCGCTGCTGCGCGCGCGCGCCGGTGGCCCGAGTCTGGGTACGCTGGCGGCCACGCAGCTGATGAATGCGCGCGATGTGCAGATTGTGGACGTGCGCCCGGCCAACGAGTTTAGCGGCGGTTCGCTGCCAAATGCGAAGAACTTGCCGCTCACCGAGGTTGCGCAGCGTGCCGCGGAACTGCGCAAGGACCGGCCCGTGCTTGTCGTTTGCGATCTCGGCCGCAGGGCCTCGCTGGCAGCCGTCAAGCTCCGATCCGCGGGCATCAGCGAGGTCTACATCCTCGCGGGCGGCCTGCAGGCCTGGCGTGCTGCCGGTTTGCCGATGGCCAAGTAGGGAAGCGCGGGGCATGAGTGCGAAGGTGCGCATGTATAGCAGCGGTTTTTGCGCGTTTTGCCGCCGTGCGGAAGCGCTGCTGGTCGCGCGCGGCGTCAAGAACATCGAGAATCTGCGTGTGGACCAGGACCCGCAGCTACTCGCCGAGATGGTCCGTATCACGGGGCGGCGTACGGTGCCGCAGATCTTCATCGACGAGCGCCACGTGGGCGGTTAC
>Ga0187770_10001937_pt1 | contig 11334 bp, 13 predicted proteins | sample 0116_SJ02_MP02_2_FD_133154 | JGI IMG/M metagenome (GOLD analysis project Ga0187770, IMG submission 133154) | Tropical peat soil microbial communities from peatlands in Department of Meta, Colombia - 0116_SJ02_MP02_20_MG | ecosystem: Environmental > Terrestrial > Soil > Wetlands > Peat | place...
GACTGTTGGATAATCTGCATGGCAAGTACGGCGCCCGTGCCTTCGCCAAGCCGCATGTCAAGGTCAAGCACTGGCCGTATCGACTGCTTAGTATAGAATTCACGATGGAATGGTTCGGCGGAAGTATGGGAGAAGAAAAGATATTCTCGGACATTTGGAACGATGAGCAGCGCAGCCAATGCTCCGGCCGAAGCGATAAACCCGTCAATGACCACCGGAATCCCTTTTGCGGCACCTCCGAGTGCCATCCCGCAGATTGCCGCTAGCTCGAATCCGCCCACGCGACGGAGCGCATCAAAGGGCGATCCATCCCATTCTGTCCTATGGTACGCGACCGCCGTGCGAACTGCTGTTCTTTTCTTTTCCAGTAATGCGCCGCTGGAACCCGTCCCCGGCCCAACCGTTTGCGTTGGGTCGACGCCTAGCACTAGGCTGTAAAGCGCCGATGCAGAAGATGAGTTGCCGATGCCCATTTCACCTGCACCAAGCATATCCGCACCAGATGAAACGGCCAGTTCATATCCAACCCTAATCGCCGATTCACATTCGGCAGCCGTCATTGCTGGCATGGTAAGAAAATTTCTCGTCCCTTCGCGGACCTTTCTGATAATAAGGCCAGGTAATGGATCGAAGACGCTATTCACTCCGACGTCGACAACCGAATATTCTATGCCCGCGGTTTTACACATGACGCTTACCGCTGCTCCACCGGTAGCCATGTTCAGAACCATCTGCCGTGTAACCTCAGCAGGATAGGGCGTTATTCCCTCCTTGGTGATACCATGATCTCCCGCAAATGTGAAAAGCCTCATGACGTGAATTTCCGCACTCCGGTTCTGTCGGCACAGACAGTATTGCAACGCGAACTCCTCAAGTCGCCCTAGACTTCCCGGGGGTTTGGTGAGGTCATCAAGATGCGCGCGAATATCACCCTCAAGTTTAGCGTTCGCCGTCGATCGGATCGGTAGGATGAAGTCAAGCATGATTAAGTCTCCACACTTCATTTCTGGACAGTGAGTTATGCCCCGTGGCGCAAACCGCGCGCGACACACAAGCGCACAAACGAATATAAGAAATGGACCCTAATGCCCACTGGTGGCCACTTCGGCGTCTGAGGAACCGCCTCCTATCCGAGGAGATCGGGATCTTTTTCAAGCCTCTGCGGAGTTCATAAGCTCGGACTTGAGAGTGAGAATTGAGGATCAAGTTGAGCTAGTGTGAAATTCATTTGCATACAGTGCGGAACTCAATTTCCTGACTTTGTGAGCGCTCCGAGGCGTCGCCCGATCTGTGAGGCACCGAAACGCTATCTAATTACATGGCACCGGCTGGATGTGGATTCACTTGATAAGGACTGTCGTGATAGGGGGAATTAACTGGGACACCAACCTCTTTGTCAAGCGGTTTCCTGACGAGGGTGAGGAAACCGTCATCAGACGCATCACACGCGTCCCAGGCGGCAAAGCAGGCAACACTGCTGTGGCGGCCGCGCGACTACTCGGGCCCAGACAAGTGGCAATCCTTGGAGGACTGGGAAAAGATTCCATCGGGACTGAGCAGGTGAAGATATTCGAGGACGAGGGCGTAGTTACTTCCGGCTTGAAGTTCTGTGATGACACGGAATCCGGACAAGCTTACATAGCAATTGACGGAGAGGGGGCGAACATTATTTACACACACCCCGGCGCCAATGCGACGATTACCCCCAGTGACTTAGATGACCTCGTGAGCCGTGCGCTGATCTCTGAAGCAGGAGTAGTAACAATAATGGACCCGCCTCTTGAAACTGCAATCAGAATGGCGGAGACGGCGAAGGGATTAAGGAAAGTTGTGGTGTGGGATCCGGGCATGAATTCGGAGTTAGGAATTGAGAACGTCCGCGCCCTCATGAAGAACGTTGACTATCTCGTCGCAAATGAACATGAGGTAGCCAACTTGACTGCCGTACGGAATCCTCTAACCGCCGCGAAAAAACTTGCCGCCACAAATAAGCGCCTGAAGGCTGGGGTTAGATTGGGAGCGAAAGGATGCGTCATGTACGATGGAGAGAGCAAGAAAGTATCGCCGAATCTTGACTTATCCACGGTCGGACTGAAGGTTGTGAATACAGTTGGCTGCGGGGACGCTTTTCTTGGAGCGTTCGTGGCCGCACTATCGGAAGGGCTTCCTGACATTGACGCGCTTAAGTGGGGCAATTGCGCCGGTGGGTTGAAGGCTACCAGATTTGAAACGCGGGGTAGTCCCACCCGTGAAATGCTCATGAAGTATCTCACATAAAGCCGGAACGCATCACATGAGCGTCGCGACGTCTCCATGAAGCCACTTATGGTCACACGCGGAATCTTCTAGACTCATTTTTCCCACTTCAAAACCACCTCGTTTGCCTCGAGGCTGAAACTTCGCTACTGCCCTCCGTTTGCCACATACCACTGAAATGAGAATGAAGCGTTTCACATATAGCTCAAAGAGTATGCACTACTCGCCACTCAGGCTGTCCTAATGTCAGAAGCATACAATACGAGCGTAAAATTATACTGGATGGCAAAAAAAACTGACGAACCTAACAGAGAATTTAACGTAGAGTCCAAGAGGGCGGCTGTTCACGACGATTACCATACTTGTCTTAGGCTTCTAACGACGTATAGCAGAACACATGACGTTTCAATTGTAGCATATGCCATATGGGGAGGGAGAAAGAGACTAGGATTGAAATTTCACGGAAAGAACGTCACAGTTGGCGTTGTGAAAGGCGGCGATATAAAGGCCGGAGTAACACGCGAGATCAAGAATGCCTTTGAACTACAAAGGTATCTAGAAAACACAATGGGGTTTACGATCGCAAACCTCAACGAGGAAATTTTCGAAAAAGCGTACGAGCAATTAAAAAAGATCGAATCTGAAACACAAATAAAAATTGACCCTGAAGAAACCAAGAAATGGCGAATTCTTTAAACTGAGCTCTGATCTGTGACCATCGGTCGGGCCATAGCGTTTACAGTATTTGGGTAGTTTCTGGTAGCGTGCGTACAAACCGAGAGAGTTTTCAGTGCCGAAGCTTAACAGGACTCACTTCTCTCTCTTTTCCTGTGACTCCCTTCAAGCGAATGACAGCAACAGCTACGTCATCGACATCTTGATCCCTCATTGGAGAGTACTTTCCATCCGGCCTATACTTGTCCAACATCCTTTGCAACCACATTTTCTTGGCCCTCCTATCTTCAACGATTTTGGCTTCGCCGAAGGCGATGACGCTCCGATACTCCATACCAGTCTTGCAGGCAGAATCTGCTTTGATGACCTTCCCGGCCTCCAAGGCTTCAACGCACACCTTTCTATGCTTCAACAGATTCCGGAAGACCTTTCCTTCCTTCGACAGGTGTATGGCTAACACCCCCCGAGCGTAGAAGTAGTTGAAAGGTGTGACGTATGGGTAACCGTCACCGTAGGTCGCAAGGTGGCAGACAGGAGCTCTACGTAGGATATCGTCCATTTTATTGAAACTCTTGATCTCTCGATCCTTCCGTCTTACTTCATCTAATTTCAAGAAAACGCCGGCTTCAAGGCATTCACGGCCCAAATCATATAAAAATCATCTGCCATTGTGGCGAGAACTGCAGGTATCATACTCTGGACCGTGAGTAATCTGTCCCTGAAACAAGCTAAAGCTATACGTAAACTACTGCCTGTCAGGAGACACGTTGTGGAATGGCTAGATCAAAGACGATTGCTGAACAAGCAATGAAGCTTAGAGACTTGGTTGCTTATCAGAGCGGGGCAGTCGTGAGCAGGACCCTGCTGGAAGCGGGAGGAGGTACTGTAACAGCCTTCGCATTCGATGAAGGCCAAGGACTGAGTGAACATACAGCACCCTACGACGCCTCAGTCATCGTTGTAGAGGGAGAAGTGGAAATCAAAATCTCGGGCCTCCCCCACACCCTGAAGGAAGGCGAGATGATCATAATGCCAGCCAACAAACCACACGCACTCAAAGCACTCACCAAGTTCAAGATGATCCTGACCATGCTGAAAACGAAGTAAACAAAGCAGACCCTGAACGAAACCAAATCACTTGAGATAGATGTACCCTCTGCACAGAACGTTATCTTCTCCTAAACAAGGATTTTCCGAACGTTCTAAAGCAAAGAAACGAAGTGCCAGTCGATACGCGAAATCTACCTTAAATGGATACGCTTGCGCAAATGGAACAATGGGAATGAGAAAGTTGAGTAAGGATGACCGAATCGAGTTCAAGCTGCTCGAACCCAAGCTACAAGGAAACGACACTGTTGTTTTCAGGCTGGAAGACGGAGCACTGGTCAAAGTCAAGGTTGATATCGATAGGGCAGGTATTGCAACCAACTTCCGTAATCCGGATGGAACCGCACATTACAATGTCAACGCAAGCCTGCGACTCACAATAGTTCCACCAGACAAAAAGTTCACAGTTCCCAAGTCAAGTCTACAACTGCCACAGGCTCCAAAGAAAGCACCTCCTGGCCAAGTGACCTAGTTCCGCGGTTCATGTAAGCCCATACCTCGAAAATCGAGAGCAAGTCTTTTGGTGGACGTTTAGAAGTCGTCCCTGCGGGAACAGCGAAAGGATTCGGGAGTTGTATCCAGCGGGCATGCCGGTCCCAGGCAGAAGAGAACAATGTAAGATTCGTTTTCGAAATACAGACGTTCAGGGATCAACGAACGACCTGGCAGTGAATATGATTGCGATTCATGGTTGCGTTTAGTAGCGTGGTATTGATGGATCTATTTCCACCGCCCACTGATCGATGCCTCCCCTCAGACTCTTGACTTTTTTGAACCCTAATTGACATAGGTACTTCACCACCATTCCGCTTCGATCTCCCGTATGGCAGTAGAAAACGTACTCTTCCTCGGGGCTGAGTTCTTTGCTCCGCTTCGGAATTTGACCTAACGGTATTAGCGTGCTACCATTTATGTGGCACAGATCGAATTCGCGTTTTTCTCGTACGTCGATTAGGTGGATTTTGGCTCGACTGTCGATTTGTCGTTTCAGCTCTTTAACAGTAATTTCCAATTCCTCTTCCAACTGCTTGCCCCCAAGAGATCGTAAATTTAGCGATTAGACAAACCCTCGGTCACTAGGTTTCGAACAGGATCACGCAACCTTTGAAGGATACGATAGCGTTCAGTTGTTCTGTTCACTCTCCGACCTCCCGGTCTTAAACTTCCGTCAAGTGGCTGGCGGCGGACCTTCTGCGGCCTTCCGGCGTAGCCCCTCTAACCAATTCTGGTGTTGCTCGCTCATGCTTCTTGGTCTGAGCATGTTGCTCAGCCTGGCCAGCCAGCCGTTCTGAGTTTCCTCGGTGACGACGTAAGAACCAGGCGGACGGTTCTCAATGAGCCAGGCGTGGTAGGCGTCGATACCCGTTGCACGGGCGCTCCATGCGAGGCGCTCGCCGGACGCGAATTCTTCGACTTTCGAATCGAGCCTCACCCCGAAGGTTGTCCATTGGAACCTGGACCCTGACCGCAAGTCGGGTCCTCCTCCTTCGATTACCACCCGTTTTGAGTTTTCGTACCACGTCGGCCAGAGCTCCGCGCGAATGAGCCAGGCCCAGACAAACGTAGAGGGCACCGGCATCTCCAACTGGTTGTGGACGTGAACTCTTGTCCGGTCTGGACTATACTTATCTGGCCATCGAATCAAGGGCGCACCGTTCCTCCTCTGCCTTGTCTTAAAGCCTTTCTCTGGTCGAGTGCGGCTTTTTCTCCAATCGACGTTCAGATTTTGAACCCAACATATTCTTTGAGGGTGTTAGCGAGCTGATTGATGTCTTCTTCGGTATGTGCATAGCTGACGCCGCCGTGCAATGTTTCAGGAAGGAGGATCACTATGCCGTTTTCGAGGAGAAATCTGAATAGTTTCTTACATTGTGCCTGGTCACAATGCTCGTAGCCACGGGTATCTTTGATTGGCTTGTTCTTTGTCATGTGGATGCAGAACATTGACCCGACTCCGACTGCTTGCGCGGGGAATTCAGCATCTGTGAAAATTTGATTCATCTCCTCACGCGCCATCTCGCCCAGTCGGTCAATATGTTCGTAGACCGGAGAATGTTCTAGCTCGTTGATTGCCGCTACGCCTGCGGCTAGAGTGATTGCGTTGCCGGAGAAAGTGTTGCCGTGGTAGGCATATTGCAACCCAGCGTATTTGGTGTGATCCATGTGTTCCATTACCTCTCGTCTTCCGCAGATGACCCCTATTGGGAAGCCTCCCCCAACGATCTTTCCGAGAACAGTGAGATCAGGCTCAACTTTGTAGTATCCTTGCGCCCCGCTCAGGCCGAGTCGGAATCCTGTGATGATCTCGTCGAAGATTAGGAGAGTATCGGTCTCGTTGCAATATTCTCTTAAGGCCTTCACGAATTCTCTCTCGGCCGGAATACAACCACCAGCGAACAGTATGGGTTCTAGGATTACACACGCGAGCTGTTCTTTCTTAATTCGACCCTTGAAACCCTCAAAGTCATTGAACGGAACCACAACGGTATCCTCCTGTGAGCCCTTGGTAATGCCACCTGAGACAGGCCGATCAAAGGGGGGCTTTATCGCTAGGTGTAGGGGGTCGTATGCACCCTGCCACCCCCCCTCAAACTTCGCAACCTTAGCTCGTTGCGTGAAGGTTCGGGCGAGGCGGACCGCGAAAAAGTTAGCTTCGCTACCAGAACTAGCGTGACGAACCAGCTCAGCGCTCGGCACATTCCGCGTGATGGCTTCGGAATGAGCTACTTCAAGTTCGTGGACAAAACCGTGGTGCCAACCCTTCTCTGCCTGAAGCTTAATCGCCTGCATCACCGCCGGATGCGCGTGTCCCAGAATCATCGCCATGTGCGCGCACCAATAGTCGGTGTAAACGTTCCCATCCAAGTCGATGAGATTCGCACCTTTCGACTCCTTCACGAAGAACGGATAAGGCTCGAAATAGCGGTTTCTGTAAGACACTCCAGCAGGCTCGACATTCTTCGCACGCTCAAACATTGCGCGCGATCTCTGAGTCCGTTCCTCATATCCACGCTTTAGTTCACTTAACCCGCTCATCCTCTCTCAGCGAAGTGCATAGTATTCTTTTATTTTTGAATAACGTCAGAATTTCATGTGCAAGAACGCCAACACAACCTTCCTCAAAAGATAGAGCCTGTACCGGTAATCAGCCCGCGAGAAACATAGAGTGAGGTACGGAAAACTGAATCCTCACGAAGAACCCTCAATTCGTAATCAATTTCGATTCCGGTTTCATCAACACGGTTTCTGTGATCCTTGGCTCGGGACCCATGGCGAACACAGTTACCGCAACGATACCCGTTAGCAGCAATACTCACAGTCGCATTTGCTTCGAAGAAAGAAACATTCGCAGCCAACAATGTTTCTGTCACGATTTCTGTGCTTTCGGGCTCCTATCCTGCTCTTGTACCGTTTGGCACAGGACGTTCAGGCATCGCGAGAACGGGGATGATTCCGTCTTCGTAGCCCAAGTCGAAAAGCATGCCCTCAGAAATTTCTCCAAAGATCCTTCTAGGTTCGAGGTTCACGACAAAGAGAGCCTGTTTGCCTTGAATCTCCCTTGAGTTCTGGCGTTCCTTCTTCAATCCCGCTAAGATGGTCCTTCTATGATCGCCGAGGTCCACTCTTAGTCTTACCAATTTATCAGACCCTTCCACATCTTCGACGCTCTCAATCGTCCCAACTCTGATATCTAATCTCTGTAACGCGTCCAATGTGATGTTCGGTTTGATTGGTGCCACCTTGATTGCCGTCAAAACAAACCGAGCGTATTTCGTCATTCAACCTCAAAAAGCTAGAGACCTCAACCTGCATAACAGAAATACACTCGAGGAACGGCCCTCTGAAATCTCCTGTTTCCGTGTTTCAAAACCTGCCGTGTTGCGTACCTTTACGGTTTTACAATCGTTGAAGCTCCCTAGAAAGGAAGAATTCGGCAATAGGGAGTACCATTGTCCAATGTGTGGAGGTGGAGGATTTCGGCCCCGATTTGTACTGTTTTCGTTGAGGCCTAGTTAAAGACCGTAGGAAACTGGAGCGAAGCAATTGGGAGACATACAGTGAACTTGGCATATTCACCGAATCTATTACGCTTCCGGATGTGACTCTGGCTTTGGCGCACTTGGGCAATCTTCATTTTTGGCGGTCTTGAAATCTGATGGAGATGAGCAACTGTGGCAAAGCTCTTTGATCCTCTGGTGATTGGTGATCTGACGCTGAAGAACCGAATAGTGATGCCTCCGATGGCCAACGACCTCGCGGACGCGCGGGGGAGAGTAACGGATCCGTTAGTTGAGCACTACAGTCGACGCGCAGCCGGGGTGGGACTCGTAATTGTTGAACACTCGTATTTCAGTCTAGAGGGGAAGGCGTCGTTAAAACAGCTTGGAATTCATGATGATGCGATGATCAACGGTTTAGCAAAGCTTGCAGAATCGATCCATGCTAAGGGGACACCTGTCTGCATCGAACTTAACCATTCAGGGTGCGAGGGGAATCGAGACGTCTCTGGTCTACAGCCGGTCGCTCCTTCCGCGGTACCTACGGACGATTCAGGTATGGTCCCACGAGAACTGGAGAGGCATGAGATTGAAGATCTAGTTCGTCTGTTTGGTGAGGCTGCTCGTCGAGCGCGAAAGGCGGGGTTCGACGCTGTTGAGCTGCACGGCGCCCACGGCTATCTGTTGAACCAATTCACGTCCCCCCTGACCAATAGGAGGAATGATGATTACGGCGGCTCCCTCGAGGGCAGATTTCGTTTTCCACTTGAAGCCGTGACAGAGGTTAGAAGGGTCGTGGGATCAGATTTTGCGGTACTCTATCGTCTGGGTGCGTCTGACGGTGACGGACGTGGGGTCACCATCGGGGAGATGCAAATCTTCGCACAAAGACTCGTCCGGGCTGGGGTCGACGTAGTTGATGTGTCAGGTGGTCTAATCGGATACGCACCGGACGACATGACTGGGCAAGGATACTTCTTGTCCTTGGCGGAGAAGATCAAACAGGCGGTGGAAGCGCCAGTTATTGGCGTCGGCGGAATCACAGACCCCGCTTTTGCTGATCAAGCGATCAGAGAGGGCAGGGTGGATTTGGTTGCTGTTGGTAGAGCGTTGCTCGCGGATCCGGATTGGGCGTTATCAGCAAAGAGAACACTGGACATGAAGCCTAGGTACGTGTGAACTGCTGATCTTAGTTTCGCCCGCTTCTCTGCTTGCTAGGCTAGCAAGTAGGTGGAAGCGTTTACTCGAAGAGTTTCAGGTAGTTCCTGACCGCTTCACGTATGAGGTGCGCGCGGGATGGAGCCTTGCCTTCGTGAACAAGTTCGTCGATCTTTTCAAGTATCTGAATCGGTAGAGTAGTTGAAAGGTTCGCCATTCGCTGCGACCTGCGACCGGCCATTGGATTATTTCCCCAGAACCCATTAGCCATCTGCACCTTCCCGTATTAGCGCATTATTGACGGGCTGATGCAAATTTCCGCGAAAACAGAGCCAAGCAAAAGCATCCAAGGACTCTTACTCTGTCAGAGACCTGCCTTCCATTTTCGCCTATCCGTCGGCAGCTTCACCATTCTACTTCCAGCTTTCAGCCACCGTGGGTTTTCAGTCGTACCTTTGTTAGTCTTGCAGAGGCCGTCCGCATCAATTCTTAACACGAAAAGTCGCGTTAGGCTAGCCTATAGGGAGTGGTATTGTTACTATGTATTGGAATCCGACTTCAATGAGGGGTTTGGCTTCAGCTTCGGTTTTGGCTGCTTTGACCGTGCACTCCTCTTCCCTGATTTGATCCATCAGGTGAGTGTACTTCACTGTTGAAGCTATAGACTTGTGTCCAAGAACGTCTTTGACTAGTAGGATGTCTTTGGTTTTGAAGTATAGTGTGGATGCGTGCCAGTGCCTTAGTGATTTGAAGTTGATGGATTCTAGGCGCGGGTTTTGGATTTTCTTTGCAATTTTTCTTCGCTGGTCAACGAAGTGTCTGCGGAATGTGCGGAGTGAGCTTTCGCGTGGTACTTTTGGGGTTGCGGAAGATGTAGGCCCATTTCTTTGGGAGGGCGTTGATCATGCAGACGAGTTTATTGGAGATTTTTAGGGTTCAGGGGTTTGAGCCTTTTTCTGGTGTTACGCGGATTGTGCAGCTTTCCGTGTCTAGGTCTATCCATTTGAGGTCCCAGCATTCCCCTAGACGCATTCCGGTCTCTTTCAGGAGCTGAATGAAGGTTGCAGATTTCTTTCCTAGTCCGCTGGTTAGTTGGTCGATTTCTACTTCTAAGTGTAGGAGAGGCAAGATTTCGATGCGTCTGTAGTGGGGTTTCGCGAATGGGATTTTCTTGTATTCGTAGAACCTCGCGAGGTCTTCTATGATCTTCTGCTTCCTTGTCTCGCTAACGCGCAGAGTGGCTAAGTGAGGTTTGACTGTTTCAGGATCTAGTAGGTTTACGCGTCTGGCAATGGCTCTTAGGGTTTTGACGGAGACTTGAATGGTTGCGGGGCCAAAGCCCTGTTTAGTCATCCAGTACGCGTAGGTGGCTACTTCACTGAAGAGGGACCTGATTGTAGTGTGTGGCGGGCCCGCGGGGATTCGGACCCCGGACCCCAGGCTTCTCCCGCCTCGGAAGGAAGCGTTTAGAGGGCCTGTGCTTTGGACGCTCGGTTCAGGATGCACTATCCAGGCTGAGCTACGGGCCCAAACCCGAATCCGCCCGCGCCAAACTAAAAGCGTTGAGGCGGAGCAGTTTCAGCCGCCGAAAGACATGTCTAACACATGTTATATTATCGAAGAACAGGAATCCCGACGGCGTCGTTGGAAGAAACGGTAGGGCCGTGGTGGCCAAAGGAGCCTCCCGGCCAGTAAAATAGGGTGAAAACCCGTAGGTTGACCGTTTTCGAGCGTGTTTCGTTATGCACTCTTGAGCATCGAATTCTGGTATGGGGTTACGGGTGGGGTTTGACATTTTCTTGTTACTAACTATCAAGTCAAACTGGTCTGCTCTCCATTGCTGCCTAACAAACCTCGCAATTGAGGATGATGAAATCTTTGGGTTACATGTGCTATTACCACCCGAACCTTCCGGCAACCATGGTATGCCTTAGGTGCGGGCGAAGAATCTGTTCGTCATGCAGCAAACCGTACGGTGAACTGTCTCTCTGCCCAACCTGTTATCACGCCACCGTCATGAACCAACCTCCCACAACCGCTGCACCGACTGCTCCGACCATCTACGCGCAAGGGGTACCGCAAGGGGTACCACAAGGTGTGCCTCCGGGCGGCGTAGTTTACGGCCCGTATCCAGCGAAGC
>Ga0187770_10001939_pt1 | contig 11325 bp, 9 predicted proteins | sample 0116_SJ02_MP02_2_FD_133154 | JGI IMG/M metagenome (GOLD analysis project Ga0187770, IMG submission 133154) | Tropical peat soil microbial communities from peatlands in Department of Meta, Colombia - 0116_SJ02_MP02_20_MG | ecosystem: Environmental > Terrestrial > Soil > Wetlands > Peat | place...
CCACCTCGTCGACAAACGTGGGGCGCATTTGTTGCACTGCCAGCGATCTGCTACTGCATGAGTCAACCGCCGAGTTGATTCCTTCAATGATTGAATGAGGACCGTGTCCGTCGGGCGGAAGACCGAGCGTCGGCGTGGCGCCACCTTCTGCTCTCTGGGGCTGGTTTGGTTCGCTCGTGACGGTTCTTGCCCGAACCAACGCGTCGATGCCGGACCCGACGCGGGTCCGAAAGGCTAACTCGGAAAAGCTCGCCCGTTCTGCCACGCATCTTCCGGGCTGACTTCGACGGGATCGGGCGTCTGAGCTCGCCGCCGACGAACTAGCCCGAGATCACCGCGCCAACAAGTCTCCCCCTCATGGAACACTCGACTCGCCTCGCCATGCCGAGGTGGGGGTGCCGTGCACTTGAAAGCGGCGCGTCCCCGACGCCACAACTCCCACGCGGTACGGCGAGCGCGCGTGGGGTCACCCGCTCCGATGTCGGGGCGCGGTCACCAACGTCTCTCGCCCCTTACCGGAAAAGGTGCGATGTTGGCCGATCAGCCCTATATTCCGGGTCATGCACGGTTGGAATGGTGACGTCGAGCGTCTCGCCGAGAACATACTCGCCTACGCGCAGCAACGACTTGCGCTCGACCCGCTTCCCCTCGACAACACCCGTCCGCTATCTGAACTACAGGCCCAAGCAGGCTCGACGATCACGGCCTCAGGACTCGGAGGCGAAGAAGCGCTGCGCATCTTCGCTGACGTGCTCGCTCCGGCCTGTATCACCGCAAACCATCCCCGCTTTCTAGCCTTCATCCCGTGCGCGCCGACCGAAGCCTCGATGCTGTTCGACCTCGTCGTGGGGGCGTCCTCGATGTGCGGGAGCAACTGGCTCGAGGCCGCGGGTGCTACGTACGCCGAGAATCAGGCACTTCGGTGGATCGCGGACCTCGCAGGCTTCCCCCCGGGCGCGGGCGGAACGTTCGTCCAGGGCGGGACCATCGCCAATATCTCAGCGCTCGTCACTGCCCGGCACGCGGTGCGCGATCGGATGGAAACATCGCATGCCGGCGCGCAGCGTTGGGCTGTCGCCGTGAGCCCCGACGTCCACTCGTCGCTCTCGGAGGCGGCGGAAGTGATGGATGTCGACCTCGTCGTCGTGAGGGTCGATGATGACCAGCGCCTGCGCGGGGCCGAGCTCGCGCGCGTTCTCGACGCCGTGGGATCCCGGGGCGACCAGAAGGTGTTCGCGGTTGTCGCCTCGGCGGGGACGACGAATCTCGGCGTCATCGACGACCTCCGCTCGGTCGGCACCGTCGCCGCGGAGCGGGGCATCTGGGTCCACGTCGACGGCGCGTACGGCGCGGCCGCCCTCGCGGCGCCGAGCGCGCGCCAACGTTTCGCGGGTATCGAGCTCGCCGACTCGTTCATCGTTGACCCACACAAGTGGCTCTTCGCTCCCTTCGACTGCGCTGCGCTCATCTATCGTGAACCCGAGCTCGCCCGCGCAACTCATGCTCAGCACGCGAGCTACCTCGAACCGCTCGCCCAGACTGGGGAATGGAATCCAGCCGACTACGCGATCCACCTGACCAGGCGCGCCCGTGGTCTGCCCTTCTGGTTCTCGCTCGCGACGTACGGAACCAACGCCTACTCACAGGCGCTCGAACGCACGCTCGAGGTCGCGCGCTACACGGCTAAGGCCGTACAGAACCGCGACTACCTAACTCTCGTGCGGGAACCGGAGCTTTCCGTGGTCTGTTTCCGACGGACCGGCTGGACGCGTGACAAGTACGACCGCTGGTCGCAGAAGCTCCGTGACGACGGGATCGCGTTCGTCACCCCGACGACCCATCTCGGCGAGGTCATGGCTCGCGTGGCGATCGTCAACCCACAAACGAGCGAGTCCGACATTGACGCGGTGCTCGACTCGATGGCATAGGCAACCGATACCACCAGAACGCGCCATACCGCCCGTTCTTGCCGCCCAGATGAACGCGCCTTCCTTCCAAGGTGTCGCGGACTTTCGCGCAGCGAGCACTCCGCACCGAGCCCGAGGAGCTCAGCTCCTGGAATCCCGATGTCGCGATCGTCGACGCCACCTCGGATGGTTCGACGACGAACCGGCCCGGTGCCCGAAACGCGCCCCGGACCCTCCGGGAGCTCACCCCCGGACCGGGAACGTTCCGCCTTGACTTGGGAATCGAGATCTTCGCCGAACTCGAGGTCGTCGACTTCGGCGACGCGATCTGCTCCCACAGGCTCGCCGAGACTTGACACGTCGCGATTCGCGAACGCGTCGCGCAAGTCGCGCAGCGCGGCATCTTCCCGGTGGTGCTCGGCGGTGACCACCCGATCACCTGGCCTTCAGCGACCGCGGGGGCGACGGCTGTCGACTGGGAAAGGATCGGGATCGTCCGTTTCGACGCGCACGCCGACACCGCCGAGTCGTTCGAGGGGAATGCCGCCAGCCACGGCACGCCCTACGACGTCTCATCGAATCCGGCGCGGGCCAGGATCGAACTTCGTCCGCATCGGTCGGTCTGCGCGGTTACTGGTGGGACGCGGCGACGTCCGCCCAGATGCGCTCCCGAGGGGTTGCACGATCACTTCATGCCGAAGACCTGGGAACGGGGCCTGTCGGCCGTGCTCGAGGACGCCGCCGACGAGGCGCTCGAGAACTGCGACGCGATCTGCCTTTCGGTCGAGATCGCCGTCCTTGACCCGGCATTCGCCCCCGGGACCGGCACGCCCGAACCTGGCGGTATGGCACCGGTGGACCTCGTGCGGGCGGCGCGGCGGCTGGCGACGCGCGCTACTCGTCGCCACCGACATCGTCGAGGTCGCCCCCGTCTACGACCCAGCCGATGTCACCGTCAACAACGCCCACCGGGTCGTCCTCGAGGTGCTCGCCGGATTGGCCGTGCGCCCCGGAGCCAAGCCGACGACGATCTGACGACCTCAACTACGCGCTCCGTGCGCGCAAAACGAGTGCTCCCCTCACTTCTTCTAGAAATCAGTTCCCCGGCGACGAGTCCCGGTCGGCGCGGACCTCGGGAAGCGTGGCGATGCGACGCGCGAGATTCACGGCATGATCGCCGAGGCGTTCGTAAAAACGAGCGACGAGGGTCACCTCGGTCGTGACGGGATTGGACATCCCCGAGGTGCCGATTTCGTGGGTGAGCCGTTCGTGGAGAATGTCAAGCTCCTCGTCGGTCTGGTCGAGCGCGGCTGCTCGCGCGGTCCGGTCGACATAGGCGTCCGCCGCGCCGCTCCACATCTCGAGAGCGACCTCGCTCATGCGCTGGACGAGCCCGCGGCTCACCGGGGTCATCTCCGCCCCGAGACTGTGAATCGCCCGCTGGGCGATGTGCTCGGCGAGGTCGGCGCTGCGCTCGAGCTCCGGCAGGATCAAAAGGACGCTGACGAAATAGCGGAGCTCGTCGGTCGACGTCGACCCCGCCTCGATCCGCTGCCAGATGATGTCGTCGACCTCGCTCGTCAGTTCGTCGATCACCCGGTCGGCGTCGACGATCGCCTGACCGGTCTCCGGCTCGAGGTCGAGAAGCGATTCGGTCGCGCCGGCGAGCGCCTCCCGCACCAAGGCGAACAGTTGCGCGATGCGCTGGTCGACGAGCGACAGGGGCTGCGCTGTGTCGGTCATGAGTGAAGCCACCCTACCTACCTGGGACGGAGAATTCGCGATTCGTTCGCGTTCTGTTCACCTGGATGTCACCCTCCAGTCAGAGTACAGAGACAAAGTTAAGCCTCGATGTCGACGGCGCCGCAGGCGGGACCCCGATGATCGATCCGGACCTTGCGGAGCGGGCCCTCGGTTCACCAACAGTGAGCGACCTGCTCAACGAAGCACCAAGGAGCAAGTTCCACCATCGGGCCGTCGTCATCTCTGGTGCCGGCTTCTTCACGGACGCCTACGACCTCTTCGTCATCAGCACCGTCGCCGCGCTCGTCACCAAGCAGTGGGATCTGTCGACGACGCAGACGAGCTGGGTGACTGGCTCGGCGATCCTCGCGGCGTTCTTCGGGGCGGTGCTCTTCGGCCGTCTCGCCGACGTGGTCGGACGCAAGCGGGTCTACGTCGTCGTCGCCCTGATCATGATCGCTGGGGCGATCGCCAGCGCGGCCGCGCCGAACTTCGTCTGGCTGGTCCTCGCCCGGTTTGTGCTCGGCCTAGGCATCGGCGGCGACTACCCCGTTTCGGCGGTGCTCATGAGCGAGTATTCGAACCGCTCCGACCGAGGACGGTTCGTCGGCCTGGTCTTTTCCATGCAGGCCCTCGGTCTCATCATCGGTCCCCTCGTCGCGCTCGTACTCCTCGCCTCCGGGGTCGGCCACGACCTCACCTGGCGACTGCTCCTCGCCTTCGGCGCCATCCCGGCCGCAGCCGTCATCTACCTGCGGTCGAGGATGCCCGAATCGCCACGTTTCACCGCCCAGGTGCGAGGGGAGGTGGCCGAGGCGGCGCTTGACGCCGCCGCTTTCTCCGAGGGCACCGTTGTCGCCCCGACGACTGCGTTCGAGGGTGCCCAGCGCATTTCGTTGCGCCAGTTTCTCACCCACGGCCGGATGCTCGTCCTCCTCGTCGCAACAGCCGGAACGTGGTTCCTTTTCGACTACGCCTACTACGGCAACACCTTGTCGTTGCCGGTGATCCTGAAAGACGTCAGTCCAGACGCGACGCTCATCACCAAGCTCGTCTGGACTCTCGGCATCTTCATCATCTTCGCGTTGCCCGGTTACGCGCTCGCCGTTCTTCGCATGGATCGGATCGGCCACCGCCGACTTCAACACGTCGGCTTTGCAGTGATCGCGGCGGCCTTCCTCGTCCTCGGCGCGGTCCACGAACTCACGGTCGTCGTCGGGCCGTTCCTCGCCGTGTTCGGCCTCAGCTACTTCTTCATCGAGTTCGGTCCGAACACGACGACGTTCGTGCTCCCGTCCGAGGTCTTCCCCGTCTCGATGCGAACGACCGGTCATGGCGTTGCTGCGGGGATCGGCAAACTCGGCGCCTTTGCCGGAGTATTCCTCGTGCCGCAGCTAGAACAACACATCGGGTTGCGGGGCATGCTCCTCGTCGCGGGAGCCGCTGCCGTCGCCGGTTTCCTCCTCACTTTCGTCCTCCCAGAGCCGGCGCGTCGCACGCTCGAGGCGGTCTCCGGCGAGAACGAGGTCGGAATGGACTCAGTTCCGGTGTCAGCCCGCGTCTGGCCTGCCGAGGCGCCGTGGGCTGCACTCCCACAGGACGAAGTCGCGGCCGAGACCTGACGCCGCGACGCGGCGGAGTCGTGAATGGCGTCGTTCGACAACCCTCGCTGGGACCGCGCGGCGAGATGGCCGCGCGGGTGACTCCGCTGGAGTGTCAGGTAAAGCCTGCAGACCATCCATCTTCCGCTGAAGCCGGCCGGCGGTGATCGGTCTTCCAAGGCAGTCCCCGGCGCGTACGACTCCCGAGGAGATAGCCCAGCCGACGCGCCATGGCCGGTGGGGTCGTCGTCGGCCACGCCATTGGTCGAACCACATTTCAGGGGCTTGCGCCGTGATCATCAATCGTGGTCTCGTGTGACCTGCCATCGATCACGCCGCGCGAACTGACGGTCGCCCCGCTCATCTACCCCGTCGGATCTGCTTGCGCGGGCCAGCGCCCATCTCACTTGTTCTGCGGCGCCTTCGGGGACTCGTCGGCGTATTGGGCGAGCTCTAGCGCCAGTTCGGGGAACCACGCGTCAGTCGCGGGGTCGACCACTCCCCACAGAGGGTCGAAGAGGCTGCGCGCCGCGGGCGAGGTGGGCCAACTGGGCAGCGTGTAGGCGTTGTAATCCCACGCCCGCGCACCTCCAGCAGAGTCGCACTGACCTTCCGACTCCCCCGGAGTCTTCACCCAGAGGTAGGCGTCGACGAGCGCCTGGCCGGTATCCCTCGTCGGGGCGAGCCCGAGACCCGTGTCGGGCGGATTGCACAGATTGCCGCTCTTGAGGGTGCCGATCACACTGGTCGGCTGGTGGTAGGGCGCCGCGGTGTAACTCTCCATGTCGTTCATGCCCCGGCCGTTGAGGCTCGTGTCGATCACGAAGCGCGCGATCGGCGTCGCGGAGCCGAGCAGGTTCGCGAAATCGGCGTCGATTCCAGAGATGTTGACGTCCGCCCGGGACGCAGAGTCACCCCAGACCCCATACGCATCGAGCGCGACACCCTTCCAGGAACCGAACAGCTTGGCGATCTCCGTCCCCGGCGGTCCGCCATTCCAGTACTGATTCGGGCAACTGGCGAACCTGCCGGGCTTGACGAACGTCCCGTAAGCGATGCAGTCGGAGACCCACCTGCCGTAGGCGATGCTGTTCGCCGTGTATTGATCGCTGATGACGTTCAGGACAAAACCCTGGGAATTCTGCACACCGGCCTCGACGAGCCTTTGCGCGATCGTGCCGACCCGCTACCAGGTGCTGTCGCCCGCGTCCAGATAGACGCTCACGTGCGGATCCGCCTCGAGGACTCTCACCGCGTCCTTGACCTCGGCGAGTCGCTGCGCGTCGCTGAAGGGATAGTTCTCCGAGTTGAGTGCCAAGTCGCTCTTCAGGCAGTCACCGGGCAAGTTGGCGAGCGAGTCAGGTTCAAAGATCACGAGCGCCTTGCCGTCCCCGATCCCGCGCGCGAAAGCGCCGATCCAGTCGTCGTACGTTGACATGCCGGAAGCACCGAAACGCCCGCAGTCCCGGCCGGGAATGTTGAATGTGACAAAGACGGACACCAATCCTTTGGCGTTGTGTCCGTTGGCGGACCCAACGCCAATCGATTTCGCGCATGCTCGATTACCAGCCATTTTGGCGGGATCGCGCATTGTAACTCACCATCTTCTGGAACAAAGCGCCCAAAAAGACGCCTCTTCAGGGCAAGGTGCTCGACGCGCCCCTCGGGCTCGTTCGTGGGGACGGAGGGGATCGAACCCTCACTGTGAACGTTTTAAGCGCTCTGCCTCTGCCGATTGGGCTACGTCCCCACGTGACCGCTGTGTTCAGGAGCAACCAGAGCGACGCCGCGGCGCCGGGCGCCCTCGATCGGGCCGCCCACACCGTAGCGCCCGAGCCGTCGCTCCCAGAACTGCCGCTCGGACTCATGGGGCGCGTCGACAGGACCCGAGTGAAGGCCGAACCGCATCGTTGTACGCCGCGTCGCCTCGTAGCGCGACCAGGCTCCGACCCGGTCGTTCGACGGATCGCCGGAACGGGCGAAGGCGACCCACGACTCCTGCATCTCGTCCGAAAGCCGGAAGGCTTCCTCCCCGGTGCCGGAGAACAGCCCGATGATCGGTTCGTGCACGGTACCGAACACGAAGGGAAGCTCGATCCCGTGACAGGCACCAAGACCGCCCCCGGCGAACGGCGACGGCCAGTCGAACAGGTAGACGTAGGTCCCAGGCGTTCGTTTCCGGTGTGCGTCGGCGAGACGGAGCTGGGGGACGCGGAAGATCCAGTCGGTTACGATCGCATCGAGTAGCGCCCGTTCGCTCAGCGGTTCGTCGCGCTCGCGGCGCGCTCTCCGGTACTCGGCAATCGCGTCGCGGGCCAATCCCTCGTCCTCGATCCCCGCTCCCCGCAGGTACCGTCCGACGAGCCCCTCGAGGTCGGTCCCGGTGAGTTCCTTGCCGGCGAGGATGGCGAACGAGAAAAGCTTGAACTCATCGCGGTTCGACCCGAGGAGCAGGTCGATCCCCGCTGATGATCCCGCGACGATCAAGTCCTCGGGATGGGACGGGAAAAGGCCCCTGTCGACGACCGGCTGGAACGGCAGGCCGATACCGGCATCAACCTCACCATTGACCACGATCTGCGCCGCGAGGAGCTCGTCGACCGGGACGGTCGTCAACGCCTCCCGGCTCAGCTCGGGATGGCCGAGGAGTTCGCTGAGCCGTTCGGCAATCCGTGCCGCGGGCGGCGGGTCGATCGCGAGCGTCGCGCCACTCTCGGCGATCACGCGATGGAACAGTCCCCGCGCCTTCGGCACGGCCAACAGATCGCAGATTGACATCGCCCCCGCCGACTCACCGAACACGGTGACGTTTCCCGGATCACCGCCGAACGGCCCGATGTTGTCGCGCACCCAGCGGAGCGCGGCGATCTGGTCGTGAAGACCCCAATTGCCGATGGCACCACTTGTGTCGTCAGCGAGTGCCGGATGCGCGAGGAAGCCGAGAGCGCCGAGCCGATAGTTGAAGGTCACGACGACGACCCCCCGGGCGGCAAGCCGCTCGGCCCGGTACATGACACCCGACCCGCTCCCGTTGCAGAAGGCGCCGCCGTGGACGAACACCATCACCGGTCGCGGCCCGCGACCGAGCGCCGGGGTCCAGACGTTGCAGAAAAGACAGTCTTCGCTCTGTTCGACGGGGTCGCCCGGGAAGTAGCTGCCGAGCCCCGAGGGCGGCTGGGGCGCAACAGGGCCGAACACCGAGGCGTCCCGCACACCTGCCCACTCCGGAGCCGGTTGGGGCGGTCGGAAGCGAAGCCCACCGAGCGGGGCCGCGGCATACGGAATGGCCCGGAAGGACCACACGCCCTCGGCCTCGATCCCGCGCACGACTCCGGCGCGGGTGGTGACGACGCCTTTGGACACTCGGCCCTCCTCGGTCGGGGCGGACGAACTCGCCGGATGCGACGCTACCGGACCTGTCGGGTCCCCTCACCTGGCAGTTCACGCGACAGCTTTGACTTTTGCCTTCGCTGTGGCCAAAGTTAATGGGTGTTATCGGTGAGGTTTAGGGGCTGCATCGCGCCGCTGGTCAGCGTGGTTGTCTTCGCGGGCGCTGCCGCCTCCCCGGCTGCCGCGGCTCCAGGCGACCCGTCCGGGCCGACGAACGCCCAGATTCAGGCGGCGCGGGCCAGGGCGACCGAACTTTCCCAGATGATCTCGGCCGAGAATGAAAAGGAGCAGATCGCCAGCGAGAGCTACGACCGGGCGAACATCCTCATCGGGTTGGCGCAGAAACGCCTCGCGGTCCTGCGCCTGAAGATCCACCACGAGAGTCTTGCGATCGCGGCCGGAAAGCGCAGAGTCCAGCGCGCCGCCGTCGAGGCCTACGTCGACGGCGACAACGCGGCATCGCAGTTCGCGGGCCTTCTCGGCTCCTCGATCACCGACGCCGGGTCGCTCGCCACCTACGCCGGGGTGGCCACGACTGCGCTCCACGCCGCTGTCGTCCGCCTCGACCATGCCGAGGCGCGACTACGGGCGAGCGAGGCCGGCGTCCGCACCGAGGCCGCCGCCGCCCGCGCCGCGGCCGCGAGTTCGGCGGAGGCGCGCTCGCAGGCGATGGCGGCGCGCGAGGTGACGTCCGCGGCCCTCGGGCAGGTCAAAGGACACCTCGCCGCGCTGATCGAGCAGCAGGCCCTGGTCAAGGCGGCCGAAGCCGCGGCGGCGGCGCGGGAGGCCAAAGCGGCCGCGGCCCGCAATCAGGACGCCCTCAACGCCGAAGCGGCGGCCGAACTTGCGAGCGCGATGGCCGGGAGCGATCCCGCCGCGGCAGAGGAGGCTGAAGTCGAGGCGGCGATCGCGAGCGAGGTCGGTCACCCGGCGCTCCTCCCGGCGGGATCCTCCCCGGCCGGCGACATCGCGGTCGAGAAGGCAGAGAGCTTCCTCGGCGTCCCCTACGTCTGGGGCGGCGCCGGACCATCCGGTTTCGACTGCTCCGGGCTCACGATGGTGGCGTGGGGCGCGGCGGGCGTCAGCCTGACCCACAGCGCCTGGTACCAGTACCGGGAGACGACGCACATCCCCCTGTCGGCCATCGAGCCCGGTGATCTGCTCTTCTACACGTTCCCGAACGACGGTCCCGACCCGATCACCCACGTCGCGATGTACGTCGGCGCGGGCCCGTACGGCACCGAGACGATCATCCAGGCACCCGAGACCGGCGAGACCGTCTCCTACTCCCCCATGTACTACTTCGGCTTCGTCGGTGCCGGACAACCCTGACGGGTGCGACGCTCAGGCGTCGGCCGACCCGAGCCAGTCCTTCTCGTAGGCCTCGCGACGTTCCGCCCAGTCCTCGGAGGTGATCGCGTAACGGACGTGGTCCTCCCACACCCCGTCGATCTCGAGGTAACCCCTGGCGAGACCTTCCTCGACGAGCCCGAGCTTCTCGGCCACCCGCCGGCTCGGCCGATTGCGCGGGATGATTGCCACCTGGACACGGTGCAGGCTGAGCTCGGAGAATGCGAAACCGAATACGACAACACAGGACTCGGGCACGTAGCCTCGGCCGGCGTGCGCCTCGTCGACCCAATAACCGAGGTACGCGCTCTGGGAGGCTCCGCGCTGGATCGACGACAGATTGATCTCACCGACAAAGCTGCCGCCGACGAAGATCCCGAAGCTGAAGGCGGTACCGAGTTGATGGTCGCGCTCGCGCATCGAGCAGCGCGCGACGAACGAGGAGCGGTCCTCGGAGAGGTAAGGCGCACCGGCGCGCCGCGGCTCCCAGTGGACGAGCCACTCGCGGGCCCTGGTTCTCACCTCAAGCCAGGCGCGATAGTCGCCGGCCCGGAGCGGGCGCAGCGTCACCCGTCGACCGCGGAGCTCCTGACCGAGATCGCGAGGCGTCAAGTCGACCCCGGCAGGCGTCGCCGCTCCGCCGACGTGTCGCACCCCACGACCTCTGGGAAAGAGTGGACCACGGCCCCATCGTGCCAGATCCTCCGATCCTCACCACCTACACTCACCCGGCGCGAGACCATCGGCGTCGCGACGACGGATCCGACTGAACCGCGATGACGAACCAGCATCATTCCCTGGATGGCGCGGACGAGCTCGCCCGCATCGTGGCAGCGCTCGAGCGGGCGACGCGCGAGTTCGACGCGCTGCTCAACGGTGAACGGCTTCGACCGCCCGACCACTGGCACGGGCGCGATCGGGACGACCCCGAGGCCGAAGACTTGGCCTCACGGCCCGAGGGCGGCTACCCCCCCGACGCCGCCGAGGATCGCCGCGCCTACCACCGGTGGCTCGCCCAACGCGGCGAGCCGACGAGCCTCGGATCGCCCGGCGACGAGCCCCGCCGCACCCCGGTGACGAGGACACCGTGGCGGGGCGCGCCCTTGGTCACCGTCGTCGTCGTCGTGTCCGACGCGCCGGCCGATCTCGTCGCGCGGTGCGCCGGTTCGATCTTCGCCCAGTCATTCGCCCGCTGGGAGCTCGTATTGGTGCGCGATGCGGCCAGCCTGGCGCCCGCCGACTGCCTCAGCTCGCTGCGACGCGTCGACCGGCGGGTCCGCGTCGTAGAGGCGGCCGCCGGCGAAACGGTGGACGCGATCAACCGGGCGATCGGC
>Ga0187770_10001941_pt1 | contig 11321 bp, 9 predicted proteins | sample 0116_SJ02_MP02_2_FD_133154 | JGI IMG/M metagenome (GOLD analysis project Ga0187770, IMG submission 133154) | Tropical peat soil microbial communities from peatlands in Department of Meta, Colombia - 0116_SJ02_MP02_20_MG | ecosystem: Environmental > Terrestrial > Soil > Wetlands > Peat | place...
CTGAGCGCCATGCCGTTGATGATTGCGCCCATACCATGTTCGCGCACCCCAAAGTGGAAATTCCGCGCGCCGTAGTTGCCCCTTTCGAAGTCTCCTTCACCCTTAATCAGCGTATCCGTCGAAGGCGCGAGGTCTGCTGCCCCGCCCAAAAGCGTGGGCAAGCAGGGTGAGATGGCATTCAGCACTTTCCCGGAGGCCTGGCGGGTGGCCATGGGTTTCTCCGCAGGACTGAAGGTTGGAAGCTTGGCAGTCCAACCCTGTGGGAGTTCGCCCTTGACGTAGCGATCCCATTCTGCCCCCAGATCCGGATGGGCCTCGCGGTACTTGGTGAGTTGCGCTTGCCATTCCCCTTCTGCTTTTTCACCTCGCGGGATGGCCTGGCGGAAGTTGGCCAGCGCTTCCGCCGGAATGTAGAATTTCGGCTCGAGCGGCCAGCCCAGATTCTCTTTCGTCAACTTCACCTCTTCTTCGCCCAAGGGGCTGCCATGCGCCTCTGCCGTGTCCTGTTTGTGGGGGCTGCCATAGCCAATATGCGTTCGCACCATGATGATGGAAGGCCTCTCCGTTTCTGCCTGTGCGGCGCGAATGGCGCTGTCAATCGCCTCCAGATCGTTGCCGTCCGGAATCCGCTGCACGAACCAGCCATAAGCTTCGAAACGGGCGCCGCGATCCTCCGTGAACGCCAGGTGGGTCGAGCCTTCAATCGAAATGTGGTTGTCGTCGTAAAAATAGACGAGATTGCTGAGCCCAAGATGGCCAGCCAAGGAAGCCGCCTCCGAGGCGACCCCTTCCATGAGATCGCCGTCGCTGACGATGCCATAAATCTTGTTGTTCACAATTTCGTGCCCAGGGCGGTTAAAATGCGCCGCCAGGTACCTTTGCGCAATGGCCATGCCTACACCGCTGCCAAATCCTTGGCCCAAAGGCCCGGTGGTCGTTTCAATGCCCTCCGCCAGCCGGTACTCAGGATGGCCGGGAGTCCTGCTTCCCCATTGGCGGAACTGCTGCAACTCAGAGAACGGCAGGTCGTATCCGGTCAAGTGAAGAAGGCTATATAAAAGCATCGAGCCGTGCCCGGCGGAAAGGACGAACCGGTCGCGATTGGGCCAATCAGGTTTGAGGGGATCGTAGCGCATGAAACGCGTCCAGAGGACGTAGCCCATGGGCGCGGCACCCATCGGCATTCCGGGGTGACCTGAGTTTGCCTTCTGGACAGCGTCTACGGCAAGAAACCGAATCGTGTTAATACACAGTTGGTCGAGTTGCGTTGTGTTGAATGACTTGCTTTCTGGGCTCACTGCGGCTTTACCATCCAAGGACTTGTTCTCCTGATTAACGAAGTGAGGCTGGGTCCATCCCCGGCCATGAACAATCTGAATCCTGGGGCCCGTTCGATGCCCTGCATCATACTTAGATGCCAGAATCATTCGGTTGGACTCAGGGCGTACAGCCATTATATAACTTCGCGGTGGGGATGAACACCCTGAACGCAGTTTTGAGCCGCGACTCGGCTCAATCGCACAGCCCTTGAAGGCGCGAGTTCTGATATCCTTAATTCTTATCTTTTGCTTTTCAGGAGGCGACATTGGACCAACGATACCTTGGAATCATCGGGCTGGGTGTGATGGGAAAGAACCTAGGTCTCAACGCCGATAGCAAAGGCTTTTCGGTGGCGGGTTTCGACTTGGACCAGGACAAGTCGCATAAGGTGGCGGAGGAGACCGGAGGCAAGATTCAGACAACCGGATCATGGCAGGAATTCGTCGAGGCGCTGGAAACGCCCCGCCGCATCTGGATGATGGTTCCGGCAGGCAAGCCGGTGGATTCCGTCATTGAGGCCTTGAAGCCTTTCTTAAGTCCGGAGGATATCCTGATCGACGGCGGCAACTCTTATTACAAGGATACGGAGCGGCGCGCGCGGGAACTGGAAGCCTCCGGCCTGCGCTTCTTCGGCATGGGCGTCAGCGGGGGTGAAGAAGGCGCGTTGCACGGGCCGTCCCTGATGCCCGGTGGGTTCGAAGAGTCTTATCGTCATCTCGAGCCTCTTCTCACCAAGATGGCCGCACAGACCAGCGATGGCCCTTGCTGCACTTATATAGGACCCGGCGGCGCCGGCCACTACGTGAAGATGGTCCACAACGGCATTGAGTATGGCATCATGCAGACCATCTGCGAAGCTTATGACATTTTCAAGAAAGTGCTGGGGCTTTCAGAGCCGGAGATTCGCGACATCTTCGCGGAGTGGAATAGCGGCGACCTGGGTTCCTTCCTTCTGGAAATCAGCATCGTCGTCCTGGGAAAGATCGACCCCGAAACCCACCAACCGCTCGTGGACCTCGTTCTCGATACCGCCGAGCAGAAGGGCACCGGCAAGTGGACTGCGCAGGACGCCCTGGATCTGGGCGCGCCCGTGCCTACTCTGACGGCAGCCGTGATTGCACGAATTATCTCAGGAGCCAAGGAAGAACGCGTGGAGATTTCCGAGGTTTTGCGCGGGCCGCGTAGGACGTTTGCCGGCGACAAGAAAAAGTTCACTGCCTACCTGCGTGAGGCCTACAAGGCCACAGTGGTGGGCTGCTACGCGCAGGGTTTCGAGCAATTGCGCATCGCCTCGCAAGAATACATGTACAACCTGAAATCGGCTGAGATTGCGCGCATTTGGAAAGGCGGCTGCATCATTCGCGCCAAGCTGCTTGACCCCATCCGCGCCGCCTTCCAGTCCCAGTCTGAATTGAAAGACCTGATGTTGGCGCCCTATTTCAGCAAATTGCTGAACAAAGCAAGCGGCAGCCTGCGCCGAGTGGTAAGGACGGCATGCGACTTGGGAACACCCGTTCCGGCAATAAGCAACACACTCGCTTATTTCGACGGGTACCGCTCGAAACGCCTGCCGGCCAACCTCCTCCAGGCTCAACGCGACTATTTCGGCGCGCATACCTACCGCCGCATCGACAAGGAAGGAAAGTTCCACACGGAGTGGGACAAGTAAGGGCAGGTTTCAGGTTTCGGGTGCCGGGTGCCGGGTGCCGGGTGTCAGGTTTCAGGAGTCAATCGTTGAAGGCCCGAAGGGCGAGCGACGAGTGGGTGGTGGATCGTCGTCAGCAGCCGATACTGACGTTTGCAACCAGACAACTGATGCTCCCAAAACTAATGATAGATTTCTTTACGATGGCCGATCAGTTGCACTGTGATCAGTCTGTTCTCACGGTCAGGTTCGTAAATCACGCGATAATCGCCCACTCGCAGCTTCGCCAGCCCTGCGAGAGGTCCCACAAGCGTTTCCGGCTTTATTGATTCGAAATTCTCTGCCAACCACCGGAGCCTCTTGAGGATTCGCTGTGCAACAAGCCTATCGAGGCGCCGAAGATCATCCATAGCTTGTGGGAGGAATTCGATCCGGTACATTCACCAGTCCAAACCCAGACGCCGGGCAACCTCGTTGGCAGGGACGGTCCGGCGAGATTCTCGTGGTTGGTTCAAGCTCTTCTCTAATCGCTCCTGGATGTCGACGCGCAGGACCAAGCCTTCGTCAGGATCTCCCAACATTTCACGCAGCTTCTCCTCCACGACTTCTCCAATAAGGGCCCTGAGTTCCTCGATAGAGAGCTCCCTAACCGTAGGCATAGGTATCAACTCCTGACCTATTGTACACCCCTCCGCCCCTACTCGTCTCCTGGCTTTTGCGCTAAGATGATCCCTCATGATGCAGCCCGAGTTGCAACCATGACTCGTCGCAAATCCGCTCACTTTCCGGAGGTTCATCAATGCCTTTGAAACTTCGTTCTGCTGCTGATTGCCAACTGGACGTGCTGACCTTTGGCGAATGCATGATCCGCCTCAGCCCGCCGGGGCACCAGCGCATTGAACTCACTCCCGTTTTCGAGGCTTGGGCGGGCGGTGGAGAGTACAACGTCAGTTACGCCCTGAGCCGTTTAGGATTGCGAACGGCGTGGGTCTCCCGCTTGGTCGATAATCCTCTGGGTTGGTTCATCCGCAACCATGCGCGGACTTCCGGCATGGACCTCGGCCACGTGGTCTGGGTGCCCTATGACGGCGTCGGCAAGGCGGACCGCATCGGGTTGAACTTCACGGAAGTGGGCATTGGGGTTCGGGGCAGTGTGACTATGTACGATCGCGGCCACTCCGCTGCGACGCATATCAAACCCGGCGATGTCGATTGGAAACATATATTCAACGGACGCGGTGTGCGGTGGTTTCACACCGGCGGCATATGCACCGGCCTCAGCGATTCTTCTGCTGCGGTAGTGAAAGAGGCGATGCAGGCCGCTCACCAAGCCGGCACTGTGGTCAGCTACGACTTGAACTTTCGCAGCAAGCTTTGGTCCAGCGAGAAAGCGATTGCCGTCACCAGCGAGTTGGTGCCCTTCATCAACGTCTTGATCGGAAACGAGGAAGACTTCCAAAAGGTGCTGGGCTTCCGGGTAGAAGGCGTGGACGAATCGCTTAAGAAGCTTCCCGTGGAAGGCTATAAAAGCATGGTCTCACGGGTCGTCGAGAAGCATCCGCACATTCAGGCGGTCGGGACCACATTGCGCGAGGTGGTGAGCGGCCTGGTCAACAACTGGTCGGCCATTCTTTACTACGATGGAAGCTTTTATCAGTCCACGCGCTATGAAGGGCTCGAGATCGAGGACCGGGTGGGCGGTGGCGACGGCTTTTGCAGTGGCGTGATTTACGGCTTCCTGGCCGGCATGCCACCGCAGGAAGTTGTCAATCTTGGTGCCGCCCACGGAGCCCTGCTGCAAAGCACGCGCGGCGACACTAGCATGGTGACGTGGGAAGAAGTGGAGCATGTGATGAAAGGTGGCTCGGCAAGGATCAAACGCTAAGTGACTCCCCACACGGGACGCGACGGCTGGTGAAAATGCAGTCGCGGACCACCTTTTACCCTCGGGTCGAATGCCCTTCTCGCCCTGAGTTGCCGCGCAGACTCCAAGGGAGAGGGCTGCTGACTCGACTGTAGAGGGCCGTTTATTCAGTTTGGATACTGCGTCTCGTGCCAGAGGTGAGGGACATGCTCGGCCCAAACGGAGAGGTTAGACCAATTCCCTTCCATCACACTTTGGAGTGCATCACGCGCACGGCGGGCATGCCGTCGAGCTCATCGACGATTTCAATGTCGCGGAAGATATTGGGACTTTCCTGCTTGAGGACGCGGCATACTTCCACGGCCAACCACCGGATTTCAGTGTCGGCGTGCGGGCTGCCACGAAGTTCCAAAAAATGGCGCCAGGCGCGGCTGTTGCCGGTGACGAAGATTTTGGTTTCGCAGGCATTGGGAAGGATGGAACGCGCGGCCTGACGGGCCCACTTGCGACGGTCGCGCGGGGTCAGCGTGGGGTGCTTCTGCTGAACGTATTGGGCGGTAGCGTCCGCCAGCTCGAGGTAAGCCTTACGAATCGTCTCGATGGTTTGCTGCCACGTCCGGCGTAACTCTTCACTTTCCTGGTAAAGAGGAGGAACGACGTAACGGGCGTCCTGCTCGTCCACATACCGTTGCGACAGTTGTGAGTAACCGAAACCTGCCCGATGGCGCACCAACTCGTGGGTCAGCGCGCGGCTGACGCCTGTAATCAGCAGGCACCAGACGGCGTGCTCGAGGACGCTGCCGTGCTTCGAACTGAGAATGTTCTCCACGTATTCCTGGTTGGATTTCCGTCCTTTGCCGAAAGACATATAGCAGGTGCGCCCGGCGATTTCCGTCAGCGCTTCGGCAGCGGCCAGCGCATCAGTGGTGAACGCCAAACCCTCATCTTGGAGAAACCGCTTCAACTCTTCATCCACCACGCTCTGGCGGCCTACCACATAAACTTTCGGTTTGGTGATATAGGGATCGGGCATCGGGTGTCCGGTTTCAGTTTTGGGTCAGCCTGAAATGGGATGATCCCGTAACCAACGCACGACTTCGTCGGCACTCTCGTTGGGCGGAAATACGGGATAGAAGACGTGCTCGATTCGCCCGCCCCGCACAATCAGTGTCAGGCGCTTCAGGAGCCGCATTCCGTCCACCTCGAAGGTCGGCAGGCGCAGCGCCTCGCACAATTTGAATTCAGCGTCGCTCAGGATCTCGAAGGGAAGGTGGAGGCGCGCGGCCATTTCAAGTTGATATTCCGTTGTTTGAGTGCTCAGGCCAAACACCTCGGCCTGGAGCCGCAGTAGCTCCTGATAGTGATCGCGGAAGCCGCACGTCTGTGGAGTGCAGCCGCGCGCGCCAGGGATCATGTCCCATCCTTCGGGAAGCGGCTCTCCCGGCACGCCGGTCCTGGGATAGCAGTAGATCACGGTTCTAGCCGCAGTCAGATTCGACAGGTCGACCATCCGTCCCGCCGTTGAGCGGAGGGAGACTTGGGGCATCGGCATGTGCCGGAGATGGTCCGCCGCCCCGTCATCGACCGGTCGAGGTAGATTCGGGGGCAGAGGAAAGTCTGTCAGTGGCTGCATCCCGTCCTCGCCATCGAAGTGTTCTACGAACTGCCCTGACGCCCTTGGTGTGATTTCAGCGGTCTGACCCGACGCCCCGAGATCGTTTGAGGTAAATCGCCCTGCCTCCTACTTGCTCGGCGCTGGCGCTTTCTCCCCGCTGGCCGCCGCAGGGGCCTTCCTGAAGTCTGCATACTTGCGCTGGAACCGCTCCACGCGGCCCGCGCTGTCCAGTATCTTCTGTTTCCCGGTGAAGAACGGATGGCACTTGGAACAGATTTCAAGGTGCAACACGTCGCTCTTATAGGTCGAGCGCGTTTTGAAAGTGTTTCCGCAGGCGCATACTACGGTCACGGGGTGATAATTGGGGTGAATAGCCTTCTTCATGGAACTCCTTAGGTGCTGACGGATGAAATTTCATTATAGCCGCCGCAGGGGTCAGATTCAATGCTAATTGATGGCGCGTACAGTCCTAAATCTGCGTTGCCAGTTCCCTTTTTTCAAGCCCAGGGTTTAGCTTCGTTGGCCCCCTTCTTGGCTCCGTCTGGCCTTTTCTTCGGTTCCTTCGCACCAAAAACAGCTTCGTTTTGAGTTCCTTTTTGGCTTCGTTTCGCTTACCCTCCCCTTGTTTTCATAGACTTAGTGGCTTCGTTCGCATAAAAACAGTCTTTTTGCGGGGTCCGCTCCTCCCTCACTGCGCGCCGGGTCAGAACCACCATGGCTTCTGCCTGGCAGAAAATCTGTCCCAACTCCGCAAATAGCGGGTGCGCGGCCAGTTCGGGAGTCATGGTCCACCGCGCTGTCCCGGCCACTGAGGCGGGGGGAGCGTCCGTGAGCGTGCACCGCAGATCCTGAAAGAGCCAGGAGCGGCTTCCATCCCGCAAGCGGTTCAGGCGGGACTGCGCCCTGCCTCGCGTGCTGCGCGGGCCGGTGGATTGGCGCGCGGTGCGGCGGTGGGCGGCGAGCCTGGCGGGCGGCAACACATAGGGCTTGCGCAAAGACATAGCTACACCTCAGAAACCACACTAGTAGCGTATACCTATAGCCCAGAATTGTCAAGAACTAAATTGGAGGAGTTTCCTCATTTTTTCGACTGTGCTCTGCCGCCCTTGGCGTTGCGCGCCCCGTCCAGAGCGCCTCACTCCTCTTCGAATGCCCAAAGCTCGCCCCCAGGAAAGCGCGCTTTTATTGAAAACAAAGCTTTTCGGCGAAGCCTCGCTGGCTCAGCGGCGCGCTTGGTCTCTGGCTGAAAGCTGAGAGCTGACCGCTGACAGCTTCATTCGTACCTCAGCGCCACCATCGGGTCGACGCGTGCGGCGCGGCGGGCGGGCACGAGGCAGGCAGCGAGCGCGACAACCGCCATCAGAAACGCCGCCAGAATGTAAGTCGTGAAGTCCGTAGCGCGCACGGCGTAGAGAATACTGGTAGCGTAACGGGAAAGGGCCCAGGCGCCCAACAATCCCGCCGTCACGCCGGCGAAAACCAGAAGCAACACTTCCTTCAGTACCATGCCCAGGACGTTGCGGACTTCGGCGCCGAAGGCCATGCGGATGCCGATCTCCCGCGTGCGCTGGGAGACGGAGTAGGACACAACCCCGTAAATGCCCACTGAGGCGAGCGCCAGCGCCACGGCGGCAAACAGCGCCAGCAGCAGCGCCACGAAGCGCTTTTCGCGCGAGGACTGCGAGACCATTTCCGGCAAGGTCTGAACGCCATACCACGGCAAATCCTTATCCAGCTCGTGCAGGGCGTGGCGGATGGCGGGCACCTGACTTTGCGGGTCGTTGGCAGCACGCACTACGAGAATCAAATCAGAATAGGTCCGTTGTGACTGGGGATAATAAGCTTCGGGAATGGCTGGGCTCTCCAGGCCAAATTCCCGCACATCACCCACCACGCCGATGACGGTGATCCACTTGGCGTCAGGGTCGTTATGCTTGAAACGCCTGCCAACCGCATCCTGATGGGGCCAAAAGCGGCGTGCCATGCTCTCATTGATGACCGCGACGAGCGGCTGCTCGGGCGTATCCGTCTCCGCCGCGTCACGCCCGCTGAGCAGGGGAATACGCATGGTGCGAAAGTAGTTCGGCGTGACGGTGCAAAACTCCACCAGCGGGCTTGACCAGATGTCTTTGGGCGCCGCCTGGCCCTCGATCACCACGGTTCCATTGCTGCCTCCCTCGAGCGGCAGCTCCGAGACAGCCCCGGCGGAGACAACTCCTGGCAAGGCCTGAACGCGTTCGATCAGGTTATGGAAAAAAGCAATCCGCTGGGGGTCTTTCGGGTAGCGTGAATCGGGCAGTGAGATATTCCCCGTCACCAGCTGGCGTGGATCGAAGCCGAGTTGGACGCCCAGCAAGCGTACCAAGCTCCGCGTGCCAAGCCCGGCGCCCACGAGCATGACGAGGGCAATGGCGATCTCTGCGGCGGTGAGCAGGCCGCGCGCCAGCCCGTGCGAACCGACCACCGCGGAACCGCTCTCCCTGAGCATTTCGCTGAAGCCCACGCGAGTGGCATGCAGCGCGGGAAGGAGCCCGGCGAGCGTCCCGGTGACGAAGGCAATGAGGAAAGTGAAGGCAAAGACGCGGGAGTCAAGGTGTACGGAGATCACCTCGGGGATGTAACCGGTGGGCGACGCGCGGAGGAGAAGACGCAGCGCCCCCAGACCCACCGCCAAGCCCGCGATTCCGCCCAGGAGAAACAACACCACGCTCTCAGTGAGTAGTTGACGTACCAGGCGGCCCCCTCCGGCGCCGACAGCAAGGCGAACCGCAATCTCCCGCTGGCGAGCCACCGATTTGGTGAGCAGCAAGTTGGCGACGTTCACACAGGCAATAAGCAAAAGGAATCCCACGGTGGCGAATAGCACCCACAGTATTTCATTGACGTTTCCGGTAAGCTGCTCGTGCAGGCTTTTGAGGCGCGCAATCACGCCGGTGTTGGTCTTCGGATACTGCTGGGCGAGCCGCGAGGAGATCGTCTCCATCTCGGCGGCGGCTTGGCTAAGAGTGACGCCCTTCTTCACCCGCGCCAGCACCCAGAACCAGTGGTTCCCTCGATCGGTTTTCCATTTTGGCGCGTCCATGGTTATGGGGGTCCAGAATTGTGGCGCACGCCCCCATAGGTTGGGGAACCTCAGATCCTTGGGCATGACACCCGCCACATCGTAGGCCTCGCCGTCCAGCGTGATCTTGTTTCCCACGATGTTCTTCTGCCCTCCAAGGGCGCTCTGCCACAGCCCGTAGCTCAAGATGACCACGTGATTGTGGCCGGTGGGACCTTCGTCCGGCGAAAAGCTCCGGCCGAGCAGCGGCTGCATACGGAGGAGCTGAAACGTGTTAGGGGAAACGGACAGGCCACGGAGTTGCAACGGTTCGCCCGCGCCGGTGAGCGTGGCGCCCGCAATGGTAATAGCCGACATGCCTTCGAATGCCTGATTCTGCGCCTGCCAATCGCGAAAGTCCGGGGCGGTGTCGGGAAACAGCCCTTCCGGAGCGCTGGGTTCCGTCACCCAGATCACCGCCAAGCGATCGGAGTCAGTATATGGCAGGGGCTTCAGCAAGACGGCATTCACCACGCTGAAGATGGCCGTGTTTGCCCCGATCCCCAATGCTAAGGTCAATACCGCCACGGCCGTGAAGCCGGGATTCTTGATCAACATCCGCAATCCGTAGCGAATATCTTGCAAAGAGTTTTCGAGCCAATTCCATCCCAACATGTCACGACTCTCCTCTCTGAAGCTGTGAAAAAATCGCTGGCCTGTCATCCTGAGCCCTTCGCTTGTCATCCTGAGCGAAGCGAAGGATCTCCGTAGTTGGTTTTAATCTCAGCGGCTTATGTGCAACTGCTGAGATCCTTCGCTTCGCTCAGGATGACAGATTTCCAGTTTCTTCACACGTTCTCTCAGAAACAGCTATCAGCCGTCAGCTCTCACCTCACACTAATACCGAGCAGTTATTGATTAGACGTGGCCAAAGGGATGTGGATAGCCTCTTAATTCCGAACAAGCTCTCAGTTGTCAGCTCTCAGCTCTCAGCAATCAGCGTTCAGCTTTCTGCCACTAGTGTCGCGTTAATGAATAAGGCGAAAAAGTCAAGGGCCTGTCACCCTGATCCCGCAGTCGCGGGATCAGCATGACAGCTTACGCACGACATGTTTCACCCATTTGCATAACGCGACACTAGTCGGCGGACCGTGCGGTCTTTAGCTGAAAGCTGAGAACTGACCGCTGACAGCTTCATTCATACCTCAGCGCCACCATGGGATCGACCTTGGTGGCCCGCCGTGCTGGAACATAGCTCGCCACGATGGCGACGATCGCGGTGATGGCAGGCGTGCTTAGGAATGCGACCCAATCGTGTGGCCTGACGCCGAATAGGAGATGCGACATGAAGCGGCTGAGGGCAAGCGCGCTCGCAAGCCCAACAACAAGACCACCGGCCGTAAGCTTCAGACCCTCATTGAGCACCATTGTCAGAACGCCGCGCTTCGTTGCTCCGAGGGCCATGCGGATCCCAAACTCGCCTACCCGCGAGGCAACTGAATAGGAAACGACACCGTAAACCCCGATTGTGCCCAATAGCAATGCGAGGATTCCGAAAGATAGGAAAAGCCATGTCGTCGAGCGGGGGCCTGCAATCGAGTTGGAGAGGACCTGGTCCATGGTTTGCACATCGGTCAGAGGGACGCCAGCATCCACGCTCGCCACGGCGGCACGAAGCGCTCCGGCGATCGTGGCTGGGTTGGCTTGGGTTTGGACAACGAGCGTCATGTCGGCTGGGATTCCCGGGCCTATAACCCCCTGCGCGTAAGGAAAGTAAACTGTTCCGGTAACATCCGCAGCCCAAAGCGGCGGATCGGCGAGGCCGGACTCCCGAGCA
>Ga0187770_10001942_pt1 | contig 11318 bp, 12 predicted proteins | sample 0116_SJ02_MP02_2_FD_133154 | JGI IMG/M metagenome (GOLD analysis project Ga0187770, IMG submission 133154) | Tropical peat soil microbial communities from peatlands in Department of Meta, Colombia - 0116_SJ02_MP02_20_MG | ecosystem: Environmental > Terrestrial > Soil > Wetlands > Peat | place...
AGACGAAGTTGGTAACTGTAAGAGTTGACGCTGACGGAACCCGAAAGCTGTATCGTTGCGCTGACACCGGTTCTGAGCCCCACGACAAAGCATTAGAGGAGCAGCGCAAGAAGCTGAGATTCATTAGCTTTGACGAGTCGCGCCATATCTAAGACTGACCAAGCTGTTTCCAATCAGACATTTCCGTCGATTCAGCTTAGCGAACCTGCTAGTTGCCTGCGTAATCATTCCAACGGCGCTGCCTTGGATTACCACGGCTCCGATACCCTCTGAAGATTCACCCATGAGGAGATGGGCTGCGGCGGCGATGTCGTCCGCGACGTTCGTTTGCGTCACTCTTACGGACCTGCCAAAGAGGTCGCGCGCACCGCGGTGGTCTCGCACGGGAACAAATCCCGAAAGACCAATAGCAAGTCCCACAGTTCCCAATCGCAGCGCAGTAACGTGGCTATCGACGATTACGACGCCAATCCTTGCTCGAAACTTTCTTTCAAGACTACGTCGGAGTAGACTCGCGGAGCGATCCGGGTTGATCGGCCAGAGTGTCGCGGTTCCAGGCGGCGAACTTTTCAAGTCGACACCAGCGTTAGGGGTTAGTATTCCGTTCTTCATGGTGAGGAGAAAACCGTTCACGCCACCAAGGATTTCATCTGCTTCCTCCACGATAACTGCAGTTAACCGCTCATCTATCCTCCAGCGGCGCGAAAGACGAGTTGCTCGAGCGCTAATTCGTAGGTCCGCGAGCCTTGCAACGCGGCGTTCACTGATAGATACTATCTTGCTCGCAACCGCTAAGACATCCCCTCGCCGTAGCGTCAGGCTTTGATTCTTCAAGGAGCCATAGACTACTTGGGCGAGTTTGTCGCCTGGCATGACAATTGGGAAATGAACAGGAATTAAGGTAAGGTGGAGTTGCCTAACCAAGTATGGTCAAATGCCGATATTCACGCGGTCAAGTCATGTTTGCGAGCAAGGTTGAGAGCTGGGTTTGTCGCCTTCCGAGTTCTCCTCCACTGCCGTATGCACGTTTCCCGCGCCCTTCGAAACCGCCCGAGGGGGGGTGCAATCTAAAGACTGGATTCAGGCCCTTTTGCCTAAGTTCCCGAAGTGTGATCCGTCCTTCAGTGAGAGCCAAGGCTAGGTCTTGAATTGATTCTTCTCCGAACCTTTTGCGTATCGCTTCATCTGTCATCTCCGTCCCTCCTAAGAGTTCGCCCCGCTCACGCAGTATGGTAGCTATGTCGTTCGTTCCGGCCTCTCCCCATGTTATGTAGTCCTTCAACTTTCTCAGCATTCCGATCGTTGCAGGGGTATTTTCGATCAGTACCGCATTGAATTTTCTCTTCAGTCTCAGTGTTTCCAGCGTACTCTTAAGCGGCCAAGGTGTGCCGAAACCGCCTTTGAGCCTTATTGCGAGAAGGTAGATTTTCTTTTCTGGGGCAGCTTCCTTCTTTGCTGGTGCAGCTGGGGCTTTATGTTTCTTGGCCGTTGCCACGGGTTTCCTGGCAGCTCGTGCCTTCGTAGTGGCCTTCCGGTGTGCCTTTGGTCTCGGTTTTTTCTTAGTACGGGGGGTCAACTTTCTTACGTTCCTGATGTTGCTCTTAACTTCCCTTCGACCTGTTTGAACTGATCGCCTAACTCCTCAGGCTTAAGCTTCTGACGCAGGTAACCTGAAAAAATCCGTTTGTAACGCTCACCGTCTGATGCCACGTTCTTCGCGTAATTCCCAACATGCTCGCCTTCAACGCGTTCCTTCGATGGTAGGGTGGAAGCATCATGTGGCAAGTGCAGTCCACCGTCAATCGCGCCTTTGGCAACTGCGAATATTCGCGAACCTGGATCACGAGCATGCAGCCCAATGTCAAGCACCACATCAGTAACACCGCTGCTTCTAGCCCTTCGAGCTGCGAGTAAGCCAGTCAGATACGCCGCCGGCAGATTTCCGCAAGGAGCCTTCCAGCCGAATTCCTTGAGCTCTGAGGAGTGCGCGCTGGCGAGCACTTGATCGCCAAAAGGTTGGGCTCGAACAATTTGCGCAGCTATATGTTTGTTCGACGGCCGAACCACTAAGCGTACACTGCCCGACCCTACTAGCCTCCTGCGTTTTCTGTAGTTCGTCCTGCCGCTTCGTCGTCGTCGGAACGGAAGGTTGTACTGTGGACCGCTCACCAGTTTGCTCAAGCCTCACAATTCATTAGAATACGTAGGCTAGGAGTCGGCCTCCGACCTTAGCCGTCCTAGCATCGGAATGTGAGACGACTCCACGCGGGGTACTTACGATTAGGACACCGACCTCACGGGACGGCAAGTATCGTTCCTCCCAATTTTCAATCTCGGGAAGTCGCATCGCATAGCGCGGCTTGATAACTCCGCACTTATTGACCCTTCCCAATAGTTGAATTCTGTACTTTCCGGCTCGGCCGTCGTCGATAAATTCGAATTCTCCGATGTAGCCGTTCTTCTGCATCACTCTTAGCACTTGCCCCATCAACTTTGAGGCTGGCCAGACGATGCATTCTCGCTTGTGGCGCCTCTCGTTGTTGTAGATCGTGTTCAATGCGTTTGATAAGGGGTCGGTTAGAGTCAATATTGATTCCTAGCCTGTCTATGTCCTTACCGCTCGTTTGGCGCGTCCGGTTTGTCTAGCCGCAATCATGCCCACTTTTCTTCCGGGTGGAGTGTTACGACCCACGGTTGTAGGTTTGCCCGAGTGCTTGTGTCTGCCTCCCCCGTGGGGGTGTGAAGCGGAGATCATCTTCTGTCCTTTCGTCATATGCCAAACTCTTCCTCGCGCACGCATCAGTTTCCCCACGGTTCCAGCTTTAAGAAACGGTTTCTCAATTCTGCCAGCTCCTGCTACAACGCCCACTATTGCGCGACACTGATCATTCATGTAGAGTGACTTCCCCGAGGGCAGACTCACTTCTGTTCCTTGGGGAGTGTGAGCAACCACCGAACAATAGGTCCCAGAAGACTTGGCGAGTCGCCCGCCGTCGCCAGGGTGAAGCTCTACGCTGGAGATGAGCGTTCCTTCAGGGATTCTTCCTAGGTGGAGTATGTTACCGACATCGGGTGAAGCGTCGAGTCCCAGAATTATGTCTTGGTTAAGGAACAGGCCCTCAGTTGCTGGAAGGCAACAGCTAGTTCCGTCACCGAACTCAATAAGTGCCAATGGGGCACCGCGAGCGGGTTCATGCATAATCGCCTTTACTGTTCCTCTCAGAGAGGGCACAGACGGGTTGACGATCGGGAAGCGAGCCGGTGCGATCCGCCTAAAGGTATGGGCTCTAAAGTTAGAGCCGCCTCTGCCTCGACGCTGAACTCTAATCTGTTTACCCATAGCTCGTCAAATTCCATGAAGTCAATTATGCCTAATTCGCAATCTATCGAACGGCGATTAGATTAACGGAACTTAAACCTTTTTGGTCCGGTGACTCAACACTACGTTCAAGAGACTTTTGTCCTCGACGGTTCAATATCGAAATGGGAACATGCATGATCTTAGGAATTTCAAGTTTGAGGGTGGATCATTTGTCACAGCCCAGAGCTTCAAGTTCAACGTGCCGGGAATTGCATGAACTCTGTGTCGCGGCCTATAATTCTGGACTAGTTGGCTCGGCTCTGGTTTCTCCGGTCACGCACGTCCCAAATACCAGCTCTCCTCATCGCCATGTCAGGAATAAGCGAGAGGGGGCATATATGTGAGAACCCTGGCCCGGAAGCAACCACAGAACGCGCTCACTCTAACAGTCCTCTAGTGGACGCAGTACTTGCGCTACCGCCACACCATGGCTCGTTAGGTACTCTGTCCTTGTCGTGCATGCCGGTGTTGACCTGAAACTCTCGGTCACTTCTAGAAAGCTTGTCTGCTGGCGCTACAGGAAGCGGCGACGCAAGACCTTCCGTTCCGCCTGCATTACGCCTTCAAACAGTCGGTCAGACTCTCTGTGATTGTGCTTGAGCACAGGGCGTGCTTCAGCCGCTCCAATTCTTCGCCCCGCCAAGACGCAAGCAGCGGCTTTGCCGTATGTTCGTAGGAGAGTTGAGCTGGCCTTGAGATTGGTAATGATTCTCTCGTCCTGTCGTGAGCGAATGTGGTTCTTCTTACCGGCGATCTTCTCGATTCTCTCGGGCAATTCGGCGGTGATTCCTAGGCATCCTTTCTTGCATTTTGGACACAGGAAATCGTCGGGCATGTCCTTCACTCTAACTATGCGCACGTAGGCTAGGCACTTCGGACAAGCTAATGTTCTTGATTCGTTGAGTATCCTCGCCCTGGTGGACTCAACGAGGATGCGTTTCATTTTTTCCGGCGGAATCAGGTCGGTTTTGCGACTGATCCGCTCAATGCCTATTCTCGCGATGGGACTGGGTTCCGATGTTTGAGGCGCAACGATCACCTCGAAGGTACTGTCGATCTGCTGGAGGACTCTCATTGTGTTCGGAACGTCCAAATCCTTCTCCAGAGTCTCTTTCAGGGCCTCTTCCATGATGACGGTTCCTTCGAAGCTCTTCATGAGTTGTCGAAGGTTCACGCTCCCGAACTCCACCCACTTTGTTATCGCTCCGAAACGCTTTGCCACATGCACTAAGCGACGCTTGAAAAGCCCCGTTTTCTTCGTTGACTCGATAACCAAGCCTTGAACATCCATATTTCCAAGTTGTCGGAGAACATCTGCCACCTTTGCTGCACTAGCTGTCCCGGACGTTTGCACAAGGATTCGGTAGGGATCCTGCTGCACGCCGATGGTGACACCAATATCCTCCGACAGAATGTGCCCCACCAATCGCGCAAGTGTTCTGTTCACGAGTAGCCCGAAGTGTGCATTGATTATTGTGAAGTCTTCCCAGTCTTCGATGACGATCCGTCGATCTGTGGGGACTTTAATCCCTAAAGATATTTGCTCTAAAGTTTCGTTTAAGGAACGTCGCACTGCTTCGGCTTCGGCTGGATAGTCCTTGCACAGTTCATCTATGAGAGGTTTGTCATCGCCCTTAGCTAGGATAGATTCTTCCGCCCTGCGTCTTATCAACCCTACTTCTTGACCGATCTCGAACGGTACAGGGATTTCCTCCCCGACCCAGCTCGGGATGGAGCCGGTAGGGTCGCGAATTGATTTTACATAAATCTTGTCCCCACGAATACTCGTCATCTTCCACGGGCTTCCTCGCACGATGAATTTCCTACCGGGTTCACCGTATTCTGCGACGAAAGCCTCGTCTAGGACCCCGACCGCCTGGTCATCCGATTCGTCTATGATTAGGTACTGTTTCTCGTCGGGTATCATGGAGAGTTTGCCGAAGTAGTAGGTGTAAAGCGACTTGATTCGTCGGGGTCTAAGCATCACCTTGTCCAAATCAGAATACCACGCAAGGCGTGGAAACCGGGTATGCATATAGTTGATTACTGCGAGCAGCTCCTGTTCCGTGAGATCCCTGTACGGATATGCTTTCGAGACCAACTCCATTATCTCATTCACATACCACCTACCTTTCTGGATCAACAATCCAACTAGCTGATGGGCCAGGACATCTAGCGGTTTTTCGGGAACGGAAACCGGCTCGAGCTCCTCCTCGAGAGCGCGTCGAGCTATGACCATCGCCTCCAGTGTATCGTCTGAATCGAGTGCCACAATTACACCGTCGGCCGTTCGGCCGATTCGATGGCCGCTCCGGCCTACTCTCTGAATTAATCGCGTCACTTGCCTAGGGCTCATGTACTGGATAACGAAATCGACACTACCGACGTCAATGCCTAGCTCAAGGGATGACGTTGCGACGAGACCTCGGAGTTGCCCGCCTTTCAACCCGCGCTCGGCGCTTATTCTAGATGGCTTAGCTAAGGAGCCGTGGTGAATTGAAATTGGGAAGTCTACGTCCCAGACCTTCATCCTGCTGGCAAGTATTTCGGCAATGGCTCGGGTGTTGGTAAAGAGTATGACCGATTTGTGATCTTCAATCATCCGGCGCATTAGCCCCAGTCGCGCCGCGACTTCGGGATGCGTGTAGAGCCTGGCCGCAAGTGCTGAATCTTTACGCGATGGCTTCGGGCAGATTACGTTCAGGTGAATTTCGCGACCTACGGGAACTCGGATGATTGTGGCATCCCGACCATTCCCCACGAGAAAATTGGCAACCTTCTCGGGAGTCCCAATGGTTGCAGAGAGGCCAATCACTTGGATCGAATGTGCGCCGGTCGCCCTCAAACGTTCAATGGCGATTGTTAGTTGGCTCCCTCGCTTATCCTCCGCCAGCTCATGCACTTCATCGACGATGAGGTATCGTAATGCCTGCAGGTGACGTTTCATTACTCTGCCAGTCAATATGGCTTGAAGCGTTTCCGGTGTGATTATCAGCATTTCCGGCGGGTTCTTGGCCTGAAAACTTCGTTCTCTTTCGTCCGTGTCCCCATGGCGCACCGCAATTCGAACGTCGAGTCGCTTACCCCACCATTCAAGACGATCTAGCATGTCGCGATTCAGCGCACGTAACGGTGTTATGTAGAGGATCTTGATTCCCCGATCCTCCCCACGATCAACCACGTACCTACTCAGAACGGGAAGAACTGCGGCCTCCGTCTTGCCGGAAGCCGTTGGAGAAATCAACAGCACGTTTCTACCTGCAAGAATCTCGGGAATAGCCCTTAGTTGCGGGTCTGTTGGAGAAACGAAGCCACGTTCGACGATAGCCTCGCGTATCGGCTTAGCGAGTTCGTCGAATACATTAACCTGTTGCGTTGCCAATGCCCGCAAAACGCCGAGCAGATGCTACGCTGTCGAGTGTAAAAACATCAGGGTGCCCTCAACCTCTATGGCGGGCGGACTCCACTCCATTCTTTAGAGCGGACATCGTCTTACATGGTACTCACGGTCGCGACAACCCGGATGGGATTTAGGTGATCTAAAGCTCCGCAATACCTGTCAATTAACAGGAACTGCGTAACAATGTCAAGCACCTCAATTCCGCACCTGATGACTGGGTAGCCGTCATGCCCGCCAGGACAAACCGAACCGTGAGCCTCTCCTGCCATGCAGATCGCTCATGTGGAAAAAGTTCGGGAGAATCAACGCTAAGACCGGTCTGCACCAGGAAAGCGTTTCCCTGATAACTGTCTTTGGTTCGTGGAAAGTTTAAGGGCAAACTGTCCGTATCGATGAGCGAAATGCAGCGACGTGAGAGTAATGACTATTCGGCAACCGATTGTCGTAGTGCTCGGTCATGTGGATCATGGCAAGACCACGTTATTGGATAAGCTCCGCGGAACGACGGTTGCGAAACATGAACCCGGCCAGATCACTCAGTGGATTGGTGCTAGCCTCCTACCTAGTAAGACAATTGAACAGATCTGCGGGGACCTCCTTCAGCAGTTCCATTTTGAGCTAAAGGTGCCCGGCATCCTATTCATCGATACGCCTGGTCATGAGACTTTCTCAAACTTGAGGAGGAGAGGAGGGTCAGCAGCAGACATAGCGATTCTCGTGGTGGACGTGACTAAAGGGGTTGAACCTCAGACCGTCGAGTCGATAAACATACTCAAAAGCCGAAAGACGCCGTTTATCATTGCTGCAAACAAAATCGACGCTATTCCAGGGTGGCGATCAAAACCCGACATGTCATTCTTACTTTCACTCAAGGACCAGTATCCGGAAGTGCAAACTGAACTAGATAATCGAGTCTATACGATCCTCGGAACACTCTCAAGGCTTGGTTTTCGTGCGGAAAGATTCGATCGGATATCTGACTTCAGGCAGAACGTCGCAATTGTCCCGGTCAGCGCAAAGACGGGTGAAGGAATTCCTGACCTGCTTGCAATACTTACCGGGCTAACTCAGGCGTTCCTTACGGACGAGCTTCAGGTTACTTCCGGCCCTGCGCGAGGGACAGTGCTTGAAGTAAAAGACGAACCGGGCCTCGGAACGACAGCCAACGCCATCATCTATGATGGATCATTGAAAGTTGACGACACGATAGTCTTGGGAGGGCGTGACCACCCCATTGTTACAAAAGTTCGCGCAATCCTTCTCCCTAAACCTTTGGACGAGATTAGAGATCCAAGAGATCGGTTCACAAGCGTACGGAGGGTTACAGCAGCTTCAGGGGTGAAGATCGCAGCCCCTTTACTAGAGACCGCCCTCGCAGGTTCTACGATCTACGCCGTGCCGAAGGGAAAGAACACAAAGGAATACGTTCGCATTATCGAGGAGGAGGTAGAAAAACTTCGGATCAAGACAGAACGATCCGGGATTGTTCTAAAGACCGACACGCTTGGGTCATTAGAGGCCGTTACGGACGAGCTCTCACGGCATGATATACCGATTCACTTGGCCGACATAGGCGACGTTTCTAAGCGTGATGTTGTAGAGGCGGAGACCGCCAGTGGTGACGACCGTCTACTTGCTGTAATTCTGGCCTTTAACGTGAAGGTACTTCCCGATGCGGAAGAAGAGGCAAAAACCGCCGGCATACCACTGTTTCAATCCGACATCATCTACCACTTAATGGAGAATTACTTAAGGTGGAACGAGGAGCAAAGAAGCGCTGGTGTGAAAGCCGAACTGGACGCATTGGTGAGGCCTTGCAAGGCCAGAGTTCTACCCGGCTTTATCTTTAGAAGAAGTAAGCCGGCAATCGTCGGCTTAGAGATAATCTCGGGCCGTTTACGGCCTAAGTACCCGATGATTGCCGCTTCGGGAAAGAAACTAGGCCAGGTTGAAAAGCTTCAGGATCAAGGGAAGGACATATCCGAAGCGGGAGTCGGAGTGCAGGTCGCGGTTTCGATTGAGGATGGAGTCGTGGGGCGGAACATTCTCGAAGGAGAAATAGTCTACGCGGACATACCCGAAAGAAACCTGAGGACATTGATGACGAAGTACCCGTCGGAACTCTCCGAGAGCGACCACGAAACCGTCAAGGAGTTAATTCAGCTTAAACGACGAGAGAACCCAATCTGGGGCTTCTGAGCTACTTGAGCAGGAATTCACGTTCGGTGGGTTTCGAGTAACTTATTATCTCGCTAGGCGAGAAGAAAATGGACAGCTCTCGTTTGGCGTTGTCGACGGAATCCGCACCGTGTATAGCGTTCGCTGTGACCTGTAGAGCAAAATCTCCTCTGACAGTACCGGGCGCTGCATTGAGAGGATTGGTTGCTCCGACCAAGTTTCTAACGACGTTCACAGCATTCGGCCCTTCCCATATCATCAGGAACACGGGTCCGGAGGTCACGTGTTGCACTAGCTCACTGAAGAACGGTTTGTCCCTATGTATTCCATACAGAGTTTCTGCTTGGCTCTGAGACATCTGAATCAACTTGGCCGCGACCAGAAGGAGGCCTTTCTTCTCGAAGCGAGACACTATATCACCGATGAGCCCTCTCATGACGCTCTCGGGTTTGAGGAAAGAGAAGGTTCGTTCGACTTGCAAAGCGGACGGCCTACTTGCCCCTTTCTTTCTTGCCGTAATAGACAGTCCACTTAAGCTTCCTTGGATCTCTCTTGTAGACCATCATGCTCTTTCTGCATTTTGTTGAGCAGAAAGATAGAATCGACCCGTCATTCTGAATGAACATTATGCCCGTTGCCTGCGGGAAATCTTTTCCGCAGAAGGAGCACGTGTAAGTTCTGGGCAATTCTCAGACGCTACTCCCTACCTGATCTTCTTAGCTTCTCTCTCAGTCTCTCTAAGCATCAAAATGTCGCCTGGTCTTATCGGACCCTTGATGTTTCTTGTGATCACTCGGCCCTTGTCTCTACCCTCTAGGATCCTAACCCTAACCTGAATGACTTCGCCCGTCACACCCGTTCTGCCAATAATTTGGGTGACTTCGGCGGGCGTAATTGCTTCTTCTGATCGCTCTCTCGCAGTGCTCATGACTAAGCTTTAGCCCCGCTTCTCTTGAGCTGGTCTATTGCGTCTGCAACTTCCTTAAGCGTCTTTGAGCCTTCGCCGCCTTCAAGCACGCTTACGGCGGCGCATCCAACGTCAATCCCCGCCGCCCTACCCAAGTCAAGCTTGCTCGGGACGAAGAGGTATGGGATCTTTCGCTCCTCACATAGAATTGGGAGGTGCGCAACGACTTGAGGTGGATCAACATCTTCCGCAATGAGGACCAGTTTTGCCACCGCCCTTTCCACGGCCTTGGTACTCTCATTTGTTCCCTTTCGGATTTTCCCGGAGTCTTTCGCAATCTGCACTACTTGAAGTGCCTTGTCCGACAGCTCCTTAGGAACTTCGAACTTAACGTAGAATGATTTTGGCATTCGCTTCACCGCACATTTGCCAATTTATGTGCGCTAGTCATGCGTGCCTTTTATGAACATTTCTGCCCTACGATCTTTACGTGGAGCTCAGTCAATCGGCTAGCGCGATTGAAGCCACGCGAAAAATTCGGGCTTGCGTTTTTCAAGTTCGTGAAACTTGAATAGGGAGCCAAGCGTTCATTCCTCAACTAACCGTGCTCGCGAGACGGGCTTGGATTGCTGATGATCTCCGCGAATGATGTTCTGCAAGCCATCAGCGAAATCCACCAGTACTCGATGCTCCTCATAGAGCTGAAAAATTCGACCACCGTCGTGGTTAGGCATTCCGTCAATGGAACGATGAGCTATTTCAAAGTAGAAGGCGGCCTCAAACCCAATGAACGCCATGCCCTGGCAAGAGAGATGCCGAAGAACAACCGATCAGAAAATCTCAAACATTTAACGATCGAGCAACTGATCACCGAAGTAGATGGTCAGATCGCGAACCACATCTGGCTTGAGGCAGTTGGCAGAGACAGAAGAGAACACGGCTTTCTGAGTATTGCTGAACTGAAAGCGTTCCTCCGGACCAACCCGCAACGTTAGCGTGCATTATAGCGGCCGAATATTGGCGTGCGAGATAGAATTTGGGGAATGCAACGTTAATAAAAGGCCCTCCGAGCCTAGTAGCAAATCACAGTTTGAAGCAGGAACCTCTCATTGGCAAAGTTCAAGCTAATTGTATCAGACCCTTCGACGGGAAAGTCTAGCGCCAGCGAAATCGAAGGCGCAAGAGCCCAAGCATTGATAGGCCGCGCACTGGGAGAAACTATAGATGGATCCCCACTGGGCATTGCACAGTCTGCGCTTCGAATTACCGGCGGATGCGACAAGAATGGCATCCCAATGCGTGCTGACGTGCACGGCGGCGTCAAGAAATACATAGTCCTCTCCTCTGGCTCGGGATTCAAGCCCACTCGACATGGAGAGAGAAGAAGAAAACTGGTCCGCGGAAGAACAATAACCGATGAAACATACCAGATAAATTTCACACTTACGAAAACGGCGCCCCCTCTCAAGAAA
>Ga0187770_10001943_pt1 | contig 11317 bp, 9 predicted proteins | sample 0116_SJ02_MP02_2_FD_133154 | JGI IMG/M metagenome (GOLD analysis project Ga0187770, IMG submission 133154) | Tropical peat soil microbial communities from peatlands in Department of Meta, Colombia - 0116_SJ02_MP02_20_MG | ecosystem: Environmental > Terrestrial > Soil > Wetlands > Peat | place...
ATGGCCGTGCAGCAGATGGCCATGAGCAGGATCGGGTGCCTCGGGTAGCGGCGCCAGAGCACCACGCCGGCCGTGACGCACGTGACCATCATCAGGATGGTCCCCACCTGCTCGAGCCCGAGCCAGTGCGTCCAGCCGAACAGCGGCGTCACCGGCCGCGGCGCGCCCTGCACGGCGGCGTTCCTGATCCGGGCCACCACCGCTCCGTGCCGGGCGTTGTGGGCGATGTAGATCAAGGCCAGGATCACGCCCGACACGACGAGCCCGATGGCGAGAGCCTGGCGTTCACCCTTGGTCAGCCTCGGCGGCCTCGCCGGCGTGGTCGGCTTCGAGACCCCTTGTCCCTCGACGACACCGGGCGTGCCGGGACGGAGCCGGGTGGCCATCGCTCAGACCTCCCCGAACCGGCCCACCAGGTGCGACCTGCCGAACTCGGGGTCGAGCCGGCGGGCCACCAGATATCCCGCACCCATCCAGCCGCGCCGGGTCCACTTGCCGAACGACAGCCGGGTCCCCGGTGCGCCGGAGGCGGCAGGGACCATCTTCACCCGCTCGAGCGCCTCCTTGACGCCCCGCGGCGTCAGGGGATGGGCGTCGGCGAAGGCGTGGAGGAGGACCGTGGCCAGGTCGCGGTTGACGACCGGCACGCAGTACTCGGGGCGCCGTCCGTAGGCGGTCTGGTACTCGTCGAGGAAGGCCTGGCCCACGGGATTGGACTCGTCGTACTGGTCGAGTCCCGTCCAGCCGTAGATGGCGTCCCACATGATCTGGTGGATCCAGGCGTTCTGGAACGCGGTGCCGAGGTACCGGGGCGGGTCCCAGCCGAGGGCCTTCAGGGCCGGGTTCAGGTGGACGATCCCGAACCCGAACCCGCAGTGCACCAGCGCCGCCGGCTTGGCCTCGTAGATCTTGCGCAGGGGCTCGCTGATGTCCTGCGCGGTCTGGGGGATCCACTCCTCCGCCGCGATCCGGATGCCGCGGGCGGCACAGGCCCGGCGGAAGTTCCGGATGTAGGTCTCCCCCACCAGCGACTGCTCGGCCAGGACGCCCACGTCGCCGTGCCCCGCCTTGGCCAGCAGGTCGGCCCAGAAGATGGGCTCGTCGGTCATGGACCCCATCGACAACGAGAAGGTCCATTCGCCCAGCCAGTCGTCGGTACCCGTGACGCTGATCGCCGGCACGTGGAAGCGCTCCTCGATCGCCTCGCGCGTCGGGACGCAATTGTCGGTGATGGCCGGGCCGAAGACGGCCAGGCATCCCTCGTCGACGAGTTCGCCGTAGGCGTCGACGACCGCCTTGATCGTCCCCTTGGGCAGGCCCTCGACCTCGCGGAAGACGACCTCCACCGGCCGGTCGAGCACGCCCTGCTCCAGCGCCTGCGCGAAGACCAGCTCGAACGGACGCGTCAGGTCCAGGCGCGCCTCCTCCGGGTAGCCCTCGGGGAGCTTGAAGTCGAAGAGGTAGCCCAGCTTGATGGGCTCGGCGGTGCTCTCGTACGCCACTCGCTCCCCCTCCGCCGCCGCGGCGGGCGTCGGGGCGCCGCCGTGACCTGATATTTGTTCCGCGCCGACCATACGGGACACCCCCTGGACGGTCAATCCTGCGGCGACGTTCTCTCCTCGTCCGCCAGGTACGCGTCGATCATCTCGAACAGGCCGGCGGTGATGAGTGGGTCGTCGGTGAGAGGCCCGGCCACGGCGGCGCGGGCCGCGTCCTGGATGGGCAGCCCCTCGGTGACGAGCCGGCCGGCCGCCACGAGCACACGCGTCGAGGCCACCTCGCGCAGCCCCGCCGTCTCGAGTTGGCGGATCGCCTGCCCCAGCCGAACGAGCTGGGCGGCGGTGCCCTCCTCGACCCCCGCCTCGTGGGCCACCACCTTCTCCTCGACGTCCGCCGGCGGGAAGTCGAGTTCGATCGCCACCATCCGCTGGCGGGTCGAGTCCTTCAGGTCCTTCAGCACGCTCTGGTAGCCCGGGTTGTACGAGACCACCAGGCCGAAGCCGGGCGCCGCCTCGAGTGTGACGCCCAGCCGGTCGATCGGCATCTGGCGGCGGTGGTCGGCCAGCGGGTGCAGCACGACGGTGGTGTCCTGGCGCGCCTCGACGATCTCGTCGAGGTAGCAGATCGCCCCCTCGCGCACCGCCCTCGTGAGCGGCCCGTCGACCCAGGTCGTCTCGCCGCCGTGCAGGAGGTAGCGACCCACCAGGTCGGCGGTGGTCAGGTCGTCGTGGCAGGCGACCGTCACGAGCGGACGGTCCAGGTCGTAGGCCATGGCCTGGACGAAGCGCGTCTTGCCGCACCCGGTCGGGCCCTTGAGCAGGATCGACAGCCCCTGGCGGTAGGCCGCCTTGAACACCGCCTCCTCGTTGGCGACCGGCACGTAGTACGGCCGCGTCCGATGCGTCACGCCGTCCTCCCCTCGACGACCAGTCGCTCCGTGGTGCGCGCCTTGCGCTGCCATGCCCTGCGGCGAAGCTCGGCCGACCGTAGCGCCGAGCGGAACAGCGGGCCCACGACGCACGACAGGAGCTCGCCCTGCGGGATCGACGCGTGGGCGGCGGTGCCGAACACACGTCGCAGCGCCTCGGCATCCGCCCCTGCCCCGATGCTCAGGCACAGGCAGCCGATCCCGCGGCGCCGGGCTTCGGCCAGCGCCCGGCGGGCATCCGCCTCGCCGTAGGAGCTCTCGTAGCCGTGGTCGTAGGCCAACCCGTCCGACAGCACCACGAGCAGCCGTCGGGCCGTGCCGCCGTCGCGCTCGAGCACGGCGGTGCCGTGGCGAATGGCCGCGCCGAGGCGCGTGTAGGCCCCCGGCACGAGACCGCCGAGGTGTTGCAGGACGAGCGCGTCCATGGCGTCGCCGAACCGCTTGACCGGGACGACGTGCACCGCCGAGCGCCCCTGCGAGCGGAACCCGTACAGCGCCACGCGGTCCCCCAGCTCGGCCAACGTCACGCCGAGGGCGGCCGCGGCCGAGCGTTGGTGCTCGTGGACCGGCGCCCCGGTGGCGCTCGGCAGGCCGGACGACCCCGACACGTCCAGCAGGACCAGGACGGAGAGGTCGCGCCGGTGCCGGACGCTGTCGATGTAGACGGCCTCGTCGGGCATCGACCCGGCCAGGACCGCGACCCGCGCCTCCACCGCCGCGTCGACGTCGATGTCGTCGCCTTGCAGCTGCCGACGCCGGCGCTCGAGCTCGGTGCCCAGCCGGGCCAGCGCCCGCCGCAGGCCGTGGGTGTCGGGCACGGCCAGTGGCGACCGCTCCGCCGGCGCCGGCTGGAGCTCGGTCACGGTGCACCAATCCTGCCGGTAGTGCCGCCGGATCCCGTCCCATTCCGGGTAGGTGCACGCGAGCGGCGTGAACGGGGCCGTGGCCGTGTGCTCGGGGACGGCGGCCACGGCCGACGACACGGTCGGGCTCCGGGGGACGCCCGCCGCCCGCCGCGACCACCGCGTCGGCGCGTCGGCCCCGGGTGGGCCCTGGGCGGACGAGCGGCCCTCACCGAACATCTTCTTGAGGAGCCGGCCGAGTCCACCGCCTCCGCCGACGGGGCTCGAGAACAGGTCCACGGCCGGTGCGTCATCCTCTTCTTCGTCGTCGAGCTCCCGGAGCCCGGGGTCACGGGCTCGGCGGGGCACGTGCTGCGATGCACCCCCGTCCGCCGGCCGCAGGGCGACGACCGCTCGCGGATGGATGGCCCCGAACACCTCGGGCGCCTCGGGGATCTCGGCGCCGCCCATGGCCAACGCCAGCGAGTGGGCCGGCGACGCGCTGCGCCCGGCGACGCCGTCGTCGACGAGCGACGAGACCGACCAGGGCAGCAGGTGCCGCCGTTCTGCGAGCGCGCGATGACCCTCGACCGACAGGTAGCGGCGGGCCGACGACGGCCGCCGGAGCATCGGCTGCAGGACCTCGGGGTCGAGGCTGCCCGCCCCGAGCAGCGCGGCCTGCACGGACAGCATGCGGACCTGGTCGCCGGTCGCCCCGGTGACGTCGACGAAGATCGTGGCTCCGTCCGTCCAACTCGGGACGCCGCCCTCGGCCGCCGCGACCTCGACGGGCCGGCCGGCGATGGCCGACGCCAGCAACCGCAGCCGCGCCGGGCTGTCCGCGGACCTGACCATCGTTCCGAGCGTATTGACCGGCTTCGGAAGGGGTCAATCGCGATCCCGCCGTCCCGAACGCTCGGATAGGGTGCCGAACGATCTCCGGTTCCCTCAACGAGGAGGCACGGATCCCGATGATCGACTTCGACGGGCAGGCCGTGATCGTCACCGGTGCCGGCCGCGGCCTCGGCCGGTTGTACGCGATGGAGCTGGCCCGACGTGGTGCAAGCGTCCTGGTGAACGACCTCGGCGGCTCGGTCGACGGGGACGGCGCCGATCCTTCCGTGGCCGATCGGGTCGTCGGAGAGATCCGCCGCGCGGGCGGCACGGCGCTGGCGTCCCACGACTCGGTGGAGACACCCGAAGGGGGCGAAGCGATCGTTCGCGCCGCACGAGAGGGTTTCGGCCGCCTCGACGCCGTCGTGTCGAACGCCGGAATCTTCCACACCAGCCCCTTCGAAGAGCTGCAGGCGGCCCAATGGCGGCGCATGCTGCGCGTGCACCTCGACGGCGCCTTCCATCTCAGCCAGCCGGCGTTCAAGGTGATGAGAGCGCAGGGTTACGGCCGGTTCGTCTTCGTCGCTTCCTCTGCCGGGCTCTTCGGGCAACCCAACAGCGCCCACTACGCGGCGGCCAAGGCCGGGGTCATGGGGCTCGCCAACGTGATCGCCATCGAGGGCGAGCCGCACGGGATCGTGGCGAACACGGTCCTGCCCTTCGGTTACTCCCGGATGGTGACCTCGACGCTCGGCGAGGAGGAGGCCGAGGCGCTCCGGGAGGCCTCCGGGTTCATGCGGGCGATCGAACCGGGCCTGGTGGTCCCCCTCGTCGTGTTCCTCGCCAGCCGGGCATGCCCGTTCACCCATCACAACTACTCCGCCTGTGCCGGCCGGTTCGCCCGGGTCTTCGTCGGGCTCGGCCGAGGTTGGGTCGCGGAGAGCGGAAGCGAACCCGGCGCGGACGACATCGAGGCGCACCTGCCCGAGGTGTCGGCCACCGAGCCCTTCGTCGTCCCGTCGTCGATCTTCGACGAGGTGGCCGAGATCTGCGCGCGCCTGGGGATCACCGCCTGACCCGGCGGCCAACCGCCTACCGCCTACCGCCTGGCCGCGCCGCGAAGCACCGTGTCACGCTGGTGCTCGAGCGCGGCGCGCATGCCGGCGGCCTGGATGATGTTCTCGGGCACCCAGGTCAGCTCGACGACGCAGCGGGCGACGAGCTCGGCCGAGTCGTCGTCGAAGCGCAGCTCCCCCGACTGCTCGCCCTCGCGCAGGACGGCCTTCAGACGCCGCATGAGCGCCGAGAACGACCACCCCAGGTCGATGGTGTCCGGCGGGGACTGGCGCAGCCAGGCCAGCTGGATCTTGAACTCGTCGTTGAACCGGTCCATCACGTTGATGTGGAGCCAAGCCACTGCGTCGAGCTTCTCGACGGTGGTGGAGCCCGAGGCGAACGCCGCGTCCCATCCGGCCACCGACTTCTCGAAGAACGAGCGCATGATCGAGGTCAACAGCTCTTCCTTCGACCCGATCACCCGATAGACGCTGCCGGTGCTCATGCCGGCGGCCGAGGCGATGTCCCTGATGGTCGTCACCTCGTACCCACGGCGGCCGAACTGGGCTCGGGCCACGGATCGCACGTAGGCGGCCCGGTCGTCGGCGGCCCGGCCGTCGGCGCGCCAGCGCTCGATGACGTCCTCGACCGCGGCCAGCGCCGGCGAGCGGTCCAGTACGGCGTCCCTCGGCGCGGCGACGGCGACACCGTGCAGCAGGGTCCGGCACAGCGTGGCGGCCACCCGGTCGACCGACGCGTACCGGTGGAAGAAGCCGAGGCCCACGTGGAGCATCGTCTGGCACGTCCGATCCGCCAACAGGCCCAGGTCGACACCGGGCCGGACCACGCCGTTCGAGCGACCGCGCTCGAGGGCCTCGAGCATCGCCTCCTCGATCCCCCGAGGAGCCCGGCTGGCCAGCTTGACCAGCTCCGGCCCGGCCCCTGCGGGAGGCTCGTTGAAGCTGAAGTGGACGGCGACGCTGTGGCGGAGGGCACACTGGGCGATGGCCGTACCGAGCGCCACGACCCGTTCGGTCACGTCGCGCTCGTCGGCGTCCTTCGACGCTGCGAGCCCCTGATCGGCGATGCGGTCGAGCTCGGCGTGGTAGCGCTGGACGAGCTCGACGACGATCGCTTCTTTCGAGTCGAAGTGGTGGTACAGGCTTCCGGGCTTGATCCCGCAGGCGTCGGCGATCTCCTGCAGCGACGTCCGCAGGCCGCGGGAGGCGAACATCTTGGACGCGGTCTCCAGGATCTCGTCGCGCCTGGCCGGGGATGACACCATGGGTCGCGCTCAGCCGTGGGCCAGCGCCGCCATCTTGGCGACCAGGTCGCCGAGGACCTTGTCCTGGGCGGCCAGGTGCGCCTGGATCTGCACCGCCTCGTGGAGCACGGCCTCGGCGTCCTTGTAGGTCTGCTCGGAGCGCTTGTCGGCCGCCTGTGCCTGGATGTTCTGCCCGACGATGATGATCGGCAGCAGGACCAGCTGCAGGAAATTGGAGCTGATCCACGCCACGATGATCACCAGGCTGTGACTGGTGATCGCCTGCGGCAGCGACAGCAAGGCGATGGCGGCGAAGACATAGGCGCACCACATCGTGCCCACGATCACCGTGATGAACAGGCCGAACCGCGCGTTGATCCGGACGGCCGGGTTCGGGTGGTGGATCCGGCGCTGGTCCCGCACCTTGACAGGGCCCGGGAGCGTGCCCGTCTCGTGGGCCCTGGTGCGCTCGTGCGGGAGGTACTGGAACGTCGCGCTGGTATCGGTCATGGGACCCCTCGCCTTCGACGCGCGGCCCGCACTGAGCCGCGGCTCCCGATAGTTGAGCAGGTCGTGCCCCGGTCGGCGTGCCTCGGGTCGCCCTAGTCCTTCCTGCCCAGCAGCGGATGGGCCGGCATGCCGACGGGCTGCAGGTGCTGACCCAGGACCTCGTGGAAGTGCTCGGCCACGCCGGCCGGCGTCCAGCCCCCGTCGCGCCACATGCCCGCCACCTGCCGCGGGGTCTGGAAGATGGTGTACGCGTAACCGGTGCGCCCGAGCACCTGGCCGTTCACGTACGACGCCTGTTCCGAGGCCAGGAACGCCACCAGGGGGGCGTTGAGCGCGGGGTCCTGGTCCGGCGGCGCCTCCTCCCCGCCGAAGAGGTTCTCGGTCATGCGGGTCAGCCCGGCCGGGGCGACGGCGTTGACGGTGATCCCGTAGCGGCCGAGCTCCAGGGCCCAGACGAAGGTCATCCCCATGATGGCGGCCTTGGCCGCGCCGTAGTTGGTCTGGCCGAAGTTCCCTCGCAGCCCCGCCGACGACGTGATGTTGACGATCCGTCCGTAGCCGGCCTCCTTCATGTGGACCGCGGCGTGGCGGGTGCAGTTGAACGTCCCCTTCTGGTGGACGGCGACCACCGCGTCGTAGTCGGACTCGTCCATCTTGAGCAGCGTGCGGTCCCGTACGATGCCGGCGTTGTTCACCAGGATGTCGATCGACCCGAACTCGCCGACGGCCTGGGCCACGATCCGCCCGGCCGCCTCGAAGTCGCTGACCGACTCGTAGCTGGGGGCCGCCTCGCCGCCGGCCTCGGCGATGGCCTTGCACGTGTCCGCCGCCGGGTCCTCGGCCCGCCCGGCGCCGTCGAGCGAGGTCCCGATGTCGTTCACCACCACGCGTGCGCCCTCGCTCGCCAGGCACAGGGCGATCTCCCGCCCGATGCCGCGCCCCGCGCCCGTCACCACCGCCGTCCTGCCGTCGAGGAGTCCCATGGCGCCTACTCTGCCACTGCGCCCGAGGCCAGCACCTCCTCCATGGCCCCCTCGGCCTGCGCGCCGGGCCCCGACCAGGCCACCGTCCCCTTGGCCAGCACCACCGCGTGGTCGGCGATGGCCAGGGCCCGGTCGATCTGCTGCTCGACCACCAGCAGCGCGCACCCCTGGTCGCGGATGGCGTTGAGGCCCCGGTAGACGGCGTCGATCACCACTGGGGCGAGGCCGAGGCTCAACTCGTCGGCCACGAGCAGCCGGGGCGGGACCGCCAGGGCCTTGGCCAGCGACAGCATCCGCTGCTGGCCCCCCGACAACGTCCCGGCCTGCTGGCGGCGGCGCTCGCCGAGCACGGGGAAGGCCTCGTAGGCGCGCTCGATCGCCCCCCGCACCTCGCGCTTGGGCAGCTTCTTGCCGAACGACAGGACCAGGTTCTCCTCCACCGACAAGGTGGAGAAGATGCCGCGCCCCTCGGTCACCTGGGCCACGCCGATCCGGGCGATGCGGTGCGCCGGCAGGTTGGTGACGTCGCGGCCGTCCACCGACACGGTGCCGTCGGTCACCGGCACGAGGCCGCTCACCACGCGGGCGACCGTCGACTTGCCCGCCCCGTTCGAGCCGAGCAGCGCCACGATCCCGCTGGCCGGTACCGACAGCGACACGCCGAAGAGGGCCCGGTAGGTCCCGTACGAGGCGAAGACGCCGTCGAGCTCGAGCACGGGCCCGCCGGACGGCGCGCTCACGCCGCGCCCCCAAGGTAGGCCCGGCGCACCTCGGGGTCGGCCATCACCGCGTCGAGCGTGCCGGCGGCGATCTGCTCGCCGAAGTCGAGCACCACGACCCGGTCCACGGCCCGGGCGACCATGGGGAGGTCGTGCTCGACGAGCAGGACGGCGGTGTCGCGCTCCCGCCCGACGTAGCGGAGGACGTCGGCCAGGTGCGCCGTCTCGGTGCGGTCCAGACCCGAGCTCGGCTCGTCCGCGAGCAGCAGCCGCGGCTCGCCGGCGAGGGCCCGCGCCAGCTCCACCAGCCGGCAATGGCCGAGGCTCAAGGCGGCCACCGGCACCTCGGCCAGCTCGCGCAGGCCCACCAGCTCCAGCACGGCCTCCACCTCGTTCAGCTCCTCGCGCCGGGGGCCGCCCTTGTTGAGCAGGTCCTTCCACATCCGGCCGTCCCCCCGCCGGGCGCGCTCGGCCACCAGCAGGTGCTCGAGGACGCTGAGCTCGGGGAAGACCTCGACGCGCTGGAAGGTCCGCCTGATGCCCAGGCGTGCTCGCCGATACGGGGGCAGGTGGTCCAGGGCCCGGCCGTCGAAGAGCACGGACCCGCCGTCGGGCCGAATGGTGCCGCAGACGCAGTTGAACAGCGTCGTCTTCCCCGCGCCGTTGGGTCCGACCAGGCCCACGGCTTCGCCCTCGCCGACCGTCAGCGAGACCTCCTTCAGGGCCTGGAGGCCACCGAAGCGCTTGGAGACCCCCCGCACCTCGAGGAGCTGGTCAGGCGCCGGCATCGGTCACCGCCACGGATTGCGCCGGGCCGGGCTCGGTCGCGGCCGGCCCGGCGCGCCGCGCGTCCCACGCGTTCCACACCCGTTCGACGCGCGCCAGCCAGCGCCGCTTCTGGTACTCGACGATCCCCTCGGGATGCGAGGCGTAGGTGGTGGCGCCCAGGGCGAAGAGGACGAACTCGATCCCCTGGACGCGCTGGGGGAAGTACGACAGCAGCTGCTGCAGGATGACGAATCCCATCCCCGCCTGCACCGCCCCCTCCACGGTGGTGACGCCCGTCGTGACCACCACGACGACGAACGCGAGCGAGTAGACGTAGTTGAAGTCGCTGGGGCCCACAGTCTGGGGCAGCGAGCCGTAGAGCACGCCGCCGACCCCCGCCAGCCCGGCCGACAGGGCGAAGACCCGGATCTTCGACGCCGCCGGCGAGATCCCCATCGACTCCGCCGCGATCTCGCTGCCGCGCATCGCCGCCAGGTAGCGGCCCACCGTCCCCTTGCGCACCAGCCTGACGATGACGATGGCCGCCAGCAGGACCACGAAGATCAGCACCAGCATCGAGCGGTCGTCGGTGAAGTCGATGGGCCCGAGCTTCGGTCGGGGGATGCTGACGCCCTGGGCCACCCCGCCGGCCCAGGAGTACTGGAAGGCGACGTTGTCGGCCAGCAGGGCGAAGGCCAGGGTGACGATCGTCACCGCCAGGCCGGCGAGCCTGAGCGTGGGGACGGCCACCACCACGCCGACCGCGGCGGCGAGGACGCCCCCCACCACCATCCCCTCCAGGACGGGGAATCCGAAGTGGGAGGCGAGCTGCCCCGCACAGAAGGCGCCCACGCCGGCGAAGGTCATCTGGCACAGCGACAGCTGGCCGGCCATGCCGGTGAGCAAGGTGACCGACAGGAAGGCGATGGACAGCGCCAGTCCGGTGGCGAAGGTGTACACCCAGGGCAGCGGCACCCACGTCACCGACGACACGAGCCATGCGGCCACGAAGACGGGGAACCCGACGCGCATGACCCGGTCCAGGCGCGGGCCGCGGGCCTGCGTGGTCGGTGGGGGCAGGGGCGGGTCGACCCCGGCCAGCGGGTCCGAGCTCGCCTCGAGCTTGCGCATCCCCGGGTGCACGAGCAGCAGGATCACGAGCACGACGAAGGGGAACGCGGGGCGGATGCCGTTGGTGAGCGTGCTCCCCGGAGGCAGGTAGCCGGTGAGCACGCTGGAGCCGATGCCCAGCACCAGCCCCCCGACCAGGGCCATGGGGATGGAGCGCAGGGCCCCGAACGCGGCGGCGGCGATGGCCGCCACCAACAAGGTGGTGAAGTTGTTCGGGTCCATCTGGGCGTAGAGGGGCGACAGCAGCACCCCGGCCAGACCGGCCAGCACGCTCGAGAGCATCCACGCTCCTGCTGCCACCGATCCGGCGTTGATGCCCTCCAGCTGGGCCAGGCGGCGGCTCTCGACCACGGCCCGCATCCGGAGCCCGATGGTCGTGAACCGCAACAGCACGCCCAGGGCCACCACCACGGCCACCGTGACGATCACGGTGGCCAGCTCGAGGCCGTTGACCGGGAACGACCCGACCCGGAAGTAGACGTGGTCCGGGTCGAGGACGAGCGCGGGCGGGGCGAGCGGCTCGTCGGGCCCGAAGATGATGGCCATCGTCTGGGGGATGGCGATGAGCAGACCCAGCGCGCTGATCACCTTGGCGGTGGTCGACGCCGAAGGGATCCGCCGGAACAGGAACCGGTCGAAGGCCAGGCCCAGCGCGGGGGCGACCACCACGACCGAGACCACCAACGCCGCCCACTTGGGCCAGTGGGCGGAGACCACCAGGCGGTCGAAGACGTACGCCGAGACGTAGGCCTGCGCCCCGAACGCCAGGTTGAAGACGCCCG
>Ga0187770_10001944_pt1 | contig 11317 bp, 12 predicted proteins | sample 0116_SJ02_MP02_2_FD_133154 | JGI IMG/M metagenome (GOLD analysis project Ga0187770, IMG submission 133154) | Tropical peat soil microbial communities from peatlands in Department of Meta, Colombia - 0116_SJ02_MP02_20_MG | ecosystem: Environmental > Terrestrial > Soil > Wetlands > Peat | place...
AGGGCCTTGGTGATCGCCGCGGTGAGGGTGGTCTTCCCGTGGTCGATGTGGCCGATGGTCCCGATGTTCATGTGCTCCTTCGTCCGCTCGAACTTCGCTTTGGCCATGCCGGCGCCCTCCAGCCGTGTCTTCCCGGCGAATCCTGAATGTCGCTGGAGCCCACGACCAGGATTGAACTGGTGACCTCGTCCTTACCAAGGACGCGCTCTGCCAACTGAGCTACGTGGGCCGTCCGTCGTCTGCTATCAGTTGCCGCGGACCAAAAGGTCCCGGAGATTCTGCTGCAACGCGGCCGCGTCCATGTACTGGCCCTGAGCGGTGAGGGCCACGGCCCTCTGGTTCAGATGGTCTGCCTCGGGGTTGGCAGTCTCGACGGGGATGGCTGCTCCCCACATGAGCACGACACACAGGACGACTTGCCAGTACCCTGCTCCGCCAGGGCTCAGGGAAGGCATGGATCCTGCCAGACCCTCTTACGCGGATTATTGCCCGTCGAAGGGGAACACCGCGTGGAGCGGGAAACGGGATTCGAACCCGCGACCCCGAGCTTGGAAGGCTCGCGCTCTAGCCAGCTGAGCTATTCCCGCCTGCGTCATAGCATGTGCCTTTCACCGGCCTCGGAGCCGGCGGAAGAATCCAGCGGCGTCCGTGCCAGGGACAAGGCAACGCCGAGGCCGCCCGGCATGCCGAACACCCCAGCCGTGGCTGGTGGGGAGAGGAGGATTCGAACCTCCGAAGGCATGAGCCAACAGATTTACAGTCTGCCCCCTTTGGCCGCTTGGGTATCTCCCCGGACCTTTTCGGATCCACTCGCTGTTGATCGAAGCCGATGGACAAGCTTCTGCAGGCTGGAGCTGGCGGAGGGAATCGAACCCCCGACCGGCTGATTACAAATCAGCTGCTCTACCTGCTGAGCTACGCCAGCGGATAAACGATTATTATACTTTAGCCCGTCCCGGAGCACAAGAAAATTCTCTAGGCAAACTTACAACTCTCTGAACGACTAATCCAGCTTCTGCTAAGTAACTCATTGTAATCACTGTATTCGATTTTTGTCAACCAGAACCCCTTCGTGCCATCTGTCGCTGCCGGATGACCTCGAAGATGCAGACCGCGGCGGCGCAGGACGCATTCAAAGAGGCCACCCCTCCCGACAGAGGAATTCGCACCTGGACATCGCACCGGCTCCTGACCAGGGGCCGCAATCCCCGCCCCTCTGCCCCGATCACCAGTGCCAGCGGTCCCGTCAACTCTGCACTGTACAGAAGGAGTTCACCCGTAGGGTCGGCGCCCACGACCCACACGCCTTGCCCCTTGATCCACTCCAGGAAGGCTGCCAGGTTGGTGACTCGGGACACCGGGAGATGTTCCGTGGCACCCGCCGAGGCCCGGACCGCCCCCGGCGTCACGCCGACCGCCCTGTCCCGCGGCAGGACCAGGCCATGCGCACCCGCCGCCTCGGCGGTCCGAAGAATGGCGCCCAGATTCTGCGGATCCTGGATGCCGTCCAGGACGACGAGGAATGCTGCCTCGTGCGCGCCGACGGCCCTTGTCAGGATGTCCTCCGCCTCCACGTAGGGAAACGGCCCTGCCTCCGCCGCAACCCCTTGGTGGGGCACCCCTTTGACCAGGCGATCCAGGTCCGCTCGCAGTCGGACCTCCACTGGAACCCCGCGCTCCCGGGCGAGCCCCCGGATGACCTCGCTCATCCCGCCTCGCTCCGCCCGCGCCAACCACACCCGCCGGAGGCTCCGCCGACCGGCGCGCAACGCCTCCAGGACGACGTGGGGACCCGCCAGGATCTCCGTTTCGGGCACAGCCGCCGGTCGGCGCGTCAAGGCCTTCACTCTTTGACCAGTGTCACGGCGATGGCGGGGAGCCTCAGGGCCTCCGCGAACTCCGACACGACGTGGGTCGCGGTCTTGGTATCTTCCAGGCGGAAACCGCTTGCGGCGAGCACCTGGCGGATGCCGTCGGCCACCGCCCAGGCCCTGGCCCTCCGCGCGGCCTCGCGGTGGGCCAGGAGTTCCTGGACCAGCGCCGTGAGCCGCCTCTCCAGATCGGGGGGGCGGGGCACTCCACCCGGCAGCAGGGACTCCAACTCCAGAACGGCTGCCGTCGCCTCCCGGGTGAGGCGCACGGAACCGTAGGACGCCACCACCGCACCGCCCTCTCCCAGGCTGAGGCCCAGCACCCCCCCGAGGTCGCGCAGGAGCGCGGCCGTCTCCCGCAGGGCCAGGAGGACCGAAGTCGTCGCGCCCGCGCCCCGCTCCGCCTCGTGCAGGAGCCGGTTCCCCTCCCGCACAAGGTCGAACAGCACCCCGGTCGCCCGGGCCGTGTTGAAGTCATCATCCATGGCCGTGCGAAACGCCACCTCGGCGGGGTGGAGGTTCTCCCGGGCCGGCCCCGCGGCCGATGCCTCGTTGGGTTCGAGGGGAGAAACGCCCACCTCAAGACGGCTCACGGCCCGCAGGAAATCCTGCATGCCGGTGAGGGCCCTGGCCTTCTCGTGCACGGCCGACTCGGAGTAGTCCAGCGGCCCGCGGTAATTCGTGGACAGCAGCAGGAGCTTCAGCGCCTCGGGGCTGACGCGGCCTAGCGCGTCCCGGATGGTGACGAAGTTTCCCAGGGACTTGGCCATCTTCTCCCCATTGACCGTGACGAACCCGTTGTGCAGCCAGTATCGGGCCAGTGGCTTGCCCGTGGCGCCCTCCGACTGGGCGATCTCATTCTCGTGATGGGGAAAGATCAGATCCTCTCCTCCCGCGTGGATGTCGAAGGACTCCCCGAGGTACTTAAACGCCATGGCCGAGCACTCGATGTGCCAGCCGGGCCGACCCGGCCCCCAGGGGCTGTCCCAGGTCGGCTGGCCCGGCCGCGATGCTTTCCACAGCGCAAAGTCCAAAGGATCCCGCTTGCGCTCGTCCACCTCGATCCGGGCTCCGGCTCGGAGGTCCTCGAGGCTGCGGTGGGAGAGTTTCCCGTATTCGGGGAATCGGCGGACGGAATAATAGACATCGCCCTCCACGGCGTAGGCCAACCCTCGCTGCTCCAGCAGTTGAATGATGCGAATCATGTCGGAGACGTGATCGGTGGCCTTGGGCTCGACGTCTCCCCGCCGGAGCCCCAGGGCATCCATGTCCTGGTGAAACGCTTCGATGTAGCGGCGAGCCAGGTCATCCCACGGGATGCCGATGTCTCGGGCCCGGTCAATGATCTTGTCATCGACGTCGGTGAAGTTCCGGACGAAGGTCACCCGGTAGCCCGAGTACTCGAGGTATCGCCGGATCACGTCGAACACCAGCGCGGAGCGCGCGTGGCCGATGTGGCACAGGTCGTAGACGGTGACGCCGCACGTGTACATCCGCACCTGCCCCGGGATCAGGGCCTCGAACGGCTCCAGCGTCTGGGTCAGCGTGTTGTAGAGCCTGAGCACCATCGGGTTCCCTTATCGATCATCAACCGCCAATCCCGCCACCGGCGGGACAAGAACGCCAAGCGCAAAGTAGCTCCTTGAGGAAGAAGAATAAGACTTCTGAAGGCTCTGCGAACCGAGGTTTGCGTTCTTCGTTGCAGAGATCGGAACATCATACCCTTGGCGACCCGGGTACCCAGCCGGGTATCCTCTGGGTGCGCTGGGTGATCATGGCGGCTCAAGGCTTTCCTCGGAACGGGCCTTACCCGGCGGCAATGCGGGAGGCCCGGGGCCAGATCCGGCTACCGCCTCTCACGGACCCGTCGCGCCCGGTGGGACGAAACGGCCGGCCGGCCGGTGGGCGCAGGTGCCACGCAGGCGACCGCGATCGTCGCGATCCCATCGCCCGCTCCCAGCCATCCCAGGCCCTTCGCCGTCGTGCCCTTCACATTCACCCGGTCAGCCGCAATCTGCAGGACCGCGGCCAGGCGCTTTCGCATGGCCGGGATATGGGGGCCGATCCGTGGGGCCTCGGCGATCACGGTGGCATCCACGTTGCTCGGCTGATACCCCTTGGCGGCGATCAAGGTCACCACCTGTTCCAGGAGGACCAGGCTGGAAATGCCTTGCGTCTCGGGGCGCCCCACCCCGAAATGCGTCCCGATGTCCCCCTCGCCGGCCGCGCCCAGGAGGGCATCCAGGATGGCGTGGGTCAGTACATCGGCGTCCGAATCTCCTTCCAGTCCCCGCTCGAAAGGAATGGCAACGCCCCCCAGGATCAGGGGGCGCCCCGGGACCAGCCGGTGCATGTCGAGGCCCACGCCCACCCGCATCACGGCAATGACCAGTGACCGATGACCCGTAACCGATGGATGAGACTCATCGCCGTTTCCTTCCTTGGGAATTGGTCATTTCTCGTTCTGTGAGGATCTGGTTCGCCAAAAGGAGATCCGCCGTCGTGGTGATCTTTATGTTCTCGGAAGATCCGGGGACCAGTCGCACGGCATGGCCCAGTCGCTCCACCAGGGCGCTGTCGTCGGTGGCGCGAAATCCCTCCCGGAGGGCGTGGGCGTGGGCCTCCCGGAAGAGATCCGCTCGGAACGCCTGGGGCGTCTGGGCTGCCCAGAGCCGTCCGCGCTCCGGCGTCTCCACCAGCCAGCCGTCCCGGTCCGCCATCTTGATCGTGTCTGTCACTGGAACCGCCACCACGGCCCCGCCAGACTCGGCCGCAGCCACCACCGCAGCCCGCACCACGGGCGGCGCAATGAAGGGGCGCGCGCCATCGTGTACCAGGAAAAGATCGGTCTCCGCGCGGGTGTGGAGGAGGCCCGCGTAGACCGAGGCCTGGCGATCCTCGCCCCCCGGGACCATGGCATCCACGGACAGACCGAAGGGGTCCAGGATCTCACGCCGGCAGCGCTCTTCGTGGCCCGGCGGAACCACCAGGATGAGGGCGTCCAGGCACTCCGCGGCCCGCAGGGCCTGCAGCGTGCGGGTGAGGAGTGGCACCCCTCCCAGGGGGAGATACTGCTTGAGCACTCCCCCCGCCATCCGGGCCCCACCCCCGGCCGCCGGCACGATGGCGGTGACGTGCATCCTCACGCCTCCCACAAGGAAAATCCCAAACCCCCCGCCCCCGGTCCATTGCGACCGCAACCCTCCCACGCCTGCGCGTGGGCCCCGGGGACTGGGATTTGGGATTTCGGCTGGTTCAGGCGGCCTCCGCCTCTTCCTTCAGGCGCGAGAAGATCATGCGCCCGGCCGTGGTCTGCAGCACCGAGGTGACGCACACGTCGATCGTCTGGCCGATGTGACGGCGTCCGTTGTCCACCACGACCATCGTCCCGTCGTCCAGGTAGGCAATCCCCTGGTTGTATTCCTTGCCCTCCTTGAGGACGTAGACCCGCATGTCCTCCCCCGGCAGCACCACCGGTCGCAGGGCATTGGTGAGCTCGTTGATGTTCAGGACGCCGACGCCGTGCAGCTCCGCCACCTTGTTCAGGTTGAAGTCGTTGGTGACGATCTTCGCGTTCAGCGCCTTGGCCATGGCCACCAGCTTGTTGTCCACCTCCCGGATTTCGGGGAAGTCCATGTCGCTGATCTCGACGCGGATTTCCACCTTCTTCTGGATCTTCTGGAGGATGTCCAGGCCGCGGCGGCCCCGGTTTCGCTTCAGCGGATCGGAGGAATCGGCGATATGCTGCAACTCGCGCAGGATGAACTGGGGGATGACCAATGTCCCTTCCAGGAAGCCAGTCTCCGTGATGTCCGCAATGCGGCCATCGATGATCACCGACGTGTCCAGCAGCTTATGGCTCTCGGACCGGGGCTCTTCCTTCAGCAGGCGAATGAAGCCGGCGAAGTTGAACTCGCGCCCTTTGTCCACGGCCACCAAGGCACCCAGGTAGCCGCCGCCAATGACACAGAGTGTCTCCGCGAAATCCCCGATGAACGGGGGAAAGGCCACCAGGAACGCGGCCACAGCGGCATACACCACCCGGCCCACCAGGAGGCCGACGACGAGCCCCGACAGGGCGTGCAAGATCGCCTTCCCGGGGATCCGGCGCAGCCGCCACTCCAGCGCCACCACCAAGAGACCGAAGAGGAGGCCCGCCAGAACGCCGAAGATCCACTCCGCCTCGCTTCCGCGCCCAAGCGCCAGCGGGAGGAGCCCCGCGGCCCCGCAAAGCGCCACGAACAGCACGCGCAGCATCGGGTCCGACACGCGAAATCACCTCCTCCGGGCCCGGGAGGCACGAGGGGTCTGCAGAAAAGCGCCTAGATACCTTAGGCTGGTCACAAGAATGTACGAACCTTCCCGTGGGGCAGGCGGCCGAGGGCAACGCGCAGTGGACGGCACCCGCCGCTCCGTTTCGGGTGGAGAAGCGAGGGTGACATCCGCTCCCGGCGTCGGCGAGGTCCGCCCCGCGCGGCTGCCCGACGGATGGGGGTGCCGACCGCCGCCTACGCCTTGGCGATCGTCCGATCCACCATCGAGCGGGCGTCGCCCTCGTCAATCCCGACGGCGTGGGAGATTTCGCTCACCAGGAGTTGCCGGACGGTCTCCAGCATTTTCTTTTCGCCGAAAGACAGGTTCCGCTCTTTCTGCAACAGGACCAGCTTGCGCAGCACGGTGGCGACTTCGTACAGGGATCCCGTCTTGATGCGCTCCAGATTATCCTTGAAGCGGCGGTTCCAGTTCGGGCAGATCTCCACATCCTTCTTGCGGAGGATCTCCATCACCTTGCGGACTTCCTTCCGCCCGATGAGCTGGCGCAAGCCTACCCGTTCGGCGTTCCCGGTGGGCACCATGATGGTCATATCATTGCCCAGGATGCGCAGGATGTAAAAGGACTGCCGGCTGCCGGAAACCTCTTTCTGCTCGATGGCTTCGATCCGCCCCACGCCATGCGTTGGATAGACGACCTTTTGGCCGACGCTGAACATGGCTGCACCCCTTTGTGAGGGAAAGATCCAACTATACTACCAAAAATCCACTACTCAGTCAAAGCGCATTTTACCCTCGGAACCATCAGCTCGGCCAATTCTCCGACGTGGGAGAGCCGCACGGCGGTGATGGGGATGCCCGTCGGCAACGATGTTGCACCCGCCGGCGCCGTGAAGGCCCGGGCAAAGCCGAGTCGCGCCAGCTCCTGAAGGCGCTTCTCCATCTGGGCCACGCGCCGGACCTCGCCTCCCAGCCCGACCTCGCCAAAGAAGGCCCAGCTCGCCTCCACGGGCACATTCCGGACGCTGGAGAGGACGGCAGCGACCACCCCAAGGTCGGCCGCCGGCTCCTCGACGGCCAGGCCGCCCGCGACGTTCAGGAACACATCCGAGGCGCCGAGGCCCACGCGGAGACGTTTCTCCAGAACCGCCAGGAGCATGGCCACGCGCTGGAAGTCGAGCCCGTTCGCCACCCGTCGGGGCATGGTCGCCCCCGTGGGGGTGACCAAGGCCTGCACTTCGACCAGGATGGGGCGCGTCCCCTCGACCGTCGCGACCACGACCGAGCCTGGGGCGCCATCCGCTCTCTCCGCCAGAAACACGGCGGAGGGGTTCTCCACCGGAGTGAGCCCCTCCGCTCGCATCTCGAAGACGCCGACCTCGTCGGTGGGGCCGAAGCGATTCTTGCTGGCCCGGAGGATCCGGTACGCCTGGTGGCGGTCGCCCTCGAAGGAGAGGACCGTGTCCACGATGTGCTCCAGGGCCTTGGGTCCCGCCAGGCTGCCCTCCTTGGTGACGTGGCCGATGAGCCAGACGCTCACTTCCTGGTGCTTGGCCACTTCCAAGAGTCGGCCCGCCACCTGGCGCACCTGGCTCAGGCTGCCGGCGGCGGATTCCAGGGCGGCGTCCCACGTCGTCTGGATCGAATCCACCACGACGGCCGTCGGCTTGATGGAGGCAATATGCTCCAGGATGGCGTCCAGGGAGGTTTCCGCGGCTACGTAGAGATCGGGGGCGTCGGCGCCGAGCCGGCGGCCCCGCTCGCTCACCTGGGCCAAGGATTCCTCGCCGGAGGCGTACAGGACGGTAAGTCCCTGCCGGGCCAGGGTGCCCGCGGCTTGGAGCAGGAGGGTCGACTTCCCGACCCCCGGATCGCCTCCGACCAGGATCATCGCGCCCGGGACCAGCCCTCCCCCCAGGACGCGGTCGAACTCGCTGATGCCGGTCCGAAGCCGCCGGTCCTCAACTCCGGCGACCTGGACGAGACGCACGGGAGCCGTCGCCAGCGGCCGCCCGGCGCTCCTGAGCGCGGAGCGGGCACCATCGGGAGGCCCGCCGGCCCCGACGAGGACCTCGGTCAGGCTCCCCCAGGTGCCGCAGTCGGGGCACCGCCCCAGCCAGCGCGGCGACTGGCAGCCGCACTGCTGGCATTCATAGTAGCTGCGCTTGCCGGCCACGCCCGCCGAGGACTACCAGGCCCCGAGCGCCTGAATGCCGAGACCGATGACGGTGAGCGGCCCCTGCTCCTGGAGCTGGTCGGCCGCCTTTCCCATCTTCTTGAGGCTGTCCTTGGCCGTGAAGTACAGCGACTCGTCGTTCACCAGCTTGCCCAGGGTCCCCTCGCCCCGCTCGACCTTCTTCATGATGCCGTTCAGGCTGGAGACGGCACCCCGCATGTCGTCGTACAGCGACTCGTCGTTCACCAGCTTGCCCAGGGTGCCCCTTCCCTCCCCGATCCGCTTCGAGACGGTGCGCAGCCCGGTGAGCACCTCCCGCATGTCGCTGAGGGTTCCCCGGGCCTCGTTGTAGAGGCTGTCGTCCTTGACCAGCTTGCCCAGGCTCCCCTTGCCGCTCTCGATGTCCTTCATGACGCGGCCGAGGCTCCCCGTCGTCCCACGAAGATCTGCGGTGAGGCCTCGCATATCCTTGTACAGCGCATCATCGGCAAGCAGCTTGCCCAGGGTGCCCTGCCCCCTGGCGATCTGGTCGCTCACCTGATTCAGGTTGGCCGCCAACCCCCGGATTTCCCGGTAGAGGCTGTCGTCGGCGATCAACCGGCCCAGCGTGCCCTCGCCCTTCTCGATCTTCTTGGCGATCTTGTCCATGCTCTGGAAGGCCGAGCTGATCGGCTCGATGCTCTTGCCCAGCCCCTCGTTGACCTGCCGGGCCAGCGTCTGAATGTCTCCGGCGGCGTCGTTCAGCCGGGCCAGGAGCGTGTTCAGGTCGGGGGGCTCGCTGCTCTGCAGCAGACTCCCGTCGGGCGCGACCTGCGCCGCCGGCGAGCCAACGTGAGGTCGACGAAGTTCGTGCCCAGGAGGCTCGTCAGTTTAATGGTGGCGATGGAGTCGGTCTTGACCGGCGTCCCGGGCTTGACACGCATCGCCACCTCCACCCGGGCGCCGACGACCCGGATGTCCCTCACGGTGCCGACGTCCACGCCGGCCAGGCGGACCGGATCTCCCAGCTTCAGGCCCGGAATGGACTTAAAGGAGGTGCGGTACTCGACCGTCCGCGCGAAGATCGTTTCCTTCCCCACCAGCTCGAAGAGCGCGATGAGGATGAGGAAGGCGACCACCAGGAAGAGACCGACCCTGACTTCCCGCGACATCGCCATGGCTACCTACCTCCTTCCAGGAGTTTCATCTGGCAAGGACCTTCATCTGGGTGCTGATGAACGCCTGGACGACTGGGTTCGTGGTGGCGCGGATGCTGGCCGGCGTGCCGACCTCGATCAGCCGCCCTTCGTGGATCATGCCCAGCCGATCCGCTACGGCGAATCCCAGGTTCAGGTCGTGGGTCACCACCAGGGACGTGATCTTGAGTTGCTTCAGGTCCACAATCACGTGCCCGATCTGCTCAGTCAGGACGGGATCCAGTCCCGCCGTGGGCTCGTCATACAGGATGAGGTGGGGGTTCACCGCCAGGGCGCGGGCGATGGAGACGCGCTTCTTCATGCCCCCGGAGAGCTCCGAGGGCATGGCGTGTTCTTGGCCTGCCAGACCCACCAGCGCCAGCTTCTCCGCCACGATCCCGGCGATCTCCGTCGGGCCGCAGATGCGATGCTCCTTGAGCCACAGGCCGACGTTCTCCCCCACCGACAGCGAGTTGAACAGGGCCGAGGACTGAAAGACCATGGCCATGCGGAACCGACGGCGGCCCTCGGCATGGAGGTCGTCGCCGTCCACCAGGATGCGTCCCGAGTCCGGGGTGAGCAGGCCCGTGATGTGCTTGAGCAGGACCGACTTCCCGCATCCCGAGGGCCCGAAGATGACAAAGGTCTCGCCCGGCTCTACGTGGAGCTCCAAGTCGCGGAGGACGTGGTGGCTGCCGAAGAACTTGTTGAGCCGCTGGACCTCGATGCGGACGCCCGGTGTCTTCCGCTCTTCGGAGAGGGGCTCCACGCTCTCCGACAACTCCTGCGTGTCACCGATTAGACTCTGCCAAACAGACATGGGTCACACGTCACATCAGGCTGCGGGTGATGAGGTAGTTCAGCACAAAGATGAGCATGAAGGACAGGACCACCGATCGGGTCACGGCCCGGCCGATCTCCTCGGGGCCGCCCGTCGTCTTGAGCCCGACGTAGCAGCAGGTCACGGCGATCACCATTCCGAAGACCACCGACTTGATAATGCTGTCCATCACGTCGCCGAACTTGACCACTTCCTGGAAGTTCATCCGGAACAACCGCATGCTCACGCCGATCTTGGGGTTGACCGAGGACACCAGGGCGCCGCCAAGGAGGCCGACGACGTTGACGTACATGCACAGGGCCGGGACGGCAACCACGCTCGCCAGGAGGCGGGGCATCACCAGATAACGGACCGGGTTGATGTCCAGGGTCTTGAGGGCGTCGATCTCCTCATAAACGTTCATGGCCCCGACCTCGGCGGCGATGGCCGAGCCCACCCGTCCCGCCACCAGGAGGGCGGTCATGACCGGGCCCAGCTCTTTCACCATGCTGAGCCCGACGATGCCGCCGATGTTTCCCTCCAGGCCGAACTGGGCCAGTCGCGAGCCGGTCTGCAGGGCCAGGACGCCCCCGATGAAGATGGCCATCAGGGAGGCGATGGGCAGCGTGGCGTTGCCGAACTCCAGCAGGTGGGCCTGGATCTTGTCGACATTTCGGGGCGCCGCCTTGCACCAGTAGAGGGATTGCAGGAACAGGCCCGTTCCCTCGCCGATGCCGGCCAGAAAGCGTTCCGCGCGCGCGAGCAGGGCGTTCACCGGGTTCCTCCCGCAGGATCCAGGGCCGCCAGCCGTTGCGGCGTCCCCGTCCAGGTGAAGGCGACGTGTCCCAACAGATGCACCGACCGGATGCCGTGGTTCACGTCGCACTCAAAGAGGCCCCCCAACAGCGAGAAACGGGCGTCCTCGCCCCTTTCCTGATACGCCAAGACCGGCCCCAGAACCTCGATGGAGCGCCCCGTGCTGGTCTCCTCATGGCGGAGCAGG
>Ga0187770_10001945_pt1 | contig 11316 bp, 9 predicted proteins | sample 0116_SJ02_MP02_2_FD_133154 | JGI IMG/M metagenome (GOLD analysis project Ga0187770, IMG submission 133154) | Tropical peat soil microbial communities from peatlands in Department of Meta, Colombia - 0116_SJ02_MP02_20_MG | ecosystem: Environmental > Terrestrial > Soil > Wetlands > Peat | place...
GTGGTGGCGCTGCTGAACGTGGGCGCGAGCGTGATGAACATTAATATCGTCCGGGGATGGACTCCGCTTTTCACGCGCGACGTTTCGGTGGGCGGCAATCAATACACCGATGCGCTGCAGAAAGAGCTCGACCTGAGCTTCGAAGACGCCGAGAAACTCAAGATGGGCGGGACGCTGGCGGGAGTGAGTGAAGAACAGCGAACCGCCATTCTGCGTTCGGTGTCCGACATTCTGATTCTCGAAATCCAAAAGACCTTCGACTTCTTCCGCGCCACCGCCAGCGGCGAAAACATCCGCCGGATTTATGTCGCGGGAGGAACCGCACGTGTCCCCGGCCTGCTCGACCTCCTCAAAGAAGAATTCGCCATGCCGGTGGAAGAGCTTTACCCCTTCCGAAAGATTGCAATCAATCCCGGGCGCCATGACGAGAGCCAGTTGCGCGATATGGCGCCGCGCCTGGCAATTGCCGTGGGCCTGGCGCTGAGGAGCTTTGACACGCCATGATCCGGATCAACTTACTGGGCCAGGCCCGTCCGAGGGCCGCGAAGAAAGCTGTGCCGCTCGAGGCCACCGTCCAGGTTTTGTTCCTGGCCGCAGTCGTCGTGGTGGCGGCAGCCATTCTCGGGATCACCTACTTCCAGGAAAAGAAGCAGCTCGACGCTACGAACGCGAAGATTTCTGCGCTACGGGCGGAAAAAGCCAGCTTGCAGCAAATCAAGGCCGATGTGGACCGGTTCGAGTCCGAAAAGAATGTGCTTCAACAGCGCATCAACGTGATTGAAACGCTTCAGCGCAACCGCACCGGCGGGCAGGAATTGCTCCAGATGGTGGCGAACACGGTGGTGCGAGTCGATTCGCTCTGGCTCACAAGCCTGGAACGCAAAGGCGATGCGCTTTCGATCGGAGGCCAGGCGGGCTCGATCAACGCCGTGGCGAATTTCATCACCCAGCTCAAGCGGTCGGGTTACTTCGACAAAGTGGAGATCAACGAAGCCAAAGAATCGGACCTTGTGAAGAATGCTCAGACGTTCGGATTTACGATGACGGCCGCCGTGGCCGCATCCGCCGCGCCGGAAGGCCAGGCCAAGGCGCAGCCGGCGGGCACGACTCCGGCTGCAGCACCGGCCAATAAGGGCGGGAGGAGCTAGCGATGGCGACAGCGTTTCGAGATTGGCCCTGGCCTCTCCAAGCCCTGTTCTATTTGGGACTTGCATTCGTGATCGTAGTGGCAGGTTTCTACGTGCCCGGTTCCCCCGTTCGCAGCGTCCGAACGGATCTCGAAACAGCGCAGCAATCGCTCAAACCGCTGGAAACCGAAGTCGCCAGCCTCCGCGTGTACAAGCAGCGGCGCGCCGAGCTCCAGTCGGAAATGGACGCTCTGCAGAAGCAACTCGCCACGCTTCAAACGATCGTGCCCGAAGATAAGCAGGCGGATCAGTTCATTCTGATGGTCCAGGCGGCGGCCGCCAGCTCCGGGGTTTCCATTCGCCGGCTCACGGCCAAGCCAGTGACGAACAAACCCTATTATTTCGAGATGCCGTTCGAAGTTGAGGCAGACGGACCCTATTACTCCGTTTTGGATTTCTTTGCCCGCCTCGGCCGGCTGTCGCGGATCATCAACGTGGGCGATTTGAAACTCACCGGCATTGGCACCGCACCGGGAACTACGAAATACCATCTTTCGCCGGGGACTTCCGTGACGGGAACGATGACAATCACCACCTTCTTTACGCAGGCAGCGCAAGCGGCGGCTCCGGCTCCTGCCGCGGCTGCTGCTCCGCCGGCGAGACGGTAAGGCGATGACGATGAAACTGGCAAAAGCAATCGCAAAATGCTTGGCGGTGCTGGCAGTTTCTTTGTGCATGGTTCCCGCGGGATGGGGACAGGCAAAGCCGGCAAAGAAACGCGCGGGGAAGGCCAAGCCGGCAGCACAGGGAGCTCCTGCTGCTGCGCCGGCAGCGGCTCCGGCGCCGGCGGCCGAAGCGAAATCCGAACCCGTGGTGGTCAAGCGGGACCCATTCGAGCCGCTCGTCAACGAGCGGAGAGAAGTGGCTCACGGACCGCTGCCACCGGGGAAGGCCGGATTGATCATCGCATCGGTTCGAGTGGATGGAGCAGTGCGTGCGCCGAGCGGGATGATTGCTGTGGTTTCAAATCCGGAACAGCGGGTGTATTTCATCCGCGAAGGCGACAAGCTGTATGACGGCGACGTGGAAAAGATCGGGCTGGACGGGGTGACCTTTAAAGAGAACTCGAAGGATGCTTTCGGGAAGCCTGTGGAGCGCATCGTTACGAAGCGAATCTACGCGAGTGCAGGAGAGCAGCAATGAGGATCATGAATCGGGCGTGGGGGCTGGCCGCGCTGGTTGCGGCAGGCCTGATCTGGACTAATGGAGCGCTCCCGGCGAACGACGGGCCGGTCGTGCATGTCAAGGCAGTGGTCAAGGACGGCGCTGTCCGGCTGGAGGCTCAGGCGAATGGGCCGTTTGAGTACACGACCTACCGCCCTAGTGAGAGCCTTTACGTTCTGGACCTGAGCGGCGTGACGGCGGCTGATCCCGCGGGAGCACGCGTGATTGCTTCCGATCTGGTGAAAAGCTACCGCCTCATCAATTACGCTGCGGGGCAGAAGCCGGTAGTCCGCCTGGAAATCCTCCTGAGCCAGGGGCTTGAGCCGCGCCTTGAGCGGCAGGACGCGCAGGACCTAACCTTGTTGGTCTCCAGGTCTGCTACGGCGAAAAACTCCGCACCCAGTGCAAGTCAGCCCGCGGCCACTGTGAAGACCGCCGCCGAGAAAACTTCCGATTCGAAGAACACGGCCGGAAGCTTCCAGTCCATCCAACAAGTGAGACTCGCGGAGGACGGAGGTAAAACCGAAGTCGTCGTCCTCGGGTCGGGCCATTTGAACTATCACGTGAGTCGGCTCGCAAATCCGGATCGCGTGGTGCTGGATTTTTCGGGCTCACACTTAAAGACCTCCGACAAAAACATTGCGAGCAATCTGGACCCTGTCCGCGACATTCGGCTGGCGCAGTTCACACCGGAAGTCTCGCGGGTTGTGATCGACCTTCGCCAACCGGCGCGCTATACGGTGAACGCGGAAGGAAACTCCGTGAAGCTGGTCTTCGTCCCGAATGCTGGTCCTTCGGGCGCGAGCAAGCCCGCTCCTCCTGAACCGCCCTCGAATGTGTCAACGGCGAAAGCTACCGAACCGCCAAGCACCGCGAAAGTGGCGGCGGAAGCCAAGCCTGGTGAGATCCCGGCCCCGGCCGCAGTCCTCCCGGCGGCTTTGACACAATCAACCGCCAGCCTTGCAGCACAGGAAGCCGGCAGCAGCACACCGGCCGCGATTTCAACACCTAGCGCCGCAGCACCCGCCGCTGCAACGCCCGCGGCCGCAGCGCCTGCGACAACTCCTGCACCAGTCGTTGCTCCTGTCAGTGTCTCGCAGCCCCCGGCGCGTGAAGCAGTCGGCCCGTTGGTGAATGGGCAGTCGCCCGCTCCGGCTCCATCCGGAAAATATTCGGGCGAGCCGATTTCGGTGAACCTGAAAGATGTGGACCTGAAGGACTTCTTCCGCCTGATTCATGAGATCAGCGGCCTCAACGTGGTGCTCGACCCCAATGTGAAAGGCACACTGACGATCGTGCTGGATGACGTACCGTGGGACCAGGCGCTCGATCTCGTGCTCAAGAACAACAGCCTCGATAAGCAAGTGGACGGCAATGTCCTGCGCGTTGCGACGAAGCAAACCTTGAAGAAGGAAGCCGAGGAGAGCCGCGATCTGGCCAAGGCGCAGGCAGAAGCCGCCGATGTGGTGACCACCACCCGTGTGCTGAGCTATGCAAAGGCCACGGATATGGTGATCACTCTCAAGAAATTCCTTTCTTCGCGCGGCGATGTGCTGGCCGACAGCCGTTCGAACACCTTGATTATCCGCGATGTTCCCACCGTGCTGCCGGTGCTGGATAACCTGATCCGCCAGCTCGACCGGAAATCGCAGCAGGTGGAAATCGAAGCCCGCGTGGTGGCGGCAAACCGAACGTATACGAAGCAGATCGGCACTCAGTTCGCGTTTGCAGGCGCCTTCGGGCCAGCCGACGCCAAGAACCTGCTGGGTGGTACTTCGCAGGTCGGAACGAGCCCGATTGTCCGGAATTTCCCGCCGTTGCCCGCACCTCCCATCATTGTTGGCAGTGGTGGGTCCAATACGACGAGCGGTTCGCTGCCGCTGATCACAAACCTCGGCGTGGGCGCTCCGACGAGCGGCGTGAGCTACTCGTTCTCCCAAAAGAACTTCGCCCTGGATTTCATCATTACTGCGCTGGAAGAGCGGTCGGTGGGCAAGCTGCTCTCGAAGCCGCGCGTGATCACGCAGAACAACCAGAAGGCGATCGTAAAGCAAGGAACGAAGATCCCGGTGCAGACGATCGTCAACAACACGATTTCGGTGCAATTTGTTGACGCCGTGCTGGAACTCGACGTTGTTCCTCAAATCACCGCTGAGGGAACGGTGTTCATGGACGTGGATGTCAAAAACGACCAGATCGACCAAGCCATTCCGCGGGTGGAGGGCATTCCGGCCATCGACACGCAGGAAGCGAATACGAAGGTCCTCGTCAACGACGGCGGAACGGTGGTGATCGGCGGGATCATCGTGACGAACCAGAGTACAGACGTCCAGCAGGTGCCACTGTTCGGCAGCCTGCCGGTTGTCGGCAACCTGTTCAAGCACACCACGGTGAGCTCGAATGCCTCGGAACTCCTTTTCTTCCTGACGCCGCGCATTTTGCCTAGCTAGCCAGGAGGCCAAGGCGCGGGGAATTACGAGTCGGGCGTGGCACGACAATCAGGCGAAACACATTCAACCCGGAGCCGGATGGATCGGCTCCGGGTTTCTTTTTCCGCGCTTCGCGCCGACGCGCACCTTGTCTCGCATTTGCCCAACATTCAGTACCTTTGCGGATTCACCGGCAGCGCGGCCATACTCCTGATTGAGCCCCACCGCAGTACCCTTTTCACGGACAGCCGCTATACATTTCAAGCCAAGGAGGAAGTCGCCGACGCAGGAGTGCAAATCGCGAAGAAAGGGCTGGTGCGCGCCGTGGGCTTGGCGCTTCGCCGACGGCGGGGGCGCACCCGCGTTGTCTACGCCCCAGGTCAAGTTTCCGTAGCCCAAAAAGAGGCATTGGTGCGTCAGGCAGGCAGGAAGGTGCGCTGGATCGACGGTGGCAGCATGGTTGAGAAGCTCCGGGCCGTCAAGGACTCTCAGGAATTGGCTACCATGCGGGAGGCGGCGCAATTGATTAGTGCCGTGTTCCAGGCACTTACGCCCAGAATTAAAGTCGGCGCTTCTGAGCTCGAGTTGGCAGCGGAAATCGACTATGCCATCAAGCTGAAAGGCGCCGCGGGGCCCTCATTTGAGACCATTGTGGCCTCCGGCGAGCGTTCTGCCTGGGCCCATGCCCGGCCTTCTCCGAAGCTACTCGGGAAAAACGAATTGGTCGTCCTCGATCAGGGTGCTATACTTCGCGGTTATTGCAGCGACATGACACGGACCGTGTTCCTGGGGCGGGCTCCTGAAAACGTGCGGAAAATGTACCAGGGGGTGTTGGAGGCCCAGGCGGCAGCCAAGGCAGCCATCAGGCCCGGAGTGACCGCCGGGGCCGTAGATCGGGCTGCCAGGCGCGTACTGAGGGGCTACAGCCTTGACCGCCAGTTTACCCACAGCACGGGCCATGGTCTCGGGTTGGAAGTGCACGAGATGCCGCGCCTGGGACAGCGCGAGAAGACCGTCTTGGAAGAGGGCATGGTCCTGACCGTCGAGCCGGGGGTTTACGTGGAGGGCGTCGGCGGAATTCGAATTGAAGACGACGTATTCGTCACCGCTTCAGGCGTCGAGGATCTCACAACTGCGCCGCGGGAACTTCTCGAACTCTAAATGGCAAAGAAAGCTAAACCAGCCCCAAGTTCAAACAGCAAGGCCGGCGGCGTAAACCTTTCAGAAGTGGAGCGCCTGCTCGGGTTTATGGACCAGCATGGGCTGGAGGAATTCGAGTACGAGCGCAATGGCATTCGAATTCGGCTGAAAAGGCCCTCTGCATCGCATCCCAGCCTTTCGCGGACGATGTCCTTGCCGGAAATTGTTGTGTCGGGCGCCGGGGGGGCGGGGGAGGCCACTGCCGAACCAGCCGCCTCAAAGACGAGCCACTCGGCAGCCCGCCAGACTGCCTCTGAGGCGGCGATTTCGGAGGACCTCCACGTGGTCAAATCCCCGATTGTGGGCACATTTTATGGCTCCGCCAGCCCCGGAGCGGATCCGTTCGTAACGGTGGGGGCGACGGTTGAATCCGGCCAGGTGCTATGCATCATCGAAGCCATGAAGCTGATGAACGAGATCGAGTCGGATGTGGCTGGTGAAGTGGTGCGAATCTTCGTCGAAAACGGCCAGCCGGTGGAATACGGCGAGCCGCTGTTCGGCATCCACCCTCACCGCAAGAAGTAGGCGTCCTTCACCCCCGTGAAATGTTCCGAAAAATCCTAATCGCAAACCGCGGCGAAATCGCTCTGAGGATTCTGTGCGCCTGCAAAGAGATTGGCATCCGCACCGTGGCCGTGTATTCGGAGGCGGACCGGAATTCTCTGCCGGTGCGATTCGCCGACGAAGCGATTTGCATCGGCCCGCCGCGCAGTGCCGAAAGCTACCTGAATATTCCGCACGTGATCAGCGCCGCCGAAATTGCCAATGTCGATGCCATCCATCCCGGCTACGGATTCCTCTCCGAGAACGCCAATTTTGCCGAAGTCTGCGAAGCCTCGCACATTACCTTCATCGGCCCAACCCCCGAGGCTATCCGCCTAATGGGCGAAAAAGACAAAGCGCGCCAGGAAATGGCGAAGGCGGGAGTTCCCATTATCCCGGGAAGCCCGGGCGTCATTCCGGATGAAGAATCCGCGCGCAGCGTCGCCGCCGAAATCGGCTACCCCGTGATTATCAAAGCCGCCGAGGGCGGCGGGGGGCGCGGCATGCGCATCGTGCGCGGCAAGGACGAGTTAGGGCCCGCCTTTCAAACCGCGCGCTCGGAAGCCGAGCAGGCATTCGCCAGCCCCAATGTGTACATCGAAAAATTAATCGAGCGGCCGCGGCACATCGAGTTCCAGGTGCTGGGCGACCGCTACGGAAACGTGATGCATTTGGGCGAGCGCGAATGCTCGATCCAGCGCCGGCATCAAAAAGTTCTTGAAGAATCTCCCTCGCCGGTCATCGACGCCAAAACACGGAATCGAGTGGGCGAACAAGTGGTGAAGGCGCTCAAGAAGATCGGCTATTCGAGCGCCGGAACGGTGGAATTCCTGCGGGAAGAATCCGGCAAGCTCTATTTCATCGAGATGAACGCAAGGATCCAGGTGGAGCATCCTGTGACGGAGATGGTCACCGGCGTGGACCTCGTGAAATCTCAAATCCGCATGGCCGCCGGTGAAAAACTCGAAGACGTCGTTGGGCCGGTGGAGTTCCGCGGGCACGCCATCGAGTGCCGCATCAACGCCGAAGATCCCGAAACTTTCACGCCTTCGGCGGGCCGCATCACGGCATTCCGAGTACCGGGCGGCCCTGGAATCCGCGTGGACACGGCTGCCTACTCCGACGCGGTGATTCCTCCGTATTACGACTCGCTGATCGCCAAGCTCATCGCCCACGGACACGACCGCCAGGAAGCCATTGCGCGGATGCTGGGTGCGCTCGATGGCTTTGTGATCGAAGGCGTGAAGACGACGATTCCCTTGCACAAACGCATCCTTGCCGATTCTGATTTTGTCGCCGGCAATTTCGATACGCGTTTCCTCGAGCAGCTTTCCGTCTTGGAGGCGAAGTAACCGGAGGCCGCCTTTGTTCCCGGCTCTTTACGCAATCCTCGATGCGGGCGCCTTGCCGGATGGAAATTTCGCTCTGGCGGCGAAGCTTGCGCGTGCAGGCGTTGAGCTGATTCAATTGCGGGACAAGCATGCCTCCGCCCGCAAGATTTACGACATCTCTCTCCGATGGAGCCGGGAGCTGCCTCAACGTGGCGTGCGCATGATCCTCAATGATCGGCCCGATATCGCCGCAATGACGCACGCGGGCGGCGTCCATGTGGGACAGGAGGATCTTCCGGTCGAAATCGCCCGGAGTCTCGTTGGTGAGGAGCGCTGGGTAGGAGTTTCGACACACAATCTCGAACAACTCCGCGAAGCCGCGCTCACTTCGGCAGACTATATCGCTGTGGGGCCAATCTTCCCGACAACCACGAAAGAAAATCCGGATCCCGTTGTGGGCCTCGAGCTGATACGCGCGGCCCGTCGCCTCACCAAGAAACCGCTGGTAGCGATCGGCGGAATCACCATAGAATCCGCCGAAGCCGTATTTCAGGCGGGGGCTGATTCTGTGGCGGTCGCGCGGGACCTATTGACCGCCGGCGATCCGAGCAAGCGGGCGCGCGAGTATTTGGACGCCGCCAAGGTGCGCGCTCAGGGCAACTGAGGGCGGATAGCAATGGCGCAGCAGGTGCAGACCATCGGAGCAGCCGTCCCGGCCGAGCAGACCGAGCTAGTCAAGGGCCTCGGTCTTTTCGATTCGACCATGATTGTTGCCGGCTCGATGATCGGCTCCGGCATCTTCATCGTGTCCGCGGATATTGCGCACCAGGTACGGAGCCCGTGGCTGCTTCTGGTGGTCTGGCTCATTTCGGGGCTAATGACACTCATCGGAGGACTGAGCTACGGCGAGCTGGCTGCCGCGATGCCCCGTGCCGGCGGGCAGTATGTGTACTTGCGGGAATCGCTCGGCCCTATCTGGGGATTCCTCTACGGCTGGACGATGCTCCTGGTCATCCAGACTGCTACGATTGCGGCGGTTGCTATTGCCGTCGCGAGATTCACCGCCGTGATCATCCCCTGGTTTTCCGCTTCGCACTGGATCTGGAAACTCGGAACAATGGGGCCGTGGACTTTCTGGTTTGGGACGCTGGGGCCCTACACGGTGGGGCTGAACCGCCAGAACCTGCTGGCCATCCTTTCAATTGTTCTCATCACGTGGATCAACACGCGCGGACTCCACCTTGGCTCGATCGTGCAGAACATTTTTACCGTCACAAAAATTGGTACGCTGGCCGCGCTGGCGCTGCTGGGATTTTGGTTTTCAACTCCGGCAGCAAGCGCCGTAAATTTCAGTGATTTTTGGCGGAACTCGGCCCTTTCCCTGATGCATCCATATCCGCCAGATAACCCGACATGGATGATTAGTACGATTACCCTGGTCGGCGTCGCCATGGTGGGCTCATTGTTTGCGATGGACGCGTGGAACAACATCACCTTCACAGCCGCGGAGGTGAAGGATCCCAGCCGCAATCTGCCGCGTTCGCTTGTTCTGGGAACCGGGATCGTCGTTTTTCTCTACACGATGGCCAACGTTGCCTACTTGCGCGTGCTGCCGATAACGGGCGATCCGCACGGTGCAACTGCGCTGGCTCGCGGGATCGAGTATGCAGCCGACGGACGCGTCGCTACTGCGGTGGCCGAAGTTATCTTCGGGCCAGCCGGCGCGATCGTGATGGCCATCGCGATTTTGATTTCCGGTTTCGGCTGCAACAACGGCCTGATTCTTTCCGGCGCTCGGATTTACTACGCTATGGCGAAAGACCGCCTGTTCTTTCAGTCGGTCGGAAAGGTAAACAGGTATCACGCGCCGGGCGCTGCGCTTGTGGTTCAATGCGTGTGGGCGTCGATTCTTTGCTTGTCGGGAACGTACAGCCAATTGCTCGACTTTCTCATCTTTGCGGTTTTGATTTTTTACATCCTCACACTGGGCGGGCTTTTCCTGCTCCGCTGGAAGCGTCCGGAGATGGAGCGGCCCTACCGCGCATTCGGATATCCCTTTCTGCCCGCGCTCTATCTCTTGATGGCCATCTTTCTCGAGATCCAGCTGTTGCGGTATAAGCCGCAGTACACTTGGCCGGGGCTAATCATCGTCGCGGTGGGTGTGCCCGTGTATTTGCTCTGGAAGTGGATGGGCGCGTCGGCTGGCGAATCGAAGGCGGCATAGACAGCAGAATTGGTTCGAGCACAACTACTTGGGGAGGAAAAATCGCGAATGGGCAATCCGCTGATCGCAAAAAAGCCGATGGAGTGGTTGCTCAACGAGTCCAAGGAGACCGGCGAGCACACATTGAAGCGTTCGTTGGGTCCTGTTTCGCTGACGGCTCTCGGGATTGGCGCTGTCATCGGGGCGGGGATCTTCGTCCTTTCGGGCTTGGGCGCCCATTACGCCGGCCCCGGCTTGATGCTGTCGTTCGTGATCTCCGGTATCGGATGCGCGTTCGCGGGCCTTTGCTATGCGGAGTTTGCAGCGATGATTCCGCTTGCCGGCAGCGCGTACACCTACGCGTACGCCGCGCTCGGCGAATTCTTCGCCTGGATCATTGGATGGGATCTCACGCTCGAATACGCCATGGGCGCAAGCACGGTTTCCTCCGGATGGTCCAACCACTTCATCGAGTTCCTGAACATTTTCAATCTGAAGATGCCGCTCTGGCTGGCGTATGACCACTGGACTGCGCTGCGCACCGCTCAGAACGTGGTCGCGCGCGAGATGGCGCACGCCGCCGATCCGTCGCTGGTCGAAGGAACGCAAGCTTTTCTCGCCAAAGTCGGTCAGATCTTGAGCGCGCAATCTCCCGAATTGGTCCAGCGCGCGCATGACCTCGTCAACGCGCCGCGGCTGTTCGGAGCAGAAATCGGCTTCAACCTTCCGGCTTTCACCATCGCGCTGGTGATTACGGCCGTTCTCGTAATCGGAATCAAAGAGAGCGCCAGCTTCAACGCAACCATCGTGTTCATTAAAGTCTCCGTCGTGCTCTTTATCATCCTGCTGGGGATGCGTTATGTAAGCCCGGGAAACTGGGGCCACGGCTGGTCCACCTTCGCGCCGATGGGCTTTTCCGGCATTGGAGCGGGGGCTGCTTACATATTTTTTGCCTACATCGGATTCGACGCGGTCTCCACCACCGCCCAGGAGGCTAAAAACCCCCAGCGCGACTTGCCCATTGGAATCATCGCGTCGCTTTTTGTTTGCACCATTCTTTACATCTTAGTCGCGGCGGTTCTGACGGGCATGGTGCCGTGGAGCGAGATCAATATCGAAGCGCCGCTGGCGGTGGCTTTCCTCGACCGCGGACTTACAAAGGCGTCGTACCTGATCACTGCGGGGGCGCTCGCGGGGCTGACGAGCGTGATGCTGGTGATGTTGCTGGGGCAGACGCGCGTGCTCTATTCCATGGCCAA
>Ga0187770_10001948_pt1 | contig 11304 bp, 10 predicted proteins | sample 0116_SJ02_MP02_2_FD_133154 | JGI IMG/M metagenome (GOLD analysis project Ga0187770, IMG submission 133154) | Tropical peat soil microbial communities from peatlands in Department of Meta, Colombia - 0116_SJ02_MP02_20_MG | ecosystem: Environmental > Terrestrial > Soil > Wetlands > Peat | place...
ATGGGCCTGTTGAAGCAGGATCTTGGTGACCTCGCTGGCGCGATCTTCACTGAGCTTTTGGTTGAGAGTTGTGCTGCCGACCGAAGATGCGTAGCCTTTCACCTCAATGATGTAGCCGTTAATCTCCCTGGCTTTATCGGCCAACGCCAGCAGTTGCGGGACGTACTTCGGGTCGACCCTGACTTTGCCGTTGCCGAAGTGAATGGTCAGCTCATCAAGAATGTAGTAGTCGTCCAGCTGACCGAAACGCGCGACGGCAGCATCAATGGCTGCCTTGTTGGCCGCAATCTGCTGCTGCTGTTGTTGCAAGGCTTCATTTTGCGCCTTCAGCGCGGCATTCTGTTTTTCCAACTCTTCTTTGTTCTGCTGCGCCTGGGTCTTAGTCTCGTGTAAACCAGCCTCGATCCTTTGAGCATCCTCTAAGTCGTTGCCTTTGAAGGAGACGGAAGTTGCGACCAGCTGGTTGCGATCATTGTATGTTCCCTCCACTTTGACAGCTAGGCCCGGTATGAGTGCCGCCATTGACATTTCTTTTCTGCGTGCTTTTAAAACCCCTTGCACCTGACCTACTTGAGTGTTATCGGTCAGCAGGACGACAAGCGCAGGGGACTCTGAAGTCTGCAGAACCATGGTGTCGCCGTTTCGTGCTTTGATAAGGCCGTTAGTCTTCACCATTTGCGCAGCTACTGTCGTACCTAACAATGTCAGCCAGCCGACCAACCGAGCTGCAGCACATGCATTTCTGATCAGGTAATGGTGGCTCATGATGGTGTCCTCTCTTGTAGCAGTTGAAAAGTGGGACCCCTCCGGACCATGCCTGACTGCGAAAATGTCCCAAGCACTCTAAGCCGACACGAAGGAAGGCCCTCTGAACAGTACTAACAGCCTCGGGGCCCCCTGCAGCAGCCACTTGCCGCTTCCAACTGCCTGATGGAAGCTTTTCGCCGGGAGCGTGGGCTCTAAAACTGTCAAAATTGCCAGTTGGTACTTAGGGGGTCGACAACCTAGAAGAACTCTGGTGGGTGATCAACAACACAGACGTTGGTCCGCCCTCTGGCAAGCGGAAATGGATCACGCACGCAACGCGGGCAGAACGCCCTTTTACGTGAAGGACTGCCGCGTCTGGGCAGAAATTAACTATTTGGATTCTCCGACCAACTACCGCGAATACCTGCCAACTGCTCCACCCGGACGAGACCCAGAAACGAAGAGTGAGTGGGCGGGTCCCGACAAGGTGCGTGCGCCTCAGGGAGTTTTCCATTTCGTGCTGTTCTTGGCCTGCATGCTCGTGTTAGGGCTGCTTCTGTACATGTTCGGACATCACTGAATGGTGGTCAGATCTCGGACAGCATGATTTGTGTGAGGAAGGATAAATCAGATGAAGAATCGAATTGCAGGTTGGCTGCCGCCTCTCATGTTCCTTGCTCTTTGCCCAGTGGCCCTAGCGCAGGCTAAGGCGCAATCGCAAGAGACGGAAAAACAAGCTGCTCCGTCCTCGGCGACAATTGCGGAGGACAAGAATATCCAGGAATACATCGAGCTTCTGCGCACTAACGTGCGGCAGCAGAAGGCTGAGATCATGGGCGCAGTCATGGCGCTGAACGTTGAGGACGCGGCGAAGTTCTGGCCCATTTATAGCGAGTACGATGCCGAATTGACCAAACTGAACAACCTGAGGGTTGCGAACATTCAGGAATACGCGCGCAACTATGACGAAATGACGGACGCCAAGGCGGATGAACTGATCCAGCTTGCTTTCGATTATCGCAAGCACCGTTCCCAGCTCTTGGCGAAATACTATGGTCGCGTCAAGGAGCCGTTAGGGGCCGTTCAGGCTGCGCGTTTTCTTCAGGTTGAGGATCAGTTGCTCTTGATCATTGATCTTCAGATTCAGTCGGCCCTGCCGGTTGTTGCGAAGGGGTCGTGAACTCAAGGAAAGGGAGAAAAGATATGCGACATGCAATCGTTCGGGTGGCAGCTCTGTTGGCGGGACTGGTTGCGACAACCGCGCTAGCGACGATACCGGTGGTGACCGCCACTCCATTGCCACCGGCACCAACGAAGGTTACCGTTCCTGCGGGAACGCGCATCCTCATTCGCATGATCGATTCCGTGGATTCGGAGAAACAGCAGCCCGGATATCGCTTCACTGCAAGTCTGGAGACGAACCTGCTGGCCGATGATGTGGTGGTAGCGCCGCGAGGTACGACTGTCTACGGCCGTCTTGTTACGGCGCAGGCGGCGGGCCGGATGTCAGGCGGAGCCGAACTGACTCTCGAACTGACCGACATCGTAATCAACGGTGCGGCCAGACCCCTGCTGACAAGTACCTATCAAATAAGATCGAAAGGGAAGGGCGAGAAGACGGCGAAGAGAATCGTTGGCGGCGCAGGGCTGGGCGCACTCATCGGGGGAATAGCGGGAGGCGGAACAGGCGCAGCAATCGGCGTGGTTTCTGGCGCTGCCCTAGGGACTACCGTCTCGGCTGCCACGAAAGGAAAGCAGGTATCGGTACCAAGCGAATCGCTGCTTGAGTTCCGACTCGACCAACCGGTCAGCCTGCCTGTGGCAGGATAAGCTCACGCCGCCGGTTTGCCGAGACCAGTGTGCTGAAGGGTTGGCGCAAACTGCACAACGTGCGCGATAAGTGCACCGATGCCCTCGGTTTTGGGCAGAAATGCGTCAATCCAGGTCATTTCGGTCCGGAATATGTCCACCACGCCCGAGTACAGAATTATCTTCAACCTGGGACACATTGCCTTGATACAGCGCGCCAGAATACATCCATTCATTGCTGGCATGTGATAGTCGAGGATGGCGACGTCGATTCTCGTCATGCCTTCCGCCAGCATGAAGATGGTCTCGAGAGGACCGCATGCGGTGATGACGGAGAACCCGGACGCGTCCAGAGCTTGGGCTCGGGCGGCCATTTGTTGAGCCTCATCGTCTACCAGCAGCACTTTCGCCGCGGCCGATAATCTGGGAGTAATCATTGCGGTCTAATCCTGGGGAATATCTGCATCGGTCGGCGCCAACGCCTGGCCGACGACGGCATCCGGCGGTGCTGAGGGGAAACGGTAGTCGCTGTTGTAGACGTCCACGGTCGCGCGGCCGATGAGGCGGGTACGGGCCACAGAGTGAGTATGCTTGAGGAATGTGAAGGGTCCGATGTCCATGTAGTCTTGCGTGAACTCGACTTTCTTCAGGACGAACGAGGGAGTTCGAACCAGTCGGCCTTCGTTTCGAACCAAGCTTCCATTGAAGGCATTCAGGAACATTCGTCCTTCAAAGAGACCGAGGCGCCGGTTGCGCGGCTTCAATTTATACGCGTGCACGACCCGACCGTCGATCTGAGTTGTGCCTGTGTAAGTGATTTTGTAATTCGTCCCGTTGACGGCCGCTGCGAACTGTTGCGGGTTCTGGAGATGGTCCACCTCGGACTGCAAAAGCCGGGCAATCACGTTTTTCTTTACAAAGTCGTCGCCCGTGAACCGTACCGGCGTGAACTCCAGTGTCTTTGGCGCCACATAAACACGCCGCAATTCGAATTCACCCCGCTGGGCCGTGTCAGGCAGCTCGACACTAATCACGGTGGTAGCCGTGTACCCACGCAGTTCCATGCCCTGCCGTTGATTCCCGTTTTCGAAAACTTCAAGAGCGGCCGCCGGAGGCATGGGGAAGCGGGGGCCGGGGTCACCAAAGAGAGGATAAGGGCCAGTGCTTGGCGTCGTCGCCCGTTCGACAGGCGAGGGCTGCGGCTGGCGTTCAGAAGAGAATGCTGCTTGTCCGATGGCAACTGCGGTCAAGACGATGAGCAGGATGCAGGTGGCGGCAAGATTTGTTTTCAATCGCTAATACCGTCCGAGCTTTAATAGGTGCATGCTACGCTTGTACGCCACTCGCGCCTACTGCCAAAACCAGCAGCCTGTGCTGGGCAATTTTGACAGGGTGGTTTTCTCCCAGCTGCGCCCGGGTTGGGTTCCCCGTGACGCCCAAACAGGATCCCGACTGCAAGCTCTTAATAAGAATCTCAACTGGTAAAATTGCCAGTGTGTACAGGCGAGTTAACCGGTACAATCACGTGTCGCGCCGGAAGCGCGCCTGTCTGGTCACTGCGCGGCATCAGGCCCTACTGACCATCGAGCTCTCATACTCTCAGGACTGGAGGAAGGGTCATGACCAAACCCAGCGTAATGATCGCAGACGACCACACCTTGATTGTCGAGGCGTTCCGAAAATTACTTGAACCGCAATATGACGTGGTCGCTACGGTGGCGGACGGACGCGCATTGCTCGACGTTGCCTCCAAGGTGCGGCCTGATGTCATTGTTGTTGACATCGGCATGCCATTGTTGAATGGACTGGCCGCCGGCCAGCAGCTCAAGAAAAGCATGCCGAAAGTTAAGCTCGTCTATGTCACCATGAACGAAGACCCTGATGTTGCCGCTGAGGCGGTGGACAGCGGAGCTTCCGTTTACCTCCTGAAGAGTTCGGCGGCCGAGGAACTTTTAAAGGGAATCCACCAAGCCCTCAAGGGCGGATCTTACATTACTCCGCGAGTTCGGAGAGCGATGGATGAATCATTCATCCGCTCACCAATCCGGCGAGCAGTGCCAAAAAGATTGACAGACCGCCAGACGGAAGTTCTGCAACTTTTGGCCGAAGGACGATCCATGAAAGAAGTGGCTGTGGTCCTCGACCTTACCCCGCGAACCGTGGCTTTTCACAAATACCGCATAATGGAGGTAATCGGAGCAAAATCGAACGCGGAGCTGATCCAGTTTGCATTCAAAAACCACATAGCGGCCGCCTGAGCTGAACTGCTCCGGCCAGATTACTACCAGGGTTCAAACCACAAAAACGCATGAGCATCCTTGACAACGATACACCACGCGCCGCGCGGCTGTTCCGACTTCTTCGAGAGCCGTGCCACATCGTTTGCAACTGTCGACTTTTCGTCGCTAGTTTGATGGTTATGCTAGTTGTCTCGCCCCCTGTCATAACCTAACATCCAGTCTTGGATCAGGTATGACGGCGAGCGTGGTGCAATAGATACTCGTTGCTCGGTGGCTGAAAATGGCGATTGCGGCGGCAGCAAAGCAAACATGTCACGTATCCTTCTTCGGCAAACTCGCCAGTGCCAACGCTAGTGTTTTGCTTTTGGACTTCGATCAGACGATCTCTTTATTTTGCAGTAGCCAGCAGGATGGGTCCTCCAGCCCCTCGATTCCAGAACTGCTTCAGACGCTCATGACTAAAGGAATGACCCGTGTCATTCTAATCAGCGAACTGCGGGCCGTGGAGGTTGTCGCGCTGCTGCAAATGTCGCCCGCTCCCGAAATCTGGGGCTCACGTGGCCTTGAACGGCGCTTACCCAACGGTACTTGTGAAATTTTAGACATTCACGCCGAGGCAGAGCAGGCGCTCGCGGCTGTGGATCTATCGTTAGAGTCCAAGGGTCTGGGAAGGCTCACAGAGGTTCAACCTGGAGCCATCATTGTGCGCTGGGGTGGCCTGGGTCGTCGGGTTATGGAGGAGATCCGTGAGCGCGTGTCTGAAGCCTGGTCAACCGCGCACGATTACCGCTGGCTGGCAACGCGCGAATTCGAGGGCGGAATCGAGTTCCGCCTGCGTTTATGGGACAAGCGCGACGCGGTGCAGCAGCTTCTTTGTGAGGTAAGCGCCGACATTCCTGTGGCGTACTTGGGAGATGAGAAGAGCGATGAGGGTGCCTTTGGTGCCCTTAGGAATCGCGGATTGTGTGTTCTCGTCCGTCCCAAATTCATTGCCACAGTTGCCGACCTCTGGTTGCAGCCGCCGGACGGCGTGATTTGGTTTTTGGCAGATTGGGTGGCAGCCTGTTCGAGTGACGCATAATGGTTTCGATGTTATCGAAGCCCTCTGCGACAATTACCAGTTTTCGGTGCCGCCAGCTTCCTGAACAATGAGGGGCGTGTTCACAGCCCGGCATCCCAGTCCGAACCTCTAATTGCATGCAACTGCGCTCGGTCGAGGGCTAGCAGTGGCTTCTGGCCACGGGTGATCTCTGTATGGATCGATTTAAAAGAGCGACACTAGGTGTTCTTTTCCTGGGACTGATCGCGCTCTACGGCTGTAACGGCATGGTTCCACAAGACACGCAGAGCCTGCTCATCCCCAGTTTCCGCCGGTCGGAGATCCTCGGTTTTGTGGCTGGCTTCGGAACGACATTTGCGGCTTTGCCGGATTTGCTTGCGATGCTCAGGCGCCGGTCAAGCGTGGGTATGAACCCAAGGATGGCTGCGATTATGGGCGTCTTCCAGATTCTCTGGGTTTACTACGGGTTGTTGATTGCCTCGCGACCGGTAATCCTATGGAATGTGGTTGCCGTGTTGATCAACCTCTTCACCGTGGCCGTATACCTCCACTTCGTTCGCAAAGAGAAAACCAATTGAGTTGCGCGTCGCCGAAATGAGCGAAAAACGCACGACTTGGCCCTGCCAACTCTCACTTTTGACAGTAGGCACCCCCTCCTCATATTGACAGTATTGATCCTAATCAGGAGAACCGATTCATGGCAACCAAAGTGAACAGCCAAGCTCCCCTGATGATCGAGCAGCCACGCGAAATAACTTCGCCCATCATCAATCGCGACGACGTGCACACGCGCAAGCCCCTCGTGCCCGAGCCCGTGAGCCTACGACAGCATTTATATCCCTCGCTGTACCAGATCAATACCCGCGTTCGTCTGAGAGATCTCTCCGACACGCTTCGCCGGCAGGCGACCTTGGACGACATTCCCGACCGGGACATGGATGGGCTTGCTGAAAAGGGGTTCGATTGGGTTTGGTATCTCGGCGTGTGGCAAACGGGTAGCGCGGGGCGAAAGGTATCCCGGGGGCATCACGAATGGCAGGCTGAATTCCGTCACGTATTGCCGGATCTTCTGGAGGAAGACATTTGTGGTTCCTGCTTTGCGATCACACAGTACGCTGTGGACTCTGAGATCGGCGGAAACCCGGCACTGGAGCGCCTCTACAAAAGGCTGCACGAACGCGGGCTGCGACTGCTTCTGGATTTCGTTCCCAATCACACTGCACTGGATCACCCCTGGGTGCAGCGACATCCGGAATTCTACGTCCGGGGCACAGACGAGCAGTTACATCGCGAACCGCAGAACTACGTCCGCATCGAGACATCAGGGACCCAGATGGTGTTGGCTTACGGTCGTGATCCCTATTTTTCCGGCTGGCCCGATACCCTCCAACTGAACTATGCCGAGCCTTCTCTGCAGGAAGCAATGCGGCTGGAGCTGTTGAATGTGGCGGCCATGTGCGACGGAGTCCGGTGTGACATGGCCATGCTGATCCTGCCTGACGTGTTCGAACGCACGTGGGGCTTGCGGGCAGAGCCGTTCTGGCCGGGTACGATCCAGTCCATACGCTCGTACAAGCCGGAGTTCCTATTCATGGCGGAGGTTTACTGGGACCTGGAATGGACTCTGCAACAGCAGGGCTTCGACTATACATACGACAAGCGGCTCTACGACCGGCTGCAGGACGGACATGCACGCCCCGTGTATCACCATTTCCGTGCCCACATGGAATTCCAGCAGAAGTCCGCGCGATTTCTTGAGAACCATGATGAACCTCGAGCCGCCGCAACGTTCGCCCCTGGCGTCCACCGGGCCGCTGCCGTCCTCACATATCTCTGTCCGGGCCTGCGATTCTTCCACGACGGACAATTTGAGGGCCGGGCGAAAAGGATCCCTCCCCACCTCGGCCGCCGGCCAGACGAGCCAGTCGAATCATCTTTGAGTGATTTTTACGATCGCCTTCTAACCTGCGTCCACGAACCTGAGGTTCGCGACGGCACCTGGCAGTTGCTGGATTGCGTGCCAGCGTGGGAGGGCAACTGGACCAGCGATTGCTTTATCTGTTTCTCCTGGCACAGACCGAGTGGTCTGCCGCTCATCGTCGTCGTGAACTACGCCGCCAATCACAGCCAATGCTACCTGCCAATTCCGTTCGATGAAATCCGGGGACACAGCATCTGCCTTCAAGACCTGCTAAGCCCGGCGGTCTACGAGCGGGATGGCGATGAACTGCGTTCCCGTGGGCTGTACCTAGACATGCCGCTCTGGGGTTATCACGTTTTCAGACTAGCGCCTCTCAACCAGGCCCATGGTGCCCAAACGCAGTTCCTCAGGAAAGACGGTTGAAGAAATCGCACGAAAGGAAAGACCCATGACTGCGAGCAAATCGAGCCAGAAGTTCCCAATCGCATATAGCGAAACTAACGAGCAGAAGCGGCTGAATGATGCGCGTGAGAAGGGTGTTCCCTGGAAGAAGTGGGGGCCGTATCTCAGCGAAAGGCAGTGGGGCACGGTTCGCGAAGACTATAGCGAGGACGGGAATGCATGGGACTACTTCAGTCATGACCAGGCCCGCTCCCGCGCCTATCGCTGGGGCGAAGATGGTCTGGCTGGAATCTCCGATGACAAGCAGCGGCTTTGCTTTGCCATTGCTCTGTGGAATGGTCGTGACCCCATCCTGAAAGAACGTCTGTTCGGCCTGACCAACAGTGAGGGCAATCACGGCGAGGATGTGAAGGAATACTATTTCTACCTCGACAGCACGCCGACTCACTCCTACATGAAATACCTGTACAAGTATCCGCAGCAGGAGTTTCCCTATCGCGACCTGGTGGAAACGAATCGGCATCGCTCCCGGGAAGAGTTCGAGTATGAACTGCTGAACACCGGGGTGTTTGATGCTGACCGATATTTCGATGTGTTCGTCGAATACGCCAAGTCAGATCCAGAGGACATCCTGATCCGGATCACAGTTTACAATCGCGGCCCCGAGAGTGCAGAGCTCCGTCTGATTCCGACACTTTGGTTTCGCAATACCTGGTCATGGGGAGAGGCGAACAGCAGGCCCACGATGCGCCAGGTCGCGGAGGGAGCCATTCTGGCTTCGCACGCAGAGCTTGGCAACCGAACCCTGCAGTGTGAAGGCAATCCGGAGCTGTTGTTCACGGAGAATGATTCCAATGTCAACCGCCTGTGGGGGCAGACTAATCCGTCGTCCTATGTGAAGGATGCATTTCATGAGTACATAATCTCCGGCAAGCGGGAAGCGGTGAATTGGTCCAAGACGGTGGGGACAAAAGCAGCTGCGCATTACCGCCTGGAAATACCTGCTGGGGCCAGCAAGGTTGTGCGGCTACGCCTGAGTGCAGAGTCGCCAGCCGACCCATTCAGCACGTTTGATCGGATACTTGCCAGCCGACTCGCCGATGCTGACGAGTTCTACGACCGAATCACTCCGCGATCGTTAAGCGAAGACGAACGTCGCGTGCACCGTCAAGCGCTGGCAGGAATGCTGTGGAGCAAGCAGTATTACTATTTCGACCTCGATCGCTGGCTCAACGAGCATGAAGCTCATCCACTGTTGGGGACTGGACATCGCAACATCCGGAATACGGAGTGGTTCCACATGCTCAACAGCGACATCATCTCGATGCCTGACAAATGGGAATATCCGTGGTATGCGGCGTGGGACCTGGCTTTTCATACGCTTGCGCTATCGCTCGTGGATTTCGACTTTGCGAAAGAACAGCTCCTCCTTATGCTGCGGAATCTTTATGCGCATCCCAACGGGCAGATTCCGGCCTACGAGTGGAACTTCAGCGACGTGAACCCCCCGGTGCACGCGTGGGCGACATTGTTCCTCTACAACATTGAAAAAGAACTGGGCCGATCTGATCTGCGCTTTCTGGAGCGTTCTTTTCAGGGCCTGATGTTGAATTTCAACTGGTGGGTCAACCGGAAGGACCCGCAAGGTAGGAATGTCTTCGCCGGCGGTTTTCTCGGGCTGGACAATATTGGGGTGTTCGATCGCAGCGCTCAACTTCCGACCGGCGGCCACCTCGACCAGGCCGACGGCACAGCGTGGATGGCCTTTTATTGCCAGAATATGTTCGAGATCGCGATCATCTTGACAGAATACGACGCGATGTATGAGGACATCGCCTTTCGCTTTCTGGAGCAGTTTCTCTGGATCACCTATGCCATGGACCGGATCGGGGAGAACCACGACGAGATGTGGGACACCAAGGAAGGGTTCTTCTACGATTTGCTTCATCTGCCCAATGGGGATGCCATGCGGCTAAAAGTTCGCTCGATGGTCGGATTGCTGCCGCTGTGCGCTTCGACGGTGTTCGAATCCGGTATTGTAGCGCGCCATCCCCGCGTGATGGAATTGGTCGAGTTGTTCAAGAAGCGCCACCCCGAATTGCTGAGCCATATTGCTCCCGCCGACGACAGGTTTGTCGGATATGCAAACCGCCGACTTATGTCGGTGTGCAACAAGCAGAAGATCGAGCGGATTTTGGCTTACATGCTCGACGAAAACGAGTTCCTGGGGCCCTACGGCATCCGCTCACTGTCCCGATACCATCTGGACCATCCGTTTGTGTTCAACCTGGGTGGGCAGGAATACAAGGTCCAATATCTGCCGGCGGAGTCGAACACGGGGATGTTCGGCGGCAATTCCAACTGGCGTGGGCCGGTGTGGATGCCGGTAAATGGCTTATTGATCCGGGGGTTGCTGAATCTCTATCAGTTCTACGGGGACGACTTCAAGGTCGAGTGTCCCACGGGTTCGGGAGAACACATGACCTTGTATGAAGTCGCAAAAGAGATTGCCCGCAGGCTGTCAAGCGCCTTTCTCCGCGATGCCAATGGCAGGCGGCCTGTCTATGGCGGTGCCAACAAGTTTCAAGAAGATCCGTACTGGCGGGATTACATTCTGTTCTACGAGTATTTCCACGGCGACAATGGTGCAGGTCTAGGGGCCAGCCACCAGACCGGATGGACGGGTCTGATCGCTCGCGTGCTCGATCTGTTCGCACGCGGTAGTGCGGCCGATTGGCTCCGGACCGACAAGGGCGATCTCGCGGCTCGGATGACCCGTCAGCAGGTTGCGGGATAGCGAGGTGTGACAGGCCCGTGCGTCCTTTAGGAACATAAAGGCCTCGCCTCTGACCTCGTACCTGGAGATGCGAGTTAACTTCATGCTTGCGGTGTCGTTGGGGGTTGCGGTGTGCCCACTAAAGCTGTTGCTTGCCCAGGATCTCGCTCCGCGGGCCTATGTCATCACTCCCATCCATGCGAACGCAGTCACAGTGAGCTATTCCCTCCTCGATGGCGACATTATCTTTGATAACACACTTCCGATTACGGGTGCCCACGGGCGGATCAGCATATCAACCTTGAGTCTCTACCACACCCTGAACTTTTTCGGGAGATCGGCCAATGTC
>Ga0187770_10001949_pt1 | contig 11303 bp, 9 predicted proteins | sample 0116_SJ02_MP02_2_FD_133154 | JGI IMG/M metagenome (GOLD analysis project Ga0187770, IMG submission 133154) | Tropical peat soil microbial communities from peatlands in Department of Meta, Colombia - 0116_SJ02_MP02_20_MG | ecosystem: Environmental > Terrestrial > Soil > Wetlands > Peat | place...
AAGGCCGAGCCAGCGCGCGGAAGCTCCACTGGCAATGATGAGCGTGCTTGTCTGGATTGTGTCTTCGCCGACGGTTAGCTCGAACGGGCGCTTGGTGAGGTCCGCCTTGGTCACATGGCCAATGCGATACTCGGCGCCGAAACGCGAGGCCTGCTTGCGCATGTTCTCGATCAGTTCGGGACCCTGGATGCCTTCGGGGAAGCCTGGGAAGTTTTCGACCAGAGTCGTGAGTCCAAGTTGTCCGCCGGGCTGATGGCCTTCGAGCACCAGCGGCTTGAGATTGGCTCGGGCGGAGTACAGCGCGGCGGTATGGCCGGCGCAACCCGAGCCGATGATGACGACGCTGCGAATGTCCATGTGTTCGAAAAATCCCTTATTAATAGATTCCTACCGGCAGAATTCGTTTCGGCGCCCAATCGCGACGCGGGTTTCAATTACGGACTTTTCTTGGCGGCAGCAGCCTTCGCAGGAGCTCCGACGCCCACGCGAGCCAATTCCTGGGGCACCATTTTGCGCACACCCAGGGCGTCGCGGTAGCGATTCAGAATTTGGGATGCGGCGCGAAATATCGGGTCGTAGGCGCTCTGATCCGGGGCCGGGTGTCCTTCGGACGCCGAACAGCGGGCCAGCACAACCGAGGACTTGCCGAAACGCTCCAGCTTCACGCGCGAGGCGGGTGTGTCGGTGGACAGCATGGCGCCGGCGGAGACCACAGCCGATGCACTGTCCTCGATGGAAACCTCCACCAGGTCTTTGGGGTCACGCAGGCGCAGGACCAGCGTCTCGACCATGTTCTCGGCGTCCACACTGAAGGAATATTGGACGTTGCTAAACGAACCTGGGCCAGGAAACTCGCGGCGGACACGCACCCATTTGGCAGCGGAGGGCGCTCCCGCGGGGAGTGGCTGCATACCGGGCATGGGTGTATTGGGATCGAGCGTCGAGTGCCCACGCGCCACTTCATAATCCGCACCAAACACAGGCTTGGTCGGTATTTTGGCCAGGGCCGCGGAAAGCTCTTTCTGGTCGTCTGAGGAAGGCGAGCACACATTCAGCATATTCACCTTGACCTGAGGCTGCTGGGATGAGGTCTGTTGCGCCCGGACCGAGACCACCGTGGCCAGAACCCCAGCGGCGCAGGCGATGAGAGCTATTTTGGGGAACACGGCGGAATTGTATCAGGGAAGGTCAGAGGTTAGAGGCAGATCGAGCGGTTGGGAGTCCGAGGTTTCAAGGTTTCAGGGTTCTAAGCCCGACGGGGTTGAACCTCGCCTCTTTACGTCTTCACCTCTGCGCTCTAATTACTTCACTGCGCATCTGACCTCTGCCATCTCACGAGCCGACGGCGCTGGCGTCGTTGTCGGTTGCCCCGTGACGGCGCAATAACTGCGGCAGGTTCTGCGAGAAGGCCGAGCGCGGCAGCACCATGTCGCAGCCGACCTCGTGCGCCTTCTGCTTCAGGTCTCCCTGGACGTGAGAGAGAAAGCCGATGATCGAGGTTCCCTTCTTCAATTTGCTTTTCAGCTTAGGAATCAACGTAAGAGGCTTGGCGTTGGCGTTGTTGAGGTCGAAAATGATGAGCGACGGCTTCTCTTCGCCATTGTTTTTGATCCTGTCGGTAAGGTCTTTTTCCGTTTTGACGAACTCGACTTTCACGTTCATCTTACGGCCCGTGTCCTGGATCTTGGTCAGGAAGAAAAGATCCTCGACGAAGGCGAATACCCGGGAGGCGGCATCAGGAGCGGCGGCCGGGAGGGGCTCGGGCTCGGCAACCGGATAGGCGGCGCTAAAGCCGGGACGACGCATGCTCTTGCCGGAGTTTTCCCCGCTGGCATTAAGGACGGCGCGATAGCTGTGATCCATGGGGGCGGTGAAAATGCCCTGATGTTCCTGGCGGGCGCGGTGCGCTCCATGCGCTCCGCCAGCCGAACCACGTTTTTGCGAGCGACGCCCGCGGCGCCGTCTGTGCTTCCCCCCGCCATGGGAGGGATGTCCGGATCCTGCAATCATAGTTTTCTCTTAGTTAAAGCCCCCGGCCCGGATCGAAGATCGCAGGCCTGTTTGCTTGGTTTTCCCCGAGTTCGAGATAGCCCGGTGCGACTTTGTGCGAGACACAATACGCGCCGGCCCTCGACGGACCGAACCCACCTCGGCTGGATGCTACTTGAGAACGATACTCAACGCTCGATTTCGCGCCTGGAGTTTGCTTGGCGCGTACGGCCCGCAAGAAGCAAGGCCCTAGGGAACAACCTGATGTTACCCGCGAAACGCCCGATTGCGCAAGGGGGGAGCACCGTTTAGTTTTCCACATTCGGTCATGGCCAAGAGATCGAGTTGGCGGAAGCCGGCACTCTACTGTCCGAAGGTGTTGCACTGACGCATATCAGTGAGCGGCCGCGGAGCGACACAGCCCGGCAAAACAGGTCGGACTATTCTGCAGAAACCTAACGGCCGGCTGGGAGCCGAGTGCGCTCAAGTTCCGGCGAATGCGTGCCGATGAACACGGGGTGAAGCCGGAAAAACCCAGCTGGCGGGAAGCAACCGTCAACTCTCTCGCTATTGCTGGGCAGCGGTTCGTTGCCCGGCAGCCGATCTTCGACCGCGCCCGCAAAGTCATCGGATATGAACTCCTGTTCCGAAATGGGATCGAAGACTATTTCCATGCCGACCCGGAATTGGCGGCGCGGTCGACGCTGGACAGCTCTCTGCTGTTCGGTTTGAGGACGCTGTGCCACAACACGCTGGCCTTTGTGAACTGCACGCGCGACATCCTACTCAAAGATCTGGTCACCTTGCTGCCGCCAAACCAGACGGTCGTCGAGATTCTGGAGACGGTTGAGCCCGAAGACCGCGTGGTTGAGGCGTGCAAACGCCTAAAGGCGGCAGGGTACCGCATCGCTCTCGACGACTTCGTTGCCAGCGATCCCCGCGTGCCGCTGTGTGACTACGCCGACATCATCAAGGTTGACGTGCGGGTGACGCGGCCGGAAGAGCGGGCCGGAATGGTGCGGCGGTTCGGGGGCCCGAAGCGCAAGATGCTGGCCGAGAAGGTGGAGACACCGCAGGAATTCCTGCAAGCGCAGAAGACCGGCTTCGTGTATTTCCAGGGATACTTCTTCTGCAAACCCGAGACTGTGATAGGCCATGAAGTTCCCGCGAACCGGATTCACCTTCTGCGGCTGCTGGAGATGGTTTCGCGGCCAGAACTGGACCCCAAGGAACTGGAGAAGGTGTTCAAGCAGGAAGCCTCGCTTTGCTACCGACTTTTGCGCTATCTGAACTCGCCGGTGTTTGGGTTAGCGCTGGAAATCAAGTCGATTCGGCACGCCATGGCGATTCTCGGAGAGCGGGAGCTGCGGCGCTGGGTGCGGATGGTGGTCACCGTGAGCGCGGCCGAGCAGGGCTGCAGCGAACTGGTGCTGGTCGCCCTGACGCGGGCGCGGTTCTGCGAGCTGCTTTGCGAGAGGCTGAAGTCGAAACAGGATCTGTTCCTGATGGGGTTGCTGTCGGTGATGGATGCGATTCTGGAGATCGACATGGGAGTTCTGCTCGAACAGATTCCCGTGGAACACGAGATCAAGGGTGTATTGCTGGGGCAAGCGAGCAGCCTGCGACCGGCTTATCGGCTCATGCTGGCGCAGGAATCCGGGGAATGGGCGATGGCAAGCGAGCTGGCTCGGCAAGTGGGCGTAAAGGACGAAGAAGCTGCAGATATCTGGTGGCAGGCGATGACCTGGGCCCAGGAAGTGACGGGCAGCGTGTAGCTGATTGGCGCGTATTGATACGCAAGTGCGTATCGTCAAACAACCTGCCGAAAACACCCTCCGACTTTCTGATTTACTTATGGCGCTTCGATCAGCTCCATTTTGCCGTCGCGAGTGCGGTGCAGGACCATCAGCTTGCCCTTGGGATCGCGGAAAACGAAGACGTCGCGGTCGCGGAAGTGCGCCTCTTTGATGGCCTCTTCGAGCGTCATGGGGCGCAGGGCGACCGAATCGGCGGAGCGCACGAGGTGGACCTCGGTGGTTTTGGCCACGGAGGGGAATTTGTGGACCGTGACGGAAACGGTGGCGCTGTCGGCCAGCCCAAGACCTGTCTCGATATTCTGTTCCGCGCCTTGGCCGTTGAATTTCTTCACGGCCTTGCGCTTTTTGCTCAGCCACTTGGTTTTGTACTTGAGCGCCTGCTTGTGCAGATGATCAAGCGCGTCGTTGACGGCAGAAACCATGTCGTGGGCCTGGGCCGCGCCGACAATCGGTCCGTTGGGCGGATTGATGGTGATTTCGGCTTTGTGGCGGTGCTTTTCGACGGCGAGAATCACGTTGGCTTCAAAGCGGTCGCCGAGAATTTTGCGGATCTTATTGAGGCCGGTTTCGACTTCTTTGCGGATGGAAGGAGGGATTTCGTATTGTCTTCCTGTGTATTCCACGTTCATCAAACCACCTCCGAAGTCGGAAATTAGAAATCGAATCCAATGGCACAGATCCTTCGCTTCGCTCAGGATTTCGGCGCGCGGCTCAGACGCCGCGCAGTCGCCTCAACTTCTTTGCGGATGACGTTGGGAATTTCGTATTGACGACCGGTGTACTCGATGTTCATTAGCGCCCTCGGGATTTGTTGAATGTAACGGGCACTGCTGAGTCCCAGGTCAGAGGTTAGAGGCCAGATTGTAGAGGTAAAATCCCAAGTCACCCGCAGCAGGTTCTGACCTCTGAAATCTGAGTTCTGACCTCTGACCTTATTTCTTCACTCTTCTTTGATGCGTACTGGGAATTTTCATGTCTTCGCGGTATTTGGCTACGGTACGACGGGTTACATCAATTCCTTGCGATTGCAGAATGCGGGTGATCTGTTCGTCGGTCAGCGGACGGGTTGGATCTTCTTCCTCGATCAGCTTCTTGACGCGGCGTTTCAGGATCAGCAGCGAGGTGCCGCCGCCTTCGGGGCCCTGCACGCTTTCCGAAAAGAAATAGCGCAACTCGAACACGCCCTGCGGCGTGTGTACGTATTTGTTGGCGACGGCGCGGCTGACCGTGGAAGGGTGGACGCCGATCTCCTCGGCGACTTCCTTGATCATCATCGGCTTCAGGTAGTCGATGCCGCGCTCTAGAAAATCCTGCTGGCGGGCGACGATGGAGTAGCAAACCTTGGTGATGGTCTGCTTGCGCTGCTCGATGTTCTTGATGAGTTGGATGGCCGATTTGTAGCGGTCCTTGACGTAGTTGCGGGTTTCGCGGTCGTTGCCTTCGCGCGCCAGCAGGCGCTTGTAGGCGGGGTTGAGGCGCAACTGCGGCATGTCGTCGTCGTTCATGACGATCAGCCACTCGTCGCCGTGCTTGACGAAAGCGACATCAGGCTCGATGAGGCGGGCGGGAGTTTTGTTGTACTGCAGGCCGGGGCGAGGGTCGAGAGTGCGAATGAAGTCGATGGCGGCCTGCACGGCTTCCAGGGGACGGCCGATGGCGCGGCTGATTTCCTTGAACTGCTTGAGCGTGATCGCCTTCAGGTGATGGTCGACAACGGCAATCGCGTCGTGGACGACCTGCTCGTTGGCCCCGTGGCCGTTGCGGTGCTGCTGCAATTGCTGGAGATGATAGCGCAACTGATAGAGCAGGCATTCGCGGAGGTCGCGGCAGGCGACGCCAGACGGATCAAACTGGCGCACATCCTCGAGAGCTTCCCGCAGATCGTCGCGGGTAAAGTGTACGGGGATAGGCGCGGGAGCAGGGGCGGCGGCAGTGCTGTTGCTAGGGGCGGCGGTCGCGGTGCTCGTTGAAGAGTCAGTCGAGGACGAGCCAGTCGAGGGAGACGCAGTGGCGTTGGGCGAGGTTTCGGTCGCAGAAGCTGCCGCAACGGTCGCGGCGTCACTCGAACCGGCCGGCACTGCGGTTGATGCCGGATGCGCCTGGTGGCCGTTTCCAGAAAAACTCCCGGCCAAAGAACCGTCGGCCGCCGAAGGTGAGACGGGCTGAGGCTCATCCGCGGCAGGAGTCGCGCTCATTCCCAGAGCCTCCGCCTGGCCGACAATTTTGGCCTGCGTTTTGGCGTCGGCTTCCGGCGCGGCCGCGGGAACGATGCCCAGCAACTCGTCGTCACTGGCGATCAGATATCCGTCTTCGTTGAGATTGCCGATGATGAGTTCGGCGGCTTCGCGCACAGGCGGGCGGGTGGTGATTGCGCCCAGTTGCCAGAGCAGATGATCGGTGAGATTGCCAGCCTTCGAGAGGAAGTTTTCAAAAGAAGGCTTTTCGACCTCCTCCATTTCGACGGAGCTGCGATAGCCGGGGTCGAGATACTCCTGGAAAAACGAGCCGAAATCGATCTCCTCGAAGGGGTCCTTCTTCTCCGTGGCGGTGATGGGATTTTCTTCGGTGGTAGCCTTGGCGGCGAGGCGGTCGCGTTCTTCTTCCTGGCGGCCGATCTCATCGATCATGGGGACAGCATCTTCCAGCTCTTCGAGGACGGGGTTTTCGACCATCTCGGCGTTGATCATGTCCTTGAGCTCGAGCTTGTTGAGCGCGAGGACAGACACCATCTGGACCAGGCCCGGCGTGAGGATCTGCCGCTGCGAGAGCTTGACGCTCAGTTTGTGCTGGAGAAGAACCATTTTCCCTAAAGTTTCAAGGTTTCAAGGTTGCAAAGTTTCAAGGTTTCAAGGTTGAGAAGCGTCGGGCAAAGCGGGTTTTGGCCAACTTTGAAGCCTTGAAACTCTGAGAACTTCGAAACCTTGCTCTTCTAACTTCTCATGCGGCGCGGCCCTCCGGCCTGCACGAAGGTCCAGTCTGGCTACGCCTTGGTAACTCCGCAATCACACCAGCGAGAAGCTCTCGCCGAGGTAAATCCGGCGCACTTCGGGGTCGCTGCCCAACTGTTCGGGCGTACCGGAGCGAAATATGCGGCCCTCGTTAATGATGTAGGCGCGGTCGGTCACCGAGAGCGTCTCGCGGACGTTGTGATCGGTGACCAGAATGCCGATGCCGCTCGCCCGCATGTCCGAAATAATTTTCTGCAGGTCGAGCACGGCGATCGGGTCGATGCCTGAAAACGGCTCGTCGAGCAAGATGAACGTCGGGCTGATGCAAAGCGACCGGGCGATTTCGACCCGGCGCCGCTCCCCGCCCGAGAGCGCATATCCGCGGTTCTGGCGGATGTGCTCGAGGCCGAGCTGGTCAATCAGCTTTTCAGCCTTTTCCCGGCGCTCGTGCCAGGAAATGGGTTGGGCTTCGAGGACGGCGAGGATATTCTCCTCGACCGTCAATTTCCTAAAAACGGAAGCCTCTTGGGGGAGATAGCTGATGCCGTACTCGCGCGCCCGTAAGTACATGGGAACGCTGGTGATATCTTCGTCGTCGTACAGCACCCTGCCGGTATCGGGCGGAATCAGGCCGACAATGGCATAAAAGGAGGTGGTCTTTCCCGCGCCGTTCGGCCCCAACAACCCAACCACTTCGCCCTGTAGAACGTTCAGGCTGACGCCATTCACAACGCGCCGGCCCCGATAAGTCTTTCCAATCTCGTCGGTTGCCAGCGTGTGCATTTATCGTGCCACTTGCGTCCGCGTCACCGCCGGGGACGTATCTCTTCCTTCCACGAGCACCCTATCATCGTGTCTGTAGAAAGTCAACGAATCGCCGGTAATCTTGCCTTGTTCGGCATCAAAAATGCAGGGCGGACCGCCGGTCAGCTCGAATTTGTCATCGGCGGCAATGTAGAGGAGGTGATCGCCGGTCGCTCGGCGGTTGGGTTCGGTGAGGACGACAGAGTCCTGAGCGATGATTCTTTCGATTTGCCCAGCAGGTCCGGCAACCGTCGCGGATTGCCCCGAGGCTTGCTTCTGGCCTTGGGCGGCGAGGAACACCGTCATTTGCTGCGATGTCATCTTGGCGAGGGCGCCGGAGGCGTCGGTTCCCCAAGCGGTAACGCCGCCTTCGAAGAATGCCTTCCTTTCGCTGTCGGTGTAAGTCAGGTGGGCGGAGGTGATCGTAACTGGGGTCGACTTTCCCGTCTTGTTGTCGGCTTGCACCAGAATGGTTCTTACAGATTGGGCGGACGCAGCCTGGGCGACCAGTGAACGATGGTCGCGGTCGAATTGCAGAGTGGGAGCCTCGACAACGTTGCTGTTTTGCCATAACCGGGCATTGCCGGTATAGACGGCTATGGCCGGGGAACGGTGGGCAGTCATGGTCCGGCTGACGACGTGAATTGGATCCGACGAAGCAAGCATGCCGCCGCCTGGCTGCGGCTTGAGATCGGAGTAGGTCGTTTTCACGTTGTCCTCGGCGAGCGCATCGCCATTTGCACGATTGAAGCGAATTGTCTGAGCGGTTGTCATCATCCCGCCGTCCGCCACACGCGGGGAACCGGTGAGCACCAGCATCTGGTCGGTGGCGGTGTAAGTGCCCTTCTCCGCCCAGCCTTTTTGTGCACCACTGACGTAAGCGACCCCGCCGGCCTGCGTGATGGTCGAGACGCCACCTTCGGGCGCAAACAGAACATCGAGGGTTGGGCTGGTGGAAGTGCGGTCGGGCTGGCCGGGAGTGCTGCTGACGATTCGGGCGTCGGGGGTTCCGTGCAGGACGTCGAGACGATTCTTCGCAGTGAACGTGGCGTGGAAGCGGGAGGCGGTGACAACGGTCCTCTGCTTAGAGTCCGGTTGCGTGATCACGATCTGGGGAGGACCGGTAGTTTCGGCAGATTCGAGCAGGTTGCCGTTCTTTACTACAAAGTCCATGACGGGGGCGGTCATTTCGACCTGTTGGGTATTCGTTGACGACATGGATGGCGGCTTCGCAGGGGATCCCGCAGGCAAGGCAGACTCCGCCGAAGTTCGCGTAGTGGCGGATCCCGGGCCGGAGCCTGCGCTGTTCTGGCGAACGCCGACCTGGACGAGGTGGACTCCCTCTTCGGCATGGACATGTTCCAAGACCTGATTCGCGGCAAAGTAGAGCGTCGCTTTTCCGGCGTCGGCCTGCGCAGGCCGTTCGCCGGAGGTGGTCAGGTGGACGTTGCCGCTGAGGATTGCCTTCGTGATCTGATTCCGCGTGCCCGTCAGCACTAACTCGGCACGGTCGGAGCGGGCGTGGGTATCCGAACCGCCGTGGACCTCGGCCGAAACATTGCCTTCGGCGAAAACCCGTTCGACGGTGTTGTCCGCGCGCAGAAAAAACGTGGCGCGATCCGATTGGAGCTGTTGATTCGCGCGGCTCAGTCGAGCCGTGTCGAGAACGATCGTGGGCGGGCGTTTGGCAATGACGCCGTGCTCAGCAGTCAAGTGGGACTGGTGGGGCCGGGTGATGTCCATGGCAACGGACGAGTGCAGGGTCATGGTGCCGGTGCTGGCCACGTAGTCGGCGCCGACGGCGAAGCCGGATGCATCGGGCGTTGCGAAGGTCACCTTGCCTTTCACAAAACCGTCTCCCGTGTTCTTGTTGAAAACGAGCCCTTCGGTTTCGAGGTGGATTGGCTTTCCGGCTTGCAGGGGAGGCGACTGGTCCGCGCTCTTGCCGCCCTCGAGATTGGCTTGGAGATCGATGAATACCCTGCCCCGCGCGGTGACATCGCCGGATTTAGGGTCGAACTCGAAATCGTCGCCGGCGATGCGATCGAAGCGGCTGGAGTCCTTGCCGAAGACGACGATTTTGACGTTGTGAAGTTCGGCGCGCCCGCCCTCCTTGAACTGAACCGCCTTGGAAGCGCTCACGGTGAACTGGGTCCGGCCCTGCTCGGATTTGGAAATCGAAAAACCCTCCGCCGTTTGTTGGATGTCGATCCCGATCTTTGCCGGCACTTCATGGACGGCCTGGCTCACGCGCCAGCGTGCGTAGAAATACATCCCAGCCACGACTGCGATCATCAGGATCGCAGCAGCGGCGAACCAATGCCGCAAACGTCGGACAGGGAGGGGCATCCTGTTCTCAGTGTAAAGCAACGCGCGATGCGCTTGGCGGGGCCATGATCGGGAGCAGAAGCAACCGAATTTAGGCGGACGGAGAATGGCGCGTGGAGCGCGGAGCTTCGCTCCGCAGGGCAGTCAAGGTCGGCTTGGCTAGGGTTACTGTTGCTGGCTGGCCTGCTGCGGTAATTCGGCAGGGCGCAGAATCTCTTCGGGGGCAGCACAGCTTTCGGAAAGAGTCTCGCATCCGACTTCGTCGAGGGCGGGGCGGACGCGCACGTCGACGGAAAGGTGCTGCCCGGCATGTCCCTTGTAGACGCCGCGCACCGGCGGCACGTCGCCGTAATCGCGGCCGCAGGCGACGCGGATATGACGAAAGCCAACCGGCCTTCCAAGTGTGGGATCGAAGCCGATCCAGCCGCTGTCCGGAAGAAAGGCTTCGACCCAAGCATGGGAAGCCTGGCCTCCGATGACTTCCTCCTGCTTGGCATCGGGACTTGCTTCAGCGCCAGGGACAAGATAACCGGAAATGTAGCGGGCGGGCAGGCCGCGTAGTCGCAAGACTCCGATGAGCACGTGGGCGAAATCCTGGCAGACACCGGCGCGCAAAGCCAGGGAATCGGCGGCCGAGGAGTGTACATGAGTTGCGCCCTTCTGGTAGGTGAAGTTGCCGTGGATGAAATCAGACGCGCTCTGGACGAAGCCAGCAGCCGTGCCATCGCAACCCTGTTCGGCGGCAAGGCAGATCTCCTCGAAACCAGGGAGACGCGGGACGTAGGGGCTGGAGGCAATCCAGTCAAAGTTATCTTCGGCCAATTCTGCGCGCGTGGCATCGAGGTCGGACAAGCGCAGGCCGCCTAGCCGCGGTTCGGGGACTTCGTGCACCAGAACGACGGACTCGGCCTCGACATGCAGATGGCGGTGATTGGGCAGGATGTTGAAGTGATGCACCCAGTTTCCGTAGCCGTCTTTGAAGGAGGCGCCGCGGGAGGAAGGCTTCGTGACGAGGCGGAACGAAATGCAGCTCTGGCGATCGTCGTGGATGGGGCGCAGTCGTACCTCGTTGTAACTCTCGTAGACAGGGCCGTCGTAAACGAACTCGGTGGAATGGACCAGATGGTATCGGTTCATGCCGCCCCCGCGTAATAGAAATAAGTGGTCGCGATGGCTTGGCCGATGGCGTTAAACATGCGGATCAGCTCGGTCAGGTATTCGTGCAAGCCGTTTTTGAGGATTTCATCGATGCGGTCGTAACGGAGACGTTCGAGGACCTTGCCCGTGAGACGTTCTGCTTCGTTGGCGTAGGCGCCGGGCCCCGTCTTGCTGATGGCGCGCAGGGCGGCTTGCATTTCGGTCACGGAAAAGCGAACGGAGCGGGGATGCAGGGAGTGAAGAATGAGCATCTCGGCCA
>Ga0187770_10001951_pt1 | contig 11297 bp, 9 predicted proteins | sample 0116_SJ02_MP02_2_FD_133154 | JGI IMG/M metagenome (GOLD analysis project Ga0187770, IMG submission 133154) | Tropical peat soil microbial communities from peatlands in Department of Meta, Colombia - 0116_SJ02_MP02_20_MG | ecosystem: Environmental > Terrestrial > Soil > Wetlands > Peat | place...
ATAGCCAGAACAGCCGAATCATCGGGTTCGATCCGGCGTCGAACACGTTTGCCAGCTTCAGAGCATCAGCTAGCAGGACCTACCCAGATTCCATTGCGGTCTCGTCCAACGGAACCGTCTGGTTCGCGGAGATAGTGGCGAACGACATCGGGGAGCTGAATCCGGACACCGGCTTGATCCTGAAGTTCCCGATACCCACTTCGGGCTCGAGTCCCTCATCGATAGCCGTCAGCGACGACGGCACGGTGTGGTTCTCCGAGGCGGCGACGGGGAAGATCGGCCATCTGAACCCTGCGACTGGGAATATCACAGAATACTCCCCGGAATCTGGCCTGAGCTTCCCGATAGGCGTGGCGCTGGACAAACAGGGAAAGGTGTGGTTTTCAGAGCACTTCGGCAACAGCATAGACGTCTTCGATCCGGCCAATGGCTCGTTCACCAAGTACCAGGTACCCACACAGTTTGGGTCACCTCATGGGCTGGCCATCGACTCTTCGGGCGACGTGTGGTTCGCCGAACATGTGGGGAACAAGCTGGGAGTCCTATGGGCAGGCAACGACTCCATCAGCGAATACCCAATCCCAACGGCCTTTTCGCTCACACAGATCATAGCCATCGACCACTCCGGAAGGGTTTGGTTTGCCGAAGAAAGCGGAGACAGGATAGGTTACTATGGGGTCGTCACGACGCCGGGGTCCTCCCCGGGCTTCACCGCGAGCTCCCTAGAGCTTCTCCTCTTTGAAGTAGTCCCTCCCATTGTGGTGGTGGCTCTGACTGTCAATTGGATCCTAAAGAGGAGAGCCCATTCGAGAGGGGCGACCAAGACGACTTCACCAACCTTAGCGCGTGCGATTGGCCGCACGTGGTCTCGGAGGCGCCAGACTTGTCCCTCCACCTCAGCAGGCCTTCGCGAGCAGGTCTGCCTTATGAAAGTCGGCTTGCCTTCCATCCTAGCCATGAAGCACCACACATGGGCTTGGGACCGAGCGGGATCCGTCTCCTGCTGGCAACTGGAAACAACCCCACTTCCCTGCAGGATGGGAATGCCCGAGCATCATTCGCGGGACCCAGCTCCCGCCATCGCTAGTGGAGCGCATGCTGCGACGTCAAGCGATCGTTGCCATGCCACGCTCCCAGTAATGAAGGAAGAGCTCCGTCGCCCATTCCAGCGTCGCCGACATCATCGTCAGCGACCCGACGGCAGTGCTGGACTTCCTGATGGGGAACCTCGTCGTGGCAATTCCATATATCGGGCGACGCACAGATGTACTCTTGCCTTCCGGCAGCGATCTACGTCTCCCTTCGCCACTCAAGAGTTGAAGAAAATCAAAGGGGGAAGGTATGTGCCACATCTCCCTTAAATTCAGGTAATGGTTGTTACATCAGCATGCCTCAAAGGGAGTTTGATGTGAACGCTTGGCGACCACCTCGCGGGATCGAATCTTCGAGAACATCTTGCCCGCTGCCCCGTTTGCCCTTCAGGTGATCAGAAGAGATGTCAGAAGGAAACGGCTACTGCCGAAAGTGCGGTTCAAAACTGAGCGATGACGCCTTCTTCTGTCCCAAGTGTGGGACCCAAGTCAGCCCGCCGCGCCCCTCCGAGACGGAACGGCGAGCTCGGCGAGTCAGCCCGATGAGCCCTCTGACAATCGCCTTGATCGTCCTCGCCGCTCTGTTCGTGGGATGGATCTTCTCCGCAGGGTTGGTGCCGTACCTACCCGGGACAATGGTGGGATCGGGGATTATGACCACTCAGCATGAGAACTTCGCCAATTTCACGGCTGTCAGCATATCCGACGGGTTCAAGTTCACGATCACCCAGTCGGATTCCTACGGCGTGAGCGTGACCATCGACAATAACCTCGTCAACTACGTCCAGTTCACTCAGGCGGGAAACACCCTGTCGGTAGGCCTCTCTCCCAATTACAGCTATCAGTCATATTCGGCTAAGGTCGACATCACCATGCCCGACCTGAGCCAGGTGAGCATCTCAGGGGGGTCGACTGGCATGGCGACGGGGTTCTCGTCGTCACATGACTGCTTGGTCTCGGCTTCGGGCGGAAGCACCATGACCATGTCGGGCAGCGCCGGCAGCCTTTCGATAGAGGCTTCAGGCGGGAGCCAGCTGAACTTGGGAGGCTTCCAAGTCACGAACGTCTATGTTGACATTTCCGGCGGAAGCGAGGCGACAGTGAGTGTCAGCGGTAGCTTGGACGGGGTCGCCTCCGGGGGCAGCCAGGTGTTCTACCTCGGCAACCCCACTTCAGTCAACGTTAGCACTTCAGGCGGATCCGCGGTCTCCAAAGGATAGGGTTGTCCTCCAGCCACTTTCGGCACTCCTTGGCAGCTCCATCCTTTACGCAACCTGACCCCCATTAGACGCCTTGTCCACAAACTCTCAACTCTCACATGGGATTTGATCGCTCGCCGTTCCACCATGGCAGCATAGTCATACGCGATTCCAGCTGAGTCACTCTCGAAACCGAAGGCCGGCCATGGACTGCAGGCTATCATAGCTTGAAACGAGTCTCGATCTTAGCGAGGCCCGTTGCCGCCCAGACGGAGACGTCCTTTACACCTGAAATCATTTCGATCCTCCGTTTGAGTTCGTTCAAATGCTTCATGTCCTCCGTATGGACGACGGCGATCGCGTCGTATTCTCCGGTCGTCTGGAATACGTGATGCGATTCTTCGAAGGCTGCTAGGCGGCCTATCGCTGCGGTCAACAGCTTCGGGTTGATCTTGACCAGGACCACGGCGGTGACGTTCATTCCGATGCTCCTGGGATCGAGCAGGGCCGTCATCCTGGTTATCACTTTGTCACGGGCGAGTCTTCTCATCCTGTATCTCACGGTCGACTCGGCGACCCCTGTCCGCTTTGCAATCTCCGCGAAAGAAATCCGTGCGTCATCTTGGAGCAGGTTCAGGATCCTCTTGTCGGCTTCGTCAAGGCCCTTCCGCAAATCCATCGATGTTCAACAGAATCGGGCTTATAATCGTAGGCCTTCGGATCTGCCACGCCGTCCATCGCTGCCGGAAGGTTTGGAGCTTCGTCATTGGATTTAGGTGCCCTCCGCTCTATGGCACAGTCGAAGTACAATCCGCTGAGATGCGATTGACGCAACCGTCAGGACGAGTTAAGAAAGATCTGCAAAGGGTCGATTTGCGGAAGTAGCAATAAAAAGCGAGAAAAGCAGCGGAAACAGCAGGCTTATAAGGCCCCGCACCTTCGCATTGGCTAGATTTGCATTGGCAAACTACATTCCGCTACTGACCACTGCCGTTGCTTTCGTCTTCTCCCTTCTTCTCGCCCGCCAATATATGCAGAGGCACAAGGTCCATCAGCTCCTGTGGACGGTCGCCATGGTCCTCTACGGGATCACTTCGTTGATGGAGTTCCTCATGAACCCCGACGTCATGGGCGCGAACCTTTCCCTTTTCATGGTCTACTACGTCCTGTCGGCTCCCTTGGTCGGCCTCCTTGGCGCCGGGGTAGTGTACCTCTTGGCGAACCGGACCCTGTCGAGGATCTTTTTAGGTTTCGTGGTAGTCTTCTCCCTCGCCCTGATCGTCGCCGGCCTTTCCACATCCCTCAGCTCATCGGCCTTCGTAACCGGTTTCAACGCGGGGCTGGTGCAGGGGATAAGCAGCGCATCGAACCTCTATCCGATGACGGTGAGGGCCTTCGCCATCGTCCTGAACATAGTGGGGGGATTGGCGCTGATCCTCGGAGCCCTTTACAGCTTCGTCCGGGACATGAGCAGGACCTATAACCTCTTCATAGTGCTCGGTGGCGTGCTGCCCATGGCGGGCGGGGCCTCTCTTGGGTTCGCCGGAGGCAACGACCTGTATTTCCTGCTCGAACTGGGTGGGACGGTCTTCCTCTTCCTGGGCTTCCTGCTGAGCGCGAGGTACATCACAAAGAGGGAAGCAGCGAAGGTCGCCGCGACATCGACGACCTGACCGACCTATGCGCTGAGGCAAGTGCCCAAGGCGCCTCCCGGCCCTAGACACCCGGAGTTCGGCATGCTTCCCTGCTTCCCCCTGAACGAAGTGAGGCAGAAGGGGAATTCGGCCGTGACAGGGGCCAGGATGCCCCTTCTCTCTCGTAACGCCAAGGAGAGGGCGGAAAGGATAGCAAAAGAGATGAACCACGCAGAGCTGTCGGGCGATCCTCGCTTCCAGGAAGCTTGCTTCAGATTCCTTAGGCTAGCCCCCCCTTATCCGTAGACAGGCTTGAAACTCCGCCGACCATGCCGTTTATAGCGGTGCGATGTAATCGATAATGTTTGCCAAAGGCCGTCCCCTTGACGGAACCCACAAAGACATTCTGTGGAATGTGCCAGTGCTCAGGCTCCAGACGATGTGGCTTGGATGTCTACACCCAAGATGGCAAAGTGGTCGACATCAGGGGGATGCCTGAGTTCCCGCTGAATATGGGACGAGCCTGCGTCAAGGCGCTGGCAGCGAAGGACGTCCTGTACCATCCCGATAGGCTGAGGCACCCGTTAAAGCGCGCGGGGGGGACCTGGCGGCGCATTTCCTGGGATGAAGCGCTGGACACGATATCTGCGTACCTAAAGAAGCTCAAACGTCAATATGGGGCCCACTCGCTTTCCTACATTTCGGGCGTGCTCGAAATGAGCACCGTGGACCCTTTCATCACTAGGTTCATGAATGTGTACGGGAGCCCGAACGCAGGATCGCACAGCGAGCTTTGCGTAGGCCCTAAGAGGATCGCTGACAAAGTGACCTTCGGTGCTCGCGCGTTTCGGTCCGGGGACCTAGCGAGGAGCAGATGCGTCCTACTTTGGGGAGCCAACCTCCCCACCTCATATCCAGTGGGATGGGAGGAGGTTCTGGAAGCGAAGAGAGGAGGGGCAAAGCTCATCGTCATTGATCCCAGGACTACGGCTGCCGCCAAGGTGGCCGACGTCCACCTGAAGCTGCTGCCAGGCAGCGATGGTGCCCTCGCCTTGGGGATGTTGAACGTCATCATTAGCGAAGGGCTCTACGACAGGGAATTCGTGGAAAAGTGGACGACAGGCTTTGACGAGCTGCGGGCACTTGTTACGAAGTATCCTCCAAGGGAGGTCGAAGCCATTACCACCTTGCCGGCGGGCGCCGTCGAGGAGGCAGCGAGGCTGTATGCGACGTCGAAGCCCGCGTATATGGAACTGGGAAACGCCCTCGATATCACCATGGATTCATTCCAGACGCTACGGGCCACCGCCATCATTCGTGCCATCACGGGAAACTTGGACGTTCCGGGCGGCAACTCCTTCGACTCCGGCGTCCCTTTGGCGGACATGTCTCTCTCTGAGAGGATGCCTCCGGGCACAAAGCCCTTGGCGGCGGAGAGGTACCCTCTGGCCACCCAAGAATGGGAGGCTGTCCCATCGGGCGTCTTCGTCGAAGCCATCCTGGAGGGAAGGCCATATCCCATCAGGGCGATGATAGTCAACTACTGCAATCCGGTTCTGACCTGGTGCGATACGCGGAGGACCAAGGAGGCGCTCGAGAGGCTGGATTTCTTAGTCGTGATGGACGTCTTCATGAGCGAGACCGCAAGGCTTGCCGACCTCGTCCTGCCGGCCGCAACGTTCCTGGAAACCTCCCGGCTCTACACGCACGTCATGGACGTGCCCAGCGAAGGAGGAAGTCGCTTTGTAATGTGGGGGGAGCGGGCCATTGAGCCACAGGCGGATTGTTGGCCAGACTGGAAGTTCTGGTTCGAGCTGGCAAAGAGGATGGGGTATGAGGCGGAGTTCCCTTGGAAAGGCATCGAAGAAGCCGTGGATGAGCAGCTACGGCCCACTGGGCTCACAGTGGCTGAACTGAAGAAGCACCCCTCCGGCATCTGCACCGGGCCTGAGCTGAAGTACAGGACTTTCGAGGAGAGGGGATTTGGGACGCCTTCTGGCAAGGTCGAGATCTACTCTAACGTGCTCAAGGAACATGGCTACGAGCCGTTGCCGGTGATAGCCGACCGCTCCCATTCCTCCGAGGGCGATGCAAAGGACTTCCCCTTGCTCCTGACAACTGGGGCCAAAACGTCATCCTACAGCCATTCATCATGGAGAGAGATACCTCGCCTGAGGGCGATCATGCCCGAGCCCTTGGCCGAAGTTCATACACTTACGGCCGAGGCACAGGGGATCCGCGACGGAGAATACATGACGATACAGACGCGGAAGGGAAGCATCAAAATGAAGGCCCTCCTAACGGAGCGCATCCACCCTCGCTGCGTGAGCGTCCCCCACGGCTGGGCCGAGGCCAACGCCAACCTCCTGACCGACCTAGATACCCTCGATCCCGTCACCGGTTCGCCCAACATGAGAGCAATCCCGTGCAGGATCTCGACGTTCATCTAGGACGGCGCACCTTCGCGCACGTCCCACACCTGCAGGCTTCAAAGGTCCCCGAGCCACGGATATCTTGAGTTCTTCCAGGGTCCTATGTAAACTAAATAGTTTAATGTAGCCCAACGTAAGCCTAAATAATTACCGTCCCCCACGTGACATGAGAAGAGGGATCTTGACCCAGCAAGAAGAGGAGAAGCTGTTTGCGAGGAAGGCCTCCGGCCTCGTCAAGGAGGCCAGCGGCCTGAAGGCCTTGATGTTCAACTTCGTCGACACCATGGGAGGCAAGTTCTTTTGGTCTGTCAGCATGTTCGGCCTGTTTCCCGCGGCGTTGATATTCGGGTTCCCTACACTCCTGTGGTTCTTCCTCTTGATAATCGCAATCGACGTCGTGATAGGGATCGTGTATGTGCAGGTCGTCACACCCATGCCCCGCAGTGGGGCCGACTATGTGGTCCCCGGGAGGATAATGGGTCCATTCTGGGGCTGGATAAACTCCTGGATGATAGTTTTCTCGTGGATACCACTATGGGGCTACGTCGGCTGGATGACCCTGCAGAACATCACGCTGGTGGGGACCATGTTGAACCTTGCCGGCGTCGTGGGCAATGTGTCCTGGATCCTCACCTCTCCAGCTGACTGGATCTTCGGGACCCTCGCCATCGTGCTGGCCATGGCATTCTGCCTCATTCCTCCTAAGAAGCTCTACACACTGATGCTGAGCATTGGGCTCGTGGCGGTGCTGGGATTTGCTGCCGTGTTCGTAAGCGCGGCCGTTGCAGGGACGTCTCACTTCAGCGCCAACCTCTTGTCCCTGACCGGCAACTCTACATCCGACGTCGTAAACGGCGCCGCGTCGAACGGCTTCAACATCAACGCCTCTTTGGGCTTCTATGGCCTTGCCGGCCTCCTGGGCTACGTCCTCTTCGCCGGCGGAGGTGGCTGGTATTCGGCCTCAATCACGGGAGAGCTGCGGGGGAACGTGAAGAGAGCACTCTCGATTTCGATCTTCGGGGGCATAGCCCTATACTTCGTGTATCAGATCCTGTTCGTCTGGGGACTGGCGAAGGTCATTGGCTACGACCTTGTGGCGAGCTGGAGTTACCTGTACTTTAACACCAACAGCGCGCCGCTCAACGTGCCCCTCATCAACGGCCTCGCGGGCCAGATCGCCATGCCCGGCCTATGGCCTATCTGGATCTTCTTCGCTCTAGCGGGCCTAGTAGCTACTTGGTGTATCGTCCCCGCGAGCATGATCTACATCAACAGACAGGTGCTCTACTGGGGGATGGACAGGAGCCTGCCGAAGTCTGTCACCACCGTCTGGCGAGGGGTCCCGATCAAGGTCTTCATAGCGGAGGGAGTTGTTGCCTTCGCTTTCTACGCATTTACCTTGCTGGGGGTTAGCCCTCTGTCATACCCCTGGTGGAGCAATCTGCTGTCGCTGACATACTTCTTCTTCCCGGCCTTCTGCGGAATCATAATCGTCATGAAGAGAAAGGACATCATGGCAGCGGTGCCCTGGAAGAAGGCCCTCCTACCTCTAAGCCTGGTGACTATCATTCTTATGGCACCGATCTACCTCATAGGTTGCTATGGCGGCACTACCGGCTTGAGCCCGGGGCAGACCCTATGGGGATGGGCCATTGAAACAGGGCTCATCCTTACGGCGGTCGTGATCGTGGTCGGGGTGGTTGTGTACTACGCCGTCCGCTCCTACAACCTCAAGAGGGGGATAGAGCTGGACAAGATATACAAGGAGATACCACCGGACTAGGCCAATGGCACATCTTCTCTTACTTGAAGAGCCGTCAATTGCTGCCTAGAGAGGGAACGGGATGAATCGCGTCGAGAACTAGGATTTACTACTGCTGCGACGTCCATGGCTCCGATGTCTGCTTCAGGAAGGCCCTCAACATAGCCAGGTACCATATCTTCGACGAGAACGTCGTGATGGTTAGCGGCGACCTGACCGGGAAACTGATCGTCCCTATCAAGCGAAGTGGCAAAGTGTATGAGACGTCGTTCCTGGGTCTGAAGGAGATAGCCAGGTCCGAGGCGGAGCTGCACCTCCTTGAGAAGCGCGTCGCCGATGCAGGTTATTACCCCTACGTGGCCGACCACGAGGAGCTGCTCGAGACAGGGCAGGACAGGGAGAAGGTTACGAAGATCTTCTCGGAGCTCGTGGTCGAGAGGATGAGGAGTTGGATCAAGCTGGCAGACGAACGCCTTAGGGGGACGGGCGTAAAGTTCTATATGATGCTCGGAAACGACGACGACCCCTCCATAGTCCCCATACTCAGGAGCTCCGCCAGCGTAATCGATCCCACGACGGGGCCCGTCTGGCTCGACGATGACCATGAGATGATAAGCATGGGGGCTGCCAACCACACGCCCTGGGAGACGATAGGAGAACATTCGGAGGAGGAGCTCCGGGAGATCATAAAGGGGATGATGAAGGATGTCAGCAATCTGAAGAACCTAATATTCAACTTTCACTGCCCCCCGTATAATTCAAGCCTGGACATATGCCCGAAGCTGGACGACCAGCTGAGGCCGGTGAGGATCGGCTCCAACGTGCTGATGGCGCCGGCAGGAAGCACGGCGGTTAGAGAGGCCATAGAAAGGTACCAGCCCCTTCTTGGAGTCTTCGGCCACATCCACGAGTCGCCGGGTGAGGTGCATATCGGCCGCACCCTTTGCCTGAACCCAGGCAGCGAGTACAGCCAAGGCATCCTTAGGGGATATGTGATAGACCTGGAAGGAGGCAAGGTCACGCAATACTTTCGCACAGAAGGATGAAGCGGGGCATCGCGCTTTTCGCCCCTCCTGAAGACGGCATGCAAAGTATGTTGGAGTATGCTAGCATGAAGCCTTATTCTGCTTCTTTGGCCAAACTGCCATGGTGCAAGTAATGTCTGGCGCAACAAATAGACTATGAAATCCGAGGAATCGATCACTCAGGCCCAGCGATGATACGAGGAAAACCGCAGACTGTTCTCCGTTGGTCGCACATTTTTCCACAGCAGCAAATTTCGTTCGAAAGCAACAAACGATTTGGCGGTAAAGCTGCCACTTGGCATCTCTCTGACATATCCTATGAAGGTCAGGCTCCGAATGATTTGGCCGCTTTTACGAAGGCCTCTATGTTCTCAATGGGCGAAGCGGGAGGAATGTCGCACCCAGTGCTCGCAACGAAGTTACTGTGTCCCTTAGCCTGATCAAGCATCGCCCTAACGTTGAATGCTACCTCCGCTGGCGTCTCAGAAATCAGGTCGGTCGGGGAGTAATTGCCGAATACGAGGAGAGAATCGGGGATTGACACAAGCGCGTCTGCGAGTTTGACGTTCTCGTCGAGGCTTATGCCAGCCACGCCTGTCTCCGCCATGTGTCTCAACAGGTGTCCTGACCTGCCGCATATGTGCAGCACGACCCCCACCGACACGCAACTCCTGACCTTCGAAATGGAGGACTTACAGAGCCTCTGGAAGAGCGCAGCCGAGATGAGGCTGGACGAAGGGTCCGCTATCACAAGGAAGTCCGCCCCTGCACCTTCGAGGGCCTTGGCATAGGTCGTAACTACCTCAGTGCAGTGGTCCAAGAGCCTTAACAGCTCCGGCTGGCCCTTGAGCGCACCCCTCAGTAGGGTCTCGATTCCCACAACTTGTCCAGCCATTGTGAAGGGTCCAGTGACGAAGAAGCCGCCTGGTAGCCCCCGGGTCCGTTGGAATATTTTACCTGCAGCCCGTGTCATCAATCTCTCCCTAGGTGGCTCCACTGCGGGGGCATCGGCCGCATCTTCAAGCAAAGTCTTGGAACATATGGACGGGGCCTCTACTCCTTCGAAGGCCACCTTCGCTCCCAGCGCTTCGGCCTCGATCGTAAGATCTAAGAGGGGAAGAACCACGTCCGGCTTGAATCTCTCTACGTTGAACACTGCGGCCTTGGCATGCAATTCGGGATTCAACAGGCACTCCTTCGATGTCAGGCCCAAGGCCTTGACTCCCGGGTAACCGATGATGGGCGCCACGCCGATGCGGCCCAGAGATTTGAAGTAATCTGGTAACTCCAACTGCACCAATGCGAATTACAACCTTTGGTCCACCTGACGTCTCCGAGCTGGTCGACTAAGGGAACTGACGGAACGGCGAGCCCTGACGGCCTGAGTCTTGAGCTCGGCCAAAAGGAACTTTTCCCTCACTTTCCTCTGCCGGCCTCGTCTTCCCCAAGGAGCCTCTGGACCATCGCCTTGGCGGCAACGGCGTCAGGAGCGTATCCGTCAGCTCCTATCCTGTCGGCGAATTCCTGCGTTACAGGCCGCCCCCCTACGACGACGATGACCTTATTTCGTAGACCCGACTCCTCGAGAGCCTTGACGACAGTCTCCATATAGGTCATCCTTGTCGTAATTAGAGATGACATACCCAGAAGGGCAGGGCTGTGATCCTTGACCGCTTGTACGAACCGTTCGGCGGAAATGTCAACCCCCAAATCCACGACGTCAATGCCAGCTCCCCTGAGCATGGCCCCCACCACATTCTTTCCTATGTCGTGAGTGTCTCCCTTGACTGTGCCGAGCACCATCTTGGCCGAGGCCGAATTTAGGGACAGGCCTTTGACTCCCCGCAGGACCGCGGTCGCTTTCTCTGCTATTTCCCCCGCCGCAAGGAGCTCGGGAATGAAGTACTCCCCAGCTTCATACCTCTTCCCCACCTCGTCCAGCCCTCTGGAGATGGCGGCCAAGATCATCTGAGGTTCCATTCCTTCGGAGAACGCGCGGCGGCAGACCTCCTCCGTCTTAGGCTTAAGGTCCGCAACTCCTTCGGAGATCTGATTGAAGACATCGGCCTCCAACTTAGGAAACCTGCGAAACATGTCTGTACCCCGTCGCCGCCTCTATCATTGCCCACACGTTCTCTTCTGGGGTGCCCCTCG
>Ga0187770_10001952_pt1 | contig 11293 bp, 14 predicted proteins | sample 0116_SJ02_MP02_2_FD_133154 | JGI IMG/M metagenome (GOLD analysis project Ga0187770, IMG submission 133154) | Tropical peat soil microbial communities from peatlands in Department of Meta, Colombia - 0116_SJ02_MP02_20_MG | ecosystem: Environmental > Terrestrial > Soil > Wetlands > Peat | place...
CAAGAATCTGCCTCATCCCGGCGTGGTTTTTCGCCCGCTGGCGGCGGCAGCGAAGGCGGACTACTGGATTGCGTGGCATCGCGAGAACCGATCCAAGGCACTTGGCCAATATATTGAGGTTGTGAAACGCCAGGCGGCCCTCTCGCGTTGAATCCGCTTGGCGCATTTTATTACGCCATTCCAATTGTCTTCGTCTGCAAGTGCTGAAAGAGTTTGCAGTGTTCTTCTGATTTTCCCCTGACAGGATTGCCTGCCCGTTAAAACTTTATAGCCGCAAGCTATGGGCGCGATGCAGATAAAGTATTGACCGCGCTTCCTGAGACAAGGCTTTATCGGCGACTGCTGAAGGAGGGGCGGATTGAAAAGGAAACCACCGGCAACAACACTGAGGCCGTGCTCAATTTCAAGCCGAAGTTAAACCGGGAATTCCTGGTGAACGGTTACCGCGAACTGATGAAGAAGCTTTACGAGCCGCACACGTACTACCAGAGAATTCGTACCTTTCTCAAAGACTATCACCCCAGCGGTCCGAAGCTCCGGTTCGCGTGGTGCGATTTCCAGGCCTTCCTGAAATCATTCTGGTTGTTGGGAGTCTGGTATCGGGGGCGCACTGCCTATTGGCGCTTTTTCTGGAGCACGCTTTTGCGGCGGCCGCGCCAGTTCCGCAACGCCATCGAATTAGCGATCATTGGCTACCATTTCCGTCGAGTGGCGAGCCGCCTTTGATCTAGCAGATGAACCCGCAGCAGGCTGCCAATAGCCGCTCGCTATCGGCGCGATGCAAACAAGGTATTGGCCGAGTTTAATCTTCAGGAGGAGAATGCATCAGGATGAATCCAATCTTACACGGTGTTATGACTCACAAAGCCATCTCCATAGCCAAACCGGCTAAAGAGGACCGGATCGTTGACACGATCAAAGGAACTGGCGACACAGCCCAGGCACCGGTGGCCCCGACTGGTTCCAACTCGCAGGCATGCGAGCCGCTAAATGCGTTTCCCGTTTCTCCCTTCAAGTTGATTTCGGAACGAGCCAGCACCACCACGCAGGTGCTTAACGAAATTCGCCTTCAGGGTGACGAGCCTCATTCCCACTGGGGATTAAACGAATAAATGAGAAAATAGACAGATATGAACCTCGTCAAACCAAAGGCTACACCTATCCCATTTACTTTACAATGCTCGGCGAATCCCGCAGTAATGATTGAAACCTGCCTTGAACTTGACCAGGCGCTGCACAAGGCCGAGTTAGACTGCACTTTTGAGCGCCCGATCATCGTTTCCCTTTATGCTCACGGCCACCAACTGGAGATTGGTCTTGGCTTGCGGGATAGCTTTGTCAGTTTCCAACGCTGTAAGCCCACACCTGGACCCAGCCTTATTACCGTCGGCGATGCCCGGGCCAACCGTGGAGTAGTTTTCTTCTTCCTTGGCTGGCGTCGCACTGAAATACCACGACGCAATCTTCTGCCGATAACCAAAGCGCGGGAAATACTCAGAGAATTCTTTGAAACCGGTGTTTGTCCCACAATTGTCGAGTGGGAAACATTGTGAGCAGAGGCATATAAAACCCAGCATGGAACTCACGAGGATGCGTCAAGCAACAAACCGCCGGAAAACCAATGAGCCTGGTGGCCATGGAGAAAGAAAATGGAATGAATAAATTAAGATGTCCACACTGCGGCATCAAACTCGGCAATTTCCTCTACGCAGATGCTTGTCCGCATTGTCACGAGGAACTCAAGCACAACACAAGGCCCATGATCCCAACCCCAAAGAAAAACCCAAAAAAAGCGCGGTCGTGGCCAGTTCGGATCTTCTTCAAGATTGTGCGCCTTGTGGAGAGTTGATGTCAAAGCCAAGGAAAACCATGAAACTATCTCTCACCCGCGGCGGGAGCCAAGCTCTACGCGTCAAAAGGCAGGTTTACAAGCTTACTTTGCATGACCTCAGAACATTTCCCGTCTGGGAGTTCAGGCTGGATGAAGAGGGTGAGGCAGGCCAGGACGAGTCAACCGTCCAGCCCTACACGGCACCTGGCCCGCTTGACCCCACGGACCGCATGTTCATCGTGCGGGCCGTTTTCACTCTGGCCGATGGCTCAAGGATGCAGGGCTATTTCACACCACCTGGTCGGGGCGATGCCAGCCTCGGCACCACGCAACCGATCATTGTTACTGACTGCGGTCAGGTTCGCCTTTGGTGTGGCACAGCGGCACCCAGTCCGAAGCGTTTAGCCGACAGCTACGAGTTGCTTGGAAAAGATGCGAAGCGTGTATTCCCCCTGCGGTTTGAATCAGAGGTGGAGTTGGTCGGCGGTCCGGTCAAAGGCAGCGTGCTAGGTTTTCTGGTGCTGGAGGATTTTCAGACCTGGAGAACGAGGACAATAACATGATGCCGCCTTTGAGGGCTTTAAGACACAAAAGCCGCTTTATGAACATACTGAAGCTCATTCGTCTGACCGTCTGCCAATTGATCAAGCAGGTTTGGTTGCTTCCTGAAAGTATTGCGGAGGCCGTCAAGCAAAGACGGCGGCAGGTGGTTCGAGGCAAACTTGAAGCCGAACGGCTCGACCGGATACGCAACCCGTCAAAGTATCTTGGGAAATGATTGGAAATTCGACCTGAAGGAACGATTTAAAAGCACATCTTAATATGAACAACAAGCACAACAAAGTATATGTAGATAACCTGGCCGCGGTTACGACGGAAAGAGATTTGATAGATCTGTTTTCCCCTTTTGGCAACGTCGCGGAGGTTAATATCATGGTTGATCGCGTCAATCATAAGTCGCGTGGGTTCGGCTTCGTGACCATGGCCACGTCCGAAGGCGCCCGATCCGCCATTCAAGCGCTTGCCGGCAAAGTGGTTGGAACCCGAGCCCTCACTGTAAGCGAGGCGTGGCCAAACGAAGAGCGCACCAGTTCGTCCCGTGGCGCCGAAGTCCGCGCCATCGTTCCAACCAAGCCAACCTGAGCATGCGAATATTCAAACGCTCCCAATGAAAGAAACTATATGCGACGCCCCAAAGGTACTAAAACCAGAAAATCAGTGTCCAAACGCTTCAAAATTACCGGCACCGGCAGAGTGTTGTTCCGAGGCGCTGGTCGCCGTCACTTGCTGCAAGGCAAAAATTCCAAACGCCGGCGTTCTCTACGGAAGGCGTCGGTCGTTGGACCAACAGACACCTATCGTATCAAACAAAATCTGCCATTTAGTCATTAAACCAGCGTCGGCATTTCTCAATCAAAAGACCAGGTAAGCCACATAACAGCCACGAAACGTTTATGAGGCCACCGCCTTGAAAATTCCACCGATGGGAACCGGGCACGGCGTCACTGGCCGAGTTTGTTTGCATCTGCGCTCCGACATCACGCGGCGCCTGAATAGCCAGCCATGCGTTTCGTTTCCTTTTTCGAATCGGTTTACTGCCGGGCGGACCAGTTTCGGGATTTAAGATCTTGCAAAGAACGCTTTGCATTTGTAGCAGCCGGGCTTAGGCTGGGGCAGCGTCGGTTTCCAACGGACTCCTGCCGGATGTGCCGATTGACATCCTTCCGGCGTTCTGACTTTTCTGCCGCGCGTTTACTTCCCGCGAATGGAAGGTGTGTTGAAAACTATGTCGCAACCAAAAATCATCCAAGGCGGAATGGGCGTGGCCGTGTCCGGGTGGAATCTGGCGCGCGCTGTGTCCCGGTCCGGCCAGCTCGGCGTCGTCTCCGGGACCGGACTGGCCACCGTGCTCGCCCGCAAACTGCAACTCGGCGATCCCACCGGACGGCTCCGCCATGCGCTGCAAAACTTCCCCGTTCCCGGCGTTGCCGGCCGAGTGCTGGCGGAATATTTCATCCCCGGCGGCAAGGCGCCCACTGCGCCGTTCAAGCTCGCAGCCCTGCCCACGCTTCGCCCCGGCGCAGCCCTGCTGGAATTGACCGTTGCGGCCAACTTCGTGGAGGTATTTCTCGCCAAGGAAGGCCACAGGGGATGGGTCGGCATCAACTTTCTGGAAAAAATTCAACTGCCCACGCTGCCCTCGCTTTATGGCGCCATGCTGGCCGGGGTGGACTATATCCTCATGGGCGCGGGCATTCCGCGGGCGATTCCGGGCGCGCTGGACCGGCTGGCCAAAGGCGAGCCGGTGGAATTGAAAATTGACGTTGCCGGCGCGCTCCCCGGCGAGGAGTTTCTTTCCACATTCGATCCGAAGGAGTTTTGTTCCGGCGTCGCGCCGGCTCTGAGACGCCCGCAATTTCTCGGCATTGTCGCCTCCGCGCCGCTTGCCATGACTTTGTCCAAAAAAGCTAGCGGGCGCGTGGATGGCTTCGTCGTCGAGGGCGACACCGCCGGCGGCCACAACGCCCCGCCGCGTGGCCCGCTGCAACTTAGCGCCGCCGGCGAACCGGTCTATGGCGAACGCGACGTTGCGGACCTCGAAAAAATTCGTGCGCTGGGTTTGCCATTCTGGCTGGCCGGCTCGTATGGACAACCAGGCAAACTCGCCGAGGCCCTGCGACTCGGCGCAACGGGAATTCAAGTCGGCACCGCCTTCGCGTTTTGCGCCGAATCCGGCATTGACTCAGGACTCAAACAGCAAGCCATTCAACTTGGCCGTTCCGGCGCCGCGCGTGTCTTCACCGACCCGGTCGCTTCGCCCACCGGTTTTCCTTTCAAGGTTTTGCAGATGAGCGGCACGCTTTCGGATCCCAGCCATTATGCGGCCCGGAGGCGCGCCTGCGACCTGGGTTATCTGCGGCACCTTTACCGCAAACCTGATGGGACAGTCGGCTACCGCTGCCCCAGCGAACCTGTGGATGATTTCGTCAAAAAGGGCGGGAAGGCCGCCGACGCCGGAGGCCGCAAATGCCTATGCAACGGACTCGTCGCCAACGTCGGCCTTGGCCAGGTCCACTCCGGGCACGAATCGGAATTGCCGTTACTGACCGCCGGCGACCAGGTTGCGAACATTGCGCAGTTCCTCCAACCTGGCTGTGATTCCTATACTGCGGGGGACGTAATACGCCATTTGTTGCACGAAGTTTTGCCAGTCAAGAGAAAGATTTATCCGGTAGAACATCTCAATCCAGCGCCCGCGTGAACATCATCGTGGCGTCGGCGAGGGGTTAATTCTGGCGGACTTGTAGCGCCGGAGCAAAATGCAGGTGGATGACTGATGGTAAACCCGCGACGCGGGCCAACCGTGAGGTTCAGCCATTCAGCCATACAATCGGGAGGCGATTCACGCGGAGTTAGCAGATGGTTTGCACTGGTTTCGCAACTCAGTTCGCAACACCGGAAGCACCACGATTAGCAACACGCGAGGCAACATCTGAAGCAACAAAGTTCGCAACGTGGTTAGCAACATGGTGAGATGACTGGGTTAATATCCGACGCAACATTGCGGTTAGCACAAATGAAGCACTTCGCGCGACATCGGCGAGATAATGGCAAGCCGCAAAAACCTTGGTTTCACAAGGAGTAACGCGTGCCCTGCCTAAAATGGCGAATTGCCTGTTTTGAGTCACGCACTTCATTTTCATCCTGGGCCTGACCTGACCGCGCGATTTCAGCGCATGAATGGTTGTTGTTGAAATGCGTTTAACCGCGTTGACAGAATGGGTTGAATAGCGTTGATTTTTTTCAACGCGATTCAATGCACTTCAACGCGCCGGTCTTCCGGCGGCGTCCGACCTCTACCTCGTGTAAGGGGATGGTGTCTATCTTTTTTTGCCGGCGGATGCAGGCAAGACAAACGCGAGATATTCGCATTGTGCCGATGTTCGGGAATGTTCCCGTCAACACTTATCAACGCATTGGCGCGGTATCGTGCGCGCGATTCGGATGCTCCATTGTGGGTCGCCGGCCTGCGCGTCAAGGTCGTCAGCCCCTGCTGCCCTGGCTGCTCCACCGTTGACTCGCAGCCCGGCTCCCGGAGTTTTGCCCGTAGGAATCGCGCGAGGCAAATTGCATCGCAGAGAATTATCACCTTGGACTGGCAACCATTCGTTGCCGGGATTCAGCGTGGATATGCAGCGATAATTCCGTCAGACGTTCGCGCGAAATTTGCGCTAATTTTGCGCAACAGTTGCGCAACGCGGCGGCGTGTTTCGTGCCCTTATAGCTGTGCTAAGGGAAGATGTCTGACGGAATTATTGGTGCCTGAAACAGCCTTTATAGCTGTGTGCGCCGTTACCGGCTATTGACGGGGCCAGAAAAAGCCGATGATTTGATCCAGCGAACGGACGCAAATCTGGATATGATCCAGTTCACGAAATCCAGCACCGTCATACAATTCGCGGCCTTCAATGAAAAACCCGCGCACCGTGTCAAACGCTGGTTTGCCCTCCTCCTGGCGGAGCTGGTGAAGTGATTCCATCACCGCGCAATCCAAATACCGTGCCCGTAAATCCGGCCCCCGGTTTCTCGCCTTTTCTATGCCTGCCGAATTGCATAATCGCTCGTATTCATCATACGCCGCTCGGACCTGCTTGAGGGCTTCCGCGTCAGCCAGATTGAGGCAGTTACCCAGGTCAATCACCGCACCCAACACGGCGGGATATTTGATTGCGCTGCCCCGCTGTTTACTTTCCGATTCGGCCCAACGTCTTGCCCGCGCCGAGCTGTCCTCCCAAAAATAATAGCCGTGGCCCAGCCAGTCCCACGGATTGTGGCTCGGATGCAGAGAATCTTTCAGCGAGATGACCTTTCGTGCGACGCGGACATCGCATCCGTGATACCCGACGACGAGGGAATGGGAAACCATCAGCGGAACTGTGGCTTCAGTTTGCCGCCGGCTGTGTACATGCCGGTAGCCGCGAGAAAACGGAGAATGGACTTTTTATCGGAGGCGATGCGCTTGCCAGTGGCCCGCAATTGACGCACCTCGGCATCCGCAGCGGTTGATCCATTGTTTGGCTTGCTCAAAATCGTCTTCACGCTGCAAAAATGCCACAAACCCTCGCCGGAGGCAAAATAATTTTTAGAAGCTCGTCGCGCGGGCGAGGGCGGAGGGCGAGGGCATCAAAGACCACGCCGGGTCAAGCCGTCGGGCTTCCCGTCTTTTTGGGATGGACGATAATGCTTCAGATGGTTGGAGAAATTTTCTCTGTGCTAGGACACCTCGCGGGAAATCAGTTCGTCTGTGATGGAGTTTATATCTGTTTTTTCCTTGCGGACCTTTTTGAATTCCGGGCGTCCAAGCATTTCTCTCAATTTAAATTCAACGGTTGGGCAAATCCGTAGTCCAAAAATCACGCGAACGAGACGATTGGGGTCGAATTTCAATAATGAACGTGGTGCCCCACCGCTTGCCGAACCAGATATAGCTTTACCGTGCGATTGAACGACACGCCATTCTTGTTCATATTCCCACTCTGAATGCTTTGTCCATAAAATCTGCTCGATGTTCGAGCCGTCTCTTTTGCATTCAGGTTGTCAGCCATATCAACGTTCGGCCTCAGCGGTGCCGGGCAAGTGATCTCTGAGTTCGGACTGAAGCGCCCCCCGGCATCCACCACAGGGCGCTGTTGGGAGTCTATTTTATCGCAATTCGGAAAAAATGCGTGCTCGCCATTCTCCAACAATTTGATGAACGACAATTATTTTCCAGCTTGTCCCACTGAGAAGCTCGACGGTTTTTATGCACGGATGCTCGGTCTTTTGTGTTATTCCGAGGAGCCCCAGATTTTTGACATCCTCCGCTCCTTTTTGCTTGCCTGTTGGCCACGGATCCCACTCGTCATGATGCTTAAAATAGTTAGCCGCAGAGTTGATAAGCTCGATGCGTGTCACCGCCCCGCTGACTTTGACTGAATCGCGGGCATAGCAATAATGCTTGCCCAGCTTGGCCTTCCCGCGGCTCCTTCTGATTTGGTTCAGGTCTGACACCGTTCCGGCTGCGTACGTCTGAAAAGCCACAAGCCCAAGTCCGAGTAGTGGCTCTGCGTCGTCCCGGGCGTGTAGTCCATCGTACCATTCCGGATTGCCTATCCGCGCGTCGATCGCGGCTAAACCTGCGTCAATCCCGACAACAACGTACTCTAGCGTGTCGATTCGCCAGTCAATCTCGCGGATATGCATATGCGTCCAGTTGGTGTTGGTGTATTAATCCAAAATTGTGCAGGTCTAGGAAATGATTTCCCTGCCGGATTTATAGTTGACAAGTGTATTCCATGCGATACAATGTAATAAAATATGCCGTTTATTGAGTTTCCGTTCATCGAAGTGCCGCGAGATTTGCTCAGGATTGTCGGCGAGCCAACGCCCGGCACCCGTGCTTACCGGCAGGAGGGTACTCATGAGAAATGCGGCCAATGGCTAGAAGCCCTGGGCGAGCATTACAAGGGTGACGTGGGAATCTCGCCCGCCGGTGTCTCCATGTTCGTGCCCGTCCAACGAGCGGCTGTCCACAAACGCATTAAGGAAGGCAAACTGACAGCGTTCTTTTTTTACATCACCCACGTTGAAAGCACGTTTTTCGGCACCAAACGCAAAGTTAAACTGCGCCCCTACATTGTGCTGTCCGTAAGCGAGTGCAAGGCGTGGGCAGCGGAAATGAAACGCCGGATGGGTTATGTGGACGAACCGGATGAGACGCCCTTGAAAACCAGCAAACGGCTAATGCCGGTTGCGGCAGAGGATGAGCCAAAAACGGAAAAGGAAACCAAAGAAGCCCTGGATTTCGCGCAGACCGACCCCAAGGACAAGGGCAGCCGGAAAGTCCGGTATGAGGAAGCACACGATAGGGAGAACATACAACAGGATATTTTTTATCTGCTGGCCGAAGCAATGGCGGCGATGGCATCCGACAAGAAGAAGGCCGAGTTTTATCGGAAGCGGCTGCAAAAGGGAATGAAGTGGGACAAGCGGGAGAAGCGATGGAAATGGAAGGAGTGACGTAAGATGCAAACGGAGGAAAAATTCAATGACCGCTTGATACGGTTGCCCGAGTTGGAGCAGATTTTCGGCGTGTGCAAGCGGACAGTGAGACGGAAGGCGGAAAGCGGCGAGTTGCCGCCGTTGCGGCGGATTGGTCGGGCGGTGGGTATGCTCGAAAGCCAGGTCAAAGCGTATTTCCAACGATTACGGGAACAACCAGCCAACTGAGAAAGGAAAAAGATGATTGCTTACATTTACCGGCCCAAACGGAGGCGCAACGGCAGATTGATTTTTGCCCGGCTGTATCGCGCGCGCGTTCGTTTTCCCAACGAACACAGAACGAAGGATGTTCCGCTTCACGTTACCGAGAAACGGTCGGCGGAGCAAAGGCTTCAGCAAATGCTGGCCGAATACAGCCAGGAATCGGTCGGTTTGATTGCGTCGAAAAAAATCCGCGAAGCGGCTGCAACACCGCTGACAAGTCATTTTGCATTTTACAAGCGCGAGTTGACTACCGCCGGTTGCGTGAAACGCTACGTGCAGGGCGTGGAAAATTATATCGGCACGCTGATGAAAGAGTGCAAATGGGAATACTTCAAAGACATCAACGCCGAGGCGTTTCAAAACTGGCGGCAACGTCAGAAAAAATCGCCGAAGACGTTGAATGAGTATCTCGTTGCAATGCGGGCTTTTCTCAAATGGGCGCAACGCCTCGGATACATCACGCGAAATCCGCTCGAAAAAATCGAATTGCTGCGCGTCCAGGGTCGCCAGAGGCGAGCACGCCGCGCTTACACGCCGGAAGAAATCCAAAGGCTATTGACAGTTGCCGGACGCCGGGTGCCGATTTATTTGCTGGCCGTCCTAACAGGAATACGCAGAGGCGAAATCAAACAACTGCGCTGGGCGGACGTTGATTTGGACGGCGCTACGCCGAAAATTACGGTGCCAGCAAACATTTCCAAAAATCACTACGAAGATGCCCTGCCCTTGCATCCTGACCTTGCGGCTGCATTGAAGAAACTCAAACCGGCGTCGTGCAAGCCGGAACAGTTGATTTTCAAAGGAATGTTCCCCGGCTACATACAATTCTATGCTGACCTGAAGGCGGCTGGAATTGATTGGGAAGACCACGGCGACGGCCGGTTGGACTTTCACAGTTTTCGCGTTACCTATTGCACTCAGCTTGCACCTGGAACGCCGAGCGAGCGCGTGCGCATGGCGCTTATGCGGCATCGTGATCCGAAACAAACTGCCAAGACTTACACTGACGCACGGATGTTGCCGTTGAAGGAAGCGATTGACAAATTGGATTTTCACCGCTCGCCGGCTTCACCAAAAGATGACACACAAAGAGACACACAAATTTCGGTCGCAGTGGGTCAAAACGGGGCATCGGCTGTCACTTCGCCTGTGCAGGTGAAACTTGAAGAATCTCCCGTATTCATGTGGTCAAAGTCGCTGTTTGTCACTCCGTGGCGCGGAGAGTCAAAAGAAGGAAAATGGTCGGAGCGACAGGATTTGAACCTGCGACAGCCAGCTCCCAAAGCTGGTGCTCTACCAAGCTGAGCTACGCTCCGACATCATTTATGATTTATGATTGGCGATTGATGATTTTCGCACGCCAGCCAATCATAAATCATAAATCGTAAATCGTAAATCGTAAATGCCGGTTGGACGCTTGGTCCATTCCTGTTAAACTATTTCCGTCATGTCAATGGAGACCGCCACAGCGCATAAAAAGATTAATCTTCGCCGGCCCGACATCATGGAGGCGGTGCAGGCGCAGGTGCTTTCGCATTACCGCAGCGAGCTTGTGGAACGCATCCGCGCCAGCGGCGGTGTGCTGACCGCCGACGGCCTGACCGTCAAGCTCGCCAAGGAGTTCGGCTTTTGCTATGGCGTCGAGCGTGCTATTGACCTCGCGTACGCGGCTCGGAAGTATTTCTCCGACGTTTCCCCCAACACGCCGATTTACCTGCTCGGCGAAATCATTCATAATCCGGAGGTGAACGACCAGATTCGCAACATGGGCATTCAGATCATTTCTCCCAAGCCGAGCGACGCGGAAATGGCGCAGTTGCGCTCGGGCGATGCCGTCATCATTCCCGCCTTCGGCACGGAAGTCAGCACGCGGAAGAAACTCGAAGCCAAGGGCTGCGTCCTCGTGGACACGACATGCGGTGACGTGATGAGCGTCTGGAAACGGGTCCGCCAATACTCCAAGGAAAACGTCACCAGCATCATCCACGGCAAGGCATGGCACGAGGAAACCAAAGCCACCAGTTCCCAGGCGCGCGCCTACGGCAACGGCCATTACCTTGTCGTGTTCAACCTCGCGGAGACGGATTACGTCTGCAATTACATTTTGAACGGCGGCAGCAAGAACGAGTTTCTGGAAAAATTCAAAGGCGCGTTTTC
>Ga0187770_10001953_pt1 | contig 11289 bp, 10 predicted proteins | sample 0116_SJ02_MP02_2_FD_133154 | JGI IMG/M metagenome (GOLD analysis project Ga0187770, IMG submission 133154) | Tropical peat soil microbial communities from peatlands in Department of Meta, Colombia - 0116_SJ02_MP02_20_MG | ecosystem: Environmental > Terrestrial > Soil > Wetlands > Peat | place...
CCCTCGGCTAGGCCAGGAATCTTGGAAGGGTCCGCTACGGCCCCCGTCGCTATTACGAGGAAGTCATAACCGATACTCCGGCCCGTCCGGGTCGTTACAGTCCTTGTTGCGAAGTCAATTTTCGTCGCCGGATCCTGTATGAAACTGACCCCCTTCCGCAACAACTCGGTCTCCTCCTTGACATATTTGTCCGGGGCTACCCCCTTGAACGCGACGTCGAGGTTCCCAGGCTGGAATGGGTGTTCGAGATGCTCGCCTATGAGCTGGACTAAAGCGACCCCCCCTCTGATTTCGTCGTGAAGCTCGGAGGCCAGGAGGTTCGCCGTGAAGGTCCCTCCGTCCCCTGAGCCCACCACGACCAATCGCTGCATGGTCGTCTCCTAGCTCCGCTTTTTGGTGATCTTGACGATTATTCGGATGTAGCCCTGCTCGTCAATGATGTCTACCAGCTCATTGCCGCTTCCTTGGGCCCAAGCGGTGACGTCCGCCTTTGCAGCGGGGTCTGTTGCCAGTAGTTCGATGACGTCGCCTATCTGAGAGCTCCTGTAAGCCTTGAAGAGGTCTGTGATAGGTCCGGGGCAGAAGCTGCCACGGGAGTCGACCACCTTGTGTTGCGAGACTGTCGACATCTGCATCACCTAGATGAAGATGATCTGGCCGCCCTCGCCGAGCGACAGCATGGTCGCCGCGCCGACGACGTCGTCGATCTCGTCGATCAGTGTTTCCTTCGGAATCCCCATGACTTCCATCGTCGTCGAACAGGCGTGCAGCTTGACGCCTAGGTCCTTGGCCATCTTGAACATCTCCGGGACCGATGGCACCTTCGCCTTCGCCATTCTGCCGTTCATCATTCTAGTGGCCATGGCCGTCATCCCAGGTATCATTCCCAGAATGTTGGGCATCGGCATGCCTGGATTCCCTACGGGCGATACCTTCAGAGAGCTCACCTTCTTTTTGTCGACGGCGCTCAGCCCCCAGAAGGTGAAGAACATGTGCACCTCCTTGCCCATGGTGGCACCAGTCGTGGCGATCATCAAGGCGGGGTACACCATGTCCATAGTTCCTTTCGAGAGGATGATGAGCAATCTAGAAGTCTGCTCACCCTTCTCCGCAGTATTCAGCTGTTGTACCTGAGCCAACTCATCTCACGAATATTCGCAAATTCTAATATCCTAATAAGTCGGGACGACATTTCTCAAGTATGGCAATTGTCCTGGCCCTACAAAAGCGGGATCGAACCGGTAGCCATAACCAAGCACAGGAGACAATCTCAAGCTCCGCGGGCGAGACAGTGCCCGCTCCCAATTAGGTTCGAATCTTGGCCGACCGCATATCATGGACCCGAAAGCCAAGCGAATATTAGCCACATCTTCGAGGTCCGGGTCCTCCCATCGCTTTGCGCGACAACTCAGGGGACTTCGGCTCGCGTACGAGGATAACTCCCTAACTCTTAACTTGCCCTCACGTAGACTTCAGTGTCATTGGTGGCCGGCGAGACATCTCGGCTCTCAAATTGCATCGCCTGTGGGGAGCCCTTCAAGAGAGATGAACTAAGTGGCCTGCTATATTGCATCCATTGTGACTTGGTCCTTTCAATGGTACCTGAGGGAAGAACTTACATGCTCTTGGGTGGTTCCGGGTCCGGGAAGTCAGTCTTCTCCTACAAGCTGATGGATCTCTACTTGAGGAGTTCGAGGCCCTGCATTTTCGTGGCCGTAGACGAACTACCAAGTCAACTCCGGGCTTCAATGAGGAACCTGGTTGAAGGCTTGGAACGAGCAGAGAAGGGCCAGCTTCTTACCTTCGTCGACTGCTTTTCTTGCCTGGGAGGATTTGCAAGCCAGGAGAAGTACCACCTCGACTCCCCTTCGGACCTGAACGGGCTTGGTTTTCTGCTTACAAAGCTGATAGCCGAAGTCGGGCCGAGGTCCCCTGTGAGGATCTTCATGGATTCGGTGACAGCGATGTTTGCCCACTGCGAACCCGAAGCCATCCTAAAGTTCCTGTATTCGACAAGTGCAAGGGTGAAGAACTCTGGAGGGTCCCTGATCTTCACGTTGAACGGAGGGGCGGTTACCCCCGAGACTCAGAAACGCCTGGAACAGCTTGCAGACGGCCTCGTAGAGTTCCGGTCGGATGAAGGCCAGGGCATTAGGTACTACAGGTTCTCGAAGGTCCGGGGGAAGCTGTACTTCGACACGTGGCTTCCGTTCTTCGTGGGGGAAAGAGCAATCTTGCTAGCTCCGCCTGAGGACCTTGGGACGCGAGAGAGGTTCTACAAGATATTCGATCTCATCAGGAAAGGGGACTCGCCAGAAGCGGCCCACGCTGGGCCGTAGAAGTTGAAGGCATCCAATCAAGACCCCCCGACGTCATAGTAGACTCCCTTCCGATTCAAGTAGGAACCAGTCTCGACCAGGCGGGTTCACCAAGCCTGCAGCCCCTTCAAGGTAGTGTCGGGCCTGATGCATTCAATTGCGGAAAGCGGGAATCAAACTCTGGTGGTCAAAAGGAGTTCATTCTACGCTGTTTTCTCGCGGTCATGACAGTAACCGTCATGGAACGGTGGTTCGGTGAAACCGAATCACTAGAACGTCAACACGCATATGGGTGTACAGCGACAATAGTCATAGAACCTGGCCAACTAGCCTCCGAGACTAAAGCGCTTCAGCGAAACGACGTTCATCCAGAGCGCCCTTCTAGTCCACTCCCGCTAGGAGCTGCACTGGATGGGTAGGAATCGAATCCACCTCCAGAAGGGCAGGCCTAAGGGTGAGTTGAATGCAAAAATAGCATATTGCCAACGGTTAGGGCCAAACGGCTTTGATCGAGACCAAGAACCTCTCGAGGAAGTTCGGGAGCCTCACTGCGGTCGATGACCTGACAATTCGCGTCGACGATGGAGAGGTCTTCGGCTTTCTCGGTCCTAACGGTGCTGGAAAGACCACCACCATACGGATGCTGGCATGTCTGATATCGAAGACGAGCGGCACGGCCAAGGTAGGCGACTATGACATTGGAAACAGCGCGGACCAGCAAAAGATCAGAAGGATCATCGGACTTGTTCCAGACAATGTGGGTCTGTACGAGGAACTCACGGCTTACAAGAACTTGGACTTCTACGGCAGATACTACAAGGTCGATGAACATAAGAGACGAGAGAGGATAGAGTATTTTCTGAAGTTGCTAGGGCTGTGGGAGAAGAGGGACCTCGCGGCAGGTACCTTCTCCAAGGGGATGAAACAGAAGCTAGCCATTGCCCGCGCGCTAGTTCACGACCCAGAGGTCCTCTTCATGGACGAGCCCACGGCCAGCCTAGACCCAGAAGCCTCCAAGACCGTCAGGGATTTCATACTCGACCTCAAGAAGGAGAAGAAGACCATCTTCCTCAACACCCACAACCTTGACGAGGCCCAGAGGATTTGCGACAGGATTGCTATCCTGAACACCAAGCTGATGGCTATCGGCACCCCCGCGGAGTTGGAGCGGTCGGCAAGTGGAAGGAAGATCGTGGTCCAGCTTGAGAGAGTCAGCGATGCGATCATTTCTGCAGCTAAGGGGGTTGGAACGGGCGATGTCGATGTGGTTGAAGGCAACGCCCTCGTCATCACAGTCAGCAATCCTGAGAAGGAGAACCCTGACATTCTGAGCGCAATCCTCGCTGCGGGGGGTCGCGTCCAGTTCGTCACCGAGGCGAGCTCGACCCTAGAGGAGGTATACCTGAAGTTGGTCAGGAGCCAGTGACACAGTTGGACTTCCAAAACGCATGGGCTGTCGCGTCAAAGGACTTTGAGACCTTCAAGACGAGGAAGGGAATTATCTACGCCACGATAGCCTTCCCACTGGGAATCGCACTAGGTTTTCCTGGGATTCTTGCTGCAATCGCCTACGCCTACCCGAGCACCACGAGTGCCACCGCCGCCTCCTTCTCCCCTTTTCTGAACGCGTTTTCGTTTTGGTTTGTGATCGGAGCTGCAACTCTTCCGAGTGGGATCGCTTCCTACAGCATAGCTGGCGAGAAGATCCAGAAGAGCCTCGAACCGCTGCTGGCAACGCCCATGACAGATAGTGAAATCCTGCTAGGAAAGTGTGTTGCTTCTTTCGTTCCCCCGAACGCCTCGATCTGGCTAAGTTCTGTACTCTACATGGTCCTGATGGACGCCTTGACTCGTCCCTGGCTGAGATTTCTCTATTATCCTAATTGGAGCTTCGGGGCGATGGTCCTTCTGCTTGCGCCACTAGCCAGCATACTTACCATCGAATTGACCGTCCTACTGTCGGCGCGGGCGAACGACATTCGAAGCGTGCAGCAATTCACCGGGATACTGTTCTTCCCTTTCATTGTCATCTACGTGATGACCGAGATTGGCGTGATTCAATTAGACGTAATCGATTTGCTAATCCTGTCGGGGATATTTCTGGCGGCTGATATCCTCCTCTTCTACCTCAGCACGGCGACTTTCAAGAGAGAAGAGATACTCACTAAGTGGAAGTGACACGAACTGGGATTAGTGTCGACCGGCGGAACAGCCAGGAGTGAGGAGTTCGGTTCCTTCTTCCTCTAATCCAATTGAGGAGTTGGAATCAGCCTTCCTTCGTTAAACAGAACTCAATTCGAGCTCCGCGGGGCCCGACGGGATCCGCCTAGAAAATAAAGCGAATCCCTTGCTCGACCTCAATATTTGACAACTCGAGTACGATGTTGAACAGCCCTGCACTAGTACACGCGGGAACAAGGAACCAAAGGAAGGGTAAGGAATTTTTCGGGCCGCCCAAGCGCTCTTCTGCCTTATCAGAGCACATTCCGAGCCGCCCGTGGCTGAGGAGATACGAATTCTGCCCGAAAAATCCTTACCTATTTTTCAGGCAGTCGAGTAAAAGAAAACATTGGCGACCTCGAACGGCTGCAGAAATCGCGCTGCGGAGCCGAAGAACACGTGGCAGCCATGGCGATCGCGCTGAGGAAGCCTGGGCAGAGGCTAAAATATCTGACCAGATTCGTAGGAGAATAAGCCTTGTCCAAGCGGCAACTTACGACACGAGTTGGAAGCCTGGCTCTCTTGACGCTTGGCGCTTTGTTGTTGACCTCCAGCCTAGCTTGCCCGCCCATTGCTGTCCACGCCCAAACAGTGGCCTATGCGGTCACCGAGTCAGGCGCCGACACATTGTCGCTCGTGACCCCCGCTGGTGCGAGGACGGTGCTGTATCATTTCAAGTTCGGCACTGCGCCCTTCGCAGTGGCGATTGATTCCGCAGGGGACTACATAGTCGCGGAGCACGCTACCAATGTGCTGTCGAAGATCACTCCCGCGGGGGCCAGATCAGTGATATACCAATTCGGGCCCGGCACTGAGCCCCACCGCGTGGCCATCGATTCCGCAGGGGACTACATAGTCTGCGAACTTGCCGCTGGCACGCTCTCGAAGATAACCCCGGCCGGAGTGAGGACGGTGATCTACCAAGGATTGTCCGCTCCCACTGGTGTAGCGATTGATTCCGAAGGGAACTACATCGTCGCCGAGCACGATGCCAACGTGCTCTCGAAGATAACCCCGGCCGGAGTGAGGACGGTGATCTACAATTTCACTTCGAATAATGGTCCGTCTGACGTCGCCGTAGACGCACAGGGAAACTACATAGTCGCGGAGAACTCTGCCAACATACTTTCGAAGATTACACCCGCCGGAATCAGGACTGTCATATACCAGTTCTCTCCAAACTCTGGCCCGCACGCTGTTTCTATCGATTCTGACGGGAACTACATAGTCGTCGAAGAGTCGGGCAGCGTACTCTCGAAGATTACTCCAGCGGGTGTGAGGACCGTAATTTACCAGTTCCCCTTCGATGCTCCCACTGACGCGGCAATTGTTCCCACACAATTCATTCAAACCACAACTCCCACCAAGACCACCTCTGCCATTTCATCTTCTTCTACCACCATATCTATCTCGTCTACTAGCATATCCACCATTACATCTGCTTCTCCTGCTATCACCTCCACTTCGTCTGGCATCGCCTCGTCGACAAGTACTAGCGAAGTGAGCACGACCGCTTCGTCGACAAGCGGAGGCGGGGGGATTCCAGAGTTTCCCTCCCAAGGGCTAGCTGCGACAGTATTCGCGATTCTTGTGGCGGGTTCCTACCTTGTTTTCAGGCGATACGGTCGGAGCATCAGTTAATCGACTATGCACTCACCGGCGGCGAAGTACTCCTTATCGGTACCTGCGTCCCCTCATCTAGCCCATTCACCAGGCAAGGTGAACGGGCACTCTTATTTTTCTGAGATTTCCGCAAAGACGAAGGCATCTTCCTCGTGCAGGCCCCTCCTCGTGGTCTTGCAGCGGACCAGCAGGGAGGATGAACCCGAAACACATTTAGAATTCTCCCCTCCCGTTCCCCATTGCCATATCTTGGTGCAGGGCATCGACCTGGAAATCTTGGGGGAGCTCGCGCCAGGTGGTTTTCATTACGGGATGACCTGTCTAGTCGAATTCGAACCTCATTCGTTGTGGCAGGAGGTATCACTCACTATCACGGCAGAGGCTCTTAAGAAGGGAATCAAGACGGAGTACCACATCTTCCAGCATACTCCGTCGGAAGTGCGGTCGGCCCTAAAGGAGATGGGGGTTGACGTCGAGAAGTATGAATCAAGGGGCACCTTCAGGATCATGGACACGTATACCCCCACGACGCCTCTTGTGGAATCTCGAGAAGGCCGCGCCGAACCGCTCCTGTCCGGACGCATCCCGGACGCTCGGAAGTGGGCAGATACAATTCGAAGGAAAATGAAGATTGGCTTCGAAGAGGACGAGAAGAGGTGGCTCCATATTGACGACAACGAGGCTGTGCTGCTTCAGTTCAGCGACGAGGAGTACGTCGTCAACGGATGGAGGACCACCTTTATCCCAATGGCCAGGGCTAGGGAACTTCTGACACTACACGCCTTGGTGACGGGTGTCGCTTCGGACTCTTTCTACCGGAAGCGGGAAGCTCTCGCGGACGCGGTCATAGACTTCAAGGTTGTCGAGGAAGGGAGGAAGCTGGAGCATTATGTCAGGCTCAGGGCCCTCAGGGGAGTCAAATTCGACTCGAGTTGGCGAAGAATCGAGTTGTTCGGAAACTACATGGTAAGGTTATCTTCCGGAAAGCAGGTCTTCGGGTTCCATAGTCCAGAATCTGAAAAGATATTCAACTATCTCTTGAAGTCATTTATCACCGACCATCTCGTTGAGAAGCACTCATCAGAGTCCTCAGGGTGGAGGAGCCTTGTTGAGATTGCCCAAGGAATCGGAGCCCGCAAAACCTCGCTGTACTCAGCGGACGGGGCCGCCTTCTTGAGGGAACTCAACAGGAAGGGGGTTATCGAGCAGAAGATTTTCCATAATCAGAGGGGACGCGGCGGTCGCGTTTCGAGGACGAGGATAGCCTACGAGAAAGGATTTGTCAAGGAGTCCGTCAACCGATACATGCAGATGTGACAGCCTCGAGGAGCTGTAACCGGGTAACAAAGGCTGAGAAGAGCGTCCCCGGACCATCTTTTTTGTACGCCCAGAATGAGCTCCAATAGTCGAATAGGACAATTCTGAGCTCTGCGGGCCCAACGGGGCTCGCTGCCATACAGGTTCGATGCCTATTGTAGGCAGCCCGGCTAGGATTAGCTCCATGGAACCAGGTCTAGAAATGTACCAACGGGTTTGAGGGCGGTGGGATGCGCTTAGATAACTAAGCGAATCCCGTTTCCAGTATCCTCATTTGACAGCATGCGTATTGAGATTAACGCCGCTCAGGAATTTCCGAGAAGCATCATTGATTCTGATAGCATTGGAACAATTCTACGAGATTTCCTGAAGGGTCTAGCAACAGATTCTGCTTACCGCCTACCACCATAACGACCTGGTTCCTGAATTTGCATCATGCCCTTTCGCTCTAGTCGTTCAGCTTGCCAGGCCATTATTCTAAAGTGCACCATCAGTTGGCACTTGATTCGGCACTGAGTTTCTCGACCCAGACTAGGAGCCCCTCGACCCTGGTAACCCGCACCTTCGATCCTGGGGCTATAGAACTCTCGCTCTTCGCAGACCAGAGCTCCGAGCGGATTCTCACGATCCCCTTCGCGTCCTTGCTGACCTCCTGGACAACCTCCCCGGGCTCGCCGGTCAGGTCCCACTTTGCAGTGAAAGGGCGTATTTCCTCTGTAATCTTTGCGAAGAACATTGCAATCCCCCCAATAAGAATGATGACCCCTACGATCTGAATGCCAGCTCGGCCGGCCGCAATCCCGTCGACGAACAGGGCCAGGCCGACTACAATGAACCCCGCAACCATTTCGATACCTCCTGGTCCCCACCGCCGCCGGTCAAACGCTGGTATGTTTTCTGACATGGAAAGAGGATGTGACCCGAGGTGTTTGATATGGGTTCGCCTAGAGACGACGACAAGTCAGTCCCAACATCATCGAGGAAAGGAGGTCCAAATGCGCCCAAGTCTTCCAAGAACAAGAGTTATAGTGAGAGGCTGCATGCACTTGTTGCAGGCGAAGTGGAACGATGAGCCTCCTTGAGCCGGTTGCCCTGCAGATTACGACTGGCGACATCATCGACTATGTCATCTATGCCATAGTGGCGATTATAGCAATAGCAATAGTCTTCTCCACCATCAAGGTAGTTCGAGAGTACGAAAGGCTCGTCGTCTTCAGGCTCGGGAGGCTGGTAGGAGCAGGGGGACCGGGGATCGTATTCATCATCCCGATCGTAAACCGCTTCGTGAAGATAGACCTCAGGGAGCGATACCTGGAGGTCCCTCACCAGACCTGCATCACAAAGGACAACGCTCCAGTCGACATAGACTTCCTGATCTACAACAAAGTAATCGATGCCTCCCAGAGTGTCGTCCAAGTTCAGAACTTCGAGGGCGCGTCGATAGGGATTGCAACGACGACCCTCAGGGCTGTAGTGGGGGACATCCCGCTAGACGAGCTCCTGGCGAAGAGAGAGGAAATCAATCGGGTCCTGAGGACGAAGCTAGACGAGGTCACCCAGAGGTGGGGAATCAAGGTGACCAACGTCGAGATCAGAGAGATTACGCCACCGAAGGACGTACAGGAAGCCATGGTCCGCCAGATGTCTGCGGAGAGGACGAGGAGGGCAACGGTCACCGAGGCGGACGGGAAGCGGGAAGCCTCAATCTTGGTCGCCGAGGGAGAGATGAAATCCAACATCCTCAGGGCAGAAGGCGACAAGCAGGCTGCAGTCCTAAGGGCGGAAGGGTACGCAGGCGCCCTCAACCAAATCTTCGCCGCAGCCAAGGGGATTGACTCGAAAACAATGACCCTCCAGTACCTGGATACCCTGAAGGCCCTTGGCGCGTCCCCGTCCACCAAGTACATCTTCCCCATGGAGTTCTCCCAGATATTTGCGAAGATTCCCGGGAACTACATTAAGGAAGCAACAGAAGAAACAAAGTGACGACCCGAGAAATGGCATCCGGGTCGGGTATCTGAGGGAACTCCACGCCTTAAGAAACCTCGTCTACGTTGATTGTAAGTACGCCTTGGTAATCGCCCATTTGGCCGGATATAGTTCGTTCTGAGCTTATTTCTCGCGGGCCCGACGGGATTCGCGCGCGTGCATTCGAGTCCTAGACCAACCTGCCTAGCGCCGAAAATGAACCCAATTTTCACCCATCAGGGTCGACGAAACTCAGTTCTGAGACAACCCGACTAGGATTCCGAGCTGCTCAAGCTGCTCGTCTAGCGGGACTTCTGCCGGAAAGTTCATGTCAAAGAAAATGTGATTTATGCCAAGCTTCTCGATTTTCGGCAAGTCGCTCGCTGCCTGCTGAGGGGAACCAGATAACAAAGGCCGTGGCTCTGCGGTGTTCCTTCTGCCCACGGTGTTGTGGACATTGAGAATAGCCATTGTTTCTTTGGGATCACGGCCAGCCCCCCTCACTTGATCCCGAAACGAATCGAGGACTTCTCTCAAGGATTCTATTGTATCCCCTCTACCTATGGCCGGCATTATGCCATCCGAGATTCTTGCTGCCCTTTCCAAGGCCTTCGGAGCGAAGGCCCCGAGTAGGAGCGGTATCCCGCCGACTTGGACTGGTTTTGGACCGATTCTAGACGGAGGGATTTTGTAGAATTCCCCTTTGAAGCTGACAGGATCAGGACCCCAGACCGCCCGCATGGCTAAGACAAATTCCTCAAACCCCCTTCCTCGCCTCTTGATCGGGATATTGGCGGTCTCGAACTCGTCTCTGAAGTCGCCCTGTCCGATTCCGGCGATGACTCGACCGCCGCTGAGCCTGTCTAGAGTTGCGTAACGACGTGCCAGCGTCACTGGATTTTGGAACAGCGCACTGACGACACTTGTGCCGAGCCTCACATTCTTTGTCTTGGCTGCTACATAGGTCAGGGTCTCAATCGGGTCGTATACGGTCGCGAAAATATCGGGCCAGGGTTTGCCGTCAAACGAGTCCTTCGGATTGGTTGGAAGCAGCAATCGATCGCTGAGCCAGAGGGAAGCAAGTCCCCGCTTCTCTGCTTCGGTGGCGACGTGCAAGATTGATTCCGGAGATGCGATTATTCCATATTGAGGGAGAGCTATTCCAATCGCGACCCTGGCTTTGTTCAACCGGGGTATCCCTTCGCCGCCGTGGAATTTGAAACCATCTGATAATAAATGAGGGCCCGGTGAGACCCGCTTAGTTTTCTAAGCGAATCCAACAGGACCCATAGAAACTTCTAAGCGAATCTGAAGCGGGCCCGACGGGACCCGGACCGAAAACAGTTCCAAAAATGGTATCACGGGTTCGGGCCTCCATGGGCTCGAACCCGTTTGCGCTTATGATCCGGAGCATCGTTGAAGACTCAGTATGGTCAGGTTGTCTCGACGTCATTGCTAGGGCCATTCCTCGGTATCAGTGGCCATCTACATTGCCAGTCCTAGTAGCACAAACATCGCTCCAAGGGAGGGAAAACCCATAGCCGACGCGTAGAAGGAGTGCCTCAAGGCCCTACCGAGCGCGCAGTATGGGTTCCAATCAAGCTAGGACATGTTCAGCTTGATATGAACCGGCGATAATGGCGGTGCTGGACACATCCACGTTACGTTGAGACGAAGTGGTCACAAGCGCATCCCTTCGTGCTACAACCGTCCTTCGACAAACGGTTCCTTCCGGCATGTGACGACCGGGGATGCCCGCAACGAGAGCAGACGTCTGCGCTGTATGCCACGAATCTGATACAGAAATAATCCCTGCTTTCAGCCTTTTCTCTGTTGTGCCTCC
>Ga0187770_10001957_pt1 | contig 11283 bp, 7 predicted proteins | sample 0116_SJ02_MP02_2_FD_133154 | JGI IMG/M metagenome (GOLD analysis project Ga0187770, IMG submission 133154) | Tropical peat soil microbial communities from peatlands in Department of Meta, Colombia - 0116_SJ02_MP02_20_MG | ecosystem: Environmental > Terrestrial > Soil > Wetlands > Peat | place...
CTGACGATCTCTCCCGGCGCAACAAACAAGGGAACCTGTATCTTCATACCGTTTTCCAGCGTCGCTTCCTTGCGGCTCGAGTCCTGCTGGCCGCGCGCCGGCGGCGCTGTGGTCATCACGCGAGCTTCTACGCTCTGTGGCAGGTCGAGGCCGATCGGCTCACTCGCAAAGAACTCTGCCTGAAATTCCTCTCCGGCTTGCAGAAACGTCTCTGCCAAACCCAGGCCGGCTGCGGGGAATTCCACCTGTTCAAAGGTATCCAGCCTCTGAAAGATGCAATTTGTTCCGTCGCTATAAAGAAATTCGACCTTGCGCTTCTCCAGCTCCACGTCTTCCAGCCGCTCCAGCGGCCGAAAGTGCTGATCCCACAGCCGGCCGCTGTGCACGTTCGAGAGCCGCGCTCTCACTGTGCCACCCATCTTGGCGGCGCCGGCCTTCGCTTCCACTTCGAGGACGCGGTAAACCTTGTGGTCGATCAGGAGCGCCATCCCTTCGCGCAATTCGGAGGCCATAACCATTGGCTTCTCCTCATTTCATGGCGGTCGCCACATCACTACTCCGTGGCAGCAAGGCAGGCGTGCCTCAACACGGCAGCAGGCCCGAGCGGAGCCGGCGCTCCACGGCTGCCTCTCGGGAACTGACACCAACATTCTGCGCAAAAAGAGCCGCCGTTCAGTGATTCCGATCACCGCTCACTCAAGCACCCACTTCCTGCCGCACGACCCGCTCTCGGCGTAGACTTGGCCCATGTCTGACCCCGTTCTATTGGCGAAGCCCTGGTGGGTGAACCTTCTCGATCTCGTCCCTGCAGTTCCTTTTCTCCTACCGCGGCAAAAGGCTCTTATTCCCAGGAGGCAGCTTCTGATCGCCGCTCTGTTCGCGATCGCCTTTGGATTCGTTGAGGCCTCCGTTGTGGTGTATCTCAGGGCGGCTACCGGACTGTGGCCCGGCCCGCCAGCGAAGACTCTCATCCCATTCCCTCAAGGCCTGCTGACAATCGAGTGCTACCGCGAAGCGGCGACCATGGTCATGCTCTTCGGAGTCTCCTGGCTCGCCGGGCGGAACATCTTTGAAAGGGCCGCTGCATTCTTGTGGATGTTTGCCTTCTGGGACATCTTCTACTACGTCTGGCTGCGCGTCACGATTGGCTGGCCGGCCTCTTTTCTCGACAGCGACATTCTCTTCCTTATACCCACGCCTTGGATCGCTCAAGTTTGGCTCCCTCTCCTGATCAGCAGCCTGACCGCACTTGCCATCTGGCTTCGCTGCTCAACAATCAGGCAATTAGAGAGAAGATCGACAGTGTAGCCCCGTTCAAGGCAGGAAGCCGCTACATCTCCACTGTCGTGATCAATTCTTCGATCCATTCCTTCATCCTCCGGTAGTGCGAGCCTTCCCAGTAGACTCGGCGGCATCCTGGGCACTCACGGAATTCATCGCACCATTCCAGGACCCTTTCCGGCGCCCGTGCGCCAACCTCTGCTTTAGAGATGTCCCTGAGCAGCTCGTTGCAGACCATGCAGCGGGTCAGCAGACGAAGTGACCGGATCAGATCGAACCGCCTCACCACCTCCGCGGCCTGGCGGCGGCTGTTGGTCTCGCGCAGCCAATACCCGTGCATCACCGCGGAGTGTTTCAGTACCCCGCGGTCTCTGGTCAGCAAAACCCGCCTTTCTTGGGCTGAGATTCGAACCAGTTCCAAATCGCTGACGCGGTTGGCATAGACGGTGTCGAAGCCAAGCATGCGTAAATAGGCGGCCAACCTTCCCAAATGGACATCGAGCACAAACTTCGGCTCTCGCAACGGCTGCGGGCGCACTCGCAATATAGGCGTGATATCGATCGACTCGAACATAGGGTAAACAGCCACGCGGTCGCCGTCTCGTATCAGGCGCGAAAAGTCCGAAGATTCGCCGTTCACCAGAACCAAGTCGACCTCGGTATGCGGCACACCAAGACTCTCGATCATGTCTTTCACCGGAGCCGGCACAATGAACTGCTTCTCCACTGGCTTGTATTGCATTCTGGGTTGGAGATGATCATTCAATTCGGCATAAAAGCGGAAGCTCGCACTTGCCGGACCGGATGTCATGATCGATGCCTCGGCTTCAGTTTATTCTCGTGCGTAATGTCGATCCCGAATGCCAGACAGCCCGACGCATCGACTGCAGAACCGGAGTCGGCGTATCTCTGAGCCAAGATCGGCGCGACCGGCAGGGAGCGCCGACCTTGAAGACAGCAAATCAGGACACAGATGATTCACCGAGTCACGAATCGTGTGGGGTATAGTTTCGGTGTTAACTTATTCTGAATCGACACGGCGGTCGCAAAATCGCGCCAAGAAATGGCGCAAAATGTAAGATCTGATGGCTCAAGCCGCACCTAAGCTGGGCAAGCTAGAAATTAGGAGCTAGAAGCTCGATGCCGCAACCCAAGGTTCTCGAAGGTATTCACATCATCGACGGCGGGCTGGCGTCGGAGCTCGAATACCGGGGCGCGCGCATCGACACGCCGCTGTGGTCGGCGCAGGTGCTCGAGGACGAGCCGGAAACTCTGCGCGCAGTGCACCGCGCCTTCATCGACGCGGGCGCGCAGTGTATCGCCACGTGCAGCTATCAAGTGTCGCGCATGGGCTACCTCGGGGTCGGCCTCACCGCCGGGCAGGCCGACGCCGCGCTGCTGCGCTCGGTCAAGCTGGCGCGATCCGTCGTCGCCGAGTTTCCTGAGCGCCGCATGCTTGTCGCCGGCTCGCTCGGCCCTTACGGCGCCGCCCTGCACAACGGCGGCGAGTATCACGGCAATTACGACTGCTGCTACGCCGACCTGGTTCGCTTCCACCGCGAGCGCATCGAGATCTTCGCGCGTGCAACCGGAGACGAGCGGCCCGATCTTCTTGCCTTCGAGACGTTCCCTTCGCTGGAGGAGGTGCGCGCCGTGGGCGAGGCGCTGGCGATCCTCCACCCCACCGGGCAAAAATCGCCTGGCGCGGACCCCGATAGCTGGCCTGAGTTACAGGCGTGGTTCAGCTTCTCCTGCCGCGACGCGAAGCACGTCTCGCATGGCGAGCGTGTGGCCGATTGCGCCGGGCTGGCAGCTTCGTTTCCGCAAACCGCCGCTGTCGGCGTCAACTGCGTTCCCCCCAAGTGGATTCCGTCGCTGATCGCCGAGCTACGCGCGGGATCGGACAAGCCGATCATGGTCTACCCCAACTCTGGCGAGGGGTGGGACGCGGCCAACTGCTGCTGGACCGGAGTCACCGATCCTGCCGACTTCGGCGCGCACGCAGCCGAGTGGTTCCGCGCCGGCGCGCAAATAGTGGGCGGCTGCTGCCGCACACGGCCGGCGCATATTCGCGAGATCGCCGACGCGGCGCGGCGAGCGTATTAGAGACGGTTGCATGAATAGTGTAAGTGCCGCGAGGCAACACCCTTCGGGAGCGAAAGCACGCTGTTTATGCGGCTTCCACGGCACGACCAACGTTGTGCCGCGTTCAAAGCGGCACTTATGCGCCGCTCTAGGGCTTGGTGCTGCCGTCCGCCTCGCCATGCGGATTGTGATAGATTTCGCCGAGGATGCGGTAGAGATAGACGGAGCGATCTGGAATCTCAATCTCGGAGAGCGGCCGCGACTTTCCTGACGCCAGCAGCCACCATGCCAGCGGGGCCTCGTCGACGTCGTACCCGGTGTCGTACAGCAAGGCGAGGCTGACACGGCCGCTTTGCTCCATCGCCATTTCCTGAATCTCCGATGCGGCTTCGCCGGCGGTGCCCATGTATGTCCACCCATAGGGCACAAAGGCTCCGGCCAGCATTGCAGCATACGCCGCCTTTGTTTTCCCCTCCGTTCGGTATTGCTGCCTCTCCAATACGCGGGCGACGCCGTCTGCGAGAAGGGCCGCGAGCTGGGAATCGTTCTGCATCCTCTCCACCACCTGGTGCGGAATCAGGATGATGCCGCTGGGAAGCGCAAGGGCGTCGCGGAAGCGCTTGGTATCGATCAACTGAAACCGGAAGTTGATTCTTGCCGGATCGGAATCCGGCAGCGCCCGCTGATAGCCAGGAACGAGGCTGGCCCCGATCTTTTCAATGCGCGCCTGCATCTCCGCATCTTTGAACGGACGGAACTCTTTCGGGTCGTAACCCAATGTGAGCGCGTTTTTCAGGTAGTTTTGCTTCGCGTCCGGAGCGACCGCCGCGGGATCGTATTCGGCTTTCTCGCGCAGCTTCTCTTCTCCGCTGCCGATGGCATTGGGGCCGATGCGGACAGAAACCGCAGTGAGCACTCCTGGCCTGTCCTGCTTGCCCTTGTATTTGATCCAGTCGCCGGTCCTCACATCGGCCATCGACTGCAGCGGCGGGTCCCACGCGGCCTTTGTCGCGCTGGTGATCCGAATCCGGTAGCCATCCGCGCGAATCAGACGACTGGAAACTTGAGCGTCGGAATCTGATACCTTGTCGATCACTGCCGAACCCGAAATCTCTCCCTGCCGCGTGGGCGTCTTCTCGATACTGATGGCGTCGATGGGATTGATTCCCTTGTATTGGGCGCTGTAGGCGACGTCGAGTGCTTCCCCGATGTAGGGTGCTTCGCCCGGGCAGCCCACGGCCGTCTCTATAGCGCCGTGAGCGGACTCATACGCGCCGCGCGTCTTCTCGGTGCACAGGACGCGGACGCCGTTCACATCGAAATCGGAGCCGGAGGCAGCGCGCGTCACGTAGCCCGTAAGGATATACGAGTTCTGGCCGTTGGACACAGCAGGTAGGCCCGCAAGCAGGCCGTAAAGTAAAAGCGCGCGCCGTCTCATGGTTTGCTGGCAAGAAATTATAGTCCAAGGCTGTTTCAGCGGACTTTCGCCGCTGGACGACGCTCTACACCAAGGTCAGTTCCGCCGTCCCCTTGCGCCGGGGGATGAAGCTTGTGGCGCGCGCCGCGATCCGCAGGTTCTCCCGCCCCAGCAGCTTGCGAATCTGACCGCGGGCGTGGTCGGCCCAGGGTCCGCGGTTGTCGAGCTTGATGTAGGCCTGCCAGTGGCGGAGTGCGTCGCGGCTCTGATTCAACCGCTCGTAGGCCAGCGCCAAGTTGTAGTGCGCGTCGGCATAGCGCGGCGAAAGAGCGACGGCCTTGCGATAGGCGGCGATGGACTCGTCGAGCCGCTCCAGCTCGTCCAGCACGTTGCCGAGATCGAAGTACGCCAGCACGTACTCGGGATCGGCTTCGGTGGCATGCCGGTACAACTCCTCGGCCCGGCCGTACTGGCGCAGGTGGAAAAAGACCGTGCCCAGGTTGATGCAGGCTGCGGCGTAGTCTGGATCGATGGCCAGAATCTCTTCGTAGAGGGCGATGGCGCGCTGCTTGTCGCCGGCCTCTTCGGCCAGAACCGCGGCCCGGAATCGCTCCTGAATATCGTTGGCCTCGTTCGCCGCGGAGCGCCGCAGCGGATATGGTCGCGCCGCGTGCGAATCGCCCTCCGCCTCGCCGCCGCGCTCGAAGTCAAACAGCAGCTGGCGGCGTATGGGGTCGACCATGGCGCCGCAGTGACGAAAGGCCAACCGTGTTCCGGTGCGCACTACCCGCGCTTCCAGAAGCGGGTTGGCCATGCCCGCCACCGCTTTCATCGCCAGGATCGAATCGCGGATCGACGACGCGGGCACGGCGTCCTCACGCAGCGCGCGCAGGATGCGGAGTTGCCCGAGATCCTGAAAGCTGTAGGTTTCCAGTTTGGGAATCAGGCCAGCTCGTTCCCAAGCTTGCAATTGGCGGGAACTGATGGCACAGATGCGCAAAACGTCCTGACGGCAATAGCTGGTCCCTGCGGTTTGCTCCAAGGCTGGCACGCGGTGCGCTCTGTTTTGGATTATGCCAAGAGCCAGCGTGAATAACTCGGCCGGAAATCGAGCGGCAACAAAAAACCCGTGGATAACGAGTGCACGATTTGGTTCCTTCTGCGTCTTCGTTGCAAATCTGCACTCCGTCGATGCAGCCGCGCGGCACTCTTCCGGCGGGAACGCCGCGGACAAGCATTCCTCCCGTGAGGCTGTGGTCTTCGTCCGCGCGATCGAGGCAAGAGCTAGGCTCGTCGCGGCCTGAACCGAAACGCTCCGCCGGGAACGGCGAATCGTTTTGCAAAGAACCGCCGATATAAGATGCGACCCTCCATCCACGCGGGAGCCGCGTGCGCTGCGCGTACTCGGGGGCCTTTGGGTATTTGCGGCAATGCCTTGAGGAAACATGAGCATCCCGCGCTGCTCGAGGAGCTGTATCGAAATGGGTCACAGATATGGCGGAAGGCACACTCCCGGAAAGTAGTATCCGCCCTTCGCTTCAACGGCGATGGATTGTTCCATTGCAATTACTTACGATTCTCTTGCCTGCGGAAAACTCGCTATGGTAACCTGCGTTGCGCAAGAGACGAACGACGCAGGGAAGCTGGGCCCCATGCTGTATGTCGCTTTCCGCTTCGTGCTAACGGACCACACGCCACTGGTGTCCGCGAGCGAAGGAATTGAGTCACTGCTCGGTTTCACCCAGCAGGATTTCCTCTCTGCGAAGGTCTCTCTCAAAGATCGTGTTCATGGGGATGACGCTTGCCTGGTTGATTCCCTGATCTCCCCGGATCTTCACAGCCCATCGGGCCCGATCAGACTTCGCCTTCGCCACGCCAATGGGAAGATTCTCTGCACCTGCGGCCATTACAAGAAGGAGCGGGCCGGCGATGGCACGGTCACCCTCGAGCTGCATCTTGCCGATGCGCGAACGGTAAATGATTCCAGCGATGCCACCCTCATCAACAGCTTCAAAAGTCTTATCGAGCACACTACCGACTACATATATGTCAAGAATCGCAACCATGTGATGCTAGCCGCGAGCCCGACCCTGGCCAATCTAAATGGTGCAGCCGGCTGCAACGAGATAGTCGGCAGCTCCGACTATGACATTCACTCAGAGGAAGCCGCAGACCTGTACTACGCGCTCGAGGAAACGGCTTTCTCCGAAGGCCGTCGCGTGAATCGAATCCACGAGATATCGCTGCGCGATGGCGCCAAGCGCTGGATCGATAACCGCAAGTACCCGATCAATGGGCCTGATGGCAAGATCATCGGCATCTTCGGAGTGGTCGCGGACATTACCGACTTTGTCGAGACACGAGACAAACTGCAGAAGGACGAGCATCTGCTGCGGCTGTTCATCGAGCACGCACCGGCAGCCCTGGCCATGTTCGACCGCGAGATGCGTTACCTGGCTGCGAGCCGCAGGTGGCTGGAGATGTATTCGCTTCAGGAGCCCGACATTATGGGCCGCTCGCACTACGAGGTCATGCCAGAGGTTCCCCAAGCGTGGCGGGAAGAGCATCGCCGCTGTCTGGCGGGGGAACCCATCCCCGCCGACGAGAGGCAGTTGATACGAGCCAACGGCAGTGTCCAGTGGCTCCGCCGCGAAATCCTCCCCTGGCGCACCAGCGACGGCGCGATAGGAGGCATCCTCATCTTCGCCGAGGATATTACACAATGGAAGCAGGCTGAAGCAGAGGCGCGTGACAGCAAGGTCTTGCTGCGGCATTTTGTCGAGCACGCGCCGGCGCGGATTGTGATGCTCGACCGCGAGATGCGTTACTTGGCGGTTAGCCGCCGCTTCCTGGAGGACAATCGTCTGACCGCCGGGGATGTGATCGGACGGTCCCACTATGAGACGCTTCCCTTGGCTCCCGAACGCTGGAAAGAAGCGCATCTCCGCGCCCTCGCCGGAGAAGCGGTTCATCCCGAGGAGGATTTTCTGTCGACGCCGGATGGCGGAAAATTTTGGCTTCGCCGGGAGATTCAGCCATGGTTTAAGGACGACGGCTCGGTCGGCGGCATCGTCATCCTGGCCTACGACATTACCGCGCAGAAGCAGGCCGAAGAGCGGCTGCGCCTGGCGGCCACCGTGTTCACGGGTGCGCGCGAAGGCATCATCATTGCCGACGAGCAAGGGACGATTCTCGATGTGAATGACGCATTTACGCGCATTACCGGATACGCACGCGAAGAAGTGCTGGGCCGCAATCCGCGGATGCTCAATTCCGGCCTTCAGAGCCGCGAGTTCTACGAGCATATGTGGAACTGCCTGCTGCGCGATGGGCATTGGTCCGGCGAACTCTGGAACCGCTCCAAAAGCGGGGACATCTATCCCGCAGCGATGACCGTGAATGTAATCCGGGATGCCAACGGCAAAACTACGCATTACGTGGCGCTGTTTTCCGATATCTCCGAAGTCAAAGAACATGAACAGCAGTTGGAGCACATCTCGCACTTCGATGCTCTCACCGGCCTTCCCAACCGGGCGCTGTTTGCCGACCGGTTGCGCCAGGCGATGGGCCAGGCGCGCCGCAGCAAATATGCGCTGGCGGCGGCCCACTTTGACCTCGACGGATTCAAGGCGATCAACGACAAGTACGGGCAAACCGTCGGCGACGGTCTACTCACTGCGATCGCCTTCCGGATGAAACACGCCTTGCGCGAAGGCGATACGCTGGCGCGGCTGGGCGGCGATGAATTCGCCGCGGTCATTCTTGGGCTGGACTGCGAGGATGCTGTTGCGCCGGCGCTGAATCGCCTGTTGGAGGCGGTATCGGAGGAGGCGCGAATCGGCGACGTCACGCTGCGCGTAACAGCGAGCGCGGGAGTGACCTTCTATCCGCAGACCGATGAGGTGGACGCCGACGTCTTGCTGCGCCAAGGGGGTCAGGCAATGTATCAAGCCAAGCTGGCTGGCGGGAACTGCTACGCCAAATTCGATCCCGGTCAAGACCTGATTGCACGCAGCCGTCACGAGAACCTCGAACACATCCGTCAAGGCCTGGCGGCGCAACGATTCGTCCTGTATTACCAGCCCATCGTGAATATGCGGTCCGGCCATGTTGTTGGCGTTGAGGCTCTGGTCCGCTGGCAACACACGGATCGTGGCTTGCTGCCTCCCGGGCTGTTCTTGCCGGTTATCGAGGACCATCCGCTCTTGGTCGAACTTGGCCAATGGGTGATCGAGAGCGCCCTGGCGCAAAGCGAATCATGGAAGTCCGCGGGACTCGATCTGACCCTAAGCGTGAACGTGAGCGCGATCGAATTGCAGCAGCTCGATTTTGTCGACCGCTTGCGCGGCCATCTCGCGGCGCATCCCCAGGTCCAGCCATCGAGCCTGGCGCTGGAAGTGGTGGAGACCAGCGCATTGCAGGATGTGATGCAGACCTCCCAGGTTCTCACCGCCTGCCGCGAGCTCGGCGTGTCCATCGCCTTGGACGACTTCGGCGTCGGGTACTCCTCGCTGACCTATTTGCGCCGCTTACCGGCCAACATTCTGAAGATCGACCAGAGCTTTGTGAGAGACATGCTCGAGGATCCGGAAAACCTGAACGTCCTGGAGGGCGTGATGGGCCTGGCCTCGGTCTTCCGCCGCGAAGTGATCGTGGAGGGCGTGGAGACGGTGGACCACGGGCTGATGTTGCTGCAGCTGGGCTGCGAGGTTGCACAAGGATACGGGATTGCCCGGCCCATGCCGGCGGAGGAATTCCCGAAGTGGATTGCTAGCTGGCGTCCCGATTCGCGCTGGGCCGGGGTGCCGCAGGTGCATGCCACCAACCGGCCGGTTCTCTATGCCTGTGTCGAGCATCGCGCCTGGCTCTCCGCATTTGAGGCTTGTCTGCAAGGCCGGCGTTCGCTGCCTCCTTCGCTTGACGGCAGCCAATGCCGCATTGCCACGTGGATTGACGCCGAGAAGCGATCCGCGCGCGGGACACTCGCCTCCATTCAGACGATTGATACGCTTCATCGGCGGTTGCACGGTCTGGCCGCCGAGATTCTCGAGTCGCAGGCCGACGGGCGGAATCCCGACGGGCTGGCCCGCCTGGAGCAACTGCACTTTCTGCATGACGAGTGCCTGAGCCGGGTGCGGCGTTTCACGCGAGTTGGCCGCGGCGGAGACGGAAAGCGAAACGGCGTCGCAGTGCCCAGCCGTTCCCGCGTACCACGTGGCTGACCCCGCTGCCAGAAGCCACAGCTTCACCCCGGAATCAATGGTGTGCCGCTGCCGTCTCCGCTTGGACATGCTCGGGCAGCGCCTGCGGCTCGCGCAAGGTAAGCACCGGGCAGCGCGCATGAGCCAGTACCCGGTAAACAGTCCGGTCGCGCGTCAGATTCTCGAATGCCGAGCGCTGCGAGGCTCCCAGGACGATCAGGCTGGCATGGCGTTCCTGCGCCAGGGCCAGAATCTCAATGGCTGGATTGCCATGAATCGCCACCGCCTGCACGTCGGAGCTGCAGCTGGCGCCGGTTTCAAAGGCAAGCAGCTCCAGTTCGTGCACGGTGGCTGCGTCTTGTCCGGTCGGCAGGCCCTTGCGCTGCATCTCAGGTACGGGCGGCAGCACATGCAGCAAGACCAAAGCGGCTTTCTGCGTCGCGGCAATTTCGCAGGCAAGCGCTGCGCTCGGGCGAGAGGTCTCTCTAAGAGTGGTGGCGTACAGGACGGCACGTTCGGCCTCCTTAGCCACCGGGAGATGAGCCTCGGGTCCCACGGTGATGACCGGGAGGTATACCGAGCGCAGCACTTGTTCTGCCACGGAGCCGATGAGCAGCTTGCCGATCTTGCTCCGGCTCCGGGTACCGAGCAGCACGCGGTCCGCCTGAAACTGGCGAACGGCGGCTGCAATCTGTTGGGTTGGATGACCTTCGCGCACCAGCGCATCGCAGCGAATGCCTTGGCGGCGCGCAAGATCGCACCAGGGCCGCATCGTCTGCCCCGAGATTTCCAGAGCCCCGGCCGTGTCATAGTAGGGCATTCCCGCGGCGTCGGCGGTGATGGCAGCAGAGGCTGACAGAACATGGAGCAGGATCAATCTGGCGCCGGTTTCGCTTGCCTGTTGCAATGCAAACGGCATGAGATGATCGAGATCGCTCAAGTCTGTGGCGACGAGGATGGTGGCTGGATGCGTCCAGCGGTGGGGATCTGATTCCCGCATACGGACACCTCACACCAGTGAGCGTGTCACCGAAGAGAGGCGGGAGATGTGCCAGAGCGCACTCTAAAATGTGATCTATATCACGCCCCCGGGGCGGGTCAAAGCTGGTCTCTCGCAAGCATCGGACCCGCAGCTAACGCCACGACGAAAACACCCCGATAGAGTCTGCAGCAGCCGGAACGTTCGCCGGCCGCATGGCGAGGATCGTCTTGTGCAAGCCCAACTGAACGAAGACTCCCTGGTGAGGGCAAACGCGCAGTTTTGGGAGCAGATGCTCGCCATGCGGCTCGATCCGGAGC
>Ga0187770_10001958_pt1 | contig 11281 bp, 9 predicted proteins | sample 0116_SJ02_MP02_2_FD_133154 | JGI IMG/M metagenome (GOLD analysis project Ga0187770, IMG submission 133154) | Tropical peat soil microbial communities from peatlands in Department of Meta, Colombia - 0116_SJ02_MP02_20_MG | ecosystem: Environmental > Terrestrial > Soil > Wetlands > Peat | place...
GAGTACAAAGGCCACACGCGTTACATCGCTCAGGATGAATAAACTCCGCTACCTCATATCCAGAATACATGGGTCCCGGTTGCTCGCCTGGTATATCCAGGCATCCCCGAGGGCAGAATTGCACACAGTAGCCACATCCATGGCAAAGTTCTTCATCAACAATGACTTCATTCTGTATCATCTAATGATTCCCTCCCCAGAGCTTACTTGACCGGTGGAGATTCAACGCGTCTAATTTGAAACCTGAGCTGACACTGCAAGCACCGGTTTGCCTCTTCAACTGCCATCTGCTCGGTGAAACCAGTCTCCACCTGACCAAAATCCATCCGATCCGTCACGGGTAGGCACGGCATTGGGACGCGGCTCAAGTCCGCAAACCCTAGCCATGGACCCAGGCACGGGCTAACCTTTTCTTCCTCGACCAATCTTTCGTTGATGACGCCCTCACCTCCGAGATACTTGTCAATAGAGCTTGCTGCTTTCCTTCCCATGGCAATAGCTTCAATAACAGAGCTTGGCCCGCTTACTGCGTCCCCAGCAGCAAAAACACCATCCATATTCGTTCTCAAATTATCCTCAACTTTAATGGTCCCCGCCGCAGTGGATTGCCCCTTACTCCCCTGTCCAAGGAGAGACAAATCTGGAATTTGACCAATAGCGATTATCAATGTGTCGAGCTGAAAAGACCTTTGTTGAGTCTCATCAAAGGTTGGATTGAATTTTCTATGATCATCGAAGACGGCTAAGCAACGAATGCAATCGATTCCAGCAACTTTCTTGCCATCCTCAACAATCCGTTTTACTCCCCACGAGCAGTTGAGAATAACACCTTCCTCGACTGCCTGTTGAATTTCCTCATCATAGGCGGGCATCTCTTCTCGAGACTCAAGACAAACGAGTTGAACTTCTCTTGCCCCCAGCCGCAGTGAAGCCCTGGCGGCATCTACGGCAACACTTCCACCACCGATTACACCCACCTTCCCATGCAATGTAACCTTTTTACCCAGATTGATATCTCTCAATAGGGATATGGCTTCTATTACTTCCTTGTTCCCATTGCCAGAAACATCCAGTTTAAGGGCCTTATGCGTCCCTACAGCAATTAGGACCGCATCATACCCCTCTTTGAGAAGGTCAAACACTCGTTCAACTTTAGCGTTTGTCTTTATCTCGACTCCCACTCGTTTAATCTCTTCCACCTCGGGAATGAGCACTGAACGAGGCAAGCGGTATTCGGGAATACCCACTTGCATCATGCCTCCGGCCTTGGGAAATGTCTCCAAGACGGTTACTGCGTGTCCGAGCTTTGCCAAGTAATAACCTGCCGTAAGTCCCGCCGGACCCGAACCCACAACTGCCACTCGCCTCCCAGTAGGTTTGGCCACCTTTGACGTGGTACGCCAGAGCTGACTATCCCGTTCGGTGGCGACGCGCTTTAGCGCAACTATTGAAACCGGCTGATTCAGCTGACTCCGCACACATTTTTCCTCGCACGGATGCGGACAAACCTGCCCCAGCACCCCTGGAAAGGGGACCTTCTCCCGCACCACGGCCGCCGCCTCAGCAAACCTCCGTTGACTCACAAGGCCAACATAACGGGGAACGTCTATCCCAGCCGGGCAAGCGTAGCTGCAGGGAGCAGCCCCCGCTTCGTCTCCCGGCAACTCCCCCATTTTATAGGTGAGTGCGGCAGTGGGGCATACCTCCACACAGGCACCACAGAATCTGCACCCGTTCTCGTTAAGCGAAGGGACAGGATAGGGGCCTATCGCCAACCTGCCGTCCTGAAAAATGAAGCCAATAGCCCCGACCCCTCGCACGTCTTTGCACACTCTCACGCAAAGCCCGCACAGGATACACCTATTGTGGTCCAATTCAAAGAGAGGTTGACTTGGATCAATGGGAAGCTTTCTATCTACATAAGGAGGTAAGTCCTCCTCTCTAACGTCTATATAGCTGGCAAGCTTTCTTAATTCTGTCCGCTTCAGTCTTGGGGGAGGTAAAGGAGTGAGAACAGCGACTAAGTTGTGACGGCGAATTTCTTGAACCAATGGTGTATCCGTCCGAACAATCATGCCTTCGGCAACATGGGTGGTGCATGAGGTGGGGAACCGGGATTCTCCTCCCTCAACTTCTACAACACAGAGTCGGCAACCTCCAAGTGGCAGCGATAAATCGGGACGGGAACAAAGGGTTGGAATGTAGATGCCTCCCTCTCGCACTGCCTGCAACACAGTGGCTCCCCTCTCTGCCTCAACCCTGACGTCATCGATAGTCAAGCTAACTTTGTCCATTTATTGATCAACCTCCGTTCAGCAGCAAGCGTGTTCAAAGCAATCCACGTTAAGGCAGATAGCCTATTGATAGACAAAGACACCTACTCATCTGTAAAGTTGGCCTTAGGAGCCCTGGGCATCTGGTCAATCTTATGATATTCATAGTATCCGTGAGCGCGCTGCCAGTAAGGCGGGCAGCCCCCTATAAATCGCGGAGTAATGCCTTTGGGACAAGCTTTCAAGATTTGGCTTCTGGAACGGGAAGCACAGGTGCCCATCACAATGATTTCATCCTCAGTGAATTGATCGGGAAGCCTCGGCCTGTTGCCAACAATCAGCGCATACTTCTTATTTTTGTCAATTTCCCAGGGATACGGTGTGTACTGTATCCAGAACCCACATCCCCAGCACGCACCCCCGAAATATTCCACGACATTTGGCGACATGTTGAGCCATAAATCGCCGGGTGACACCTTGGTATACCTCCGGACTGACTCTAAGCTTTCGCCTCTAATCTCAATCTTCTCCAAATCCATTGTGCCAAGGCCTTGTTTCTCAGCAATGGGTAGAACCATCTGCTCATATGGCTCATGGCCAATGGCTAAGACCGTAACGGATTCAGTGGCGACTGGGTCTTTGCCCATGATGACCACCCCAAAATCGATTGGGTCGCCCATTCGGGGCCCCAGCCCTTCTTGAATGACAAACCCATCCATGATGGTTAATGCTGGCTTAACAATCTTGTATAAGTCAGTCAGTACGTAAAAGTGCTCCGGTATCCGGTGTCTCTCCATCCTATCTTCATGAGGAATGAGACCAAAGAGATTTTTAAACCCAAGTGTCCATTTGCCGACGCGGGTTGGCTTTACCTTTGGAACGTTGATGATGACATCGACATCCAGAATAGGCTTGGGCAGGGCTTGCCTCTTCAGCAGGATGCCTCCAGGTACCTTCCTGGTTACGAAGGGCTCTTCATCAAGGCATACAACTTCTCCACCTGCTTTCTCAACGGCTTGCTGGACACCTGTGGAGGCCAGCATATAGGATGCCCTGACATGATGGGCAGGCATATCGCCAGCTTTCACCTTTTTGGCACCAGCTTCCAAACAAAGCTCCGTAAGTGCCGCAAGAACCATCGAATCCGTGGTACAAGTCCAAGGGGGCATACCCGGCGCTTCCGGGTACCCGAGATTCGGCTTCAGTAGTACTGTATCGCCCTTTTTAACGACGGTGTTCATGCCGCCGATGAGGTCCAAGCCTTTCTTTATCACCTTTTTGGCTTCCCACCTACCCCCGCGAGTGATGGCGACAACGCTTTTTTCCATTTTAGATCTCACATCTTCCATGATTCGTTTCCTTTCTCATCGGTCGACTCAATAAGAATCTTCGTTGAAATGCAGGCACGCCGAATATCAGCGGCACGTCAACTCTTACGGTGGTATCCTCTTTAGATTTGAAAACGAAGGCTCGTGGATTGGGATCAAGATATCTGCCAGCCCCCTGATAAAGAGAGCGCTGTTGAACCCATCCACCGCATTCAAATGGACGCCAGGTGCAAACACAGGCACATCCTCCCGGATGGCTTCGGGGGGCTCAAAGTTCTCCCTGACGCAGCAGAACCCAGTGATAATGGCCCGCCCTTGTTCAGTCTGAATGGAAACAGCCTGGGTACCCGGGGTATGGCCTGGGGCAGGGATTAATTCAATTCCGGGCGCGATCTCGAAGTCCTCCCTAACGACCATAAAATCCAAGTCTCTAATGAGACTTCTTTGATAGGTTGGAGCTAATATGGGATGAGGCGCAAGGGCGAATCTTAACTCTTCCTCTTGAACTACCACTTTGGCATGTCTACACTTTTGCGTATTCGCACAATGGTCCCATTGGAGGTGCGTCTGGATGACAATGTCAATATCATCCGGTTTCAGTCCTATACGCCCCAGGGCATCTTCAAAGGGAGAGATTTCTTCCGATCGAAATCCCCTAACCCTTGTAGCAAACTCGGCGTTCGCTCCAGTATCCACCAGGATACGTTTGTCTGCCCCCTCGATATACCAGCTGTACAAAGGGATTACCTTCTTAATTCCGTAATTGTAACGATACGTCAATGCGGATAAATCCAGTTCAATGCTCGTTAAGGGGAGTGGGTAGATACGATACGTCTTCATATTTATCCCTCGCACGATTCCGATGATATCGTCTGGTCCTCCAGACCCTGATGGAAGGGCGGCGACAAATCAACCAGACTCGACGCCACGCCAGTCTCCCAGTGTCAGTGCTAAAGTCTTGGTCGCTACGATCAGATCTTCGATCGAGTCTAAGCATTCGTCCGTCATATGGGCAGTTCCTAAGTCTCCGGGTCCAAAGACAGCACAAGGGGTCTTTGCTTTTTCTATAAGAATACGCTGCTTAGATCCCATGGGGATGCCGTTTACCTTAGGGGCTCTCCCCGTAGCCAATTTCTGGCAGCGCTTGGCTCTTTTCTTCCTCTCCAAGTAAGCTTGGTTTTCGAATCAACTCCTGAAGAAAATGAAGGATGTCCTCCCTTCTCGCTTCAGCCTGCCCCAGTGTCTTTTCCTGGAGTCCCTTATCTATATTGCTGCATGTGTTTCGGTTCAAATTTTTTAGCCCTGAAATGCACTTCTTGTGCTCAAAGCTACCCTCATCATCCCTTTTTTAACCCGTATAGATTCTTAATTGTCACTCTATCCAGCTTGCCGCTCCCGATCTTTGGCAAGGATTCGACAAACTGAATGATCCGGGGCCGTTTAAAACCACTCAGCCTCGCTTTGACGTGGCTTAGGATATCTTCTTCCTCAATGGACATCCCCGGCTTCGGGGTAACAACCGCCTTGATCGTTTGGCCCCATTTCTCATCGGGAATGCCCAGAATGGCGACATCCGCCACTTTCGGATAACTCAAGATCACCTCTTCCACTTCAGCAGGATAAACATTCTCACCTCCGGTAATGATCATATCATCCTTACGCCCAAGAAAATGGATAAACCCCGCTTCGTCTCTGACCGCCCGGTCCCCTGTATGCAGCCACCCCTCACGGAAGGCTTTAGAAGTCTCTTCGGGTCTATTCCAGTATGCTTCCACAATCGAGGGACCCCTATGGAGTATTTCCCCTTCGATTCCAGCTTCAACATCACGACCCTGTGAATCCACAATTCTGACATCTGTCAGCGTGAGGGGCTTGCCAATGCAGTTCGCAGGTTTCCCCAATGCATCCCATGGTCGTATGGTCGTCGTGCCATCTGCAGTCTCGGTCAGCCCGTAAGAATTGAGGACGGGTATGCCCATCTCGCCGAAGGCGTTGGTTACCCTTTCCGGGACCGGTTCACCCCCCGCCCCAATAAAACGCAATCGACTCAGATCGTAGTCTTTCCAATTCGGAAGAGCTAAGACCATTTTGGCCATCGCGGGTATGAAATAAACATTCGTGATCTTTTCCTGAGTCAACAGGCGTAGTGTTGTCTCGGGCTCAAATCGCCGCTGCAGAAGTATCTTTCCCCCAACCATAAGATGAGGTAACGTCCAGAGCATGTGGCCGCCAATGTGAAATAAGGGTATGACGGTCATCGTGTAGTCTTCTTTTGTGATTCCAACGTCGATGATCCAGTTGATGGCATTAAAAAAGAGGTTGGCCTGTTTCAGCGGCACGCCCTTGGGCCTGCCCGTAGATCCCGCCGTATAGAGCATCAGCAGCGGATCTTCAGAGTCACCAGCGATTTCAGGACCAACGACGCCATATTGGCATACGTTTTCCTCCATTCTCTTTGCCCAACTGAATTCACCGTTGCCGAAATATAAGATAAGGTTAAAATTGAGATTCGCCGCAGCAATCTCTCGAGCCACATAGCTAAACTCCCCATCAAAAATGAAAGCCTTGGGCTTGGCGTCACCTATGATCTTTATCATTTCAATGGGTGCAAGCCGGTGGTTTAGAGGAGTCAAAAGTGCCCCCAGTCGGGCCGTGGCCATGAATAGGTCAATATATTCTACAGAATTAGCCGTCAGACATGAAATTCTGTCACCCTTCTCAATGCCGGCACCTTTAAGAAGATTGGCCAATCTATTTGAGCGTTGGCAGAGCTCAAGGTAACTGTATTTTTTGGAGTTGTAAGCTTCGACAATTGCGATGTCCTCAGGATGAAGAAATGCTTTCTTTTCCAAGATATAAGCAAAGTTTTGTTGTAACATTTCATCTTTCCTTCATATCGTTTTAAAAAACAGCTCTTTAGTTTGAGGATTAAAATTGGATACAGCAACGGGGGTACCAATCTTAACAAGGTCAGGATTTTCCAAAACAATACCAAAAATTTGGCACCCACTATTAAGTTTTACAAGGACACTCACATAACTACCTAAATGCTTTAGATTCTCTGGAGGGTAAGCGACCGGGACAAAATCCACGACTTCCCCTCGTTTGCCACCCTCCTGGACAGCCATTCCTTCGCTTCCGCATTCTGGGCAAACGGCTTTCAGAGTCCCACTTCGGTAGCCGCAATGGTTGCAAGTGAAACAGGGTGGCAGTACTTTCCCAAGTTCGCTCATCGCTTCTCTCACCTCTCCCTTCCCAGGATGGTCACAGTCACCACGGCCCCTGTGCCTCCCACGTTGACAGTCATCCCTATCTCCGGATCCTTAGCCCGTTTGCCCCCAAAATCACCACGAAGCTGCTGAGTAATTTCACAGAGCTGGTAGGCCCCCGTAGCTCCCACCGGGTGTCCCCGCGATTTCAGCCCACCGGACAGGCTTACCGGAACATCTCCGTCGAAGTAAGTACGTCTCTCTTCAGCGGAGTAAATCCCCTCCCCCTCCCTCACGAGCCCTGAATCCTCAAGACAAACGACTTCATGGATATTGACACAGTCATGAAGTTCCGCAACGTCGATATCCTTTGGTCCCACTCCAGCCTGCTTATAAGCTTCGTCTGCCGCTTTTGTAATCGCCGGATTCGTAGAAAGGTCTGTCCGATCTGCGATCGGGAATCTGCCTGAAGCCTGCCCTGCACCCAAAATCCAGATAGGATTCCGATACGTCCTGGCGATCTCTTCGGAACATAAGACCAGTGCTGCTGCTCCATCGGAGAAAGGACAACAATCCATGATTTTTATGGGTGGGGCAACCATTACGCTCCCCATGACATCTTCCACAGTAATCTCTTTCTGAAAATGGGCCTTCTTGTTAAACGCTCCATGATAATGATTTTTGATCGAGATCTTCGCCAGCAGTTCCTGAAGCTTTAAGTCATTAAGATGGTGTTTGCGGGCATACGCCTTAGCCACATACGACCAGTACGCTGCAAAGGTCAGTCCTACATTACGTTCAGCAGTGTCCATCGAGGTCGCCATCGCTTGCTGGACCGCACTACCCGAAATGGCTCGCAGGCGTTCCGTTCCCCCCACCAGCACAAGATCATACAGACTGCTAAGGATGCTCAAATAGCCTTGCCGGAATGCAACACTGGCACTCGCACACGCCGTTTCATACCGGATCGAGGGAATATGGGTATCAATCCCAATTGTCGATAGTGCTAGAGGCGCCATGTTTGTTTGCATTTCTGTAAAGGAACTATAAACATTGCCAAGATGAAGTGCCTGTATTTTTGATAGATCAATCTCTGCTTCTTTGATAGCTTCAAGCGCAGCAGCGGCAAAAAGTTCCCACGATGGCACCAAGCTCGTGCCTGAATTCGCCATACCTACTCCAATGATTCCTACCCCCTTACTCATCAATAAATCCCTCCATTTATCGCTTGACTGCTGTCCATTTAAATTCTTGGCTGATCACCTATCTGAGCCGTTGAAGATTAAAAATGAAATACTGGGTCGTCCTCTCATCTCAAAGCAAATCTTTTATTTATCTATGCCTAATGATTCCATCAAAGACAATATCTAAGATACCTTGTCTCATTTCTTCTATGCTAACTTTTTGTCTTAGATCCCAGCGCTTAATAACCCAGGCATCGATAAGCATCTTAATCATATTAGCCACCATCCTCACGTTAAGTGGCTTAAAAACCCCCTTTTTTATCCCTTCCCCAATCACCTTTTCATATTGTTCCACATGGTTCCTCTCACTACGGAGTAAGGAATGAAGGGTTTCTTTAAACATTGCATGGGATTCTTGATAGATGATCATAATCAAGTTTTGATATTTATTCATCGCATCTAATTCCGAATGAATTAGCCTCTCCAACTTCTCTATAGGATTAGAGCCACCCTCATTATCCTTAGAGATAGCTTGCATGACTACTTGCGTTGCTTTCTCTTGTATAATATAAAGAATATCCTCCTTCGTACTGATATAATCATATAAATTACCCAATGTTATGCCGCTCTCTTTACTGATCTCCCTCAAAGTGGTCCGATGGTATCCTTTCTTTGAAAAGAGTTTAACGACCGCCTCAAAAATCTGCTCGCGCCTTTTCAGGACCAACGACTCATTCTTAACATTTGTCGGGATTTTCCCAATCATATGGTTGTGAGGGGATAGAGTTTACGAAAAGAAAAACGAACGCTTGTTATACTACGTGGAAAGAAATCCTTTGTCAAGCAAAAATTCCCTCGATAATCTCTCGGTCAATCATGTGTCTAAGGGTGTTGTAATATTTCGGAAATAAATACAGCTGTTGTTAATCGAAATAGTCATTGACAGAAAGTATCAATAAATCAAAGACTTATGGGAAAATTCCAGAGGCTTTACTCGTTGGTTATCAAGTTTGTCACACAAACTCTTCGATAATTTTTTTCTTGACAAAAAATGTATTCTTGCTAATAATTAAGCCAGCTGGCCGGATTAAACCAGCCGGCCGGTTTTTTTATGAAAAATTGGCAGGGGAATCTGAAATGAAAAGTAGGCTGAAACATCTAAATGAAAAAGAATTGAATAAGATGTGTGTTATTGGAAAGGCGGCCGCCAAGTTATTTGATGAAAAGGGATACTTGGAGACAAGCTTAAAAGATATTTCCATCGCCGCGAAAATAAGCAAAGGAGGTATTTACCACTATTTCTCCAATAAGCATGAAATCCTTTACTTTATTCTAGATAACTATATGGATCTTCTTCTAGGAGGGATAGAGGAAGAATTGAAGGAGGTAGCCGACAGTGCTTCGAAAATCCAATTCATTATGTTCCGGCATTTAAAGCTTTATAATAGAAAGGTACCCGAGGCAAAAGCCCTACTCATAGAAGCCCACAACCTACCACCCAAATATTTTAGGTCCATTGCCGAAAAGGAAAAAAGGTATGCCCAGATATTAATCGATGTCCTGTCGGATTTCTTCGAAAGTAGTATGCAGATAGATAAGTTAAAAGCCATTAGTTTTACCTTGTTTGGAATGTTCAATTCGATCATGTACTGGTTCAATCCTAAGGGACCCGTTACACTCGAAGAGCTATCCAAAATCGTCTACGATATCTTTTTGAAGGGTGCAAGTTGTTATAAACCCTCTAAGGAAAAACTCTGACAACTATTTGATGAGAATATGAGAGAGGTGAGAGCTTTCTATCTTATTCCGGATGGTGACATTGAGAATAATGACCTGACGCGGGAGGAGTGTGAATTGCTTTGCTCCTCATCGAATGAATTTCTATTTCTTAGATTAACTTTCATTTAAAGGAGATTCAATTATGGTGAAGAAAGAAAAACTGTTGGAGATGTTCTACTTGATGATGAAGATCAGACGTGTCGAAGAATGTCTACTCGATATATTTGCACAAGGGAAGATACCCGGATTCATCCACGTGAGCATTGGCCAGGAGGCAGTGGCTGCTGGAGTGTGTTCCCAGTTGGAACCAAATGACTATATTTTTACCACACACAGAGGGCATGGGCAGGCGATAGCCAAAGGGATTGACCTAAAACGTTTTATGGCAGAGATTTACGGTCGAAAGGATGGCTACTGTAAAGGGAAATCTGGTTCCATGCATATTGCCTGCAAGGAGATGGGTATTGTTGGTTCTAACGGAATTGTGGGAGGAGGAATTCCAATTTCCGTTGGAACCGCCTTTGCTTCAGTGTTCAAGGGGGAGAAGAGAGTGACGGTTTGTTTTTTTGGTGATGGCGCCGTAAACGAGGGAACTTTTCATGAGTCATTAAACCTCGCCTCTTTGTGGAATCTTCCGGTTGTCTTTTGTTGCGAAAATAATGGATGGGCACAATTTACCCCTCAAAAGGTCTACATGAACTTAGAAAATATTAGTAAAAGGGCAGAATCATATGGAATGGTTGGGGTAACCGTGGACGGAGATGATGTATTAAAGGTTTATGAACAAGCAGAAAAAGCGGTCCTCAGGGCCCGGAAGGGTCAAGGCCCCACACTCTTGGAATGTAAGACCCACCGCTGGTTCGGACATTTTGCTGGAGATGCGCAAAAGTATCGTCCACCGAAAGAGATCCAGGAAGCGAGAGAGTTTGATCCCATCGCAAAGTTTCGAAAGTTCTTAATGGAGTCTAAGTACATTACCCCCGAATACAGCGACACAATCGAGGCGAAGATAAAATCAGAGATCAACGAGGCGGTTGCCTTCGCAGAGAATAGTCCAATTGAAGGGATAGAAGAGCTCTTCAACGATGTCTATGTATCATGATAGAGGGGGAGAGGGATAACATGAAAGAAATACGTTATATCAGGGCAATTAGCGAAGCCTTAGGTGAAGAGATGGCCAGAGATGAAAATGTATTTGTCATCGGTGAGGATGTGGGGGGTCCTGGAGGTGCATTCAGTGGAACCAAGGATCTTTTGGAAAGATTTGGTGAGAAGAGGGTTAAGGATACACCGATCAGCGAGTCGGCAATTGTAGGATTGGCAATCGGGGCTGCAAGCCAAGGCCTTAGACCAGTTGCCGAGATTATGTTTATGGATTTTTTAACAGTTTGTATGGATCAGATTGTCAACCAAATGGCTAAGATGCGGTATATGTTTGGCGGGGTTTATAAACTGCCAGTGGTCATTCGAGCCCCATGTGGGGGTGGCCTCAATGCAGGTCCTCAACA
>Ga0187770_10001959_pt1 | contig 11280 bp, 9 predicted proteins | sample 0116_SJ02_MP02_2_FD_133154 | JGI IMG/M metagenome (GOLD analysis project Ga0187770, IMG submission 133154) | Tropical peat soil microbial communities from peatlands in Department of Meta, Colombia - 0116_SJ02_MP02_20_MG | ecosystem: Environmental > Terrestrial > Soil > Wetlands > Peat | place...
AGACAACCTAGAACACCTAGGAAGACCAGTGTGGTCGAGAGTCGTATATTTCCGCCAAATGAACTAATTGGCGTATTCGTGGCTTTATCGGCCGATGGCAGCCCAAGAGTATTTTGCCAGTCCCTAGAATCGATAGGGTGCTATAGGAGCCAAGGCTTTTTCAAGCCGCTGACCGACGGGCTGTTCCCGACCCTGCGGGACGAAAGCTTCCAACTAGGAAGGTTTTGCTATCTCATGTTCCGCAATTGAGAGCGGGTTTCCTGTTCTCTTATTCCTGTGCATTATGATTTCCGCCATGGTGCTGACTGCAATCTCGGCGGGTGTCTCGGCGCCTATGTCTAGGCCTATTGGCGTTATGATTCTTCGCAGCAATTCATCCGAAATTCCGTCCCGCTTTAATCTTGAGAGGATGCCTTTGGCTTTCGATTGGCTGGAGATCATCCCGATGTATGCGGCGTTCGATCTGACTACCGTGCTCAACGCTAACTCATCAGATTCGCCTGCGTACGTTAGGATGACAATGTAAGTGTTCGAGTCGATCGGTAACTCCTTGAGGGCTTTCTCCCAATCATCTACAACAACCCGATCGGCTTCTGGGAAGCGTTCTTTCGTAGCGTAGTCCGACCTATCATCCATTACCACAACTTGAAATCCAAGCATTTTCGCGAGCTTCGACATTGGTTGGGCGACGTGGCCTGCACCGACGAGAACGAGGGTTGGTGGGGCTTTGAAGACGTTGATGAAGCATGTTATCACTCCTGCGCATACGGGAAGCGGCATCTTGACGGTGCGTGGTTTCCCTTCTTTTATGGCGTGAATTGCTTGTTCGATGAGTTGGAGTTCGGCTATGGCTCCGCCAACTGTTCCGATGACTTTGCCGTCGAGCGTGACGATCATTGAGGAGCCTAGATGGCGTGCGCTGGATCCTTCTTGGCCGATAATTGTGACCCATCCAAATGGCTGCGAGGCCTGAGCTAGCTTGTGCGCCTCCTCGATTAGTGCCGTTTCCCCGGACACTGGTACGTGCTTCAGAATAATCTCCGCCTCTAGCTCTGTGCTGTAGCTTTTCTCAATGCGAGTAGTACGCGGTCTGGAGTTGCTGGTATCTCATTTAGTCGGACGCCGATGGCGTTGTCGATCGCGTTTACAATGGCCGGCGCCGGCAAGACTATTGGGGGTTCTCCTATTGCCTTCGCTCCAAAGGGACCTAGGGCGCCGGGGTATTCGACGATGATCGATTTCATTTCAGGTACGTCGAGCGATGTGGGGACGTAGTAATCTCCCAAGTTCGGGTTCACTACGACGCCGTTCTTGTGAATCATTTCCTCCATCAATGCGTACCCCAGCCCTTGGATTGTGCCTCCCTCGATTTGGCCCTCGAGAGAGATTGGGTTGATGGCTTTACCTACGTCGTAAGCTGTGACTATCTTCAGAACCTGTACCCTGCCGGTCTCTGTATCAACTTCAACTTCTGCTGTTACTGCGCCGTATGTGTATTGCAAATAGACGGTCCCTTGACTTGTTTGCGGCTCGTAGTCGCATTTCGGCGCTGTGAATGTGCCCGTCTCCTTCAGCGGAATCCCGTTTGCGTACGCGTGTGCAACGACGTCAAGGAACGTCACTGATTGTTCCGTTGATTTTCTTCGGTAGACCCCATCAGTAACCTCTACGTCATCCACGGAGGACTGAAGCATATCGGCGGCGACCTGCCTAAGTTTTCGACCGAGGTTTCCAGCAACCATTTGTGTCGCGCGGCCTCCTATCGTGATTGTTCTGGACGCTACCGTTGGGCCTGAGTCGCCGCAGTACTCTGTGTCCGATGCGTCCAGCTTGAAGTAACCTAATGGGAGGTGCATTGTTTCGGCGGCTATTTGTAGCAGACCGGATGGTGCTCCCGTGCCGTATTCCGTAAGCGCGGTTCTCAGTCTAGTCGTGCCGTCTCGGTCTATCTGCATGTGGACTGTACCGAAGTCGTTGCCTTCAGGGCCGAGGCTATTGCCGTGATACATAATGGCGATTCCGAGGCCGCGCTTCTTAGCACCATTGAGCTTCGTGTATTGAAGGCGTTTATTGTACCAGTCTGACTCCTTAACCGCTTTCGTTATGCATTCTTCCAGTCCGCATCCTTCGTCAACAAGCTGGCTTGTAGCGGTAAGTGTTCCAGGTCTGAGCATGTTGATCAGGCGCAATTCCAGTGGGTCCATGCCCAGTTTCTTCGCTATCTCATCCATGTGGGATTCAGCCGCGAAGTGGGCCTGTGGGCCACCGAAGCCCCTGAACGAGCCCGCCATCGTGTTGTTTGTGTAGACGCAGTAGGCGTCGGTCTTCACGTTCGGTATTACGTAGGGACCCGTCGCATGGAAGCACGCACGGATGACAACCAGTGGTCCCAGTGAAGCGTAGGCGCCGGTGTCGGCGATTAGCTTCGCCTCCCATGCCGTAAGCTTTCCATTGTTCTTCACGCCCACCTTCAGAGAGATAACGAACGGATGGCGTTTCGTGTGGCCTATCATCGACTCCTCGCGCGTGTAGGCTAGCACGGCGGGCTTCCGAGTTCTAATCGCAACCAACGCCGCCATCCCTAGCACGTCTACAGGGATCTCGTCGGATTTCGGTCCGAAGGCTCCGCCAGTTGCTGCTTGTATAACTCGAACCTGTTCGGATCGGAGTGAAAGAATCTTAGCTATACCTGTTTGCACATGGTACGGGCTCTGAATGGAGCCAACGCAAGTTACGGAACCATCCGGTTCAGGTATTACGAAGCCGGCTTCGGGCTCTAAGGGTACAGGTTCCTGAAACGGCGTCTTGTAGGTGCCTTCGACGATTATGTCCGCTTGCTTGAACCCTTCTTCCACGTCACCCTTCCGAACCTTGAGATGTTTGGCAACGTTTCCGTTCGTATGGATCTTGGGCGAGTCCGGCTCCAATGCTTCAGTGGGGGAGAACACTGTCGGGAGGGGCTCGTACTCTATGTCTACGAGTTCAAGGGCTTCTTCAGCGATGGAGGGGTCGAATGATGCGATCGCGGCTATGGGTTCCCCCGCAAAACGCACCCTATCGGTCGCGAATAGCGGTTTGTCGGGTAGCAGGGCGCTGGATTCGTTGATTCCTGGTATATCTTGAGCCGTAACAACCGCCACCACGCCTGGATATTTGCGTGCTCTTGAGAGATCCACTTTCTTGAGCAACGCGTGGGAGACGCTGGATCTGACCACTTTCAGGTAAAGCGCGTTTTCAGGTGTGATATCCATGGTGTATATTGGTTTTCCTAGGACCTTATCTAGCGAGTCTACTCGTCCGACGCTCTTCCCAACTATTAGCGTCTGTGGACGCCGCAACCCCTCTGTTGTTTGGGTGGTCAATTAATCTGACGCCTTCATTTCCGCCGCTGCGGTCTTGATTGCTTCGAAGATTTTCACGTATCCGGTGCATCGACAAATGATGCCGCTGGTAGCCTTTCTTATGTCTTCGGAAGTGGGGTTTGGGTTTTTGTCAAGTAGTTCCTTACTGGCCAGAATCATGGCTGGGATGCAATAGCCGCATTGTGATGCGTTCCACTTCATGAATGCGCGTTGTATTGGGTGAAGGTTTTCTGCGGTTCCTACGCCTTCGATCGTCAGGATTTCCTTGTTCCTGGCTTGGATGGCGAAGACCAGGCATGAGTTAACCAATTTTCCATCCATCAATACTGCGCAGATACCGCAGTCCCCTGTACTGCAACCCTCCTTCGTTCCCTTCAGCCCCAATCTATCCCGCAAGACATCCAATAGTCGCTCGTGTGACTGAACAACGAGGGCGTGCTTCTTCCCGTTAACCGTGAACTTCAGCAGATGTTTAGACAAGGGCCCTCTCACCAGAAAGTTTCTCAACGCAACGACGAAGCGTCCGCTTGAAAATTGCGCAAGCTACCTCTGTGCGGTATTCACCTGACACTCTAAAGTCCGAGGTCAGCTTAAGCTCATCCCTCAATGCGGTGGTCGCGTCTGCTAGCGTCTGTTCACTCATTTTCTTGTCTTTCAACTTATTTTCTATATCCCTTGAACGTTGCGGGATCTTTCCACTAACCCTATTGAACGCAATCCTGACATCACCAATAACCTGGCCAGACTTATCCGTTTTCAAGTAGACTGCACAATTAACGAACGCGATTATCAGTGAATTCCTCATACCGACCTTCTCGAAGCTGCAGGCTGAGTCTGCATCCAGCTCCGGGAACCTTGTTTCCACGAGTATCTCATTGGATCTCAGTCCGGTCTTGCGTTTTCCTGTTACAAAATCCTCTATCGAAACAATTCGTTCTCCATGGATACTTCGCACCTGAACATCTGCTGTCAGAACAAGTAGTACGGGGAGGAGGTCCTCAGATGAAGATGCGGAGCAAATGTTCCCTCCGACCGTTGCCATATTGATTATTGAGGGTCCGCCAAATTTCATCGCAACTTCCCTCATGACATCGTACCGAGCGTCGATGAGAGGGGATGCGATTAGTTCTGATATCGTCGTTAAGGCTCCGATCTTGATCAAGCTCTCCTGCTTCTTGACATACTTGAGCTCTTGCAATCCCGTCAGATCAACGAGCACTTTCGGGTCCACCTGCTTTCGCTGGATTCTATTTATCAGGTCAGTTCCGTTCGCGATGAGGTGGACTCCAGATTGGTGTGTGTCAAGGAATTGAAGGAGGTCGCCCATGTTTTGTGGAACGAACATGTCAAACCTACGCAAATTTCTTCATCCACCGGCTGCAGTTGGGACCAGTAAGATTAGGTCTCCGTCATTTAGCTTCCGCGCTAAGTCCGGAGGGTTCTGCGCTGTATTGTTGATATAGAACATGGTATAACCGCGCAGTTTTCCATTGGCGTCGAAAAACAGTCCCTTGACGGATTGATTTCTGGAAATTAGCGAATCTATCACGTCGTTTAGTGTGTTGCTTTCCAGCTCCAGTTCGCTTTGGCCCAGGGTGGATCTGAGTTCGTGAAAGAGTCTAACTCTTACTTTTGTCGCGGCTGGTACCTTCCTTCTCTTTTATGGCTTGGTGAACTCGTTCTGGGGTTGCGGGTAAAGTGAACAGCCTCGCGCCGGTAGCATCGTATATTGCGTTTGCGACGACGGAGCCGACCGGTACTATTCCTATCTCCCCTAGGCCTTTCGCGCCAAGCGGAGTGAACATGTCATGAGTCTCTACTGGTTCAACCTGAATCTCAGGAACATCACATATTGTCGGGATAATGTATGTGGTGAAATTATTCGTTCTGATTTGTCCGTTCTCTATTTGCGTTTCTTCGGTCAACGCGAATCCTAATCCTTGCACAATCGCACCTTCGCATTGGCCAGTGTAGGATTGTGGGTTTATGATTCTCCCCGAATCTGGTGAAAGATAGAATTGGAGAACTTTCGTGCCTCCAGTAAACGTATCTACTTCCACTAGGGCGATGGCGGTGGCGTACATGTACGACAGGTGCGGAATCTCAAGGCTGCCCTCAACCGGTTTGTCAACCCTAGGAACCTCAAACCCCGCCACGACCTTTGTTTCCTCGCCCTTACTATGCAAATATTGTGCAATGTCAACGTAGGTCACCAATTTCTTCGGGTCATGTTCGGAGGAAATCAAGGATTGGCCCAGTACGAGGTCCGCCCTCGGTTCGCCTATGATCTTGCTTGCGGTTGCAAACAGAATTTCCCTCATCTTGGGTGCTGCGGTGAGGATGGCGTTGCCGCCCCTAACCAGACCCATTGATGAGGATGATGTTCCGCTGTCGGGTGAAAGGTCTGAGTCTGCAGAGGCCAGGTAAATGTCCGAGATATCACAATTTAGGGCCTCCGCGGCTATTTGCGAGTAAGCAGTTATTCCTCCCTGCCCAATCTCTGGGCAGCTGATTCCGACCACGAATTTCCCGGTTGGTGTGATCTGTATTGAGGCCGCGGCGAAGTCTGGGAGGGCGCCAAAACCGAAACCTTTGACTGCCGTAGTCACCGCGATGCCTCGCCTAGACCAAGGGGACGACGTTTTGGATTTGTAGGCGTCGCGGTTCTTCCAAAGGTTTGATCGTTCCGCCCTTTGAAGCGTCTCATAGATTCCGACGCTCCCAAGAATCTTGTATCCAAACAAACCGACGTCTCCTTCACGAACTACATTCGCCTTCCGGATCTCCAACCTATCGAGCCCGAGCTTTTCTGCGATTATATCGATGTTTGATTCGATTGCAAAATTGACTTGCGGAGCGCCGAAGCCTCGGAAGGCACCGGCCACACCGTTGTTCGTATAGACTGAATAGGCATCAATATCAACATTCGGAATGCGGTAGGGGCCGCAGGAGTTTTCGACGGCAACGTCGAGGACTGTAGGGCCGAGGGAGGCATAAGCTCCTGTGTCGGCCACTATTCTGACTTGGTTTGCCGTAATCTTCCCGTGTTGGTCGGCCGCGGTCTTCATTGTAACAATCATCGGGTGCCGTTTCATTCCCGTAACACCTGATTCCTCACGCGTCCAGACCATCTTGACGGGGCGTTTGGTTTTCAGAGCTAACATTGCCAGATGAATTTGGACTGTGTTCTCTTCTTTACCTCCGAATGCGCCTCCCACTGGAGTGGAAATGACCCGGATCTCCTCCGGTTTGATTCCGAGGGCTCTCGAAATTTGCATCTGGTCTCTGTACGGGGATTGACCTCCTGAGTAGAGAACGAGCCTTCCCTCCTCGTCGAGCGTCGCTATGCCGGCCTCGGTCTCGAGGTACATGTGCATTTGGCGCCCCGTTCGGTATGTGTTCTCTACAATGATGGCGGCTTCGCGAAATGCCCTGTCAATGTTTCCCACCCCTACGGTTGCATGCCGGAGAATGTTCCCTTTTTCGTGAATTTTCGGGGCGTCGGGTTTCATCGCCTCGATGGGGTCGGTTACAACCGGAAGTGGTTCATACTCTACTTCAACTGCCTCAACCGCCTTCGTAGCGGCTTCTAGGCTTTCAGCGGCGACGACGGCGATGGCGTCTCCGAGATATCTAACCTTGTCAAAACAGAGGACGGGTTGGTCGGGGAGCAGTATGCCGAACCCGTTGAGTCCAGGGACATCCTTGTGGGTTAGGGCTGTGACAACGCCCGGGACCTCTTTAGCTTTCTCTATGTTGACCCTCCTAATGTTTGCGTGCGGGTATTTACTTCGCGCGACTTTTGCGTACAACATGTTTGGCAGGGTCATGTCGGAGAAGAATTTCGTTTCGCCGGTGACCTTCCCGCGGCCGTCCTTACGTGGAATTGATTTTCCGACCCACTTTGTCTTCTCCACATCGACGGTTATTGGTTCGATCATTCTCGTCAACCTCCTGCGATTGGTGGTACGATTAGAATTTCGTCGCCGTCGTTGATCTTAGCTCCAGAATCAAGCCTTATCCCTGCTCTAACGACGTAGAGGTAGTCTTTGTCTTTCACAGGGAGCGATTTGAGTAAGTCTTCGGTTGTTGCGTTCTCGGTTAACTCGATAGTTAGTTCCTTGCGTTCAAGGGCAAGGGATGGAGCGCCGAAAATCTTGACTCTGACCTTCAATTCGCTACCCAAACCGCTTGTTCTACCCATAAAGTGCTTCTTCTAACGCTTCGTACACAAGAGAAGCTACAACATCTTTCCTGTATCGAGCTGAACCTCGGATATCGTCTATAGGTACGGCATCGTCCATCGCTAGCACCGCCGCGTTCTTCAGAATCTCCCGGGTTATGGATGTACGAGTCAATGCCTGTTCACAGGCTCTCGCACGCTTAATAGTCGGCGCAACCGCTCCCAACGCAACTCTTGCTTCCTCAAAAGCTTCATTACTGTATCGACCTCGGAGTACGACCGCTACATCAACTATTGAAATCGCGTTTGCCACCCGAAGTCCAAGCTTCTTGTAGGCTCCACGATCCTGCTTACCCAGAGCCTTGAAGTGTACCTCCGCGATCAGTTCGTCGACTTTCAGCACCGTTTTTCTGTAGCTAACGTAGAATTGTTCAATTGGAATCTCCCTTGTTCCTGACTTGCTTCGTGTAACCACCACCGCATCAAGCGCGTATAACGGCGGGAGGCTATCACCTGCCGGAGAAGCGTTTCCCAGATTCCCTCCGAGCGTAGCCGTGTTCTGCAGTTGAATTGCTCCAATCTGCCTTGAGGCCTCCACGAGCGGCCAAGCGTGGTCCCGCGTTAACGGTGAAGTCGTGATATCGTTGTAGGTCGCCAGTGCGCCGATATGGATCCGGCCATCTTGCTCTCTCACAAATCTAAGCTCCTTCACCGCCAGTATGCTCAGGAGCCTCTCGGGTTTGATAACGCCGTCCCTAAGTTGGACAATTACATCGGATCCGCCCGCGACTATTCTCAGTCCAGTTGGAGTATCATGAAGGATTCCAAGCGCCTCGTCGAGGTTTCGAGGGGTTAATACATCAATCTCAGAGCGGATCATAGGCCTATTGCCTCCAGTTCTTCGCCGCTTCCTGTACAGCCGCAATAACCTTGGAGTACCCAGTACACCGGCATAGGTTGCCTGAAAGGGCTGTTCGGATCTCGCTTAGCGTCGGATGCTGATTCCGCATCAAGAGCGCCGACGCGGAGACTATCATTCCTGGAATACAGTGTCCACATTGAACGGCCCCTTCCTTAATGAACGCTTCCTGTACTGGGTTCAACTTTCCGTCTTTGATCAGCCCCTCGGAGGTTACGATCTCAGATCCCTCTGCCTGCGATACAAGTACGAGGCATGAGCATACCGGTGCCCCATCTTTGATTACCGTGCACGCCCCACACTCGCCTTTTGCACAGTCCTCCTTTGGGCCCGTAACGTGAAGTTCCTCACGGAGAACCTCAAGCAGCGTATATGCCGGCGGGCACTTGACTGCTACATGCTGGCCGTTGAGTTTGAAGCTCACTGTCTTCTCGATTCGCAAAGCTACTTCTCCTAGATTATGCGAACTTTCCCTGAGCGAAAATCTAGAACGGTTACAAAGGTATTAACCATTCCAAGTAATCTGAGAAACAGACAGTAGCGTGCTTGCAAGAGAAATCTAGTAGCGCACGGCTTATTGCGCTTAATAAGGTGCAACCGGCTCTGAGGGACGCGAAAGACTCTTTTTCCACCAGCGATAATCCACGGCTATGAAACGTGTAGCGCTTTACCTTCAGGATAAACACAGAATTCGTGAGGAGATGGAGTTCGCCAAATATGCCGAACAGAAAGGCTTCGAAGCCATCTGGCATGCGGAATCACGCCTGGCGCGAGATGCACTTACCCCCCTAGCAGCTATAGCGGTAGTTACGGAAAAAATCAAACTCGGAACTGGAGTGATAAATAACTGGACTAGGAACGTGGCTCTAACTGCTGCGTCCTTTCTGACTCTGGACGAGTTATCTAATGGCCGCACCTTACTTGGGGTGGGCGCGTGGTGGGACCCGCTCGCATGGAAGGTTGGAATCGAACGGAAGAAGCCGTTGAAGGCAATGCGAGAATACGTAACCGTCCTCCAACGGCTATTTAGAATGGAGAACGTTACTTTCGAAGGAGAATTTGTGAATGTCCGAGATATACGGCTCGATGTAGTTTACGGCGACCCAAACACCCCGCGAAACATTCCGATCTACATAGGCGCCACAGGATGGGATATGATCGAACTTACTGGCGAAATAGCCGACGGGCTTCTTTTGAATTATCTAGTCTCACCAGATTACAACAGAAAAGCGCTCGAACACCTTAGAGAAGGCGCCACACGAGCAGGCCGAAATATAGAACTTATCGACCGGCCTCAGTTAGTTGTGTGCTCTCTGGATGATGATGCTGACAAGGCTATGGATAGCGCCCGGCCATTGGTTGCTCAATATTTGGGGCAGCAACCACACATAGCCAAAGCCAGCGGCGTGAAGGACTCATTGATCGAAGAAGTAAAAACCGCGCTGGGAGGCTGGCCGGCCAAACCCGGCGGACTCGAGAAGGCTAAGCAACTCGTGGACGACAGGCTTGTGCAATTAATAACGGCCAGCGGAACCGCAGACGACTGCCTGAGGAAGGTGGAAGAGTACAACGCTACAGGCTGCACCTGCCCAATTCTCTATCCCTTGGCAGACAACGTACAAGCAATGATTGATACATTCGAGGTAGGAAAGCCGTCCTCCGGACCGCTCGTAGCCTAAATTTCGCAGTGCGGCGCCGCTTTGAACAAGCAGTTTGGGTTCGGGTCACTCTATGACCGGGTTTACGAACTTGAATTGAACCGTGTCCAAGAGTCCTTTGTCGGTTATTCTTAGCTCGGGAATTACTGGCAGAGTTGTGAATGCTAGTGTGATGGTTGGGGATGGGAGAGTTGATCCTAGTTTTGACCATGCACTCTTCAGTTCCGTCATCTGTTTTGCAACCGTCTGCACCGATTGGTCGGACATAAGCCCCGCTATTGGAAGTGGGAGGTGTGAGAGAATTTTCCCTTTTTCCACCGCGACCATGCCACCTCCGCTTTGACTTAATGATCTTGCGGCTTCCACCATGCTCTGGTCATCCATTCCGGCTACGACCAGGTTGTGACTGTCGTGTCCTACGGTGGAAGCTACGGCTCCGTTCTTAAGCCCGAGTCCAGTTATGAATCCTAAGCCAACGTTTCCCGAGCCTTGGTGACGTTCGAAGACCGCGATCTTTGCTACATCTTCGTCAGGGTCCGCGTAGACCTTTCCATCCTTTGCTGGTGCTTGGGCTTCAAGGTACTTTGTGAAGATGTTTGTAGGCATGACTCCGATTGCCCGAACCTTTACTGAACCACCGCTCGTCTTGGTCCTGATAGCTAGGTCCTCGACGTTTGGGGACCGCTTCAGATTAACCGATTTTCTTACCGCTTCCGTGAATTTGGGTGGTGGAATGTTCACGGTCAGCGTTCCGTTACGACTCACGACCTTTCCATCAGCGATGACCATGTTTACTGATACTTTCTCGAGTTCGTCGAGTATCACCATGTCCGCGTAGCGGGTCGGGGCGATGCTGCCGAGCTCTCTCGCGCATTCGAAGTGTTCGGCGACGTTTAGGGTAGCCATCTGAATTGCCTCAATCGGATCCGCTCCTTCCTCAATTGCTCTCCGAATGACATGGTCGATATGTCCTTCTTGCAGGAGGGCGCTTGGTTCCCGATCGTCCGTAACGAGGCAGACGTGTCTTGAACCTAGTTTCGCTTCTGTCACGGCCTTTATCGTCTCCGCGACGTCCCTTGCCCCGGATGCTTCTCGAAGCATTGCGTACATGCCGTCGCGGATTTTCTGCATTGCCTGAATTTTCTTGGTTGATTCATG
>Ga0187770_10001960_pt1 | contig 11280 bp, 8 predicted proteins | sample 0116_SJ02_MP02_2_FD_133154 | JGI IMG/M metagenome (GOLD analysis project Ga0187770, IMG submission 133154) | Tropical peat soil microbial communities from peatlands in Department of Meta, Colombia - 0116_SJ02_MP02_20_MG | ecosystem: Environmental > Terrestrial > Soil > Wetlands > Peat | place...
CTTATATACATTTTGTATGTATATAAGCTTTATCGGTGACAGATACAGAAAATCTGTCGCCATCTTGTTATATTCGCGTCAAGAATATATAAATCTTATTATGAAAGTAATTTGATCGATTTAGCTAAATTTTTCTTTATTTTAAAACTAGTTATACAAAAATTTTGCTTGTCATGCTCAGATGCACATGTATTATCGTTTTTAACTGTAAACGTGCTTGGATGTTCAATGTATTTGCACATTTTTCAAGCCTAGAATATAAATTCACCAAATTTTCTCAGTATTGAAGCACTAATAATATTGTAATCCCTAAGATATCACCATCAACCGTCTTTTTCTGACTTTCCGTCTTTACATTTATAGCCCTAATTTTTCACTTCTTGTGTTTTTATAATAGGTTAATTTGTTCTATGCAAGTATTATTTGAAAACAAACCCTCATTATTATAGAGCACTAAATAAAGGTAAAACATTACTTAACAAGCTCTGGTCTACAAACTTATTCGTCATAGGTTTTTCCCATTTTACAGAAAAAATATCGTCTAATATCGCCCTTTTTGGCTCCGCACTTCGTCTCGCAGCTTCTTTTTAACAACATCCATACAAAGGCTGGCCAAAGAACCGCACAAATCTTAATGTAAAATTTTAATTCTTATTTAGAGCTGCTTTTTAAATCAACAAATTACGCTTGCTAATGATTATTTGGTCGCTTAAGATTCAAGCTTTGTGTGAAGCGAAAAATGTCAAATTTAGCCTTTTGATCGCTTATTAATGGCTCGCCAGTTATTTTAGTAGTTGTATTTTTTACTTCAAACTCATTCACTGCTTTTTTACTTTAAGAGTTCTATTGGGTATATGCGTTTACTGCACATAATAGCAGAGATGATTTTTCAACTATGTGTAACAATAAAAATAGGTAGCATTAAATCAGAAGTTATTTACGACGATTCAGCGGCTAAAGTAATGAGACTAAAATGTCTGAAAAATTGAACGACGTAATAGATGCTAAAAATCATCTTGTAGCAATCGTGAATGGATTGGCTTATCTCTCTCGTTTTTTAGACGTTGATAGCACTGTTTATATTCGGGTCTTATCAGACTATGAGTTTTATTTTAATGCATTACAGAATATCTTTAAAGCACTTAATGAACAAGGACAAGGAACAACTGAGGTAAAGTAATGGCATTCACTTTAGTATCCGATCAAATCGCGGTCAGTACCCACAACAAGGAATAACATAAATGACAGTTATAGCGTAAAACGAACATCGATGTAAGACCTAATAGACATTTTTAATTCATATAGCGGTACTTATGTACCTTAAAATGAGTTATAACAAAATATCTTATGAGTGTGAGCTGAAGCTTATACTGTGTAAAAAAACACGAAGACAGACAGAACAGCAGCTACAATAGAGTCTAGAGTCGGAAAACTGCATTTTCAGAAACATCAACCCACAGTACAGAATCTAGACTAGCTTGCAATGAATTTGATCAACCTATTCGTATATGTAGCTACAGGACTATATTGAAATGCATGCGATTTTGTGATCAGATCTATCGAACTTCTGCAGCGTTTCTTAAATGCACATGTGTTATTTAAAATAAGAAATAAAAGTACTATGGTCAATTTGCGTCTTATCGAAAAATAGGAAAAAATTCTACTACCTGAGTATGGAGGGGAGTTTCAGTGTCAATTTAACCGGGTGTGAATTGCATGCTTTACAAAAACATTTTACTTGGAACTGATGGCACGAAGCTTATGAGTAAAGTCTATGAGCACTGCGCGTACGTCGCGCTACTAACAAACGCAACTGTACATATAGTTAATATAATTGACAATTCAGTATACGCTGCCATGCCGATTGAAGGAACGTTGCCAGGATATACTTTTGCCCCAACCAATGCATCATGGGCAGTAGTGTATGATGTGTTAAGAGATACAGGAAAGAAGATAACAGAGAATGCGAAAAAGGATTTAATGTCTCTTGGCGTCAGTGAGAATGAAATTAAGGTAACAGTGCTTGAAGGACACCCCGCAAGAGAGCTTCTTTCTTACGCCGAAATCCATTTGATCGATCTTGTGATAATTGGGACTCATGGGCGTACAGGAATTGATAAGCTGCTTATTGGAGGGGTTGCTGACAAAGTAATTCGCAGTTCGAAAGTACCCGTATTAGTGGTTCGAGGTTAGATTGTTTGTCGCCTATTTGTTGTTGATATAACATAATACTAGTAGATCAAGAGTTGACGCATTTATAATTCATTAATTAAAACGAGTTTAAAATGGATAAAAATTACAAAGTCCTGATATTTCAAGTCATTTTATGCTGAGCGGTCATATGGGCACCGTACGCCAGTTGAGGAGGCAGGCACAATGATTTTTGACTAAAATGCCTTAGGAAGGCTTTAAGATTCTCCTTTCTCAGAGCACATTTATGATATGTGTTTACAATATTGAAAGAAACTCAATTCCTCTTCTCTCGAACGAAAAACTTTACCAAAACGATGGAGATTGATTAACACGTAAATAGAGAACGTGTAAAGAATGCCAACTGACTTTAATCATAATTATCATTCCCGAAACAAACGACATAGTGCTCAAAAACCTATAAATCATTTTTCTACTAACGAAACGTTAGCAGTTAAACAATAAAAATTAAGGCTTAAATCGCTAATAAACTTCTAGCTTAATTTCCTGAAAATCAACAAGTTGTTCAAAACGGGGTCTCAGCAGACGCAAATTCTGCCTCTTGAGGAACGATTAATCATCTTTTTTATGCTTGTTAATTCTATTTTTGTAATTATCTAAATAGAGTAGCTGTGCACGTGTAAGGTTAAAAGTGTAAATAAAAAATAGATAAATGCTTCTAAGCGACAACGAAAATTAATGTGCTAAAGAAGACCTGTTGAAAATTGCCAGAAATGAATAGCTCACTATTTTAGAATTTTAAGACAAGAAAGCTCTTGCTTGAATGAGGGGCTTTGTGTTATGATCCATTGATTCCGTTATGAACGGCAAATTATCATCGTAAGGCCAAAGACAAGAGCCTCAAGTTGAATTCGCTCATTTAAGCAATTAGTTAAATTGAAGTCGACCTTTCCAAGTATTTGAAGGATTTTTGCAACTGAATCGTGATTGAGCCCGAAGCTTCGTGCACTTCTTCTGAGTTGTTCAACGATCTCCTGCCCATTTAAACCATTGTTTACTAAGAGTTTATCGAGCATTTTTATCGCTTCTAGCGGCTCGTCATTTAGTGAGAGCTCAAGTAGAGACTGTAGTGCAGGCTCATGAATGATTTTTGAGAGTTTATAAACAACCGATAAGTCATTAGCGTCGTTTTCGTTTTTCTGCACTAGTTGGAAAATTGTCAATGCCCTTCTGAGATCCCCATTCGAGAGATGTATTACAGCCGACACTAGCTCATCTGACGCTTGAAAACCTTCAAGACCAGAAATTTTTTTAAGATAGTCAAAAACAACGTTACTTTCGAGTTTCCTGAAAGGAATATTTAAACATCTTGACCTAATCGGGACTATGACTTTCGATGGACGCCTTGTTGCAAAAACAAATTTACAAGTGTGGTTGTACCGTTCAATTATTCTTCTTAAGGCTTGTTGGGCGTCAACCATAAGTGCATCGGCATCGTTGATAAACAATATTCTAAACTCTGAACCAAGAGGGCTAATGCCAGCAATTCTATTTATCATATGTTTAAAATTATCAAGCAATCCTTTACTTTCATCGTGAAAGTGAGAAAATGGTTCGGTAGTTGCAAGATATTTTTTACCCCCCTCAAAGACATCAGATGCGTTTAATTTTATGAAGTTTCCTTCCCAAGCTTCTCTATAAAGTTCTCTAGCGATGACCTCAGCCGTTGAACTTTTCCCCGTTCCTGGTGGGCCGCTTAAAAAAAGGTTAGGGAGATTTTTACTCTTTACCAAGTTTTCAAGTTGCACTCTGATGAGATGCTGGCCAAGTATGTCCTTAAAGGATTTAGGACGGTATTTGTCGACCCACAGTGTATTCAACATGTGCTGCACCTTATCAATGCGTAGTTATTAGATTAACGCCTAGTATAATAGCATATTTTTTTATATATATGCAATATTTTCAGAGTTTATATTTTTAAAGTTGGGATTGATCATCTTTCGCAAATCGAACCAGGCACAGTCAACACTAATAAGATCCGTGCAGACGAGCTTGTAGCCGAAGAAATTAAGTTTATTAATGTATCTAACCTCCTATGTATAAATTCAGGTTTCTAATACATAAGCCATGAGTATATTGAATTTTACTACTTAATGAGATTCCGTCAAATCCTTCAAGTCTGAGAAAGTGCTTTACAGGTGTCTAACCAATTGCTGAACTTTAGAAGCTCAAGGCGGTTTTATCTTCCTCGCTAATCCATACATAGAAGCTCTTTTAAAAACGGAAGTGAGATTTTTAAATGATAGCTTTCTGGTACTGTAGCTACTTAAAGAGTATTACTGTTAATCTTAACTGGTACGCGTTCCAGATAGTTCAAGTTTAAAAATCGGCTTCTCACTGCCCCAAACGTGCCTTAAGAGATGGCCGTTTAAATTATCAATCTCTTTTATATCTTTGACATCAAGTATTAATATATAAATTCCTTAAATTCATGGGGTTAGTTTGAATTCAGAAGAATGGGAATCGTGCCGATCTGAAATTAAATGGATACTGTCACACATAGAAAAAACAAATCGAGAGAGCAGCGAAAAAATCGAACGACTCACGTCTATACTATACGGTAATTCTAATTATAGTCCTAAAAGCGTAAAGATGGCATTAAAGAATCTCGACTGCAAATCTTTAATGGAGATCGATTCGCTTGAACGATCACTTTACTGTGGCACAAAACGAATTTAAAAGATGAAGAAAACACCAAAGAATTTTCTGTTCTTCCAATAAATGAGTTAAACGTTTTGATTTTGAACATAATTCGGTGGCTAATTTTTTAAAAAATAAGGGCAAAAATTAGCTTATTGTATAATTAAAAAGCATAGTGTTGCAACTTACTCCAACAAATTTGACAACATTTTAGTAGTATTTCTATCTTTACAATTTTAAAACCTGTTTTTGTCATGTATAATCTCTCTTTCAGTAGCTGCGCGCTGTTGCATCTTTAAACAGCTCTTAAATGAGCTGAACAATCTTCAAAATATGTGAAAACAAGTATTTCGCTCGAGGTTTAACATCGTTCGTTGTTCGAACCATTAACTAATATTTTATATTCATTTGCGTAAAGTTTCTATTTCTTTAGATTTAAGCCAAGTTTCGCTAGGTAGTGTGTCTAGTGTATGAACTGTAGCGACAAAAAAATCAGTTGTATATACAGTTTTAAGGAGCATCATTAAAGTTAAAAATTTATTCTTCTTCGAATTCAGAATCTTCGATCGGTACTTTGGTAAATCTAGAGTTACTAGCTTCATCCGGACTGCTATCATTGTTTTCTGTTAATGCGCTTTCGTCATCATCGATTGAAACTCGAGTTTTTTGTGCATGTCTGGTTCGAACCTCATCTGTCATCATGCCAGACCTTGTATAACGATCTTCGCGATCTTCTATCACAGCATATCTATACTGACTATTTTCGTTAAACAAAAGGAATAATGCGAGGGCAAAGAGAGCAATTATCGGAAAAATTACAAACATCCACGTCGGGATTGCGAAACCCCCTCTTGAATTTCCTTCAAATTCAGTCACATTTGAAGAGTTCGAACGTGGAGTACCTATTGTCGTTGCATTTTCTGTACCCGTAGGTGACGTTGAATTACTCGCTAGTGATGGCGTGCTAGTTGCTGGTAATGGTGATGGTGAACTTTTTGGAGAACTTGCTGACGGAGACGGAGATGGTTGCGCTTCGATGGAGAGCACCGCTGCGTTCCAATCATAATAATAAGTTGGCTGGATAGCAGAGTTTGTATCTTTGTATATATATGTTTGTACAGAATATCTACCAAACGGTAGATCTGGGATTGTGTAAAAGATATCCTTCTGTTCATTTTGACTAAATGTTACGCTCCGTGACCCTTTGTACATTAGATATCCATACTTATCCACAACAAGTATGTCCACTTTTGTGCTTGGCATTGCCCCAAAATTTTTTACTGAGACCTCTATTGTGTGATTGTCTATGACGGTTGTCTTGACGTACACAGGCTCTGCCTTTACGGGCATAAGTACACAACTTAACAGCATTACCATAATCAAAAGCCTGACTACAATTGACATGAGAATCCCAAGGTTGACACTTAGTAATAGAACATGAATTACGATGCAATAGTTAAGTGTTTTGTTAACGTCACAAATCGAAACATAGTCTTTCTCAAATTAATTATTGAGGTACTGACAAAATTTTATAAACCCATTGTAGTCTTGTATGAAAAGTAAAAGCATCAAGTTGAACAACTAAGCAATTAATTAATGTCAATGAGCCAATTAGACTCGAATCTTTTGTGAGTTGCTTTTACTACTCATTGAAAACGTGACAGACAACATACGAATATAATTTGAAGATAAAATAAGTGAACAGATAATGGGTAAAAATTACAGCTTTTTTAAATAGTTCCTAAAACTTAACAAAGATTAAAGATCGGCAACTGCTACATCAAAAGAACCGATAAAGCTCTGACCTCGCTTGACCCGACGAAGTATCTCTCGTGAGGATTGTGTCAATCTAACTAAGTGTTGCGATTAGATAGACCTTCAGCCTCACTTTGACTAGATGGTTCGACAGCTCCCTGACCTATATTACAAATTAGCCTTCTGATTCTCTTATCGACAGAATATGTGCCATGTAGCGTATATCGTATTATATAGCATATATAATCTGCAAAAGGTATTTCATAGCGCCAATATACAAAATTATGAATAACAGTATCAAGCGCAAGTCGGTCCACATCTTGAGGAATGCTAATTTCCGATATGGGTGGCCCGTCCTTAATACTGGCACGATCCTATTTTAGTTCCACTTGTGCGATGAGTACCGTGTCTGACATCCTAGCTGTTACTATTATAGCTTGTAGCTTTTTACCCACTTTGTAAATCGCTTTTTCTCGTTGCTTTACTATTACTTCGGTTTTCCCGTTAAGTTTTCTTCTACGTATTTCAACTGATTCGCTAGAAAAGCCTTCTTCATCGTGAAATCTCTTAATAAATTCTATATCAATAACATCCTTTGCTGATCGCGGATTCAAGTCGAGTTTCGGCCGCAGAAAACAGTTATGCTAAAAGGTGCTGTACTCACTATTGCAGCTTCGAAAAGTGCATTTGACTGACATCACTTGAGCGAGTATAACATAATTTGCAAGATGAGTAGGAGCTGGCTTGCTTCAGGAAATCGCTAAAATTTAGGCCCGAGGAGCCTAGAAATAAGCCCTGTCAAGAAGTTATCCATGTCTTCATAAACTCCAAAAGCTACATTTCCGCAACCAGTTTTGAGAACGAGAACCTCAATGTGTCTCTTTGCCTTGACAAGGTTGCAATCTATATAATGAAGTTGTTTTTTGCCCGCTCAGCGTATAAATTTTTCGTATTGATAAACACAACAGATTATTTTTGTCACCTTTTTCGTCTCGAATATGGGACGATGCAGCAATGTTAGTTTTATACTTATTTGCAAAATCTAAGAATCACTGAAGTGGTTTCCCTGGCAGTGAGAGATTTCATACTGCAGCTACATCCTTACAAAATTCTTGAGCGAAAATTATATATGGCTTCTACTCAACTCCATCAGGCATAAGCGGTTCCACAGCATTTAAGAACCTTTGTACGTGACCCGTGACCAGGGTTCATAAAAGTGAAACCGCATGTTAGGTTAAATTACTGGCAAAATTAGATTTTTTAACACAAAGGTCAAGTCCTCCTAGATGCACAAAACAGAAGTCATTCTAGTATCATTTGGTCAAGTACTACACAAGAAGACATTTATCCACGCATAGTAATCCCCTTATAATAAGCAGAATCACCAAGATGCTCTTCAATTCTCAATAATTGATTGTATTTAGCATTTCGATCGCTCCGCGCCGGTGCACCTGTTTTTATGAATTCAGAACCTAAGGCTACTGAGACATCAGCAATGGTAGAGTCCTCAGTTTCACCAGATCTATGGCTTACAACTACTGAATAACCATTCCTAAACGCGAGCGTTGCGGCATCAAATGCTTCTGATATGGTGCCTATTTGGTTTAACTTTAACAGAAGTGAATTTGCGGCACACATCTCGATCCCCTTAGCCAGCCGATCAGTATTAGTAACAAAGATGTCATCGCCAACAATGACCTCTGGTGAAAATCGTGAAGTTAAACGTGCAAAATCATCATAGCTGTCCTGTTCAAATGGGTCTTCAATTAGAACTATAGGATAACTATTTACGAGCTGTTCATAATAATCCATTAGCTCGATGTTCGAAAATGTTTTCCCATCTAATGTATATTTGCCAGCTTTAAAAAATTCTGATGCAGCACAGTCCATACCAAGTCTAATTTCCTTGTCGTACCCTGCAATATCTACCGCCTTCATAATTGCATCGAAAGCCTCGGAAGTTGTCGTTAGAAACGGCGCAAATCCTCCTTCATCCCCCACATTAGTTGCTCCAGGACCATAACTTGCTCGCAACACATTTTCCAATTCGTGATAAGTTTCAACTCCTATCCTTAGAGCCTCAGAGAACGTTTCTGCTCCTATCGGTAAAATGTGAAACTCTTGAATTGAGAGCTCATTACCAGCATGCCGCCCACCGTTTATAACATTCATAACAGGCACAGGGAGGGTATATACATTTGAACCACCAAGGTATTGAAACAGTGGCACGTCAATAGAATTAGCCGCTGCTCGAGCTACCGCGATTGAGACCCCAAGAATGGCATTTGCACCAAGATTGGACTTATTTGGCGTACCATCTAGCTCAGTTAACAATCTATCAACATCCCTCTGAGCACGCACATCAATCCCAACAATACAATCAGAGATGATATTATTTACATTATTAACTGCTTTGGTTACCCCTTTTCCTCCGTATCGACTCTCTTTGTCTCTAAGCTCTAATGCTTCGTAGGCTCCAGTAGAAGCTCCTGAAGGTACCATAGCTCGCCCAAAACCACAGTCGGTGAAAACCTCTACCTCAATACTCGGATTTCCCCTCGAATCAAGAATTTCCCTACCTTTCACACGCTCTATTTCAAACGTGATATCACCACCACAACACTTATCACTAGAGTATCATAAGACATTGCTTTAAATCATTTGCCTTTCAGCTGCGAAATATACTTCTTATAAATATAATAACTGCTACCACACTTTGTAAACAAGATGGACGTCCATAGATCGCGGTAAACTTGTGGGCCACTGCTTGTAAGCCACTGTTGCTTATACGGAAAGCTGCGTGTATGTCTATGAACGCACAAGAATAATTAACAGGAGACAAAAATTCAAATGCCCGTAATATTATCTTAGTCCATATCAGAATATGAGACGAGCGTAAGAGATTTGTTAAGTACTCGCAAAAAATTTAACCATTAAACTAACATTCTACAGGCATTAAAATGATAAAAAAACGGTTCAACAGAGACAGATTCATATATGGAGTTAGTTTTAATGTCTTAATCCTGGGGGTTGTAAGCCTATTCGCAGATATGAGCACCGAGATGATCTACCCCCTCGTGCCACTTTTTCTTATAAACGTGCTCGGTGCTTCGTTTATCGACGTAGGAGTAATAGAAGGTATCGCTGAAAGCACAGCCAGCATTTTTAAAATTATTTCAGGATATATATCAGATAAGTTTGGAAAACGAAAACCACTTGTATATTCCGGGTATGGAATTGCAGCCATAGCGAAACCCCTACTTGCTTTGACTACTGCGTGGCAACAAGTTCTAGGCCTGAGGTTCATTGACCGCCTTGGAAAAGGTGTCAGAGACTCAGCTAGAGACGCAATAATTTCTGAATCAGGAGGAAAAGGTGCAGGCAGATCGTTTGGATTCCAGAGATCACTCGACACATTAGGTGCAATAATAGGCCCGCTAATCGCAGCGTCTCTATTCATCTACTTAAGCTATAAAGGGCTATTTCTGCTTGCCTTTATTCCAGGACTTTTTGCAACGTTACTCGTAGTGTTTTTCGTAAAAGATGCAACGGTCGGAACGTCAGAAGGCCGTTTGTACCAAATTTCATTCAAATCATTCGATAGAAACTTTAAAATCTTGCTCATCGGCCTTGCCCTCTTTTTTATCGGAAATTCGAGTGATGCATTCTTGTTTTTGCGCGCTCAAAACCTCGGAATTATAACGTTGTTTATACCAGTGCTATATCTCACGTCTAACCTTATTTATGCCTTAACCTCGTTTCCATTTGGCATTCTCTCAGATAAAATTGGTCGAAAAAAAGTACTTCTCTTAGGTTATAGTATATTCTCTTTAGTTTATCTCGGATTTGCCCTCGCAAACTCTTCAATATTAATGTGGACACTCTTTCCGGTTTACGGACTTTACTATGGTCTTACAGATGGGGTATCAAAGGCTTTAGTTTCGGATCTCGCACCTACGGCTCTTAAGGCAACTGCCTTTGGAACATACTATACTGTTATTGGTATCGTAGCGTTACCTGCGAGCTTGATAGCCGGAACACTTTGGCAAGCATTAGGACCTCAGTTTGCGTTCTTCTATGGAGCTATAATGTCCGTAGCTGCCATCCTAACAATCGGTTTATTTGTCAAAAAAATTGAGCCCAATAAGGGTTAAAAGCTTTTTTGCCCGTAAGAGATTGGAAACAATCATCTTGATTCTTGATTAAAGTAAATCCAGTCGACGTTTTCTTTGTTAACGATGGTTATTGCATTGTTTTGTTTTCATCTACACGCAAAGCACACTACTTCGTTTTCAAGTTGATTTTATTAATAGAGAGGATAGTAATATACTTCAGTTAATGCTGCTACATAGAATAGAGAGTTGTTATATCAATCATTTGCGCTTTTTCCTATGAAAATAGGATTGCTCAACTTTATAGATATGAGAATTTGTGATGGTGTCGCTGTCAACGAAATAATGGCGATTAATTTACGTTTTAATCGATTGTAATTTTGAGACACTTATTTTTGACAGCTCATGTTATATAGATTAAGATGCCGGAGACTTTACAGAACCGTTCAGAATAAATTTTATATAGAACAACTACTCTACTAAAATCGGAGGTATTGAGAGTGATTGGTGGTCAACCGATTCTCATTTTAAAAGAGGGAACTCAAAGGACGAGGGGCAAAGA
>Ga0187770_10001962_pt1 | contig 11276 bp, 10 predicted proteins | sample 0116_SJ02_MP02_2_FD_133154 | JGI IMG/M metagenome (GOLD analysis project Ga0187770, IMG submission 133154) | Tropical peat soil microbial communities from peatlands in Department of Meta, Colombia - 0116_SJ02_MP02_20_MG | ecosystem: Environmental > Terrestrial > Soil > Wetlands > Peat | place...
ATCGAAAGCCGCCCCAAAAGCATGAGAGATACTGTAACCCAACTCGCCCCCTTCATGAATCGAACCGGGCGTTTCTGGGGTGCAATGGCTGCCGATGCCGCCGGGGAAGGAAAACTCTTTGAAGAACTTGCGCATGCCGTCTTCGTCTTCGCTCTTGTCAGGGTAGATCTCCGAATAGGTCCCCTCGAGGTAGGAATTGGAGAGGGAAGCTGGGGCGCCGTGACCTGGACCCGAAACGTAAATCATGTTCAGGTCGTATTTCTTGATCAACCGGTTCAGATGCACCCAGGTGAAAGCCTGACCGGGGTCCGATCCCCAATGCCCCAAGAGGCGTTTCTTGATGTGCTCTATCTTTAAAGGTTCTCTGAGCAGGGGATTGTCCCGTAGAAAAATCATGCCTGCACAGAGGTAAAGGCTCGCCCGCCAATAAGCATCGATCTTCCTAAGTTCTTCTGCATCCAGGGGGCCTTCCGATATCCCAAGCGGCGATTCAACCATGATGATCTCCTCGTTTCATCTCAAGGATGAAGTTGTTGGTTTGCCTTGCAATCATCAAATCTTCATCGGTGCGCATCACTCGCACGGTGCATGGACTGTCTTCCCTGGATATGATGGGAGAGTTGGTATCGTTTCGGCCGGAATCCAGGCGGATACCGAGGAATTCCATGCCTTCGCAGATTCGCCAACGGATGGCCGGAGCATTCTCACCTACACCTGCGGTAAAGATAAGGGTATCGAGTCCCCCCAGAGTTGCAGCCAGAGCCGACAGAAACTTTTTCGCCTGGTAACAAAACAGATTGACCGCTGCAGCAGCACGGGGATCCTCTTTCTCCCTGTCGAGTATGTCCTTCATGTCCGAGCTGATTCCGGATACGCCCAGCAATCCTGATTTTCGATTCACCATCTCGTTCAGGGCAGAAACCTCCACGCCTTCTTCCTCAAGCAGGTACACCAGGACCCCCGGATCCAGATCGCCCGAGCGGGTGCTCATTACAAGGCCCCCAGCGGGCGTAAAGCCCATCGTCGTATCCACGCTTTTGCCGTGCAGCACGGCGGTCATACTTGCCCCGTTGCCCAGGTGAGCGATAAGCACTCGGCCGTCTGCTGCCTCAGGGCCCGCCTGACGCCTCAACTCCTGAATCAGATATTCGCAAGAAAGACCGTGGAAACCGTAGCGGATGACCCCCTTATTATGCAGGTCCCGGGGCAGTGCATACATCTGTGCCGTCTCCGGCATTTGACGGTGAAAAGCCGTATCGAAACAGGCAACCTGCTTCAAGGTTGGATACAACTCGCGCACTGCCTCTATGATCCTCAACGCCTGCGGGAGATGTCCCGGAGCCAGAGGAATAAGTTTCTTGAGCGACGCCAGCAACTCGTGCGTAATCACATGGGGGCAGATATATTTTACGCCTCCGTGCACCACCCGGTGACCTACTGCATCCAGCCCCTGCCGGCGAACATGGTCATGAAGCCAGTCCAGTAAGACCTTTAAGGAAGCCTCGTGGTCTTTCAGGTTCAGTTCGCGCCTGGTCAAAACCTTGCCGCCGGCATCCTTCATTTCAAAATGGCTGCCAGCCACGCCAATCCGGTCAATCTTTCCGGACAATATCAGCATTTCCGAAGGCCCCACATGGTACAGGGCAAGTTTTACGCTGGAAGATCCGCTGTTGATGGTCAAAATGCTGTTGAAATGCTCGTTAGTCATATTGGCCTGCTTTTTATCATGCCCCCAGTTCGTCTGTGATGTCGGTATTCCGTGGAAAGGTCAGCCAGGAAAGCTAGTGTGCGCATGGGCGGTAATCCGCTGCCCGCAGGCCGTTTCATTGCCCGTGAAGAGTACGTAAGTCCTGTAAGGCAGCTTGTCCAGATATGAAGCGTTTGGAGCCATTCCGGCGCCAATTGCAAAACCTTCCCCCAAGAGAGAGGTAGCCACTTCGGCTTAGCAAAAACGTTCTGAAAAGCGAGTCGCGACATTTTTATCATGCTCAAGTCGAGTAGTATACATGGGGTTGGAGGCCTGACCTTGTAAGTTATTAAGTGCATCGCGATTGACACGAAGCAAACGCGGTTTTACGTTAGAGATGTAGATTTTTCTACTACAAAATCAATATGTTGTGACATTTAGGAGAACGGATACTTAGATCTCTTGGAGATAGGAAATGAGCAAGAAATTGATCTTCGGATTGGCGTTGGCGATCGTGCTGATCAGCGGCCCATTTATCGGGGCGCAGGCCGACAGCATCGGTCCCTCGTGCTGGGCGGGATTTTGTCCAGCCCAGAATAGAGACATGGACCAAGCACAAAGAGATATGGACAAACCGAATGCAACCTGCCAGGGTGCATATCAGTATGGTCCGACTACTCCGGAACCGATGGGTTCGATTGGTTATTGATGTGAGTATGCCCGGGTTGGGGATGGAGCGACCTGAGTGAGTTGGGGTTGTGTCCATACACGGTATAGATGCAAACGAGGTGCTTAGAGGATCGCTTCTTTTGTTTCACTTCAAACTCAGTGGCCGCTGTTTCCCTTCAAACTCAGTGGCCACTGACAACGGTTTTTTTTCCGTTCGAAAATCGTAGACGAACGTCAACCGCACGGACCGAAGTTGTAAACGATGGGCTAACCCGCTGCCCGATAGCGATTTTGGCGATGGACCTCGTGACCAGTTGAAATTAGTTTGGCAAACTTATCGTTCGCCATGCCGCCGGCGTCAAAGACCCTTACAGTCCAGTTAGCTGTGCATGCAGTACAGGCAATTGCTCAAAATCTCTATGCTTCGCGTTTTAGATGCCGAATGCCTCCGGGGCCGGCGACGATGACATCCTTGGCTAGGTTCAAAAAGAGGCCGTGTTCCATAATGCCTGCTCGTGAGGCCAGTTTCTGTGCCAGTTCCTCCGGGTCGGCAATGGGTCCGAAGCGGCTGTCCAGGATCATATTCCCCTGATCGGTGCGAAACTCGCTGCCATCAGGGACTCGCCGGATGGCCGGCTCGGCCCCCAGGGAAGATAGGTAGCGGGCCTGAGACTGCCAGCCGTAGGGCAGCACTTCCACCGGCACCGGCCAACGGCTACCCAGCTGCGGCGACAGTTTGCTCTCATCCACGATGATGATCTCGCGGCGGCTGGCCTGGGCCACTATCTTTTCCCGCAACAGTGCTCCGCCCCCTCCCTTGATGAGATTCAACTGCGGGTCCACCTCGTCGGCGCCATCAATGGTCACGTCAATCTCCTGAGGGAGGTTTTCCGGCAGCATGGGAATGCCCAGCCTGACCGACTCCTGCCACACGACCGTGGAAGTGGCGAACGCGACAATATCTCGCAACTGGCCGTTTTTATACAACTCGGCGATACGTCGGGTGGCGTAAATAGCCGTGGAGCCGGTGCCCAACCCCACGGTCATCCCGGATCGGATGAATTTGACCGCATAATCCGCCGCTTCCTGCTTATACCTGGCTTGCTCCTCATAACCAGAGACCTTGCGGCTCATGACTCCCTCCTCAGCTTGGCGGCGGCAGGCTGGTCCAGCAGCCAGTGCAGTTCTCCGGAAACGGGCTTGACGATCTGTGACGGCAGCACTATCGGCTGGTAAGGTCCTTCAAGAACCTGCTGCAGCATCTCGGCCTTTTTGGCCCCCGACACGAGGAACACCACCTGTCGTGCCGCATTGATAATCACCGGCGTCATCGTGACACGCCACATGCCCACGACCTCGACATAGAGAGCCATGACCCACTGAACCGTCTCCGACACTGCGGCCAGGCCTGGGAAAAGCGAGGCGGTGTGGCCGTTTTCTCCCATGCCGAGGAGGATCAGATCGAAGCCTTCGGGAGGTGGTCCCCCGGTGACGGTATCGCCTCCGAAGGTGCGCTGGAGTGCGTCGGAGTAGTCTGATGCAGCCTTCTCCGGCACCTCTTCACCCCGGATGCGGTATATGTTGCCAAGTGAGAGCGGCACACTGTCGAGCAGGGCGGCCCGGACCATAAAGTAATTGCTCCGGGGGTCGTCCGGCGGCACACAGCGTTCATCCCCAAAGAAAATCCGTACTTTGGACCAGTCGATCCGGTCCCGGTAACCTGCGGTCGCCAGGCGGGCGTAGGCCGGTCGTGGGGTGTCACCGCCGGAAAGGGCCAGCGTAAAGCGACCGCGCGCGGCGATGGCTTGGGCAGCCGACTCGATAATAAAATCCGCCGCACCGCTGATCAGGCTTTCATTGTCCGGATAAATGGTAATCTTGGACATCTATCCTTCCCGGATGGTTACAGCAAACAGATTTTTCTGACGTGCCGGCCACAATCTCAGCCGGCTTTTCCCTTGTCGAAGACCCGCACCCATTCAATATAACGGCCGGCAATAGCCTCCACGGCTTGCAGCCGTGAGGCTTTACCGTCCCGCAGGGCCACAAGTGGATCCCAGAACGAGGTGCGGCCAACAGCGAAGCCGATGAAACCCGGCACGCCAGCCGCGATGTTCAGCCACTCCGCGACTTTCTGAGCGTTGGACCCGCGGCCGAGAATAATGCAGCCGACGCGGTTGCGGCCATCGCGGCGCGCCACTTTGGCAATCTCGACACAGTCTTCTCGGTGGTCCAGGCCCTCGATTTTCCAAACGTCCGGCTCAACGCCCGCGCTCTGGAGTTCCTTGATGGCGCCAATCATGAGGGATGGGCGCAGGTCCAGGTCGTACAGACTATGGTCCTGGTCGAGACGATCCATCTGCTCGGGTGTCGCCGGCACCAGCAACTCGAACATGAAATTGTGCCCCTGGCGGTGCAGGTAGTCCGAGAGCGTTTTCAGCCGCTTTGCCTGGCGTCGATTGAGGACCTCGTCATCTTCCGGGTTGTAGCGCACCAACACTTTAACAAACGTTGGTTTGAACTCCTCAATGTGTGCCGCGTACCGGTCGCCGTACTCGAACTGAAACTCGGCCTGGCCGCTCTTTTCGGCGGGCATGCAGGTGATGAAGTTGTTTTGGCGGGCGTCGCGCAGGATGGCGGCGCCAAACTGCTCATCCACCAAAATGCCGCCGAACTCCCGGGGCACCCCTTTAGTCAGGGCGAGCTTGAAGGCGTCGTAAATCACCTCTTTAGTCTTGGCTATTTGATCCGTCTGCTCCTGATTCAAGGTCCCGGTCCAGCCATAGAGACCTTTCTCGAAAGAGCTTCGATGATCATAGGGAAGGATATAAAGGGGCTTGTCGTATCCCACCGTCATGCTTTTTCCTCCCGGATCGGTTTTTCATCTGGGAACAGACTGCTCCCGGTAAGGCGCCACCCGGCCGAGAAACTATTTGCGCCCAGTTTTTAAGCGGCGATAGCGCCGGATGAGGGCGTTGGTTGACCCGTCATGCTTGAGTTCGGGTTCGGTCGCATTCTCAAGCTCAGGGATGATCCGTTTTGCCAGCACCTTGCCCAACTCCACACCCCATTGATCAAAGGAGTCAATGTTCCAAATAACACCCTGAGTGAAAACATTGTGTTCGTACAAGGCCACCAGGCTACCCAATGTCCTGGGCGTCAGACTCTCGGCGAGAATGACATTGGTGGGCCGGTTGCCTTTGCAAACCCGAAACGGCGTTTGGAGCGCCGGGGAACCTTCGGCGGTTAGTTCTTCGGCGGTCTTGCCGAAGGCCAGCGCTTCGGCCTGGGCAAACAGGTTGGCCATGAGCAAGTCGTGATGGTGGGCCTGGGGGCTGAGAGGCTGACAAAAACCGATCAGATCACAGGGGATCAGCTTGGTACCCTGGTGAATAAGCTGGTAAAAGGAGTGCTGACCGTCGGTACCGGGCTCGCCCCAGATGATGGGACCGGTCTCATAGCCAACCGATTGGGCGCCCATGTCCACGTGCTTGCCGTTGCTTTCCATCTGCAGTTGCTGCAGGTAGGCGGGAAAGCGTTCCAGATAGGCGGTGTACGGCATGATGCCTATGGTTTGGACGCCGAAGAAATTGTTGTACCAGACCGTCAGGAGGCCCATGAGCGCAGGGAGGTTGCTCTCGAGGGGGGCTGTGCGGAAGTGCTCATCCATGGCATGAAAGCCGGCCAGCATCTCCTGAAAGTTCTCCGGTCCCACCGCCAGCATGGTGGAAAGCCCGATGGCCGAGTCCATGGAGTAGCGACCGCCGACCCAGTCCCAGAAGCCGAACATATTGGCGGTATCGATGCCGAATTTCTGAACCTCCCGGGCGTTGGTGGAAACCGCCACGAAGTGCCTGGTCACGGCCTCCTCTCGCCCCAGTTTACCGACCACCCATTGTCGGGCGGTTTGGGCGTTGGTCATGGTTTCCAGCGTGGTGAAGGTCTTGGAAGATATAATAAAGAGGGTCTCGCCGGGGTCCAGATCCTGGGTTGCTTCCGTGAAGTTGGCTCCATCCACATTGGACACGAAGCGGAATGTCATGGCGCGGTCGCTTAACGGACGGAGCGCCAGATACGCCATCTCCGGCCCCAGGTAGGAGCCGCCGATGCCGATGTTGATTACATTCTTGATACGTTTGCCCGAGAGCCCTTGCCATTGACCGCTACGAACCCGGTTGGCAAAATCCGCCATCCTGTCCAGCACCTGGTGGACGTCCGCCATTACGTCTCGGCCGTCAACTGAAATGGACGTGCCCTTCGGGGCGCGTAAGGCCATGTGCAGCACCGCGCGGTTTTCGGTGATGTTGACCTTTTCACCCCGGAACATGGCGTCGCGCCTGGCTTCCACACCGCGTTCCCTGGCGAGTTGCAGGAGTAACTGGATGGTCTTGGCCGTGATGCGATTCTTGGAGTAATCAAGGAAGAGGCCTGCGCCTTCCGCACAAAGATTTTCACCTCGAGCCGGGTCCTCGGCAAAAAGCTGCCGCAGATGAGCGCCCTTGATGTCCTCGTAATGCGTCTTGAGTGCCTGCCAGGCCTGTGTTTCAGTGGGTTTTGGAGTATCGGTCATGGTTATTCCCTTCCTCATGCGGCTTTCAAGCCCTTGCCCTTCCATTCGATCGAGTTCAGAAGATCCTGCCACGACGCATCGAAAGACTTGGCCCCGTCCTCTTGCAGACCGGCGGCCAACTTGGCCAAATCTATCCCCGCCTTGGCGAACTCCGTCAGCACCTGATCGGCATCGCCGCCATCGCGCGCCAGAGCCAGGTTGACCCGCCCATGATCGCCAAAGGCCAAAAGAGTCTCCTCGGGCATGGTGTTCACCGTATTGGGAGCAGCCAGGGATCCAATATAGAGCACGTCGGACGCGTCAGGATCCTTGGTGCCGGTGCTGGCGAACAGGAGACGCTGGGGGCGGGCGCCCTGATTCTCAAGTCGCTGCCAGCGATCCGAGTCCATCAGGTCCCGGTAAGCCTTGTACGTCTGCTGGCCGACGGCGATGCCCAGCTTGTTGCGCAGGTTGGCGGGCACCTTGTCCATGGTTGCTTTGTCCCAACGGCTGATAAAGAGAGACGCCACAGAGCGCACATCCGGGCTCAGACCGGCCGCAAGGCGGCGTTCCAGGCCTTGCATGTAGGCTTCGGCGGCATTTAGGTAGTGTTCCCGTGAAAACAGCAGCGTCACGTTGACCGACACTCCGGAGAAGACGGCTTCCTCGATGGCCGCCGCGCCTTCTTTCGTGCCGGGAATCTTGATGAACAGGTTGGTTCGCCTGGCCTTCCTGTGAAGCGCTTTAGCCTCAACCACGGTGCTTTTGGCATCGTAGGCCAGGAGCGGCGATACTTCCAGCGATACCCAGCCGTCTACTCCGGCAGTGCGCTCGTAAACAGGTGCAAACATATCCGCAGCCTGCGTCAGGTCTTCCAGGGCCAGCTCGAAAAACAGGGACTCCCCGGAACGGCCGAGCTTCACCAGACGGCGAATCTCTTCATCATAAGCCGAGCTGTGGGTAATGGCGTGGTCGAAGATGGTGGGGTTCGAGGTCAGGCCGGTGACCGAAAGCTCATCGATATAGCGCTTCAATGTCCCGCTGGTGAGCAGTTCTCGGGTGATGTTGTCGAGCCAGAGGCTCTGTCCCAGATTGTAAAGTTGTTTTGTCGCTTTCATGCTTTTTCTCCCAATTTATCCTTTCAAACGCCGCCTTACTGTAGTCCAGCAGATCGCCGATGCGGCCCGGTTGGATGTCGGCGGATGGATAGAGGTCCAGAATCCCGGGGTCGTTGGCGTAGTGGCCCTGTTTAACAAACACAGTGGTCACGCGTTTTCCCCAGATCTTTTTGATGGCCGCCAGGAGACGCAGCTTGTCGTCGATCATAACGTAATGTTGAGCAGGATAGTGCTTCTCCACGTCTCCCAACATGTTTTCCTTGTGAACATAGATAAGCACATGGCCCTTAAACGCATCCCACAGCCCTGAACGCTCTATCTTCCGAGGCTGGAAGACCGCGTCGCCGTCCGACAGTATTACAGGCAGCCCCCAGCTACGCACGTGTTCAACGACGTCCAGCGCGTTGGGGTATAGGCGCTGGGCAAAAGGATAGTCCACCAGCCAGCAGGACATCTTGAGCACCTTTGGATCATGCAGGGCCTCTAGCCGGTACCGTTCGAGGGCTCCCAGGTAGTCGGCATAGCCGATTTCCTGGCGAAGTTCTTCGAAAATCCGGAAATACCGGTCCCGGGCCCGGGAGCCCAAGTAACTACTAAGATGCCGGCGCAGGTCCCTCTCCACGTGATCATTGTCCAGCAGCGTATTGTCCACGTCGAACAGGAACACATATTCATGTTTTTTTGTCATGGCTTACTTTCCGGAGACCGCGGATTGAGCCACGGCCCGTGTTTGCCGATGAGTTGGTAAGCTTCTTCCGGTCCCCAGGTTTTAGGTTTGTAGGTATATAAGGGCGTCACGTTGCCCAGGATCCCGTCCACCACCCGCCATTGGGCCTCGATGCTGTCCTCCCGGCCAAAAAGCTCCGCAGAGCCGCGCATAGCATCGCCCAGTAGACGCTGGTACGGCGGCATGTCTTCGGCAGCCTGGCGGACGAAGGTTAACTCCACGTCTTGACCCGCCATCCGTTCTCCTGGTTTTTTCACCCGTACTCCCATGGAGATGGAAATGTCCGGACTGATGCGCATCCGCATGTGGCTCGAGAGGACCGGCACGATTTCCCCAAATGTCTCCCGAGGCGGACGCTTGAACTCGATGACCACTTCCGTGGAAGTCAATGGCAACTCTTTACCGCAACGTATGAAGATGGGAACTCCAGCCCAACGCCAGTTGTTGATGGCCACTTTCACAGCCACGAAGGTCTCCACCGAAGAACCTGAGCTAACTCCAGGAACGGAAAGGTAACCATTAAACTGGCCGCGTACCACGTCAGCTGGTGTCAGGGGGGTAATGGCTTTGAACAGCCGCCCCTTTTCATCCCTGACTGATTCATGGTCGTCACCGGTGTGCGGATCCATGGTCAGGCTGGCGAGGATCTGGAGCATGTGGTTTTGGAGGACATCGCGGATGGCGCCGGCCTCCTCGTAAAACTTGCCGCGATCCTCCACGCCGAAGTCTTCCCCCATGGTGATCTGGATGCTGCGCACATAGTTGCGATTCCAGATCGGCTCAAAAATGGGATTGGCAAACCGGGTGTATAGGATATTCTGGACCGGTTCTTTCCCCAGATAGTGGTCGATACGGTAGATGGCTTCTTCCGGGAAGTACTGGTGGAGGATTTTGTTCAACTCCTGCGCGGAGGCCAGATCCCGACCGAAGGGTTTTTCAACTACAACCCTGGAGTTGGTGGCGCAGCCTGATTTGGCCAGCCCCTCGGCCACTTTGACGAACATAGTTGGGTGGATGGCCAGGTAATGCAGCGGCTTCTCCGCCTTTCCCAATTCCTTGCGCAGTTTTTTATACGTCGCCGGGTCATTATAGTCGCCCTGAACGGCACGCAACAATCCGGTCAGCTTCTGGATAGCCTCCTGATCCGGGACGCCATGGTGCTCCAGGCTATCTCTGGCACGCTCCTTGAGCTTGTCAAGGTCTCCGTTCCGGGACACCCCGATAATAGGCAGATTGAAGCCCTCTTCCAGGATCAGCCTCTGAAGCGACGGAAATATCTGTTTGTAGGCCAGATCGCCGGTGGCGCCGAAAAAGACAAAGGTATCCGACGTTGGAATCGCCATCAGTCAGTTCCCTCCTTTTCCCGGGTTTTCTCCAGATGGCCGCCGAACTCAAAACGCATGGCCGAGAGGATTTTGTCGGCAAAATCATCCATGCCCCGTGAACTGAGGCGGCTGAAGAGCGCCGAGCTGAGGACTGGGGCGGGGACACCTTCGTCAATCGCGGCTTGCAAGGTCCAGCGCCCTTCGCCCGAATCGGATACCCGCCCTGCGAACTTGGCCAAGTCCGGATTTTTATAGAGGGCACCGGCCGTTAAATCCAGCAGCCACGAGCCTATCACGCTGCCGCGCCGCCACAATTCGGCCACATCCGGCAGATGGAACTCGTATTGGTAAAACTCGGGGTTACGTAAAGGTGTGGTCTCCGCATCCACATCTTGCTGACGTTTCCCGATCTCAGCATTCTTGATAATGTTGAGACCTTCGGCGATAGCCGCCATCATCCCGTATTCGATGCCATTGTGGACCATTTTGATAAAATGCCCGCCGCCGTTGGGGCCGCAGTGCAGATAGCCGTTCTCAGCGGGGGTCGGCTCTCCAGTACGGCCAGGGGTCCGCGAAGCCTCTACCACGCCGGGCGCCAGCGCTTTAAAAATGGGGTCGAGGTGCAGGACTGCTTCAGTTTCGCCGCCAATCATCATGCAGTAGCCTCGTTCCAGCCCCCAGACACCGCCGCTGACACCTACGTCCACATATTGGATGCGTTTTTCCTTTAAAGCGGCAGCCCGGCGGATGTCATCGTGGTAATGAGAATTGCCGCCATCTACCACGATGTCACCCGGTTCCAGCAACGAAGTCAGGTCGTTAAGGACTTTGTCCACTGCGGCGGCCGGCACCATCAGCCACACGGCCCGCGGCTTGGATAGCATTCCGACGAACTCCTTCAAGTCTGTTGTGCCTTTGGCGCCCTGGTCCATTACGTCCTTCATGGACTGAACATGGCGGTCATACACGACACACTCGTGACCGGCCTTCATCAAGCGGAGCACCATGTTTCCACCCATGCGCCCCACACCAATCATTCCCAATCGCATAACTGTCCTCCTTTGAACATATCGTCAGGAGGTGTCGATTTTACTTGCCGGCCCGACTCAACACCTCTTTTGCAGCAACCACCACATGCTCCGCCACGAAGCCGAAATGCTCCGCCACCACTTTGATGGGGGCGGACATCCCAAATGTTTTC
>Ga0187770_10001963_pt1 | contig 11273 bp, 8 predicted proteins | sample 0116_SJ02_MP02_2_FD_133154 | JGI IMG/M metagenome (GOLD analysis project Ga0187770, IMG submission 133154) | Tropical peat soil microbial communities from peatlands in Department of Meta, Colombia - 0116_SJ02_MP02_20_MG | ecosystem: Environmental > Terrestrial > Soil > Wetlands > Peat | place...
CATGGCCGGCCAGTACGAGGTCCAGTGGGGGCAGCTTTCCGCTGGCGTCATGATCAGCACCGTTCCCGTGGCCATCCTCTTCACCTTCCTCCAGAAACACCTCATCAAGGGCCTGACCGCCGGGGCGATGAAGGGCTGAGGAAAAGGGGTCAGGTCTAGTCGAACACAACCAGCCCCCGCGCTACCTCGCCGGCGCCGAGCGCCCGGAAGGCGGCGTTGATCTCGCTCAACCCGAACCGGCGGGAGACGAGCTCCTTGAGCTTCAGCTTGCCGGCCCGGTACAGTTCGAGGATGCGCGGGAAGTCCATCGCCGGCCGGATGTTCCCGTAGGCGGTGCCCATGATGACCCGGGAGGTCCGCATCATCGCCAGCGGGTCGAGGGTGAGTGTTGCGCCGGGAGGCGCCATCCCGACTATGACTGCCACGCCGCCTTTCCTGAGCGACTCGAAGGCCTGCTCGATCGTCTTGGGCTGGCTGATGACCTCGAAGGCGTAATCGGCCCCGAAGCCGCCGGTGAGCGCGCGCACCCGGCCCACCACGTCGTCGCTACTGGCGTTGATGCAGTGGGTGGCGCCGAACTGCTCCGCGTACTTCAGCTTGTTATCGAGGACGTCCACGGCGATGGTCCTGGCCGCGCCGACCAGGGCGGCGGCCTGGATCACGTTCAACCCCACGCCGCCGCAGCCCATGACCAGGACGGTCGAGCCCGGCTGGACCTTGGCCGCGTTCACCACGGCGCCGAAGCCCGTGGCCACGGCGCATCCGACGAGCGCCCCGACCTCGAAGGGCACGTCGTCCGGGAGCGGGATGACGTTGGTGGCCGGCACGACCGTATACTGGGAGAAGGCGCCCACCGCCAGGAAAGAGTTGATGCCCTGACTGCCCTTCCAGATGCGCGGGAAGCGCATCAGGAGCGGGGAGTCGGCGGGCGGGGTGCAGAGGTAGGGCTCGCCCTTGAGGCAGTAGAAGCACTCGCCACAACGGTGGCCGAAGGCGAGGACCACGCGGTCGCCGGGGCGCACCTTGGCCACGCCGTCCCCGACGGCGTCCACGACGCCTGCGACCTCGTGGCCGAGGACCAGCGGCAAGACGCTGCCATACTCGTTGTTCCAGTGGTGGTAGTCGGAGTGGCAGACGCCCGCGGCCTTGATCTGGACCCGGACCTCGCCCGGGACCGGCGGCTTCAAGTCCACCTCTTCAACGATCATCGGGGCACGGCGCTCGTACAGCACGGCGGCTTTCATGACTCCTCCTCCTCGGTTGGCAGCTCAGGACCGGCTGCGCAGTCCCGACGGACTTCGGAAAAAGATGGTCCCAGGCAGAAAAAGGCTTCTCACGTCCCTCCAGTGCCCGGAGGCAGAAGTGCCCGGCAGATGTCGGTGCCCCCGGGGGCGGCTACGGTATCAATATCGGCCATACTCCCGGGCGGTGTCGTACATAGCGCAGATGTTCTCGGGCGAGACGTCGGCCTGGATGTTATGCACGGCGCAAAGGACGTATCCGCCTCCGGGCCCGAGATCGTCGATCCGCCGTTCCACCTCGGCCTTGACATCGTCCGGTGTCCCGAACGGGAGGACCCGCTGGGTGTCGATCGCGCCCCAGAAGCAGATGTCCTTGCCGAACTCCCGCTTGAGCGTCTGGCTGTCCATGCCCTTGGCCGAGACCTGCACGGGGTTGAGGGCATCCACGCCCATCTCGATGAATTCGGGGATCAGATGTACCACGGATCCGCAGGTATGGTACGCGATCCTGGCCGAGGTGCGGGACCGGATGTAGGAGAAGAGCCGCTTGTGGTGAGGCTTGATCAGCTTCCGGTAGAGGTCCATGGACATCATGGGGCCGTTCTGGAAGGCCATGTCGTCCCCGAAGAAACAGATGTCCACGTTGTTCCCGACCGCATCAAGTTCGTCATTGGCCATCTCGATCCAGAGGTCGGCCAGCTTTTCCATCAGGGCCTCGAAGAATTTGGGATTGGTGATCAAGTCGGTGAACCAGTCCTCGAAGCCGCGCAGGAACTGCGCCTGGTGGACGATTCCTCCCGGCATGCTGAGGACAACCGCGTAATCCGTCCCCTGGCGGAGGCGTGCGGCCGCCTCCGCCAGGGGACGGCAGCGTCCGGGGTCGTGGGGATCGGGCCAGGAGAACTTTTCCAGGTCCGCCACGTCCACGTCGCCCGCCAGGGGGGATTTGGTCAGATCGTAGTACAAGCTCCCCCGCGGCCGGCTGCGTACTACGCCCCATTCATCCTGGTAGGAGCCGTTGGGGAAGATGATGTCCTGCCAGTTGTCGGGGTCGCCCTGGCTGAGGCTGCGGGTGTCGATGTCGAAGCGCGTGAGCATCATCTCGCTAGGATGGGCGATGTTCAGCCACTTGCTGAAGACGGAACGAGGCTCCTGGCTCCCGAGGTGACCGTTCAGCCTCTCGTAGGCCTCCAGTACCAGCGAGCTGGAGCGACTGCCCCCCAGATCCAGCGGCACCCGGTCCGGCTCCTGATGGTTCAACGCCCGGAGGACCCGCTCGCGATGACTCATGGCTGCCATGATGCCTCCTGTTCTCGTACCCTCTCTGGTGGCGAAGCAGCGCGCGGAAGCCCGGACCAGATACTCAGAAGAGGGCAAGCTCAGGTGCGCGGCGAGTATAGATGAAGTGGTGCCTGCGGATCAACGCGCTGAAGAGAAATGATCGGAAGGTGGGACACCGGGCGCAGGGGGTGGGGTGAGTGATGAGCTGACGTATCTAGGGGGTCCTTCCTTACAACATTCACACCTGGCCTATCTGTCCGGTCGCATCATGTCCCGTGAGCCGGGGAGCCCCCGCTCAGGGCGCAGATGATCTGGACTTCGTCTCCGGGTTCGAGGGGATGGGTGAGCGTGTGGACGAACTCTTCCCGCGCGACGAAGCGAATGTGTGGGCGGATCCGGTCCTGCTCGTCCACGATGCGGAAGCGGAATCCCGGGTACAGGGCATCCAGGGCGTCGAGGACGGCGCCGAGGGTGGTTTCCTCCACCTCCACGCGAGCACGCCCGCCCGTATACGAGCGCAGGGGCGGCGGGATGAAGACGCGCATCAGGCCGGGACCGCGGCCGTGACAGACAGGACGTAGGGCAGGTGAGCCGCCAGGGTCCGCCAGGTGGCGCCCTCGTCCGGACTCATCCAGACCTCGCCGCCGGTAGTGCCGAAGTAGAGGCCTACTGGCTCGAGCGGGTCGGCCGCAAAGGCCTGCCGCATCACCGTGAAGTATGCCTGCTCTCGCGGCAGACCTCGGTCTTGCCGCTGCCAGGTGCGGCCGCCGTCCCGTGCGCGATAGACCGCCGGGCGGCCGCCAGGGCTCGTCCGCGGCCACACCTTGGTCCCGTCCATGGGGAAGACCCAGACCGTGTCCGGGTCACGGGGATGCAGGACGATCGGGAAGCCGATGTCGCCCACCTCCTTCGGCATGGCTCGGCCGATCCGCCTCCAGGTCTCGCCCGGACGATCCAGACGGTAGATGCCGCAGTGATTCTGCTGGTAGAGCCGGTCGGGATTCGCCGGGTGGAGGGCGACGCAGTGCGGGTCATGACCGTACTCAGGGTTTTTCACCGGCAGAAAGTAGGCGGCGACGCCCTTGTTCAGGGGCCTCCAGGAGTTCCCATCGTCTGCACTCTCGAAGAAGCCCCCGGTGGACAGCCCGACGTAGAGGTGAGCCGGGTCCCGGGGATCCACGAGAATGGAGTGGGTGAGGGGGCCGCCGGGCGTCGCCCCGATGAAGCCCTCTCTCGCCTTCAATGCGGCGAGATAGTCGAGGAATCCGGGTACCGGCTCCCAAGAGGTCCCGCCGTCCTCAGAGCGGAAGAGGCCGTGCGGGGACGAACCGGCATACCAGACGTCGGGCTGCGAGGAATGTCCTGGGGTCAACCAAAAGGTCCGCTCGACCGCCGGCGCCGACGCGGCTTCAGCCGCCTTTGGAAAAGCGGGCGGACGCCGAGCCTCCTTCCAGGCTCGGCCGCCGTCCGTGGACCGAAAGACCGTCGGCCCGAGGTGACCGGTCCGCCCCGCCATCAACAGGGTCCGGCCGTCGCGCGGATCGAGGACCAAATGGTTGACCTCGCTCCCGAGAAAGATGGGGCCTTTGGCCTCCCATCTTCTTCGCGTCCCGTCGCCGCGAAAGATGAAGGCGCCTTTCTTCGTTCCGACGAGCAGCCAGACATCGCCGGAAGTCTTGGCGACCGACCGTTTCTTCTGGCCTTTCGGACCCCGCCCCGCCCCCTTCTCCTGCGACACCCGCCTTATCGACTTCCCTCGTGCGCTCCCCATGCCGGCCCCCTCACCTTCAATATCGTTTCCCGCGGCTCATCCGCTGGCCGCGGAGATTTACTCGATCGAAAGCTAACATGACAAGGGGAGCAGTCAAGGGTAAACTGGTTGCATTTCGGCGAGCCGGAATCGGCACCAGGGCGGGGAGTGCCAACAGGTGGATATGTTGATCATAAATTGTCCGACCGGTGGGTCGCACCGGGAGATTCGCCGAGGATCGAATTGTCTCGCAACATAGACAGAGGGCTCGGGGTGCTGGCACCGGGGAACCGGATTTGGTATACTGATGTTAAGATCAGTCTGAGTGGCGCTCGGACTCATTCTTCACACGGAGGAGAGCGATGGCAAAAGCAGCTCAGAGACATGTCCAGGAGCAGATCGACCAGATCGTGGCCGCCAGTCGGCCCGAGCGCCTGTCGGGACCGGGGAAGCATCCGATTCCGGGCGATCACGCCGCCCATGTGGTGCAGCTTACCGGCTGGGGCCAGACGACGCTGGCGGCCGACCATCTGCTCTTTCCAGAGCTGAACGGGTTCTTGCCGGGCGTGTTGGCGGGGGTGATCCGGCAGCTCAACATCCGGTTTGTCGGCGCGCGCCTCTTGGCGGAGGACTCCGAGGCCGAGGCTTCCCGCAAGATCCGGCAGCGCCAGTACGGTTACGAGACGCTCCTGGAGACGGCGATCAACTTCCTGGGCCTGGAGAGCCGGTGGCTGGATGGCGTCGAGCGGCTCCAGGCGGTCGGCAGCATCCGAGGCGCCCTGGCCGAGTGGGAGGCGCGCGAGGCGGCCGAGGGGACGGGCTCGGTGGCGGCGGCCGTGGTGCGCCGGTCCCTGGGTCGGATGAAGCTGGTCATGAAGGGGGCCAGCATGGTGGCCAAGACGGCCGTCCGGATGGAGCAGGCTCTGGACTTCGGCAAGCCCGTCCTCCTGGCCTTCCTGGACAAGGCCCGGGCCGAGATCGAGGGGAATATCTATACCCGCATGGTCCGCGAGGGCCGCTGCCGGTTCGGCAACGACTACGCCCTGGGGCTCCGCTGGCTGCGCCATCTGGGCTTCGAGCAGGTGTCCACCAACCCGGTGCTGGCGGCCCTGGCATACCAGGACGATCCGGAGCTGCCCCGGATCCTCCAGGCCGAGGTGAAGTCGCATCCGAAATTCGCAGCCTGGAAGGCCAAGCCCGAGCAGTACGGCGACAAGATCGCCCTGTACGCCACGCTGCTCGCCCTCTGGGACAACCTGCATGTGTACCGGCCCATCTTCTTCAACCTGGCGAATGAGTCGGGCGGCGGGGTGGTCTCGTTTCAGTTGAACCCCAACATCGCCCACCTGGTGCACGAGAGCGTCCGGGACGTCTTCGCCGCCTTCGCCGCGGCGACCGAGGACCTCGGGGTCTATGACGATTATCTGCTGGCTGGCTATGCCGCCACACGGGAGCGGGGCCGGCCCAACATGGTGATCAAGGTCGCGGCCAGCTCCTCGGCGGCCCGGGAGATCGCGCGGACCATCAACACCTTCGGCTTCGGCAGCAACATCACGGTGATCTACACCGCGGGCCAGGAAGTCACCATGATCCTGGAAGAGTTGTCCGGGATGGCCGGCGCCATCAAGAAGGGCATCGTCCCGACCCAGCTGTACATGACCAACATGGGCGGGCGGTTCGAGAGCCACCTCCGGGAAGTGAAGCTGGAGGAACTTTTCGGAGAACTCAAGAAGAAGCTGGGCGAGGCGGAGGCGTTGAAGCGATTGGAGCAGCTCGCCGCCGCCAACGGCACCAAGCCCAAGGTGGATGCGGCCAAGGGGTACGAGGCCAAGGTGGTGGCCGCTACCAGGTTCGGCAGCCAACGAACCATCGAGGCCAACGTGATTGCAGCCCTATCGGACGTGGCCTCGGCGGAGGAACTCAAGAGCTGGGAGGACGTCATCGGCAAGTCCGGCACGCTGGTGGCGCGCCGCGCGTGGGGGATCTTCTTCTCGGAGGCGAACCGGGAGAAGTGGGTGGACTACCTCTGCCGGAAGCATCAAATCAGCCGGGAGCAAGCCAAACTCATCTTCAGCCGCGTCTGTTACCTGCCGGCGTCCAAACGCAAGCCGCAGGACACGTACTGGACGCTCACCGGGAACAACATGGTCCACACCGAGTTCCCGAACCATCAGGAGAACGTGCGGAAGATGGCCGAGGACCCGGGGTTCAACCTCGGGGACTACGTCGAGTCCATCACCGGCCAGTTCCCGCCGGAGGTCGTGGACAAACTGAACACGATCCCCGATTTTCGCAAGGGGTACGAATTGAACGCCGACCTCAACCGGATCCTGCGTGAGGCCGGCATCGCGGGCGACTTCGGCAGCGGCGGTCACAAGCCGGAACGGTGGCCCGACTTCGGCTCGGTCGTCAAGACGCTAGCCGAGTTCAAGGGGGCCTACGACAAGTTCCGGGACGACATCCTGGGGCTGTTCAGGGCGGCGGCAAAGCCGGCGCAGGCCGCGAAGCCTGCGGTGAAGAAGGCCGCGAAAAAGGTGGCGAAGGCGGCCCCCAACAAGGCGGCCAAGGCAAGCGCGAAGGGTCGCCGGGGACGGCGGTAACGCCCTCGCCGGCAGACCGGGGTGAAAGGAGGGATGAGCATGGCGTGCGGGATGAAGAAGGTGGCGAAGAGCGGCAAGTCCTCCTGCGGGTCGAGCAAGGCGAAGGCTGCGAAGAAGAAGTAGGATCCGTCAACCGAAGAGGTCAAGGCCAGAGCCCCCTCGGCATGGGGCCGAGGGGGCTTCGTGTCGCAGGGGTGGTTGCACGTGATTTCCGCCGGTGACGTTCAGGAGAGCAAACGGTATGAGGCAGCAGACGGGTGAGGCATCCATGAAGGGGAAACCGCAGCTTCAGAAGTTCGCGCGGCGGGCCCGTGAGCTTGGGGCAGTCGGCGCCAAGGTCATACCTGCTGAGACCGTCGTGACCGCTCCCTGGGTGCGAATGAAATGTCAGTTCGGCTGCGGGGGGTTCAATAGCAGCCTCTGTTGCCCGCCGCACAGCCCGAAGCCGGAGGAGACGCGGGAGGTGATCGCGTGTTACAGGCGAGCCCTCCTCATCCATTGCAAGGACGATGTGCGACCGACTAAGATTGTCGTTAAACTCGAGCGCGAGATATTCCTGGACGGCTTCTACAAGGCGTTTGGCCTGGGGGCAGGCCCCTGCCGGTTATGCAGGACGTGCAATTTGAAGGAGTGCACTCGACCAGACGACGCACGTCCTTCGATGGAAGCGTGCGGCATTGACGTCTTTGCTACGGCCCGTGCGAATGGCTTTCCGATCGAGGTGGTCAGAGACTATTCTTGTGACGAGAATCGATACGGAGTCGTTCTGATCGAGTAGGCCTTTCGACCCACTGTGGCATGAGTCGCAGCGGGCGACATTTAGCGCGGAGAGCCGCGAGCCGACGAGAACCTGTGCAAGTTGTTCATAAATCCAGTCCGAAATGTTGAGGCCCCCTCGGGAATCCCCTGAGGGGCTTCGTGTCTATGGCGGATCTGACTTGTGCGCAGAGTGCTGCACCCTCGGCTCGTCCTCCGCCGCCCCTCGTCCACTGCAGACTTCCAGCCCGGAAGGGCGCCGGTTTCCCCTTGGCACCGCACCGATGAAGGAAGCGCTGGGAACGGGATTTACCCCTCCCACTTCATGCTCGAGAGTCCGCCCTTCCTGGCGTGGCCGGTCCCAGAGGTGGGGGCAAGGGGGGTTCAGCATGCGCCTGTGAGTCGGGACTTGACCTGGCCGACCGGTTCTGCATAATTGGACGGCAGTGTGACGCTCCCTTTCTTCAAGCAAGGGATTCTCCGTCATGCAAGGAGGTGCTGCTCCCATGCGGCCCTCCCACGGGCCGGAAGCGTTTCGCATTCAGCCGCAGATCGTCGCGCGCCCTTCATCGGTTGCGGTCGACCGGGCCGCCAACTGGGAGGCGGCGGAGACTCCCAAGTGGCTGCTCAAGTTCTGCTTGGCCTACGGCTTCATCATGCTTGTCTTCCTGAACTATGCGGCGGTACTCCCCCTCGTTCAGAAGGAGTGGGGGCTCACGAATAGTGGCGCCGGCATGATCTTCTCGGCCTACCAGTTGGGCTACATTCTCTCCGCCACCCTCCTCACGTACCTCACTGACCGCATCCGGGCTCGCACTATCTTCTTGCTCTCCGCCTCCTGGTCGGTGGTAGCGAATGTCCTCTTCGCCTTGTTCGCCATTGACCAGACATCCGCCATCATCTATCGTGCGCTAGCCGGCCTCGGGATGGGCGGGACTTATATGCCCGGCTTGAAGCTGGTCGCCGACAGGTTCCCCAGCATCCAGCGAGGGCGAGCCGTAGGATATTTCACCAGTGCCTTCGTCTTCGGCGCGGCGGCATCCACCTTGCTGAGCGGGATCATCGGATCCATGGCGGGCTGGCGGTTTGCGATCGTCACGACCGCCGCAGGCACCCTGGTGGGGACCCTCCTCTGCCTCATCCTGTTGCAAGACGATCGGGGCGTGGCGGCGGCAGATGCAGCGAGACGACTTCGCCTGGAAGTCCTCCGAGACAAGCCGACGCTCCTCATGATCCTGGCGTATGGCGCCCATATGTGGGAACAGTACGGGATGCGCGCCTGGATGGCGGCCTACCTTACGGTCAGTTTCATGCGTGCGGGATATGGGAAGACGGAGGCTTCAGGGTTCGGCGCCGGTTTTACGGCCGTAATCGTGGCTGCCGGCGGATTCTCCACATGCATTGCAGGCATTCTGTCGGATCGGATGGGTCGGACCCGCACGGCCTCCACGATCATGCTGGTCAGCGCCGCTTCTTCCTTGGGGTTTGGCTGGATGCTCGGCCTTCCTCCGATGTTGCTCGTGCTGGCAGGCGTCGTTTACAGCTTCTTCGTTGTGGCGGAGACCCCGGTCCTGTCCACGGGATTGACGGAGTTGGCACCTCCCCATGCCGTGGGCGCAGCCATGGGATTCCAAACTCTCATCGGCTTTATGGCGGCCACAGCCTCACCCACCGTCTTCGGATGGGTACTCGACTGGACCAATACGACTCAAGGCAACATGCCCTTCCAGTGGGGCTGGGCATTCGGGATTCTGGGACTCGGTGCCCTGGTGGGCCCCGTGGCGTTGAGCGTCGTCCGGCGGTTGCCAGGCAGCGAGAAAATGGCGGCCGGGAAGTGCTGAGAAGACTTACGAAGGAAGCGGGATGACAAGAGCGGGAGGAGAGAGGATGCGTCGTGTGCTGATAGGGATGCTGTTGCTGTCCCTGGCCGGGTTCTGCCTAGCTTTTCGCAACCGGGAGAGCGACAGAGTCTATCAGGTCGGGGTCATGATCACCGACGATACTTACCTGACTCCGGTCGAAGGCTTTAAGCAGGCGATGAAAGAGCTGGGCTACGTCGAGGGGCAGCACATCGTCTACCGCATCCGGAACGCCAAGCTGGACCGGAATGCTCTGCGTCGCTTTGCGGAGGAGTTCGTCACGCAGAAGGTGGATCTGATTTTCACCGCCACGTACGTGGGGGCTTCCCTGGCTAAAGAAGCTACGGCAACCACCGGCATCCCGGTCGTCTTCGGCCCAGCCGGCGACCCGGTTGAGACGGGACTGGTTCAAAGCATCACCGCCTCCGGTAACAACCTGACCGGGGTGAGCACCCTCAGCCTGGAGCTCACCGGAAAACGCCTCGAGATGCTGACCAGACTCATTCCCAAAGCCCACCGCGTGGCCGTGGTGTTCAATCCAGAGGATCCTTTCTCCCAAGAGGTGGTGAAGCTGGCCTATCGATCGGCCGAAAGGCTGAACCTCGTCCTGGTGGAGTGTCGCGGCCGTAACGCAGCCGAGATCCAGCAGAGTCTCGAGAAGCTTCCCAGAGACCGGGCGGACGCCGTCTTCGCCATACCCGACGTGCTGGTCAATAACCAGGTGGCAACGCTCTCGGCCATCGCCCGCAACCGCAGGCTGCCCTATATCGTCCACATCAGAAGCCTGGTGGAGCGCGGTGCCCTCGCCAGCTACGGGATCAACACCTTTCAAATCGGTCGCCAGGCCGCCCGCCTGGCGGACAAGGTCCTGAACGGCACCCGCCCTGCCGAGATCCCGATCGAGACCCCCCGAAAGCTAGAGCTGGTGATCAATCTCCGGGTGGCCAAGGAGATCGGCGTTGCCGTTCCCAATCAGCTCCTCCGAGAGGCCGATGTCATCCTCCGCTAGTCCAGACCCCGTCGCGGGACGGGGTGAGCCCGGCGTGCCCGGCGTAAGGATCTGGGAGACGCTGGCCCGACCTTGGTGGCAGCGGATCACCTTTCGCTTGATCCTCCTGGTGCTGGCGGTCTCCATCTTCCCGCCGCTGACCCTGGGGGTTCTGGCCATGCGTTCGGCCCGAGTCGCTCAGGAAAGCGAGGTCCGCGAACGAAGCGCCGCTGTCGCCAGTTGGGGCGTTGACAAGGTTCAGTCCTACCTGGACAACATCGAGGAGGATCTGCACCTCATCGTCGAGTTGGGCGACCTCCAGGCTATGAATCCGGTGGCCGCCAAACCACTCCTGTCCTTCTTCCTGAGCTTCTCCGGCGACGTGAAGGAGATAAGCCTTTTGGACGCGAGCGGCCAGGAGCGGCTCAAGCTGACAGAGAGCACCTTGGTGGTCCCCAACGACCTAGTCAGTCAAGCGGGGACCGCCAAAGTCCAGGTCCCCCTCTCGGGCGAGACTTACATCGGGCAGGTCCGAACCTCGGAGTTCTCCGAACCCTTTTTGACCCTCGCGGTGCCGATCCGCAAGCTGGCCGAAGACCGGATCGTGGGGGTGTTGGCCGTCGAGGTCAACCTGAAGAGCCTCTGGGACGAAGTGCTCTCGTTCAAAGTGGGACAAAGCGGATATGTGTACCTCGTGAACGGGAAGGGCCAGCTACTTGCCCATCCGGATTTCAGCCTTGTGCTGGCGCAGCGCGATCTCTCAGGGGCTGGTGCCGTGCAGCGCTTCCTGAAGGGAGA